>OKUC01000605.1_pt1 | contig 16418 bp, 15 predicted proteins | sample 1606761 | NCBI WGS metagenome assembly OKUC01 (sample SAMEA3882542, study PRJEB24775) | human gut metagenome | biome: human-associated habitat; feature: intestine environment; material: feces | place: Netherlands | collected 2009/2010 | reverse complement strand
GGATGGACAGCGACATTTCGACGCGGCCGGCGACGTTGAACGAATCCGTCGCGCCCTCGAGATCGCTCACGCGCAGGGACACGTCCTTGAGCGTCTCGCGGTAGAGCCGCTCGCGGATCTGGCGGCTGGTGACGAACTTGCCCTCGCGGCCGGCAAACGGGCCGTCGTTGACGGAGAAAGTCATCTCCATCGTGGGCGCGGAAATCTTCACGAACTCGATCGGCTCGACGCAGCTCGGCGCGCAGATCGTGTCGCCGATGGTAATGTCGCCGATGCCGGACATGGCGATGATGCTGCCGGCCTCCGCCTCCGTGACGGGCACGCGCTGCAGGCCCTCAAACTCATACATGGACACGGCCTTGGCCTTCTTGGCCGGGGCGTCCGGTTCGTGGTAGTTGCACACGGCGATCTCCTCGTTCTGACGGATGACGCCGCGCTCGATGCGGCCGATGGCGATGCGGCCGACAAACTCATTGTAGTCGATGGACGACACGAGCATCTGGAACGGCGCGTCGACGTTCTGCTCCGGCGCGGGGATATACTCCAGAATGGTGTAGAACAGCGGGCGCAGGTCCTTGCCCGGCACATCCGGGGAGTAGGACGCGGTACCCTGACGGCCCGAGCAGAAGAGCATGGGCGAGTCGAGCTGTTCGTCGGTCGCGTTGAGGTCCATGAGCAACTCGAGCACCTCGTCAATGACCTCGTGGATACGCTGGTCGGGGCGGTCGATCTTGTTGATAACGACGATGACGCGGTGGCCGAGCTCGAGCGCCTTGCTGAGCACGAAGCGCGTCTGCGGCATGGGGCCCTCGGCCGCGTCGACGAGCAGGATGACACCGTTGACCATCTTCAGGACACGCTCGACCTCGCCGCCGAAGTCGGCGTGGCCCGGGGTGTCGACGATGTTGATCTTCGTGTCGCCGTAGCGCACGGCGGTATTCTTGGCCAGGATCGTGATGCCGCGCTCGCGCTCCAGATCGTTGGAGTCCATGACGCGGTCGACGACCTCCTGATTTTCACGGTAGACGCCGCTCTGCTTGAGCATCTCGTCGACCAGGGTAGTCTTGCCGTGGTCAACGTGGGCGATGATGGCGACGTTTCTCAATTTCTCCATTTTGCACACTTCCTCAACGCAAATACATATTTCAAATGATTTCTGTTCGCACGAAATTGTATTTTAGCATGGAAAACCTGATATTGCAACAGTTTTTCGTGTTTACATTCTCCGAACGGCATGATAAAATGTGTTCATATCTGTATTTTTCGTTTTTGAGGGGGCAGACCATGGATTCCAACTTCTTTGCGCTCATTTCGCGCATGCGCTATATCGCGCGCTGGGGCCTGATGCGCAACGCCCTGCCCGAGAACATTCAGGAGCACAGCCACATGGTGGCCGTGCTGGCGCATGCGCTCGGCGTCATCCGGCGCGACATTTTCCACCAGCCGTGCGACGTCAACGCGCTCGCAACTGCGGCGCTGTATCACGATGCGTCGGAGATCCTCACGGGCGACCTGCCGACGCCGATCAAGTATCACAACGCGGAGATCATGTCGGCCTACCACGCGGTGGAGGATCTGGCCGTGCAGAAGCTGCTCGGCATGCTGCCGCCGGAGCTGCGCGAGACCTATGCCGATGTGCTCGCCGAGGACAAGGACGGCGACATTTACCCGCTCGTGAAGGCGGCCGACAAGCTCTCAGCCTACATCAAGTGCATCGAGGAGCGCAAGGCCGGCAACAACGAGTTTCTCTCCGCCGAGGCGCAGACGCGCGCGGCGCTCGAGGCATCCCCCCTGCCGGAGGTGCAGTATTTTCTGGAGCATTTCATCCCCGCGTTCGAGCGCGATCTCGACGAGCTCGGCGCGATCGGTCAATAAGGAGGACAAACCATGCGTGCAATCGTAACCGTGATCGGAAAAGACCGTGTCGGCATCATCGCCGACGTGACCGCCCTGCTGGCGCAGTACGGCGTGAACGTGCTGGACATCAGCCAGACGGTATTGCAGGAATACTTCACGATGATCATGCTCGTGGACGCAGCGCAGTGCACCGTGCCGTTTGCAGACCTCGCCCGCACGCTCGACGAGGCCGGCACACAGCGCGGCCTGCAGATCCGCGCCCAGCGCGAGGACATCTTCAACGCCATGCACCGCATCTGAGAGGACACGACCATGATCAACCGCAGTGAAATTTTGCAGACGATCGCCATGATCGACCAGCAGCACCTCGACATCCGCACCATCACGATGGGCATCTCCCTGCTCGACTGCGCGGACACGGACATCGAGCGCAGCTGCACGAAGGTATACGACAAGATCTGCCGCCTTGCGGGCGATCTCGTGCGCACGGGCGAAGATATCGAGGCCGAGTTCGGCATCCCCATCGTCAATAAGCGCGTGTCCGTCACGCCCATCTCCCTTGTCGGAGCGGGCACGGGCGCGCAGTCCTATGTGCCGTATGCCAAAGCGCTCGACCGCGCCGCGCACGAGATCGGCGTCAACTTCCTCGGCGGCTTTTCCGCGCTCGTGCACAAGGGCATGACGGAATCTGACCGCGTGCTCATCGCCTCCATCCCGGAGGCGCTGGCCGAGACGGAGCTGGTGTGCGCGAGCGTGAACGTCGGCTCGACGCGCGCGGGCATCAACATGGACGCCGTGGCCGAGATGGGCCGCACCGTCAAGCGCGCCGCCGCGCTTACGGCCGATCAGGGCGGCATGGCCTGCGCCAAGCTCGTGGTCTTTGCCAACGCCGTGGAGGACAACCCCTTCATGGCCGGTGCCTTCCACGGCGTGGGCGAGGCCGACACCGTCATCAACGTGGGCGTGTCCGGCCCCGGCGTGGTGTACCACGCCCTGCAGGGCTGCAAGGGCCAGCCCTTCGACGTGGTGGCCGAGACTATCAAAAAGACCGCCTTCCAGATCACCCGCATGGGCCAGATGGTGGCCGCCGAGGCCAGCGCCCGTCTGGGCGTGCCCTTCGGCATCGTGGACCTGTCCCTGGCTCCCACCCCGGCGGTGGGCGACAGTGTGGCCCGCATCCTGGAGGAGATGGGCCTGTCCGTCTGCGGCACCCACGGTACCACCGCCGCCCTGGCCCTGCTGAACGACGCCGTGAAGAAGGGCGGCGTCATGGCCAGCGGCCATGTGGGCGGCCTGTCCGGCGCGTTTATCCCCGTCTCCGAGGACGAGGGCATGATCGCCGCGGCCCTGGACGGCACCCTGACCATCGACAAGCTGGAGGCCATGACCTGCGTGTGCTCTGTGGGTCTGGACATGATCGCCGTGCCCGGCAGTACCACGGCGGAGACGATCTCCGCCATCATCGCCGACGAGGCCGCCGTGGGCATGGTCAACAGCAAGACCACCGCCGTCCGCATCATCCCCGTGGAGGGCGCGGACGTGGGCGACACCGTGGAGATGGGCGGCCTGCTGGGCAGCGCACCACTGATGCCCGTCCACGAGGCCTCCAGTGCCGACTTCATCGCCCGCGGCGGCCGTATCCCCGCCCCGCTGCAAAGCCTGAAGAACTGATATGATCCGACCTGCGACAAGCTTCGACATTCCCCGCGCCCTGACGATCTACCACAGCGCCCGGCAGTTCATGCGCCGCAGCGGCCACCAATTTCCATTTTCTGTCAAATTCTCCCGTTTTCCATTTCCGGTAACGAAAAAATATGTAAAATTTCCATAAAAAGGCTGGACAAACGGTGAGACTGTGCTATAATCTGACTATCCGCAGAGGTACCTCTGCATTTACGTTTTAATGGAAATTAAAACGAACACATCTGCGGAAATCTAAAACAAACGAGGTTTGAGACATGAAAAAATTGTTAGCAACCATTCTGGCGCTGGTCATGGCGCTGGGCGTCACGACGATGGCGTGGGCAGACGATGCAAAAGGAACCGCCGGTAATCCCTATACTCTGGACGAGTTTAACGCCCTGACGGAGAGTATAAGCGGTACGGTGTATGTTTCGTTGGATGGAAAATCCATGGATAACGGTTTAACTATTGGTAATGATGCAATTGCTGACCACTATCAATATGGGGAATGGAACAGCGAAACTGCACCGGAGGGTTATCCTTTTGATACTGGGCGTATTGATACGAGGACAAGCGATAATGCAAAGAGACACATCTATTCTACCGGCAAGGAAACGGTTAATGTCATTGTCGTTGGTACTGTAGCTGGGGCTGCAGCTACGGGAGAGTTTACTGACATCAACAAAGGTATTACTCTGAAGCTCCCGGATGCAGCGAAAGTAACGTTCAGCGGCGTTACTTTTGGCGAGGGACAGATGCGAGTGGTCGTGTGGAATGAGGCAGGTGTCCAATCTATGACCGTTCCTCACCGTATGAGGAGCATTACTTTTGATGGCTGCACATTTAAGGGCAATTGGCTCCAGAATGGAGCAGTTGGCGTAGACTCTATGACTTTTACTGGCTGCACCTTTGAAAAATATGAGAATACTGCAAAACCTGGAAACTCTAATCCTATTTGGATCCAGAACATGGGGTACTGCAACGTAACATTTGATGACTGTAGGGTCAATGCATGCCGTCCGCTTAAGCTGTGGGAGAACGATGTGAGCGGTGATGTGACAATCAAGGATACTAAGTTCATTATGAGCAAGTGCACCGGCGATGATGAAAATACCCATAAGAATGTTGCGGTGATGTTCTCGACTATCAACCATGCGCTTGGTGATATTGTAATCAGCGATAACACCGTGACTGGGGATGCGACCGGCTTTATCAGTTTCTACGATAAAGATAGCTTTGCTATGAAAGAAGACGCAAGTTTTACTGTGACAAACAATCAGTTGCCTGCTGGTGTGGAGACCAGTGTTAAGTGGAAAGAAGCTTCTGCGTATAGCCCTGATAAGATGGTGGTCACCCCCTACACCCCTGCACCCCGCTACTACTACAACTCCACCACCACCGACACCAAGACGGACGAGACAAAGGGTTCCCCTAAAACTTTTGACGCGGGCATCGGCATCTACGCCGTCACCGCCGTCCTCTCCGTCACCGGCATGGCATGGACCGCTAAAAAGCGTCACTGAGAGCAAAAAAAGAAAGCCCGAAAGGGCTTTCTTTTTTACCCAGATGTACCGCTGAGGTATCAAAAAAGGAAAGTAAATGTATATAGCTTGAACGCAAAGCTTCATAGCTTTCGCGTTCTCCCGCCGTGGACATTTGCGGGGAAAATGTTGCAAATTGCCGTTGTGCAATTTAGCAAACGCCCCCAGCGTGCGAATTCGGAAAAGCAAAAAAACGCAGCAAAAAGTGCGAAAAAGGATTTCTGCTATATTTTTTAAGGAAATGGTACCAATACAAGTGAAAAAGTTGCATAAAAAAATTTTTGTACCTGAAATACCGTGGGATATCGTGGCGAAAAATACATTCTAAACGTATGGTACATCTTCCGCGGCTGGGGGAAAACCGGATGTAAATGCCACAAAATGGGAAGTTTTTTCACAAAAAAGTTGCGGGCAAAATAACGAAAAGAACCGGACACTTTTTCAGGCGTACCCAAAAAAAGTGTGAAAATTTGACGTGCGCGCTGTTTTTCTTTATAATATTTCAGGAACAAAAAAGAAGATTTCGAATTTCACAACAATTCGGAACGGAAAGAGAGAAAAACATGGAAAAATACCTTGTTTTGGCAACCTTTGCAGGGTCTGTCATCGCACTCATCTTCGCCTTCGTCACCGGCAAAAAAGTGCTGAGTTTTGACGAAGGCACCCCGCTTATGAGCAAAATTTCACAATCTATCCGTGCGGGCGCCAACGCCTACCTGAAGCGGCAATACACCGTTGTAGGTGTGTTTTTTGCCTGTATGATCGTGGTTTTGTGCATTATGGCGGCCTTAAAGTTGCTGACTTGGTTCGTGCCCTTCGCGTTCCTGACCGGCGGTTTCTTCTCCGGCCTCAGCGGCTTTGTCGGTATGCGTATCGCCACCAAGGCCAACTGCCGCACCGCCAACGCCTGCCGCGACGGCCTGAACCGCGGCCTCCGCGTGGCCTTCTCCGCTGGCTCCGTTATGGGATTCACCGTTGTCGGCCTCGGCCTGCTGGATATCAGCGTGTGGTTCATGCTTCTGCGCTTCGTGTTCAAACTGGAGGCCGCCGACATCACCAGCGCCATGCTGACCTTCGGCATGGGCGCCAGCTCCATGGCGCTGTTTGCCCGCGTGGGCGGCGGCATCTTCACCAAGGCGGCCGATGTGGGCGCCGACCTGGTGGGCAAGGTTGAGGCCGGTATTCCCGAGGACGATCCCCGCAACCCCGCTGTTATCGCCGATAACGTAGGTGACAACGTGGGCGATGTGGCCGGTATGGGTGCGGACCTGTATGAGAGCTATGTTGGCTCCATCATCTCTGCCTCCGCCTTGGGCGTGGCCGCGTTCAGCGATCAGGCCTTCAAGGCCATGGCTATTCCCATGGTCATGGCGGCGGTGGGCATCATCTGCTCCATCATTGGCTCTTTCTTCGTCAAGACCGAGGAGAACGCCGACCAGCGCACGTTGCTGAAAGCACTGTCCCGCGGCACCAACCTGGCGGCTATTCTGATTGCTATTATCTCCTTCTTTCTGGTGTGGGCCCTGCTGGGCATCGAGCACTGGGGACTGTATGTGGCCATTCTCTCCGGTCTGGTGGCCGGCGTGCTGATCGGCAAGGCCACGGAGTATTACACTTCTGATACCTACAAGCCGACCCAGGAGCTGAGCAGCAAGAGCCAGACCGGCTCCGCTACCATCATCATCGGCGGTCTTGGCCTGGGTATGCTCTCCACGGCGGTGCCCATCGTGATCGTGGCGGTGTGCATCCTGTTGGCGTTCTTCCTCTCCGGCGGCGCAGCCAGCACAGGCATGGGCCTGTACGGCATTGCTTTGGCGGCAGTGGGTATGCTGTCCACGCTGGGCATCACCCTGGCCACCGACGCCTACGGCCCCGTGGCCGACAATGCCGGCGGTATCGCTGAGATGGCTGGCTTGGAGCCGGAGGTTCGCAAGCGCACAGACGCGCTGGACTCTTTGGGCAACACCACGGCAGCTACCGGCAAGGGCTTTGCCATCGGCTCCGCCGCGCTGACGGCGCTTGCGCTGATGGCCTCCTACATCGAGAAGGTCAAGGAAGTGGGCGCGAATGTCACCTTTGAGGACTTCTCCCTGATGAACCCCGTGGTGCTGGTGGGTCTGTTTATCGGCGCGTGTCTGCCCTTCGTGTTCGCAGCGCTTACCATGAACTCCGTGGGCCGCGCGGCCCAGAGCGTGGTGCTGGAGGTACGCCGCCAGTTCCGCGAGATCACCGGCCTGATGGAGGGCAAGGCAGATCCCGACTACGCGCGCTGCGTGGATCTGTGCACCAAGGCCAGCCTGAAGGAGATGGTGCTGCCCACCGTTATCGCGGTGGTGACGCCCATTGTGGTAGGTATGATCCTGGGTTTCAAGGGTGTGGTCGGTCTGCTGGCCGGTGCCACCGTTACTGGTTTCCTGATGGCTATCTACATGGCCAATGCCGGCGGTGCCTGGGATAACGCCAAGAAGTACATCGAGGCAGGCAACTTCGGCGGCAAGGGCAGTGATTGCCACAAGGCCGGCGTGGTGGGCGACACCGTGGGCGATCCCTTCAAGGACACTGCGGGTCCGGCCATCAACATCCTCATCAAGCTGCTGAGCATGGTGTCCATCGTGTTTGCTGGACTGATCGTGAATTACGCTATTCTGTAACGGGAAAAGGGGAAAAAGAACAAGCAGCATCCCCGGCTTCTCTCTCTCTCTCTCTCAGATGCGCTAAGTAATTGATTTTTTTGAACAGGCAGGCAGTGGCGTGAGCCGCTGCCTGCCTGTTCTTTTCCTGTCTTGATTTTCTGTACCTACGATACCTATGTTTGCACTGCCAGCTGTTGTGCGATCATTCCTAAGTACATAGCAAAACACGGGATGGCGAAGATGCGGTTTCATGATCTTCGCCATAGCTGCGCCAGCTTGCTGCTGGCCAATGGCGTCCCCCTCAAGCACATTCAGGAGTGGCTGGGACATAGCGACTTTACCACCACGGCGAATATCTACGCCCACTTGGATTACAAATCCAAGATCACCTCGGCACAGGCGATGGAGACAGGGCTTGCCCTGCCGGAGGGCGGCGACTTCAGCAGCCGCTGGGGGTCGATCGGTGCCGGGGAGAACTTCTGATTTTCTCCCCTGAAAACCGAAGATCGTGCAGGCTTATCCTTTGGGCAAAAATAAAAAAGCCTGTAATCGGCGTGATTACAGGCTTTTTCGGTGGCGGAGATGGAGAGATTCGAACTCTCGCGTCGGTTTGAGCCGACCTACCGCATTTCGAGTGCGGACCCTTCAACCGCTTGGGTACATCTCCGTATATTTCCGCCTGTTTTTAACTCGCAAAATCTTTTGGAGAGAAAAGCAGGAGAGAAAACATAAAAGTATTCGATTTGAAATTTTGAAAACCCGGAATTAGCAGGAGTTTTCGAGGGGACGAAATTCACAGATCCCGCCGAAATTTCGAGTCAGCCCCGTTATGACCACTTCGATACCGCTGCTTGTCACGGGGTGTATCATACCATACTTTCTGCCGGGGTGCAACTTCTTTTTCTGCGGCGCATATTTTGGCGCGGCGGCGCATTTACTGATGGGAGAGGGGGGACGGCTATGGAGAAGCGGGTGCTGATCTGGGATGATGGCCTAAATTATGTAAACTACATGGAAGCGCTGCGAGCAGTGGACCTGACGCCGGTGGTAGGGCGCGAGGCGGCCGGCCCGTGCGCTGCGCTGCTGCTTCCCGGCGGTGGGGATATCGCGGATCGGCTGCCGGAGGATGAGATCCGGACGATCAGAGCCTATGCGGCAGCGGAGAAGCCGATTTTGGGTATCTGCCGGGGAATGCAGGCGCTGAACGTGTTTTTCGGCGGGACACTGTATGCACGTGTGCCGGGACACCAGGTCAAGGCGGGCGATATTCTGCATGATACACGGGCGGTGGGTGAACTGGCGGAGCTGGTGGGTACCACGCCGCGGGTCAACAGCAACCACCACCAGGCCATCTGCCGCCTGGGGCGGGGGCTGGGTGTGCGGCAATGGGCGGCGGATGGCGTGATCGAAGGGATATGTCACAGCCGCCTGCCGGTGCTGGGGGTACAGTGGCACCCGGAGCGCCAGGCCTTTGCGCTGCGGCGGGGGGAGGCTGCGGACGGTGCGGCGGTGTTCTGGTGGCTGCGGCGGCAGGCAGAAAAGAACAGCGCGGTTGACAAGGGCGGTCAAGTATGCCTATAATGGAGAAAACTGACAAGCGAGGTATACCGCTATGGAAAAGCTCCGCGCCTTTCTGAAACGAAAGGACATCGTTTTCTCCGCCAAGCGCTATTTTATCGACGCCATGGGGGCCATGGCCCAGGGACTGTTCTGCACGCTGCTGGTGGGAACCATTCTCAACACCATCGGCCAGCAGTTCCACATCGAGTTCCTGAACGCCGTCATCGTCACCATTGGCAAGGGCGACGGCGCGGTGCACTACACCATCGGCGGGCTGTGCTCGGCTATGGTAGGCCCCGGTATGGCCGTGGCCATCGCCCGGGCGCTGAACGCGCCGCCGCTGGTGCTGTTCTCACTGATCCCCGTGGGTTTTGCCACCAACTACATGGGCGACGCGGGCGGCCCTCTGGCGGTGCTGTTCGTGGCCATTGTTGCCGCGGAGCTGGGCAAGGCCGTCAGCAAGGAGACGAAGATCGACATTCTGGTGACGCCCATCGTCACCGTGCTGGTGGGCGTGGGCTTCGCCGCGCTGATCGCCGCGCCGGTGGGCACGGCGGCCTCCGCCGTGGGACAGGCCATCATGTGGGCAACGGAGCTGCAGCCCTTCTTCATGGGCATCATCGTCTCCGTGGTCATCGGCGTGGCGCTGACGCTGCCCATCTCCTCCGCCGCCATCTGTGCGGCTCTGGGGCTGACAGGCCTGGCCGGCGGCGCTGCCGTGGCGGGCTGCTGCGCCCAGATGGTGGGCTTCGCCGTTATGAGCTTCCGTGAAAACCGCTGGGGTGGCCTGGCCGCCCAGGGCCTGGGCACCAGTATGCTGCAGATGGGCAATATCGTCCGCAATCCCCGGATATGGATACCGCCTACGCTGGCTGCCGCCATCACCGGCCCTGTCGCCACCTGCCTGTTCCGCTTGGAGATGAATGGCGCGCCGGTGTCCTCCGGCATGGGTACCTGCGGCCTGGTGGGGCAGATCGGCGTCTACACCGGCTGGGTCAACGATGTGGCCAGCGGCGCAAAGGCCGCCGTCACCGGCATGGACTGGCTGGGCCTGGTGCTGATCTCCTTCGTGCTGCCCGCTGTGCTGACGTGGCTTATCGCCATCCCCCTACGGAAGTGGGGGTGGATCAAGGACGGCGATCTGAAGCTGGATCTGTAAAACACAAAAAAGGCGGCGTCAGCCGCCTTTTTTGCTGAGTCGAAGCAGGCCGGAGTTGTCTAACTTTTGGGAGCTGACTCACGGTTGCTTCTATCCCGTTTTTGCGCTTTCCGTTTCGCTCGTTCCTTCGCTTGATGTTTCCTCTGCACAGTCGGTGACAGAAAAATGTCGTATGCGCTAAGTGCAAAGATGCCGGTAAATGCTGCGCCGATCGAAATGAGAATTACCCGGCTGGTTTTCCGCTCTCTGTTAGAATCACGCAGTGAAAAACACAGCGTACCATCCGCTTCCATCTCTGCGATTTCAGGAGTCGCATCCCAAGGCCGCCAATTATAGCCGGTATAGACACGGATACGAATCGAATGAGGAGTGCTGTTGAAATCGGAAGGAATCTTCTTGTAGCACGAAAAGCCAAAGGTGTATTCCGTTCCGTCCGTGCATATCAACAACGGAATAGGATATAATCTGCGGCTGTAAAGAAAAGACTCGTGTTTGAGACGCGGTACAAAAGCGGCTCGTTCGTCCGGTTTGGCTTGGTTTACAAGACTTGCACAATATGGTATAATCATCTATCAGCAACGAGGAAAGGAACGACCACAATGGAATTATCGGCAAAGCTGGTGCGTTCACAATTGAATTTTTTTAAGCCCTTTGTGGCGGGTTGCTCACTGGAGACCACCCGCAAGGGACAGGATAAGCTGGGCGAGCTGATGAGCGCCCTGCACAAGCGGGAGGTGATCTTCCGCGACCACGACTTCGAGCAGTTCAAGGGCGCGTGGGTCATGCCTAAGGACGAGCGCCGCAGCGGCGTGGTGCTGTATCTCCACGGCGGCGGCTATACCTGTGGTAGTCTGGACTATGCCAAGGGCTTTGCGGCCACGCTGGCCAGCGAGTGCGGTGTGCGCGTGTTCTGCGGGGCGTACCGCCTGGCACCGGAGAACCCCTATCCCGCCGCGCTGGAGGATGCACTGACTGCCTACGACTATTTGCTGAAAAAGGGCTACGCGCCGCAGCAGATTTTGCTGTGCGGCGAGAGCGCCGGCGGCGGGCTGATCTGCGCCCTGTGCCTGAGGCTGAAGCAGCTGGGCCGGGAGCTGCCCTGCGGGCTCATCGCCATCTCGCCCTGGGTGGACCTGACCGGTTCCGGGAAGTCCTACGAATTCAACCGGGACAACGATCCGTCCCTGACGGAGGAGCTGCTGCAATTCTACGCCAGGTGCTATACGCAGGACCCCACGGACCCGCTGTGTTCGCCCCTGCTGGGCGACCTGACGGGCTTTCCGCCGACGCTGATCTTCGCCGGCGGCGATGAGATATTGCTGGATGACGCCCGGGGATTGCATGAACGGCTGAAAAAGGCCGGGAGCAAAAGCAGGCTGATCATCGCGCCGGGGCGCTGGCACGCCTATGTGCTCTATTGCCTGCAGGAGAACATGGAGCAGGATATCTATGAGATCAACCGCTTTATGACGCAGAACCTGTCCCCGGCCCGGAGCCTGCGGTGGATGCGTCTGGACAACGCGGCCAAGATATATCCCGCTGCCAAGCGGCGCAACTGGAACAATTTTTTCCGCATCTCCGCCACGCTGGCGGAGCCGGTAGACCGCGCGGTGCTGGCAGCGGCGCTGGATGTGACGGTGCGGCGTTTCCCGTCCATTGCCGTACGGCTGCGGCGGGGTGTGTTCTGGTACTATCTGGAGGAGATACCCCACACGCCGCCCATACAGGACGAAAAGAGTTGCCCGCTGGCCCATGCGCCGTTCCGCCAGGTGCGGCAGTGCGCCTTCCGGGTGCTGGTGTATAAGGACCGCTTTGCGGTGGAGTTTTTCCATGCGTTGACCGACGGCACCGGCGCGCTGGTGTTTGTCAAATCGCTGCTGGCGGAGTATCTCAGTGAGAAGTACGGTATCTCCGTCCCTGCGGAAAAGGGCGTACTGGGACGGTTAGAGGAGCCGTCGCCGGAGGAACTGGAGGACAGCTTTGCCCGGTATGCTGGGGATGTGACCGCCAGCCGCGCCGAGGCCACGGCTTGGCACCTGACCGGCACACCGGAGACAGATGGCTATAAGGACCTGGTGACACTGATGGTGCCGGCGGATAAGCTGCGTTCCTGCGCCAAAGACCACGGCGTGTCCGTGACGGAGCTGCTGTGTGCCGCCATGATGCAGGCTATTCTGGAGCTGCAGGCGGAGAAGGTGCCCAACCCCCGCCACCGCAAACCGGTGAAGGTGCTGCTGCCGGTAAATCTGCGAAAGCTGTTTCCCAGCAAAACGCTGCGGAACTTTGCGTCCTATATTACCCCGGAGATCGATCCGCGGTTGGGAGCGTGCAGCTTTCAGGAGCTGTGTGCGCTGGTGCACCACAAGATGGGACTGGAGAACAACCGCTGGACCATGCGGGCCAAGTTTGCCGCCAATGTGGCCAGCGAACGTTCGCCCGTGTTGCGGGTCATGCCGCTGTTCATCAAGAATATCGCCATGAAGGCCGTGTTTGACACGGTGGGCGAGTGTAAGTCCTGCTTGTGCCTGTCCAACCTGGGCCGCGTGGAGCTACCGGACGTGATGGTGCCCTATGTGCGCCGTATGGACTTCATCATCGGTGTGCAGGCCAAGGCACCCCACAACTGCGGTGTGGTCACCTGGGGGAACACGGCCTACATCAACTGTATTCGCAGCATTCGGGAGCCGGAACTGGAGTATCACTTCTACCGCGTGCTGCATCGGCTGGGACTGCCCGTTAAGGTCGAGAGCAATATGCGCTGACACAACGGGAGAAAGGAGCCTTTCTTATGTATTGCATCAAATGTGGCGTGGAGCTGGCGGACAGCGAGCGCGTTTGTCCCCTGTGCGGCACCCGGGTATTTCATCCCGATCTGCCCTGCGGACAGGGTGAGCCGCCCTACCCGCCGGCTGACCACCCCCGTCACGAGGAGGTCAGCCGCATCGGCGTGCTGTTCGTCATCTCTGTGTGTATGCTGCTGCCGGCGGTCATCACCGTGCTGTGCGACTGGCGCATCAACGGGACCATCGTCTGGTCCGGCTTTGCCGTGGGCGGGTTGCTGCTGCTGTATATCCTGGCGGTGCTGCCTCTGTGGTTTAAGCGGCCCAACCCGGTGATCTTCGTGCCCATTGACTTCGCGGCCATCGGCGTGTTCCTGCTGTATGTGAACTACGCCACCGGAGGCCACTGGTTTTTGACCTTTGCGCTGCCGGTCACAGGCGCGGCAGGGCTGCTGGTGTGCGCCATGGTGACGCTGCTGCGGTATCTGCCCGGCGCGGCGCTGTACATCTGCGGCGGGGCGCTGATCCTGTCCGGCGGCATGGCGGTGTTGGTGGAGTTTCTGCTGAACCTGACCTTCGGCCTGCATGAGACGTTCCTTTGGTCCTTCTACCCGCTGGCGGCGGGAGTGGTGCTGGGGGGCATGCTGCTGGTCATCGCCATGTGCAAGCCCCTGCGGCGCAGCCTGCACCGTAAGTTCTTTATCTGAGAGGTACCCCATGCAGATGATTTTTATCGACATCGACAACACCCTGCTGGATTTTGACGCCTACATCCGGCAGACCATGCGGGAGGGCTTCGCGCACTTTGGACTGAAGCCCTACGAGCCGTACATGGAGGCCGTGTTCCACCGGGAGAACGGAAAACTCTGGCGGCAGATCGAGCAGGGCACGCTGACGTTCGCGGAACTGGAGGCGATACGCTGGAACAACGTGTTCCGAGCACTGAATATCGATTTTGACGGACAGGTATTCGAAAAGTATTTCCGCGCGGCCCTGTACGACAGCGCTATCCCCGTGGACGGGGCCATGGAACTGCTGGAGGCGCTCCACGGCAAGTATCCGCTGGCGGTGGCCAGCAACGGACCATACGACCAGCAGCTCCACCGGCTGGAACTGGCGGGTATGAAGCGGTATTTCGATTGGTTCTTCGTGTCGGAGAGACTGGGCGCGTCCAAGCCGGCCCGGGCCTTTTTTGACGGTGCGTTTGCGGCACTGAACGATGGGCGCGAAACAGCCGTCATGCCTGCGGACTGTGTGATCATAGGGGACTCCCTGACCTCCGACATGGCCGGCGGCCGGCAGTATGGCATGAAGACCTGTTACTACCGCCGCCCCGGCGCGGCAGAGGGGACGGATGTGACCTGGCAGGTGACGGATCTGCGGCAGATACCGGCATTGTTGGAGGGTACGGCGTTATGACCATCAACGAATACCAGCAGCGGGCCATGGCTTCGCTAAATCCCGAATTGAAGGGCCGGGATGTGCTTATCAACAGCGTCATGGGCCTGTGCGGCGAGTCCGGCGAGGCCATCGACATCGTGAAGAAGTGGCTGGCCCAGGGCCATCCGCTGGACCGGGAGCATCTGGCCAAGGAGTTGGGGGACGTGGCCTGGTATCTGGCCGAGGCGGCCACGGCGCTGGACCTTGATCTGGAGGACATCCTCCGGGCCAACCTGGAGAAGCTGGAGCGCCGGTATCCGGACGGCTTTTCCACGGAAAAGTCCGTGGGCCGGGATAAGAACGATCTGTAAGAAAAGCGGAAGCGGCGGCTTCCGCTTTTCTTCGGCAGATGTCAAGAAGAAAATGGACAAATGACAAAAAATATCAATCTTGAGATGTAACACAAGAAGATCTCCGGGCGCCAGGCAGCTGGCGGCGGAGTGTGTTACAAGCGGTATCGCTGCGCGATGTAGCATGGAAACACCGCGCCAATCAAGACCACGAAAAAAGCAGCTCTCACGGGGGAGCTGCTTTTTTCATGCGGAGTGCCCTTGCGGGCAGTCTTGACAGGCGGGTGGTTCCCTGCGTTGGGTAACCAACATGGCCAGCTTCGCCGGCCATGCTGACGCAATTTCATATCATGGGGACGCGGGGCGCGGCGTAACACAAGATTGCTGCGGCAGCTCCGGCGACGTGGGCGAATTTGTGTTACAATCATTGAAAGACCACGAACTATCCTGAAACATAAGGGAGGCTCTCATGGGACACTACATGACGAAAGAGGAACGCATTATCATGCAGACACTGCTGGACGAGAAAAAGCCGGTCAGCTACATCGCCCGGAAGCTGGACTGCTGCCGCCAGACAGTCTACAACGAGATACGGCGCGGGTAGTATCTCCATAACTACGGCTACTATGACAAGCTGCGGTACTCGGCAGACAAGGGACAGCAGATACATGACTACAATCAGACTGCCAAGGGCAGGCCGTTGAAGATCGGCAGTGACCACGCCTTTGCTGCCTACATCGAGCACAAGATCATCGTGGACAGGTACTCCCCGGCTGCTGCTCTGGCAGCGGCACGGAAGTACCCTTTTGCTACAAGGATATGCGTCAGCACCCTGTACAGCTACATCGACAAGCGGGTGTTCTACAAGCTGGGCAACCGGCACCTATGGGAGAAGTGGAAGAAGCGGCCCAAGAAAACCGAGGACAAGGAGCAGCGGGTAGTACACCCGAAGCTGCCCAGCATAGAGGTCAGACCGGCGCACATTGACCGACGCGAAGAGTACGGACATTGGGAAATGGACTTGGTGGTCAGCGGTCAGAATGGAAGAAGTGTACTTCTCACACTGACGGAGCGACTGAGCAGACAGGAGATCATCGTCAAGCTGCCGGACAGACGGGCGGAGACCATACGCAGGGCCATAGACCGAATGGAGCGTAAGACGCCGGGCTTCCGGCAGAAGTTCCGGTCTATCACCACCGACAACGGCAGCGAGTTCATGGAGTATGACAAGCTGGTCAAGAGCTGCCGGAGCAAGAGCAGCCGCTTTGACATCTACTACTGTCACAGCTACTCCGCATGGGAGAAAGGCAGCGTGGAGAACCACAACCGCATGATACGCCGCTTCTTCCCCAAAGGCACCAACTTCGACGAGGTATCTCCGGCAGAGGTACAGCGGGTGCAGGATTGGATGAACCGGTATCCGCGCAGAGTGTTAGGTTGGCAGACACCCGATGAAGCCGCAGCATAGGCAGGGG
>OKUC01000600.1_pt1 | contig 16552 bp, 16 predicted proteins | sample 1606761 | NCBI WGS metagenome assembly OKUC01 (sample SAMEA3882542, study PRJEB24775) | human gut metagenome | biome: human-associated habitat; feature: intestine environment; material: feces | place: Netherlands | collected 2009/2010 | reverse complement strand
TGTCTGACGGCGCTCGTTTTCCTATATACTCAGCGGCTGCCCGTGCCGCCCACCGTTGTCTCCGCACCGGATCTCGCATCTCCCTCGTATACCGGCTTCGCTGCGGCCGCCGCAGATATGGGACGTCCACCGTCCTCACCGCCAACGCCGAACAACTCATACACCATGCGGCGCAGGATATAGCGCCTGTGCTCACGCTCATATAGCTTCATTTCCGTTGTTATACCCCCATTCCTCCGCCGCCCGGCTGGCGGTGGGCACTCTGCTGTCTGCCATTATAACACCGCATACGGTCGAAGCGCGGCGGAACACGTCTGCTGCCGCTATCTCCGTCACAACGGGCGAAAGCGCCCCATCTGGAGCGCTTTCGTTCTTTCTGTACACCAAATTCGTCAATGCCGACCCACGCGGTCCCAGTCCGCCTCGTTTTCGTACAGAAGACGGGTCCCCTCCAGATACTGGGAGTCCATCGGGTTACTGATAGATACCGCCGCCTTATACTTCTCCAGTGCACGGCGGGACTTTTCCGGCGGCTGCACGGTACCGGCACCGGCAATACACCCGCCGGGGCAGGCCATGCCCTCCAGCAGATAGCCGTCATACTTGCCCGTCCGGGCGATACGCAGCATCTTCCGGCACTCGTTCAGCCCCTCTGCGGCGGCGGTCTTGACCTCCACCTCCGGGTGCAGGCGGTGGATCACCTCCTCCACCGCCTTGGCCACGCCGCCGCCGGCGGCAAAGCCTACGCCGGGGGCACTGGCCTCGTAGTGGGAGGGCAGATCGGGAATCTGGCTGAAGTCGATGCCCTTGGCCTCGAACATTCCCCTCAGCTCCTCGAAGGTGATGACAAAATCCACATCACTGCGGACACTGCGGCGGCTGGCCTCCAGCTTTTTGGCGGCGCAGGGACCAATAAAGACGACGCGGCACCCAGGCCGGCGGCGCTTCTGCAGCCGCGCCGTCAGCACCATAGGCGTCATGGTCATGGAGATATACGGCGCAAAGCCGGGAAACTCCTTTTTGGCCATCACAGACCATGCCGGGCAGCAGGAGGTCGCCATAAACGGCTGCTTCTCCGGCACCATACGCAAAAACTCCTCGGCTTCCTCCACCGCGCACAGATCGGCGCCCACGGCCACCTCCTCCAGCGCGGCAAAGCCCAGCTGCTGCATGGCGGCCTTGATCTGTCCCGGCGTTACATTGTCTCCGAACTGGCCCCAGAATGCCGGTGCGATCACCGCCACCACCTCGTCGCCCCGACGGATGGCGTGGATCAGCTGGAACAGCTGGCCCTTATCCACGATCGCGCCGAAGGGGCAATTCACCAGACACATACCGCAGCTGACGCACTTGTCATAGTCGATCTTGGCGTGGCCGTACTCATCCTGACCAATGGCATTCATGCCGCAGGCCTCCTGGCAGGGCCGGGTAAACTTGATGATGGCGTGGTAGGAACAGGCATCCCGGCATTTGCCACACTTGATGCACTTATTCTGGTCGATATGCGCCTGTCCGCGTTCGATAGCAATGGCCCCTTTAGGGCAGGCATTCTGGCAATGGCGGGCCAGACAGCCCTGGCAGGCATTCGTGACCTCATAGTGAGTAGGCGTGCAGCCGTTACAGGCGTATTTTATGATGTTCACCAGTGGAGGATCGTAGTACTTCTCCGCGATGGCACTCTCCTCCACCCCGTCGCTGAGCAGACTGTGCTCCGCCACCGGCCGCAGGGGCAGGCCCATAGCCAGCCGTATGCGCTCGCCTACGATAGCCCGTTCCAGAAAGATGGACTCCCGTTGGTTGCCCACCTCACCGGGAACGATCTTGTAGGGCAGCTTTTCCATGCGGCGGTAGTCTCCGCCCTCATAGGCCAGCCGCGCCACTTCGGCAAACACTTGCTTACGCATATCCGCGATGGAGCATTTAAAGTTTCTCATAGGTACGCTTTTCCTCCGAAACCCCCAGTCTTTTGTTACCATTATAACAAATTCATTATGGAAAACAATGTGCAGTTGCGAGAATTTCTATTGCCGCGCGAATGTTTCCTCATGCAACCTGCACAGCCTTCCGCCACAGCCGTTAAGGCGTTGTTAAGATGCCTTTTATCTCCGGTCCCGCAGGGCCTCCTCCAGCTTGTGCAGCGCCTTTTTCTCAATACGGGACACATAGCTGCGGCTGATACCGTAATGGGCCGCCACCTGCCGCTGTGTCTGGGGCAAATGGCCGTCCAGGCCGTAGCGCCGCCGCAGAACATCCGCCTCCCGAGGGGTCAGCTCCCGGGCCAGCAGCTGATGCAGCAGACGTCTGTCCTCCTTGCTTTGCAGTTCCTCCAGCATGGTGTCCTCCTCTCCCACCACATCGCCCAAATACAATGCGTCACCCTCCGGTCCCGTGTCCAGCGCCTCGTTCAGCGACACCTCCCCCTGCAATTTTTTCTGTCCCCGGAAGTACATTAGTATCTCATTCGCTATCCTCTCCCAACGGATACATAGGTTGCTCAACAGGGGGCAAATCCGCCTCTCCATCCTCCGCAAAGAGGTAAACATAGGCATTTTTGCCGTCCCAGACCACCTTTTTGACGATGGTGCGCAGCAAGCGGCGTTTTTCCTCCAGCGTGGCAGAATCTACTGCGCTGGCGAAGGATTCGATCATTTCCTGATGGAAGGCGAACTCCTGATGGAGCATCCGGCTCTGCTCGGTGAGGGCTTCCAGCTCGGCAAGGCGCAGCTGCTGGGTCTCGCTCTCCTGATGGAGCGCGTCGATCTGCTCCATGACGTACTTCGCGGAGGTGTCGCTGGCAACGGACAGGGACTCCACCAGCCGCTTGATGCGCTCTTCCGTCTCGGCATGCTTTTCCCGGAGCAGCGCCAGCTCTGCGTCGTAGCCCTCCTTGCTGCCGCTGATGACCTTCTTGGTCTGCGCCAGCAGCCGGGTAAGGGTCTCCTTGTCGGCAGACAGCTTGCGGATCTCCTCGATGATCTTGGCGTCCAGCGTGTTGCCGTTGCAGTTTTTCATAGAGCAGACTGTACCGTGGCTGCGCTCCTTGGTGGAGCACATGTAGGTGTAGATCAGCTCGTCGTCCGCATTCTTGCGGTTGGTCAGCTTCGGGCGCATATAGTCGCCGCATTCGCCACACCGCAGCAGCCCGGACAGCAGCGCCACGTTGCTGCGGGGCCTGCGGTAGCTCTTGGATTTGTTGACATCCAGCATGGCCTGCACCCGCACCCAATCGCTGCCCGCGACGATACCGGGATGCTTGCCCACCGCCACGATCCATTCCTCCATCGGGCGGATCTGATTCGCCTTGCCGGGGCGCTGGAGGGTGCGGTTGTACGCCATGATGCCGTGCTCGCCGTCGAATTCCGCGCGCTCGGCAAACAGGTCAACATTGTTTTCTTTCAGATACTGATACGCCGTCTCGTCGGCGATCATATAGACGGGGTTTGTGAGAATACCGCGGATGGCAAAGCGGGTGAACTGCTTGCCGCGCTTTGTGACGCAGCGATGCTCCAATAGATACTGGTCGGTCTTGCTGAGAGAACCGGTCTCCATGAACACCTCAAAAATCGTCCTGACCAGCTGGATTTCCTCCGGAATGGGCTTGAGCTTGCAGGCCTTCTTCACCTTGCCGTCCACTGTCACGCTGGACAGGCTTTCCGAGGCGTAGCCCGTGGGCGTTGTGCCGCCCAGCCAGCGTCCGGTCTTGGACAGCTCGTGCATATTGTCCCGGATACGCTCGGCGATGGTCTCCCGCTCCAGCTGGGAGAACACGGACGCAATGTACATCATGGCGCGTCCCATGGGGGAAGAAGTGTCGAACTGCTCGCGGATGGAGATGAAGTCAATGTGCCGGTCACCCAAATCCTCGATGAGCTTGGCAAAGTCGCCGATGTTGCGGCTGATGCGGTCGAGGCGGTAGACCACGATGGCGGCAAAGGAGATTTTCTGCGAGTCCTTCATCATTTTCTTGAACTGCGGGCGCTCCAGATTGCCGCCGGAAAAGCCCTCGTCCTCGTAGACCAGCACGTTTTCCGCCGCTTCCTCACCAAAGTGCATGGCGATGTACTGGCGGCAAAGCTCGATCTGATTCTCGATGCTCTCGCCCTTGCCGGTGAATTTGGACTTGCGGGAGTAGATGACATATTGCTTCGGCGTATCTTTCGTTTTCATGACGGCACCTCGCGTGATGTTGTATCGTTAGGTTGACAGGTATATTATATCGGATTGGAATCCATTTGAAAAGGTACCCAAGGGAAGAATCTGAAAATTTCTGCGGGAGGCAGAGGTTTTCGCGCTCTGAGTGTGCCCGTTCGGAGGGCATCACTCATGTGCATCGAGAAAATGATTGATGAAATGAGCGATGCGTGCTATTTAGAACATTATTGTTTTCGTCATCAACTGCATTCGTGCAGTCTCTCCGCACGATTTTTGCGCATTGCTACTTGTCATACGTCAAGTTTATTTTGCGTCACAGCTTGTCATATGACAAGCTGCATCATAAAAACCGCCGTCCCGTTTTTTCAGTCGGGACGGCGGTTTTGTCATGCAAGGTTTCGCAGATATTCTTCCACGTTCTGATACTGAATGCCGTCTATCACTTGGCTCTCCCCGCGGTAGAGGACAAACTTTCCTGTAATCGGGCCGTAGCGGTGCTCGGTCTGGGCGCATTTTTGCTCGTCGATCAGATGGCGATACTGCTGCGACGCAGCTTCCTCGCTGTGCTTGATCTCGAAAATCCGGCAGGAGCCTGCCTCCGGGTCAAACACCACCATGTCAAATTCGCCCACAGGGAATTGCAGGACAAACACCTGCTTCTTGGGATTTGCCAGCTTGGTTTCCAGCAGGACGATGTCCTCCAGCATCCGCCCTTTGATCTCGGTTAGGATGCGCTGCTGCACGGCGGTGCGCTCCGCAAGAGACAGGGCGCTGAACGTTTCATCCAGCAGCAGGCTGCGGATCAGCGCATCCGCCTGCGCATAGCGGAGTCCCGGCTGTGCGATCACCGTGCGGCTGGACTTCGTGCTGACATCCGGCAGGTGCAGCACATCGATCTCCCGCGTTAAGTCCAGCAAGTCCAGATACTCCTTGATCTCCGCCACGTGAACATCGTCCAGCACCACGGTCTGTTCTGCCCTGTTGCGAATTTCCAGCAGCTTCCGCAGACTATCGGTGACAAACGCAAGGTCAATGCGGTCGAGGATGTCCGTCGGATTCTTCCGATCCCGGCGCAGATTGCTGGCGGAAATGCCAAGGTCGTGGGACTTCCAATCCTGCGACAGTACCTCCAGCGTGAAGCGGTGGTTGATGTCCTCCACGACCCGGTTTATGGCGCTGGTCAGCTCACTCTTCTCGTATAAATCCCGCAGATGGCGGAAGTGGCCCTCGTACTGATAGCAGCGCAGGGAGTGCTGGATGTTGCGGGCGATGGCGGTGTCCACATATTCGTCGGTGCTTTCCTTGCTGGCAAACGTGGAGGTCTCGTTGTAGTGGACGCCGCCGAGACTCATGGTGCCGCCGTAGCGGATATACTCGTCGATGCCGCGAACGCCGAGGACAGCTTCAAACTCGCGGTAAGGGATGAATGTGGTGTGCAGCAGGATGCAGCGGTCATAAAGCTGCTCGTCCTCGGTAAAGAGAAAACCCAGCGAGTCCGTGCCGGAGAGCACGATCTTCATGCCGCAGGCCGCAAACACATCAGAAAACAGCGCCGCGCCCTCGATGAAATCCTCCATCAGCGTCACTTCGTCGAGGAACACATAGCGAAAGCCCTGCGCTTCCAGCGCCTTGAGGTCACGGTTTACGTCTGCCAGCGTGTCTTTTGCGGTGATCTGAACGAACGCTGCCTTGGCAAGCTGCGTGTCGCTCATCTCCGCAAAAATCTGCCGGATCATGGTGGTTTTACCCGTCCGGCGCAGGCCGTAGAGAATGAACACCTTGTCCTGCGGCTCGCCGCAGACAAAGTCGTGCAGCTGCCGGAAGCACTCGCGCCTGCGATAGCTGCGAACAGATGCCGCAAAGGAACGCAGCGCCTCGCCGGTGCGGACATTGGTGGTAAACGCGGAAAGGTTCGCAGATTTCGCCTTGGGCAGCTGCTTTTTCAGCGCTTTCAGCTCCTGTTCTAGCGCCTTCCGCCGCTCGATCTGAGCACGGAAATTCTCCAATTCGTCAGCAGGAATATACTTCTCCCGCCGCTTCTTGTCCTCTGTCCAACGATGATAGAAATACTCCTTGCCGTTGACGGTTTTCTTCGTAATAGAACCGGCAGGTAGATTTGAAATCTGCTGTTCCAGCTCCGCCGCGCGGGTTTGCATCTCAGATAAGTCCATAGCACACCTCCTGTGAGATAGGATTCTATTCTATGCAGAATTATACCCCATTATACCCTCGAAATCAAGGGTATAATGGGGTATAAAAAATTCACGTTACTCTTGGCAAAACTCGCGGTACATAATTTCAGCCAAAGCACTTTTCAGCGCAGCATATTTCCTAGGATCACTGAACAAAACGCTGAATGCCTGACTGCTCTCCTTGTAAGCATCCATTGCGGTTTTGTCATATGCTTTAGAAAACACACTATTCACGAAAATTTGCTCTCCATCTTGCTGGGCAGACTTTCGCAACACATCATCCTTAGACATCTTGCTCATAAGAATCTCCGCAAGTATCCGATCACCTTCTGTAATCTCTCCAGCATAGTGCTCGTTAAATTTTTCGATCACTTCTTCAAGCTGGCTTTTGCTCTCCTGCTTAGCAGATCCCTTTTTCATGGTTGGGGTATCATACTGACCAGATCCGTCATTATCCAAAGAAATAGAACCGGCAAAAGTTTCCTCCAGCTTGTAGTACTCCAATGTGACTTTGTTTCCCAGGTCCCACACTTCTGTTTCATCACTAGGCAGGAGGCGTGAGAGATAACTGCAAAAAATATATTCTTTATGCAGGTCTTTATCAAACATTCGGACGATCTGAGTGATATAGTTATACCACTTTACAAAGCTGCGTATCTGCCGGCGGAATTCATAGCGCTGCTGCTGATCCAAATTGTTATTATAGCGTTCCGCAACCGGCAACAAAGCATTTGTAACCTTTCCCTGCAAGGCCACATTATTCTTATTGTTTTCAGGGTCAAGGTAGATTGATGTAACAAGGTCGATGTCCTCATCGGTGTAAAGCTTGTACTCCCGCAATTTTTTCTGTGCGGTATAAATCAAATCGACATTGATTTCAGATTCCAGGCTGGTCTCTGTATAGAACGCTTGGAAAGCCTCCTGAATATCCTCCGCAGTGTTCACAAAATCAAGCACATAGGTATCAATTTTGCCGGGGCAAATCCGGTTTAAGCGGCTAATTGTCTGTACCGCTTTCACATCACGCAGCTTTTTGTCAATGATCATCGCCTCTTCGTCTATCCTTATTGCCGTCCTTCTATCGCTTACGAACTATCTTCCAATTGTGCAGAGGCAGATTTACCAAAAGAAACTTCCGTTCAAAAACTATGCAGCGCAATTCCTCATGCCAAATGATGAAGCTGTCAATTCAACCTCCAAAAAACGGTACTATAAAAAACTTGCAGAGATTGACCAAACATTTTCTGAGTTTCAACATCCTAATACCAGCAAAAGTTTTTATCAGTGCTGTGAGAGCGCCGTTCGATATTTGAGGGAAAAAAGCAGGGCCAACTCTCTGGTTATGGAGGAAAACATTAACTACGGCTTTTATAGGACCCTCTACTCCAATAAGGCAATTGGAATTTTACTGTGCATAGTGTTTGGATGCCTTACTGTTGCATATTCGTTGTTTTACTTTAAGTCGTTATCTCTGGTACCTGTCGGCAACTACATTGCCTTCTCAGCGAACATAGCACTACTTGTATTCTGGATTTTAGGCGTAAACCAGAGCGGCCTAGAAAGCACTGCAAAACAGTATGCAAAGGCGCTCCTCTCAACGATTGACTTGCTTTGAGCGTCTGTTTTCCCCCTCAGGAGAGTGTATTGCCGTTCTTAACTTCATCCCTATTTCTGTCACATTCTGTTTTCCATAGACGTGCCTAAACAAAAAGGTGGGCAGGCTCTCTACAAGCATTTATACGATTAAGGTGAGGTCCTCCTTAATCAGAAATCGCCGTGTGTCCGGACAGCGGCTGTGCTTGCTATTCTCTCAAATCTCAGTTTTCTCCGTCCCAATGCCGCTCTTTCTCTCCGCCGAAATCTGTGCTATACTGTAAGAAAATCGGTGGAAGGAGGACTCGCTTATGGCGCTCAAACGGGTATTTGCCGGGTTTTACACGCGATACGACGGAAAGCCCATCTTCGTTGTCCGGGTGCTGAAGGACATCGACACCGGCGAGTCCATCGTGGTCTGCAAGGATGCCAGCTTTTCCAAAGAAGACAACGAGCATTACTACCTCATCCGGTACACCTCCTTCTGCGAGCAGGTCGAGGTGGATGGTGTGCTGCGGGATAAATACGTCCGTCAGACCCGGCGTGAGATCGACGAAGGTACTGTCCGCGAAGTGTATGAGGACGGCTTTCCGGGGCCCAAGAGCAAGCCCTTCACTTATGTTGATGACGAGTACGCGGAGCGCGCCATCCGTTGCAGCAGAACCTACTATGAATACGCCAAGGACATCTGCGAAAACTACCGGATGGATCTGCGGCGATACAAACTCATCCGGGAACGGAAGCAGTACATCGGCGTATCCAACCGCGAGACATATCAGGCCATGTGTGAGGATCTCGCATTTGCCCAGCAGTCGCTCAAAACGGTGCTCAACGACTACGCCGATCTCTTCCGGAAACGCTTTTCCGAGGGGCTGTCTATCCGCAAAGCAGCGGATGCCATGCAGCAGAATCGCGGCGTGATCGAGCGGCGGCAGGCCGCACTCTATCGGGCGTTCGCCCAGCTCTTACAGCAGCGGGACGCGGCAGATGGTGTCTGTCGGCTGATGCAGAAAATTGAATACGATCAAAGGGATATAGAGGATTTGCTCGAATAATTGATGCAAATCCAAGCGCTTGTCGTAGTGGCAGGCGCTTCTTTTTTTTGTCCTCATTATGACAAAAGCGTGACAGACCGCATCATTTTGTCCGTTGGAAAGTAGAAAGGGCAATTTGAAGCAATGCACAGAGATTGTTTCGCCGTCTCCGAAACTTTTTCGAGAAATCTGGGACAAAACCGGTTTCTGATTCACTTAGCTAAGTAGAGGGGGGATCAGGGGCAAGAGAAGTTTTTTGAAAGAGAGTGCCAAGTTTTTGAGGAAAAATGTCCGTTAAAAGGTAGAGAGGAAAACGTCCGCGAGACAAAATCGTGACACTCTGATTTATTTTGTCCGTTGGTTATATAGAAGGGGAAAATAATTTTCTTTCGACCCCTGTTTTTCTCTTGAAAATTGTCCGTTGTAAAGTGAAAGGCAAACAGCTTCGCTTCCAAGCCGCCCTTCAAACAAAGTTTTTCAAAATTGAAAGGAGAAACATTATGATCACTTACCACAACCGTACCCACATGACCGCTGTCCCCACAGAACTGCTGCAAGACACGCACCTTTCTGTTGAGGCAAAAGGCTTCGCCGCAATCCTCTACGCCCTTGGCGATGAAAGCGTTGAGTTGTCGGAGCTGGCCTGTCAGCTGAACATGCCGGAGGAAAGGATTTCCGTTGTTTTAACAGAACTTGCCGACACGGATTACCTGCAAATCCGGAAGGAAGGCGATGATGAGTTCTGTCTGGAACTGAGGGAGAAGTAATACATGCCAGATCGCACGCGACCCATCCGCAAGGAAATCTGCCTGAACGAGCAGGAAGTAAATCTCATCCGGCACAAAATGCGCCAGCTGGGGACGCAGAATTTCGGCGCGTATGCCCGCAAGATGCTCATCGACGGCTACATCATCAAGGTGGACTACACCGAGCAAAAGAAGCTGGCTGCTGCCGTCAGCAGAGTCGCCACGAACATCAACCAGATTTGCCGCCGCATCAACAGCACCGGGCGCTACTATGAAGACGATGTTGCCGAGCTGAAAGCACGGCAGGCCGAAATCTGGGAGCTGTTGAAGATACGGCAAAAGGATGAGCTTTGACCACAACGGGATTTTCCATACGTGGGTTTTCCGTCACCGGTTTTTCGGACGGTGGACAAGCTGACGCTCCGGAGCGTTCCGCAGCCGGATTTCAGGACGACGGTTTTCGTGCCCTCCATCGGGGCTGAAATTCATCCTCTAACTAATAAGAAATAAATCAAGATACAAGAGAATCAATCTATCAATCAATCAACACAAAAATGGATGGATTGATGGATGGGACAGGAGGTCAGATGAAAACTTTTTGCAAGCTCACGATGCAGAGCCCGGCGGCGTCCTATGTGCCGCTCCCGAGGTTCCTTCTCCAAGACGAAGCCCTGCGGGACATCAGCAACGACGCGAAGGTGCTCTATGCGCTGCTGCTGGACAGAGCCAGCATTTCCCGACAGAACGGCTACGTCGAGCCGGACGGCACGATTCGGCTGTACTTCACCCTGGAGCAGGCGCAGACAAAGCTCCACCGCAGCCGCCAAAGCGCCACGCGGATCTTCCGGGAGCTGGAATGCAGCGGCTTGATCGTTCGGCGCAAGCAGGGCTTGGGCAAGCCCGCGCTTATTACGCTGAATTACCCAGCGGACGCAAAGCTTATCGCAAAGGAGGGCGAAGATGCACAAGCTTGACCCCATCGAGCGGCTGCCGGACGGCTCGCTCTTTCGTCTGACGCCGGGGCAGCTCCGCAGCGTGCGCGGCCTTACAAAGCGCTGCTGCAACTTCTTGGATGGCGACTGCCTGCTGCTGGACGGTGTCTGCCCGCAGTACATCTCCCGCAGCCTGCTTTGCCGGTGGTTCCGCCGCGCCGTACTGCCCCAGCAGCCCAAGCTGGAACAGGCCATTCTCAGCCCGAAAAAACTCCGCCGCTGTGAAGTCTGCGGCAAGGGCATCCTCGCCCGCTCCGGCAGGGCAAAATACTGCCCCGCCTGCGCCAAGGAGGTTCACCGCCAGCAGAAGGCGAAATCCGCCCGCAAACGGCGGTTTGGTGTAGACAATTCAGGGGCGAAAAGCTCTTGAATGGCAAGCATTCCCGCACCGCAGAAGGCACATAGCAATACGATTTCCCTCTCAGCCGCGAAATCGAATTCTATTTGTCTACATAGCAGCCGGAACACACGCATAGATTGAAGCAGAAAACGCTCTGGAAAGGAGGGCAGTCATGGAAGTATTTCTGATCTTCCCGAAATCAAAGCAGGCGCAGCAGGAGCTTGGGCAGGAGCTAGCGAAGTTCCAGTCCGAGCAGGCGCTGAAATCCATCCAGAAGCTGCCCTGCTCCACGGAGCAGAAGCTGGAACTGGTGGACGCCGCCGTGAAGCATCTGAAAGCGCAGCAATAATACATAGCAAACGAGCAGGCCAGCATTGAACGCCGGTCTGCTCGTTTTACTGCACTGATCACGTCTGCTTGAAATACTTCTCCCATGTGGATTTGAAAATCTGCTTGCGGTTTTGCTCCCAATGCTTGAGATTTCCAAGACTGACGCCCAGCTTGTCCGCATATTGTTTTTGCGTCAGCCCCAGTTTCGTTCGGATTGCCTTGATCTGGTTGCCCTGACCATTCCTCAGAAATAGATTGTAGTCATCCAGAAGCGCATCAACCGGCACTTCAAAAAGCTGCGCGATTTTCTCCATGTGCTCCGGCGGATAGAGGTCTTTTCCGTATTCTTCGTAGTGGACATAGGTGCTCCGGTCTATCCCGGCGTAGTCTGCAACATCTCTCTGGCGCAGGCCTTTCTGGTATCGAAGCCAGCGCAGCTTGTCCGCTGTTTCGGTGATTTCTGAGAAGTCCGAGAACTGCAAATTGAACTTTTCTGCGTCCTGAAACTTGTGCGGCAGCACCACTGGAAACTGAAGAATTTGCAGCGGGGCTACTTTTACTGAACCTGATATATTGGAAATCAGAATATAGCAGCGGACTCCCACTCTCGCCAGCAGGCGCCATTTTGCCTCAAAAGACACCCGTTCCGCCACCTCAACCGCCGTTTGTTCCACTGAGATAGTATAGCATTTTCTATACAACGAGCGGCGTAGGTGGCCAGCTTGATTCCCTTGTCAGGGCGGAAGGTATTGACCGCTTTGATGAGCCCGATCGTTCCGATGGAGATCAGGTCCTCCTGGTCAGTGGACTGCGTGTAATACTTCTTGATGATGTGGGCCACCAGGCGCAGATTGTGCTCCACCAGTATATTCCGGGCCTCCAAATCTCCGGCGGCACAGCGCTCCAGGCACTCCCTCTCCCGGGCAGCAGACAGGGGCTTGGGGAATGACCCGGCGCTACCGGTCAGGTGCAGGGACAAAAACAGGCTGTTGCACAGCAGCAACAGTGCAGCAGACAGCATACGCATCGCTCCTTTCACAACACCCTATGCCCTATGGGAATGTCCCTATACAAAAAGAACACGGACGGCAGCGTCGTCCGTGTTACAGTTCCTCCTCCGGAAGGGCCTCACCCTCCTCGCCATTGCCGAAGGCAATGGCCGTCCTGCCGTATTTTTGGCGGATAGCGTCCACGGCCTCCTCCAGCTGCTCCTGCCGCTGACCGCAGGCCTGAGCGGTACTGTCCAGCAGATCCAACTGTTGGAAAGTGCTGCACGTCTCGGTAACGTACAGCGCCGTTACGGTCATGGAGCGAAGGCGGGCAGGCGGCTTCCACAGCTGCCGGGCCAGGTCCGCAGCCGCACGGTAAATATCCCGGACCAGATGGGTAGGCGCGTCCAAGCGGGTCTGGCGGCTGAATGTTTTGAACGATACGTCTTTCAGCGTCACGCTGACGCCGCCGGCATACAGGCCGTGGCGGCGCAGGCGGGCGGCCACACTGTCGCACAGAGGCATCAAGCCGGCGCAGATCTGTTCCCAGCGCACCAGGTCATCGGGGAAGGTAGTGCCGTTGCCCACGGACTTGACCGGATCGGCGGCGTGACGGGGTTTGACGGGACTTTTGTCAAGACCGTTGGCGTATTCCCACAGCTGGCGGCCCATCTTTCCCAGCAGCTGCTCGGGCATGGCGGGATCGCAGGCGGCCAGCTGACCGATGGTTTCTATACCGTATTTTTTCAGGGTCTGGGTGGCGGCGCGGCCGGCGTACAACAGGTTGCCCAGCGGCTGCGGCCAAACGATATTCTGCCACCCATCAGCAGGAATAACCGTTGTGGCGTCCGGTTTTTTCATGTCGCTGCCCAGTTTCGCAAACACTTTATTGAATGAAACACCAACAGAAATTGTTAATCCAGTCTCATTTTTGACTGTTTTTCGAATTTTATTGGCCAGTTTTTCCGCGTCGCCGCCGAAGAGATGAAGGCTGCCGGTGACATCCAGCCAGCTCTCGTCGATCCCAAAGGGCTCGATCAGGTCGGTGAAGCGCTCATAGATGTCGTTGACGCGGACGGACCACATTTTGTACAGGTCGTGATGGGGCGGCAGAAGCACAAGGCCGGGGCACTTCTTTTTGGCCTGCCAGACCGTCTCAGCCGTTTGTATTCCGTACTTTTTGGCGGGCTCATTCTTGGCCAGAATGATGCCGTGGCGGGTCCTTGGGTCGCCGCAGACGGCCACCGGGACCTCCCACAAAGCGGGCTTGTCCAGCAGCTCCACAGAGGCGTAAAAGCTGTTCAGATCACAGTGCAGTATGATGCGCTCTCCCATGCTTTTCACCTCCCGGCACAGCAAATTTCTTTGGCAGTATATGATACAATGTCTGTACCTTTTCTATATTTTCTTTATACTTTTTATGTGCTCCTCATGCGCCTTTTCATGCACCTTTTATGCGCTGTTGGGTCAGGTTCTCTTTCCCTTCCTTCCAGCCCCCCTTTTCGGGGCAGAAAACGAAGGATCGGACGGTCCTCTTCATGTGCGCCCCCTGCACAGGGGGCGCACACAGGTGGCTGTTCAATAGCCGATCCGACGGTCCACCAGACGCAGGGGCTTCTCACCCCGACCGTAGCGCTCCAGGTCCTCACAGAAAAGCTGCACGTTTCGATCGCGGGTGTAGCCCAGGCTCATCTGACCGGAGATGTGGGGGGTGATGAGCAGGTTCTTCGCCGTCCAGGCCGGGTCGCCGGCGGGGATGGGCTCCTGCTCAAACACGTCCAGAGCCGCGCCGGCAAGCCGGTCGTGGTTCAGGGCGTCCAGAAGGGCGGCCTGGTCGATGGCGCTGCCGCGGCCCACGTTGACCACATAGGCGGTCTTCGGCAGCAGGGCGAGGCGCGCCGCGGAGAGAAACCCCTTCGTCTCACCGGTGGCGGGCAGGGCCAGGGCCAGGATATCCGTATCCGGCAGGAGGGCGTCCAGCTCGTCGTTGGTATGGATCTCGTCAAAGGCGGGGTCGGCGGCCTTTTTGGTGCGGCGGACACCGCGGACGGCGGCGGCGCCCAGAGCCTTGGCGCGGCGGGCGAACTCGGTGCCGATATCGCCGGTGCCGACGATGGTGATGGTGCTGCCCATAATGGAGCGCATGGGGAGCACCCGGCCCCAGCGGCCGGCGGCCTGGTCGGCGCAGTAGGCCGGGGCGTGGCGCAGGAGCATCAGCGTGACCATGACCATGTGCTCGGCGATGGTGACACCGTAGGCGCCGGAGGAGTTGGACAGCATGACCTCGGGAGAGGGATACAGGCTGTCGTCCAGATAAGCGTCCACGCCGGCAAAGCTGCCGCAGAACCACTTGAGGTTCACGAAGTCCTTTAATTCACCGGGCTTGGGCATACCGTAGATGACCTCATAGTCACCCCGCTTGTCCGCGGGGACGGCGGCGGGGGCCGCGTAGTAGTCCACGGTGAAGCCGGCGCGGGCCGCCGTCTCGTCGATGAGCCGGCGGTGCTTGGGCTCGGTGAAGCTGTCGTAGATGGCGATCTTTCTCATGTTGTATATACCTCCAGGAGTTTTTCCGCGCAGCGCATTCCGTCGGCGGCGGCGGAGAGGATGCCGCCGGCATAGCCGGCCCCCTCGCCGCAGGGGAATATGACGCGTATATTGGCTTCATAGTGTGCGTCACGCACCAGGCGCACCGGGGAGGACGAGCGCGTCTCCACGCCGGTGAGCAGGGCGTCCGGGTCATCGTAGCCCCGGAGCTGACGGCCCAGGACCGGCAGGGCCAGGGCCAGCGTCTCGCCGATAAAATCCGGCAGACAGCGGCGCAGGTCGGTATAGACCACGCCGGGGCGGTAGCTGGGGCGCACGGCCCCCGGTCCGGCGGAGGGACGGCCTGTCAGAAAGTCCGCCACCCGCTGGCAGGGGGCGGCAAAGCCGCCGGTGAGGGCGTAGGCCGCCGTCTCCAGCTGCCGCTGGAGGGCAATTCCTGCAAGGGGATGGTCCGAGGGGAAATCCGCCGGCGTGACATTCACCAGCAGCGCGCCGTTGATGTTCTCCCCGTCACGGGCATAGACGCTCATGCCGTTGGTGACGGTGCGCCCCGGCTCGGAGGCGGCGGCCACCACCTGGCCGCCGGGGCAGACGCAGAAGCTGAAGGCGCTGCGGCCGTTGGGCAGGTGGCAGGACAGCTTGTAGGTGCTGGGCGGCAGAGCCGGGTGGCCCGCCAGAGAACGGTACTGGGCGGCATCGATGGCCGACTGGCGGTGCTCGATGCGGACACCCATGGCGAAGGGCTTGGGCTCCATGGCAAGCCCCGCCTGATACAGCATTTCAAAGGTATCCCGGGCGCTGTGACCCAGGGCCAGGAGCACATGGCGGGCGGGCAGGTCATAGGTCTGCCCGTTCTGGCAGACGGTGACGGCGCTGACCGCGCCGTCCTGTATCCGTATATGCTCCAGCCGGGCGTTGAAGCGTATGTCCGCCCCGGCCGCCTCCAGCTCCTGCCGCAGGGCTTGCAGGGCGATGTGGAGCTTGTCGGTGCCCACGTGGGGCTTGGCGTCGGTCAAAATGGTATCCGGTGCGCCGCAGCGGACCAGCGTCTCCAGAATGAAGCGGTGGCGCAGGTCCTTCGTGCCGGTGTTCAGCTTGCCGTCGGAAAAGGCGCCGGCGCCGCCCTCGCCAAACTGGACGTTGCTGTCCGGGTCCAGCGGGCCGCCGGACCAGAAGCGCTCAACGTCCACCTGACGGTGTTCTACCGGCCGGCCGCGCTCCAATAGAATAGGGCGTGCGCCGCAGCGGGCCAGCACCAGGGCGGCGAACAGGCCCGCCGGTCCCGCGCCCACCACGATGGGCCGGACCGCCGGGGCCGTCACCGGCGGCGGCAGGAAGTACACTTCCTGTTTATAGACAGATACGCGCTTATCGCGGCAGCGGCGCAGGACCTGGGCCTCGTTTTTTACAGAGACGGACACCGTGTAGACAAGGGTCAGGTCCTCGCGGGCGTCGATGGCCTTTCGCAGAACGGTGCAGGCGGTGATGTCCGCCGGAGCCACGCGGAGCAGCTTGGCGCACCGGGCGCGCAGGAGCGTCTCCTGCTGGCCGGGGTGTAGGCGCAGTTGGTCGATACGGAGCATGGGTGCGTCTCCTTTTTATAGGATCTGGTGGGGGTTCGCCGCCGCGGCGGCGAG
>OKUC01000592.1_pt1 | contig 16649 bp, 12 predicted proteins | sample 1606761 | NCBI WGS metagenome assembly OKUC01 (sample SAMEA3882542, study PRJEB24775) | human gut metagenome | biome: human-associated habitat; feature: intestine environment; material: feces | place: Netherlands | collected 2009/2010 | reverse complement strand
GCCTGCAAAAGAAAAGCAAACTGTGCCCACAAAAAGGCAAGCAAGCATCGCTTAAAAGTAAGTCTTTTTGCGCCATGCTGCGAAAAAAGCGCTTGAAATGCGGGCGCATTCCTGCGCGCCTTTTTCTTGCCTGTCATCAAAAATCCAATACTTTTAAGTGCAAGCAGTTTTGCTGCGCAAAACCGATGTGTGCCTGCCTTTTTATGGGCTGCGCCCCGAGACCCCACAACGCCACGCCGCAGTATAAAGTTTGCGGCTAGCTCGGCACATTCGCCTGTAAACTCGCTTCCGCTCAAACAATACGGGTTCGTGCGTCTTGCTTCGCAAGCCGTCCCCTCGCCTCTCAAAAGAGCTTTTAAACACTGCGGCGCGGCTATTGGAAGCTTAATTATCAAGATTAGTCGAGTCGCTAACTTTTATTTTGCAAAGGTTTGTTCTAATAAGACATACAAGCTCTGATTTATCGATGTTTTTTATATATACCGATACATAAAACCCTGACCACGGAAAGCCATGGGCAGGGTTGCTGTTATATTATACGGCGGAAAATCGGGCGACATTTATTCTATGATTTTCAGCTTGCCCATTTGCTCAGGTGCTGATCAGTGCCCGAGAGCATGAACTGCGGATAATCCTCGTTCACGCCGGCATAGAAATCACCGTCGCAGGTCGCAAGCCAAAGGAAGAAGTTGCTGTAATCAGTGCCGTAAGATGCTGAGACATGGGGCGCACCCTTGATTATATAAGTGTACTCGGGGAAAAGTGCGGTCGAGAGATCGACGCATCTGTCGGGCGACAGATACTCAGCCTTTGCGGGAACATAATCATCACCGAGGGTCTCGCCGTACTTCGCGACAGTTGCATAGCCGGACATCTCATATGTCTCAAGCACGCCGTCGCCCGTGAAATCCGCGCTCTCATAGAGCGGAGCCATCGGCTTATCATAATGGGAAATAATCGCAACCTTGACGCCGTCGCGTATCATGTTTTCAATAAGCTCGGTGCGGTTTGACATCATCTTTTGCAGGCGCTCGCCGTAAGCGAGGAAATCGGCGTGCTCCGCCGCGCTGTCGCCGAAAACGAAGTCGACTGCATTATTGTAATCCTGCGGCTGAACGAGTCCCCAAAGAACCGGCATATAGGCAAAATCCGGAATGAGCACGCGCTCATAGACCTCGTCTTTATAATTATCGACAATGTAGTCGGTAACCTTCTGAAGCAACTTGAATGCGCCGACGCTGTTGAGCGTCTTCATGAATGCCGCCACAGCAGCGTTCGAGCCTGTAGCATCGGCGAGCAGGCCGGAGAAATAGTTATACATCGTATCCGCCTTGAGCTCGATCTTACCTGTCAGAACATCGGAAGCGACCTGCGCACCACAGAAGGTCGAGGACATAAAGACGCAGCGGTCGACCTTGCTGTATCCGTACTTTGTAAGATAAGCGACGGTCATTATGCCGCCCATGCTCGCGCAGAATATCGAGACCTTGTCGTGACCCGACTCGGCTATTGCTCTGTCAACTGTAGCGGCGATATCATCGGCGACTTTGTAAGGGTCGAGACGCCAGTCGTATGTAAACAGATATGTGTGGTTGGCGGGAAGATTCTCGGCACAGGCGCGGGTCATTCCGCGCTCGCTGTTAGAATCAAAGTTTTCCCAAATCTCAGGATAATTCTCCGCGCTCCCGGGATATTTCGCAACGCTGACATTGTACTTCGACTCGCCGTTTTCTTTCATCGCATAGCCGTCAAGCAGGTTTGCCGCATAATCGATAACAGCCTGGAAGAAAGGATCGATATCCTTGGCTTTGACTGCGCCGGAGATACCCTTGTAAAGCATGGAGAGCAAATCGCCCAAATCAAACTCGAAGGCGTTGCGCTCATTCTCGGTGCCCTTGTCGATATAAAGCCCCATCATATCCATTCCCCTGACTATGACCACGGGGCAGTCGGTGCAGGTCGCGGGATCGTGCGCTTTTTCTGCCTGCGCTGCTGTGTCTGCGGTTTTCGCGCCCTGATACGCAAATGCCGGCGTTACAAAGCTCAGCATAAGCGCAAGGGCGAGGAAAACACTCAGAAGTTTTTTCATTGTTTTCATCCTTCGTTTCTTTTATATTTTCCCGAGGTCCCTGAAAACCGACCACGAGACTAATTCGATATTGTTCCTGCGCGCGGCTTCGAGAAGATCGCCGCTTTGAAGAAGTCTCAATTCATAGACGCGCTTCGTCCACTCGCCGGGCTTGTCGTCTATCGGATACGCAGGGTGCATGAAAATCTCAGTCACGCCGTCGATGCAGTTTTCGACAGCGTCAAGATAATATTTGCGCAAGGTGTCGTAATCTTTTATGCGATCCATCGACCACGGATTTGACACAAGGTCATCGAGCAGGCCGACTCCGCGCCGCTCACCCGCTCCAACAATAATTTTCTGGAAGCATTTTATCACACCGGGAGCTTCCCTGTCAATCTGTCTGGACAAAAATCCCGGAGTTTTCGGAAATCTGTAGGGCAAGGAATGTTCAGCGCAGAAATTATATGCATCAATATAGAAACGCCTGCCGTTTATACCGTAGAGCGTGGCGCAATGGTTATCGGCATGGTCGACTTCAACGCCCCTTGAGCTGATAAAATTATACTGCGCCTCAAGCTCCGCGCGGACATCGCGGCGGCGGGCGTGCAGAGCGAGCCCGACCTGACTCTCATAGAGTCCCATCCCCTTTTCACTGAGCGAGGGCGCGCCGCTGTTGCTCTGCCAGCGTTTTTTGCTGTCGTCGGTGTTTATAGTCAGATGCACGCCGACGGGATAGCCGCCGAGCCTTGCGAGCTCAGCGGCGTTGGCAGCATCCGGCGCGACGGTCATGAGCGAGGTCGAGGTTATCAGTTTACCTCGCATGAGCTCGTCTATCGCCTTTGTCTGCTGCGGATTATAGCCGAAATCATCGGCGTTGATTATAAGATACTTAGACATTTGCTTTTAACTCTTTCCTCCTTTTAAAATTGCACCAGTCGTTTGACTCATCTTTGAAATGCAGGAACAGGGTGAATATTGTTGCCACAGCCATGGCTATGAACGGGAACACGCAGAGCAGGAACCGCGACGCCATATCGGGATTCGAGCCGGGGTTCGCTCCGCTCTCGAAGCCGAACGCCACGCTGATAACTTTATAGCCGAGCGAGACATAAAGTCCGTTCAGGCGGTTCATGACGCCGACGAGACTTGTGAGCATCCCCTCGCGCTTGACTCCGTGGCGGGAATAGTCATCGTCGATTATCTTCGCGCCGATGCAGTCGATGGTGACAAGGCATCCGGCGACGCCCATACCCATAACGCACATTATGGCGACCGCGACGGGCATTGTGTTTGCAAAGAACAGCGGGATGAATCCGACTGTCAGCACGGCGAATCCGAGCCTCCAGACATTCATAATACCCGCGCGTTTTACGACATTCGACCAGACTACTATACCGACAAGCGCGACGCCGAACACCACGCCGAGCATGACGGTTGTCATGGAGCTTTCAAGTTTCAGAGTATACTGAACATAGAACGGGATCGCCTGAGAAATGAGCGAGAATGCGGCGGAATAGAGCGCGTTTGCAAAGCCGAATATCCAGAATTTGCTGTTGGTGATGAGGGCGAATATCGCCTTGAAGAGATCGGGCTCCTCGCCGTTTGCCGCTTCCGCTTCCTCTTCTTCGATATTCTCGTGGCAGCCGAAGGTCATGAACATAATGACCGCAAGGGCGATAACGCCGTAGATGATTGCGGTGAGATTATAGCCTATCTTTGAAGTGACAACGGGAGTGAGCACGATGGAAATAACCATAGCGACAAGCTGGCAGACCTGTCTTATAGCATTGGTCTTTGCTCTGAGCTCGTCGGTCTTGAAAAGAGTCGGGAACAGCGCGCCGTAGTTTGCGTTCATGAGCGAATCGAGCGTACCGGTGAGTATGTACATCAGCAGAATATAGAGATAAGCCTGACCGGAGTTCGACTGCACGCGCGCGGGCATATTATAAAACAGCACGAAGCAAAGAATCATCAGCGGAGTGCCGATAACGAGCCACGGTCTGCGCTTGCCCCATTTTGTATGCGTTCTGTCCGAAAGGAAGCCGTAGACGGGGTTATCGATGGCATCGACAAAGGTGTAGATAAACAGTATCTTCGCCATCTGATCGGTCGTGATGAGTCCGAGCTTCAAGACATAATATGCGGCGGCATAAGACTTCAGCATATTTATCGGAATCGATGTGCCGAGCATGCCGAAGCCGTAGCGGAACGGGGAAGTGCGTTTTCGGTTCAAAGTGTTCGAAGGTTCCATCAGTTATCCTCCTCTTCCTCTTTCTGAAAATATATCGGATTTGTGAGCGCGCGGACTGCGCCGAGTTTTCCGCACCCTCTGATTGCCTTGACATAAGCGAAATTATCGTTTTTCGGTTCTATATCGATATCAAGATTTCCTCGCGCGAAGTGCTTTATCACGCGCTCGCCGCTGCCGGCAACGAGAACAAGAGTTTCGCCGCGGAGCTGTTCCGCGTGAAGATGGAGTTTTTTGTTTTTGTCATAACGAACAGCATCGCCCATCATGGCATCGCCGCAGGTCAGAGTCAGGCGCGCGCCGTCAACTCCGCTTGAAACGAAGGAGTGCCCTGCGCGGATATTTTTCAGTATATCCTCGCGGCGGCGCGACGGAGAATATACGGCTGTTATCGGATTACCGAGCTTTGCGAAATCCTTCGGACGATGGAAATCACTGCCGCCGACGGCGGGTATGCGTCTCCCCTCACGCAGGAGCTGAGTCCACCACTTTATGCCGCGGATATTCGTCCCGCGCATCGGTCCGTTCCAGACCTCGATCATATCGAAGTTCATGCTGTTCCATTTATACGGACAGAACGGGCATTTCGGATGGTTTACCGATATGACCGCGCCGAGCGAACGGGCGTCGTTGATTATCTTTTCCATCTCTTCGGGTGTGTTTGCTATGAAGCTGTTTTCAAAGGGCGCTTTGGCTCCGAAGAAATTCATATGCCCTTTGTAGTGCGTCCATTCGACTGCGTAAACAAAAGTCAGCCCCGGGATATCCGGCAGGCAGAAATTATCGGCATAGTTATTGTGGTTCGCAAGCCCGACGAAATCGAGCCCGCTATCGCGGGCAAGCTTCCCGACGGCTTCGGAATCGAGCGCGCCGTCGGAAGCTATGGTATGTATATGCAGGTCGCCGAAGAGCAGTTCGGGTTCGACGTTCGTGTTATCAGAAGATATATTTTCGGGCGCATCCTGTTTATGATGCTTCGGTTCGGGGTCGCCGGGTTTGTGATATTCAAACTCAATATCATATGTGACCTCGACACCTGCAGGCACGACATGATACGCGCCGACGATTATAGACCACTCGCCCGACTCGGGTCTTTGCACAAGATAGCCGTTCGTGGACTTATCTTCGCCGACAAATATGCTCGGATGCGCGCTGCCCGACCAGCCGAGGAATCTCCTCTTTTCGTCCATGAGACCAAGGTCGATTATATTCTGCGGGTGTATCTCTCTGAGCAGACCTTTGGTGCCCTGCCAATAGGAATACGATACCGTGACGCGCGAGACGTTTTCGGGCACGGTGAACGGTATTGTATAATAGGTTCCCTCGCGGGACTTTTCAACGAAATGTTTAAGCCAAGGCATTTTGTGCAAACTCCATAAAAATTATGTTGTATTTATTATAAAACAGTATATATTGTTTTTCTTGCTATTTTTTAATGTTAATGAGCGTTTTTTTAAATTTTATGTTTTTATAATCAATATAAGCTCTTGAAATTGCCGATAAAGTGTGTTATTTTTAAGAAAGCACCAATCAAAGGAGTGAAAATATACGGACAGGCTGAACATTATCGACTACAGGACGAATCCGATTATAAGCAAATATTCCGTGTCTTTTCACCTCTGGGGTTCGGAGGGCACGACAGAGCACGGGCACAACTACTACGAGATTTTTCTTGTAACGGACGGGCGCGTCTGCCACGAGATAAACGGCAAAACTTCCGAGATAAGCAAAGGCACTCTATGCATGATATGCCCCGGCGACATTCATCAGTTGCGCCGCATCGAGAATTTTTCGAGCATACACATGAACATCTGTCTATCGCCGAAAAAATTTGAAGAAATCTGCTCGGCTCTCGGGATAGATCCCGAAGCGTTCGAGTCGCAGAAACCGCTGACGGCTGCGCTCTCGACCGAGGAGCAGGCATACTTTGCCTCGCGGGCAAGTCTTATAAACAAGCTCATCGGCGACGGATACGAAAAAGCGACGAGCGTAATATGCTCGACCGCATCGGATTTTATCTCGATAATAAACAGCTCAAAGCTCACGCAGAAAATCGACTGCCCCGAGTGGTTTGAAAACATGCTCGAAAAGATACGCTCGCCGGAATACATGACATGCTGCGCGGCGGACGTATATGAAATGAGCAATTTTTCGCCGCCCGTTGTTATCGAAGCGTTCAGAAAATACACGGGCAAGACGGTTTCGGCATATCTCAGGGACACGAAATGCGAATACGCCTGCCTGCTGCTAAGCGGAACCAAGATGACAACGCTTGAAATATCCATGCAGCTCGGCTACTACAGCCTGAGCCACTTCAATCGGGTTTTCAAAAGCTACTCCGGCTTTTCCCCCGCCGCATACAGGCGCGAATATCAAAAATGAAAGCATCCGCACAAAAAGTACGGATGCTCTTATTATATCAGCTCTTCAGTTTTCTTTTGCTGAGTTTTCCCGCCAACTTATTGAGGCAATCGGTAAGCGGCTTTGAAACAAGTTTCAAAATTTCTGCTGAGGCAAACGAAAGAACAAGGAAAACGAGCGTTGCGACTATCATATTAGGAATATACTTTTGTAAATTAAACGGTTCTTCTATAAATATATAGTGTGTAATATAGGCAAAATACGATATTCCATCTAGCCAGCTTATAAGCTTTGATTTTCCCAATGCCGATTCAAGCCTAGGCAGATTCGAAAGGAGAAAATCGAAGAAAGCATATATCCACAAAGCCAACACGCACTGCGACCACGAAACAACTATATTATCATGGAGTACTGTTCCGTCGGCAAATTTTCTCACAACAAGCCTTGTGCCTAACGCCACCACCATAATCAGAGATATCAACAGAAAAGATTTTTTCCCTTTGAAGCTCAGATCTTTTTTGTTCATTGCATATCCGAGGAAAAATTCAATAAAATACACAATCTGAAAGCCGACATACGCCAACGCTATCTGCACCGCAACAATTAAAATACAGAGCACAACTTCGACTTTCGGATTTTTTTCGACATTTTTCATGAAACTTGTGATTTCTAACTTTTTCATAAGGATAAGCAGCAAATAGCACAACATTATGACAGTCAAAAACCAGAAATGGCCGATTCCGTCCATTGACTCGGGCAAAGCAAAATAGCCTTTTATTTTTATAAAAATAAAGTCAAGACCCTGTAAATTCAAAATATATCTGTACGGGAACTTTGCCTCATATCTTATAAAGCAATAAAGCCAAACAAGCAGAACAAATATGTACATCGGGATACATATTTTTACAAAACGCCGAAAATACCAATTTAGCGGCTCTTTTATTTCCTTTTTGCCATACAAATATCCGGAAATAATAAAGAACAGTGGAACTCCGACATTAAAAACATATCCAAGTGAGCTTCCGTAAAAGCCCAAAAACAGGTGCGTCGCGAAAATCAGAAACATACCGACTATTCGCACCACTGAAATTTTCGTAATTTTCATCATTCTCACCCTTTTATTTATATTCCTGCCATTTTCAGCAGATCGTCCTGAGTTATGACCGGGATGCCGAGGTCGGTCGCTTTTTGCAGTTTGCTTCCGGCTTCCTCGCCCGCGACAACATACGAAGTCTTTTTCGAGACGGATGACGACGCTTTGCCGCCGAGATTTTCGATTATCTCCGTCGCTTCTTTTCTTGAGAGCGTCGGCAGAGTGCCCGTAAGGACGAAAGTCAGACCTGCAAAGCGCTGATCGTCGCTCTTTTCTTTGAGCGATTTCATATTGACTCCCGCCGCTTTGAGTCTTTCTATTAAATCGGCAGTCTGAGTCATGGAGAAAAATTCCGCCGCGCTCTTTGCCATTATTCCGCCGAAGCCGTCTATTTCGGCTATCTCCTCTTCGGACGCGGCGATTATAGAATCAATATCGCCGAAATGCTCGGAGAGAAGCTTCGCCGCTTTCTGCCCGATATGGCGTATGCCGAGAGCAAACAGCAGGCGCGAAAGGTCGTTTTGCTTTGAGCGTTCGATGGCATCGACGAGATTCTTCGCCGACTTTTCCTGATGTCCCTCGAGCATCATTATCTCGCCTGCGGTTATGTCATAGATATCGGCGACATTTGATATCAGATTTTCGGAGATAAACTTTTCGACGAGGGCGTCGCCGAGCCCCTCGATATCCATGGCATCGCGCGAACAGAAATGGATAACATTGCGCAGCAGCTGAGCCGGGCACTCGGGATTGACGCAGCGGACAGCCGCCTCACCCTCTTCGCGGATAACGGGAGCGGAGCATGACGGGCAGATTGACGGCAGGATATACGGCACGGAATTTTCCGCGTGCGACACGACGCGCACGACCTCGGGGATTATATCGCCCGCTTTTCTTATGGCGACTTCATCGCCGATGCGGATATCCTTTTCTGTTATAAAATCCTGATTATGAAGCGTTGCGCGACTGACGGTTGAACCCGCGAGAAGAACAGGTTCAAAAACGGCAGTCGGAGTGAGCACGCCCGTGCGTCCGACACCGATCTCTATATCAACGAGCTTCGTTGTCTTTTCTTCGGGCGGATATTTGAAAGCCACCGCCCACTTCGGGAATTTCGATGTACTGCCGAGGCGTTCGCGCTGGGCAAAATCATCAACTTTTATAACCGCGCCGTCGATATCATATTCGAGCCCCGAGCGTATCTCGCCAATGCGCTTGAGCTCGGAAATAACATCGGTTATATTATCGAACCGAGTATAGAACGGAATGGTATGAAAACCCTGTTCGCGCAGGAAATCAAGCGACTGCTTATGCGAGCTGAGTTGTGCGCCCTCTATCTGCTGGACATTGAAAACGAAGATATCGAGTCCCCTGCCTGCGGTCACTTTTGAATCTTTCTGTCTGAGCGAACCTGCGGCGGCGTTGCGCGGGTTTTTAAAGGGCTTTTCGCCGTCGAGCTCCTGTCTTGTGACGAGAGAGGCAAAGACCGACTTCGGCATATACACCTCGCCTCTGACCTCGAGGAAAGGCAGCGGAGTTTTTATTTTCAGCGGAATCGAGCGCACGGTGCGCAGGTTTGCGGTAACATCCTCGCCGACATCGCCGTCGCCGCGGGTCGAGCCGCGGGTCAGCACGCCGTTTGTATATTCGAGCGAGACGGAAAGTCCGTCGATCTTCGGCTCGACGACATAGTGAACATCCCGCTCGGTCTCTCTGACCCGGCGGTCGAATTCCTCTATCTCCGCGAAGCTGAACGCATCCTGCAGGCTCTCCATGCGCACGCGGTGTTCTACCTTTGAGAACAGATTTTCCGCACTGCCGCCGACGCGCACGGTCGGGGAATCCGGAGTCACGAGGTCGGGATATTTATCCTCTATTGCCTTGAGCTCGCGCTGGAGCATATCATATTCGTAGTCCTCTATCTCGGGGTCGTCATCGACATAATATTTTCTGCTGTAATAATTGAGCTTATCTCTGAGCTCCTGCGCGCGTTTTGCGCTCTGCTCTTTGTCGGTCAAAAGGGATTCCTCCTTTTAAGCTTCCTTTTTCTCTGCGGTTATTATACCACAACTTGAATACATCTAACAACAATTTATTTCACTGACGCTGCGGAATATCTATTGTCACGGCGGTCTGCGGGACAGTACCGACGACGATATTCTCGGCGATGCAATATTCATCCGAAAAATTCGCCGCGCCCTCGTTCCCGCCAAGAAAGACATAGACGGAACACTCGACTTTCAGCATAACTCTGTGGCGGGTCTGGTTTATGCCCGCAGAAGTAAATTCATCCGTTATCTGCACCTCCGCGCCGCCCGTCATGCGGACGGTTACGGGTATCTCGGGTCCCATACCCGCAAAAACTTCGGAGCCGGCTACAGCGCCGAGCGGTATTTTTACAATAAATTTTGTATTTTCTTCGAGCGCTTCATCGACGGCGCGGACAAGGCGGGATTTGAACAAATTGACGGAGGCGGCATTGAGCGACATTGAACCTATCTTTCCGTCGTTCGAGCCGACGCTGATAAGAGCTGAGCACTCCTCCGGGTTTTCGGATATAAATTTTTCTATGCTCTCGCCGACCGTGCGCACGGCGAGACTCTTTGCACGGGTCATGGCGATATTGCGAACCGCCGGGCGAAGCCGCGCATCGACAACGAGCACAAGGCAGACAGCAAGAGTAAAAGCGCACAGAGCCCTGAACGCCCCGCGCGGCAGAGTGCGAATATTGAATCGGCGCATCCGGCGCATAAAAACACCCCCGCAACAGTTTATGCGGGGGCGATGAAATTTGTTATTGTTTTATTTTGAAGCCCTGACAACGGACACGCCGGTATCTATAGATTCGGGACCCGTTGAATTGCCTTTGAGAGCCGCGAGCGCCTGCGCCATGCCGAGATAGCCCATGGTATAGGGGTTCTGCACCATGACTGCTTTAAGACTTCCGTCGTTTATCAGAGACTCGATAGTGTTCGAAGTATCAAAGCCGATGCCGATTATCTTCTTGCCTGAATCTTTGATAGCGTTGCCCACGCCGACGGTCGAGCCCTCGTTGGTGCCGTAAAGTCCGACAAGGTCGGAGTTGCCGGTTATAAAGCCGGTTGCCGCCTCCTGCGAGGATGCGAAGTTGCCGTCCTTATATTCGGTAGTGAGCAGAGTAAACTTGCCGTCTTTGGTTATCGCCTCGCGGAAACCCTTTTCGCGGTTCATGCTCGAATTTGTCGCGGTGTTGACGCCGATTATGCCTATCTTGCCGCTCGTTATGCCCGCGTTTTTGAGCTCTTCGAGCATGGTCTCGCCCGCTATCATACCTGCGTTATAGTTATCGGTCGAGAGAGTTGTGACCGCAGGCTCGTTTGCGGGAGAATCGACATAGATTATCTTGACTCCCTTGTCCTTCGCGTTTTTGACGGTCTGCGAAATTGCCGAGGGGTCGTTTGCGGCTAGCATTATCAGGCTCGCGCCGTCGGCAATGGCGTTGTTGACCGCTTCGATCTGCTTGGCGTTGTCTTTGACATCGGGGGCATCCCACTTATAAGTGATGCCGAGCTGTTTTGCCATATCAGACGCGCCCTTGTCGACCGAGACCCAGTGCTGATCCATCTTGTCGATAGTGATGAGATATACTTTGTACTTTGCGTTGGCGGCGCTCTCGGTCATGCCCTGCGCCGTGTTGTTGCCCTCGCCGCTTCTGCTGCACGCCGCAAAGGCGGTCAGAATCAGCAGTGCCGACATAATAACTGCGAGTATCTTTTTCATACTGTCCTCCGTTTATTCTCTTTTTTCTCTGCCGCCGAGCTTGAGCCCTTTGGCGGCATTCGTGTTGAGCCGCTTGCCTCCGTGGACGATTCTGTCTATAAGCACGGAGATTATGACGACTATGCCGATGACTATATTGCGAAGCGCGAGAGGCGCGCCTGCGAACTGGAGACCGTTATTGAGCACGCCCCAGATAAACGCACCTATGACGGTGCCGAGGAGCATACCCTGTCCGCCCATGGTGCTGACTCCGCCGATAACGGACTCGGCGACGGCGTTGAGCTCATAGTTAGAGCCCGCGTCCATGCTGCCCATGCCGCTCTGCGCGGTGAGTATCAGGCCGACAACGCCGGCGAGGAAAGAAGAAATGACATAAACTTTCGTCTGCGCCGCGGCGACATTGACTCCGGACAGGCGCGCCGCCTCATAGTTCGAGCCGAGGGCATAGACATGCCTGCCGAGTGCCGTCTTTGAAAGAATGAACGCGAAGAAAGCAAAGAGCACTATCGCTATCCAGATCGGGGTATATATCCCGAGGAAGCGGCCGTAATAGAAGAAATTCTTGAAGGCGTCGGAATATATGCCGTTGGTGTTCATATTGCCGTTGACTATCTGCGCGACACCGCGGGCGATTATCATAGTACCGAGGGTGGCTATGAACGCCGGGAGCTTTGCAACGGAGATAAGAAGTCCGTTTACAAGACCGATTGCAAGGCAACAAATAATAGTTATGAGCACGGTCAAAATCGGGTTCATATTAAATTTTGTCATCAGCGTCGCGCTTATCATGCACGACATTCCCGCGACCGAGCCTATCGAAAGGTCGATTCCGGCGGTTATAAGAACGAACGACTGGCCGACGCCGATTATCAATATCGGCGCCACCTGGCGCAGAAGGTTCGTTATATTGGTTGCGGAGAAGAACAGCGGGTTTATCAGCGCAAAGACGATTATCATAACTATCAGCGCCGCAAAGACCGAGAGCACCTGTCCCATTCCCCTTGCGGAAAGCATTTTTTTGAACATTCAGCTCACCTCCGTGCGGAACTTTGTTGCAAGCTCCATTATTTTTTCCTGCGTGGCCTCATCGCGGCTGAGTTCGCCCGTGATGCGCCCGGAACACATGACGATTATCCTATCGCTCATGCCGAGCACCTCGGGCAGCTCAGACGAGACGAACATAACGCCAATGCCGCTCTTTTTGAGCTTGTTCATCAGGTTATATATCTCGACTTTGGCGGCGACATCGATGCCGCGCGTCGGCTCATCGAAAATTATTACTTTGGCGTCGCGCATGAGCCATTTGCCGACGACTATCTTCTGCTGGTTGCCGCCCGAAAGATTTTTGACCTCGCTTTTTATTGACGGCGTTTTTATTTTCAGCTCTTTTACGGCGCGATTCGCCATATCCCGCTCGCGCTTTGCGCTAAGCACTCCGACGGGGTTCGAGAGCGTATCGAGATTCGCTATCGCGATATTCTCGCTGACATCGAGCTCAACCAAAAGGCCGTCCTTTTTTCTGTCCTCCGGCGCGCAGACTATGCCCGCCTTGACAGCATCGCGCGGGCTTTTGAGCTTCACGCTCTTGTCGTAGACGACAACTTCGCCCGCCGTTATTTTATCCGCGCCGAACAGCGCCCTGACGAGTTCCGTGCGCCCCGCGCCGACAAGGCCGGCAAAGCCGAGTATCTCGCCGGAATAAAGATCGAACGAAATATTCTGAACCTCGGAGGTGGATATCCCCTTGACCTCCATGATTTTTTTGCCGCGTTCGGTCTGCTCGTGCGGATATTTCTCGGTTATCTCGCGCCCGACCATGAGGGCGATTATCTCGCCTATAGACAAATCTTTGAAATCGGCGGTCTTTATATATTTTCCGTCGCGCATGACAGTGACTCTGTCGACGATATTTTCGAGCTCTTCAAGGCGGTGGGAGATATAGATTATGCCCTTGCCCATATTTTTGAGCTCGTTTATTATTCTGAAAAGCTCCTGCGTTTCGCGCTCGGTCAGCGCCGAGCTCGGCTCGTCCATGATTATAATATCGGCGTTTGTCGAGAGAGCCTTTGCAATCTCGACCATCTGCTGTTTTGACACGGAGAGCTTTCCGACTTCGGTATCGGGCTCGATATTGAGGCTCAGCTCTTTGAGAAGCTTTGACGCACGGGCGTTCTGTTCTTTGAAATCGACCATGCCGCCCTTTTTGAGCTCCCTGCCGAGAAAGATGTTCTCCGCCACGGTCAGGTGGCGGCACATATTGAGCTCATGATGGATAACGGCGATGCCGAGTTCAGACGCCTGGGCGACGGTAGAATACTCCTGCGTTTTGCCGCGTATCTTCACTTCGCCCTCGTCTTTTTGATATATTCCGCCGATTATTTTCATCAGCGTGGATTTTCCCGCTCCGTTTTCGCCGAGCAGCGCATGCACCTCGCCCGCCCGAAGCTCGAAATCGACTTTGTCGAGTGCAACGACTCCGGGAAAGAACTTCGATATTCCCTTCATCTGCACAAGATATTCTTCCATTTTTCTTCCTCCCGTGCGGATCTAAAATCCGCAAATAAGGTAAAGTCGGTGTTTATTGTTGCCTGTGCGAGCGCAATTATTAAAGCAGGCGCAAAATTTTCACAATAATTAAATTGTCATAAATTGAGAGCAAATATAACGACAAAAATATAGATTATGGCGCTTTATATACTTGTCTGCCGGCAAAAAGAGTGGTATAATAATTATGTCTGTAAAACCAGCCATACTATTTCCGTCTGGAGGTAAAAATATGTCATACGATGTAGCAATTATCGGTGCAGGCGTCAGCGGCGCAATGGTCGCGAGAGAGCTGAGCCGATATAACATCAAGGTCGCATTGGTTGAAAAATGCAGCGACATGGCGATGGGCACAACAAAGGCCAACAGCGCCATTGTCCACGCAGGCTTCGACGCAATGCCCGGCACCCTCAAAGCGAGACTCAACGTTGAGGGCACTGCCGCAATGCCCGGTCTGTGCGAGACGCTCCATGTCCCGTTCAAGCCCATCGGCTCATATGTCGTCGCTTTCTCGAACGAGGAAGTTGAGACTCTTGAAGAGCTCAAGGCAAGAGGCGAAGAGAACGGAGTTCCCGGACTCGAGATTCTCGACAAAGAGGCTATTCACCGCGAAGAGCCGAACCTCAGCGACGAGGCAGTCGCCGCGCTCTACGCTCCGACCGCCGGAATCGTCTGCCCCTACGAGCTGACGATAGCGGCAGTTGAGAACGCAGTCATGAACGGTGTCGAGTTCTTCCGCAATTTTGATGTTACGGCTATTGAAAAGAACGCGCAGGGCAACTTTGTCCTCAAGTCCGACGCAGGCGAGATCGAAGCCGAATATGTCGTCAACGCCGCCGGCGTTTTCTGCGACAAGGTAGCTTCTCTCATCGGCGACGATTCAATAACCATTATTCCCCGCAAGGGCGAATATATGCTCATGGACAGAGCAGTCGGCGGCAAGGTAAAGCACACGATATTCCAGTGTCCTTCAAAGATGGGCAAGGGCGTTCTTGTCACCCCGACCGTTGACGGCAACCTGCTCGTAGGTCCGAGCGCAGTCGACATAGACGAAAAGGACGACTGCTCGACCACCGCAGACGGCACAAACGGCGTTTTCAAGACCGCTCTGAGATCAGTCCCGTCGCTCTCGACCCGCGACGTCATCACTTCGTTTGCAGGCATCCGAGCCCACAGCACCGGCGACGATTTCATCATCGCCCCCAGCGAGAAGGACGCGAAGTTCATAAACGTTGCCGGCATCGAGTCGCCCGGTCTCTCCTCCGCTCCCGCTATCGGCCTTTATGTCTGCGACATGATTCTGCAGGACAAGGGCAAAGTCAGCGAGAAGGCGGACTTCATCCCCGGCAGACCCGCTCCCGTGCGTTTCCGCCACATGAGCGCAGAAGAGCGCAAGGCACTTGTTGAAAAGAACAGCGCATACGGCAGAGTTATCTGCCGCTGCGAGACTATAACCGAGGGCGAGATCCTCGACGCTATCCACGCGCCCGCAGGCGCCATCGACGTTGACGGCGTAAAGCGCCGCACGAGAGCCGGAATGGGTCGCTGCCAGGGCGGCTTCTGCGGCTCAAAGGTAGTCGAGATACTTGCAAGAGAGCTTGGTCAGGAGCTTGATGAAATCACAAAATGCGGCGGAGAGTCAAAGATCCTCTTCGGCAGGACTAAGTGATCTGCAAACTTTCGCAGCATGAAAGGATGAATACTAATGCTTAAATATGATCTTGCCGTTATCGGCGGAGGCCCCGCAGGCATGGCCGCTGCGCTCAAGGCGCGCGAAAGCGGCGTTGAAAAGATAATCATACTCGAGCGCGCAGAGACTCTCGGCGGTATCCTTGAGCAGTGCATACATACCGGCTTCGGTCTGCACTACTTCGGCGAGGAGCTTTCGGGTCCCGAATACGCCGCGCGTTTCATCGAGCTTGTTGAGAACACCGACATTGTCGTAAAGACAGACACGATGGTGCTCTCCATTTCCGACGACAACGTCGTCACCGCAGTCAACAAAGAGGACGGTCTTATCGAGATCGACGCTACCGCAGTCATTCTTGCAATGGGCTGCCGCGAGCGTCCGAGAGGCGCGCTCAACATCGCGGGCACCCGCTGCGCCGGCGTTCTCTCCGCAGGTACTGCGCAGAAATACGTCAACATTGACGGCTATATGCCCGGCAAGGAAGTCGTTATCCTCGGCTCGGGTGATATCGGTCTTATCATGGCGCGCCGCATGACCCTTGAGGGTGCGCACGTCAAGATGGTCTGCGAGCTGATGCCCTATTCGAGCGGACTGACGAGAAACATCGTCCAGTGCCTCAACGACTTCGACATCCCGCTCAAATTGAGCACCACGGTTATCGACATCCACGGCAAGGAGCGCCTTGAGGGCGTCACCATTGCAAAGGTCGACGAGAACCGCCGCCCGATTCCCGGCACGGAGGAATATGTCCCCTGCGACACGCTCATGCTTTCCGTCGGTCTTATCCCCGAGAACGAGCTGAGCAAGAACATGGGCATCGAATTCGACCGCGTCACCGGCGGCCCGATAGTCGACGAATACAGAGAGACCACCCACCCCGGCG
>OKUC01000549.1_pt1 | contig 17962 bp, 12 predicted proteins | sample 1606761 | NCBI WGS metagenome assembly OKUC01 (sample SAMEA3882542, study PRJEB24775) | human gut metagenome | biome: human-associated habitat; feature: intestine environment; material: feces | place: Netherlands | collected 2009/2010 | reverse complement strand
TGCTCTCTCTTTTTTCTTTTTATTTCTGTAACATATGTTTTATCACATTACACGGGAAAACGAAAACCGGCCGAAGATTACGGAATGTAATCTTCGGCCGGTCCGAAACGGAAGAGCCTCCCCTTCCGTCTGTATACCAGGAAGGGTTCACCTCAAGCGGTCAGCTTCACCTGTAGACGGATTATTTGAACAGGTTCAGCAGGATGCCGCCATGGGCAGCCAGTACCGGAGCGAATACCAGGGACACGATGGTCATCAGTTTGATCAGGATGTTCATGGAAGGTCCGGACGTATCTTTGAACGGATCGCCAACGGTATCGCCGGTTACGGCAGCCTTGTGGCAGTCGGAACCTTTGCCGCCGTGTACACCGGATTCGATGTATTTCTTGGCGTTATCCCAGGCACCGCCCGCATTGGCCATCATGATAGCCATGAGGACGCCGGCAGCCAGTGCACCGCCGATCATGCCGCCCAGGGCAGCCGTGCCGAGGAGCAGGCCGACGATGATCGGGAAGGCAATGGCCAGGATACCGGGCATTACCATCTTATGCAGGGCAGCCTGCGTGGAAATGTCAACGCAGCGGCGGTAATCGCCACGTGCTTTGCCTTCCAGAAGGCCGGGGATTTCACGGAACTGACGGCGTACTTCGACGACCATTTCGTTGGCAGCTTCACCAACAGCGTTCATGGTCATAGCGCCGAAGACGAACGGCAGGGTGGCACCGATGAACAGGCCGATCAGTACCAGCGGATCCAGCAGGTCGATGGCTTTCAGGCCGACAACCTGGGAATAAGCGGAGAACAGGGCCAGGGCGGTCAGGGCTGCGGAACCGATGGCGAAGCCTTTGCCGATAGCGGCAGTGGTGTTGCCTACGGAGTCCAGCGTATCCGTGATTTCACGAACGTTTTCAGGCAGTTCGGCCATTTCGGCGATACCACCGGCGTTATCGGAAATCGGGCCGTACGCGTCGACAGCAACGGTGATGCCCGTGGTTGCCAGCATGCCGACAGCGGACAGGGCGATACCATAGATGCCCATTTCCGGATTGGCCACACCGCCCATGACGAAGAAGGCGATGAATACGGCAACGCAGATGAAGAGGATCGGCAGGAAGGTGGAATACATGCCTACTGCCAGACCAGCGATGATGACCGTCGCATGACCGGTTTCGGACTGGTCGGCGATCTTCTTGACGGAAGAGTAATCAGCGGACGTGTAGATTTCGGTGAATTTACCGATCAGCAGGCCGACGATCTGGCCGGCTGCGATAGCCCAGAATGCATTCAGGTTGCCGAACATCTTGTTGGACAGGAAGGCGGCAGCGATGATGGTCAGGATGCCGGCTACATAGGTGCCGGTGTTCAGGGCGCCCTGCGGGTTCGTGGATTTGCTGTGACGAACGTACAGGATGCCGATGATGGAAGCGATGATGCCGCTCAGGGCCAGCAGGAACGGATACGCCACGCCTGCACCGCCTTTGACGGCTACAGCGCCCAGGGTCAGGGCGGAAATGATGGCGCCTACATAGGATTCGAACAGGTCAGCGCCCATGCCGGCGACGTCGCCGACGTTATCACCGACGTTATCGGCGATGGTGGCAGGGTTACGCGGATCGTCTTCCGGGATGCCGGCTTCGACTTTGCCTACGAGGTCAGCGCCGACGTCAGCGGCCTTGGTGTAGATGCCGCCGCCGACACGGGCGAACAAGGCGATGGAGCTGGCGCCCAGGCCGAAGCCCGTGACGATGTCCATGTTGGCACCGCCTTCACCGAAGATGGCGAATGCCAGTGCAACACCGGTGATGCCCAGGCCAACTACGGACAGGCCCATGACGGAGCCGCCGGAGAAGGCGATCTGCAGAGCCTGCGGCATGCCGTCTTCGGCAGCGCGGGTCGTGCGGACGTTGGCGCGGGTTGCGACGTTCATGCCGCAATAGCCGGCCAGGATGGAGAAGATGGCGCCTGCAACGAAGCAGATGGCGGTCATCGGGGTCAGGAAGATGCTGATGATGATGGCGACGACGATGATGAAGACCGCCAGGGCCTTGTATTCACGGGAAAGGAACGCCATGGCGCCTTCGTGAATATGGCCGGAGATTTCCTGCATCAGCGAGTTACCGGCATCGGCCTTCATGATGGAGCTGCTTAAGAAAGCCGCTACCAACAGGGCCAGGATACCGGCGATGATGGCAAACATGATAAAGCTACTCAAGATGTAATCCCCTTTCATTGATTTGGATTAAGATATAAAAATTTTTTAAAGGGCCGTCTACCCTTTAAGACGATGGGAAATGCCGGTCCGCGACCGGCGCGCGAAAGCGCTTAAATACTGATTTTGGCGAGCACCAGGGTCACAATGCCGAAAATGGCACCCAGGACGACCGTGGCTTTGGACATGACCGTATCGACGTCGTTGCCCTTCCCAAAGAAGGCCGTGTCGCTGCCGCCAAAGGAACCGGACAAACCGCCGCCTCTGCCGGACTGCGCCAGCACCGCCGCAATCAGGGCGATACACACAATCAGGTCCACGACGCTCAGGACAGTTACCAGCATCCGCTTACCTCCTTCTCATTTATCTGCCTGCGGTCCGTGACCGCAGTATTCTTAGGTTAGTACCACAGTATTTTATCACACTCTGAAAATGGTGGCAATATAATTGTTAACTTTTTGTTAAATATTTATCACTTGTCCATGCCCTGCAGGCAAAAAAGGAAATACAGGCCAGGTATTGGATTCTTTTCCCCTCCGGGCGTAACATGAAGTCGTACAGAGATATTAACAGACCTGCCCCGTTTCGTCAAGGGACTCCCCCGACGCGGCGCCGGCAGATAAAACAGGAGGATGTATCATGGAAAACAAGGACCGCAAACTTCCGGAACACTTCAGCGTGTTCCCGTTGGGAAACAAGAATGAGGCCTATGCGCAGTACTTCATCGGCCAGAGCTACCTGCAGATGCTGACGACGGAACGCCTGGCGACGGCCAACGTGACCTTCGAGCCGGGCTGCCGCAACAACTGGCACATCCACCACAAAGGCGGCCAGATCCTGCTCGTCACGGCCGGCCGCGGCTACTACCAGGAATGGGGCAAGCCGGCCCGCGAACTGCACCCGGGCGATGTCGTGAACATCCCGCCGGAAGTGAAGCACTGGCACGGTGCCGCGCCGGACAGCTGGTTCGCCCACATCGCTATCGAAGTGCCTGCCGCAGGCGCTTCCAATGAATGGTGCGAACCCGTGACGGACGCCGCATACAACAAGTTAAAATAACTCCGGACAACGAAAAGGAGAGGTCTCGCGACCTCTCCTTTTTGCTTTTCTTGTGTTTGTTTGCGGTCTTCCGGGCGTTACTTCTTCAGGTTGTAGAACACCTTCATGCCGCCGTACCGGGCCGTCGAACCCAGGCTCTCCTCGATGCGGAGCAGCTGGTTGTATTTGGCGACGCGGTCCGTGCGGGCCGGCGCGCCCGATTTGATCTGGCCGGCGTTCAGTGCCACGGCGATGTCCGCCATGGTCGTGTCTTCCGTTTCGCCGCTGCGGTGGGAAATGATGGCCGTGTAGCCGGCGCGTTTCGCCATTTCCACAGCCCGGAAGGTTTCGGTCAGGGTGCCGATCTGGTTGACCTTGATGAGGATGGCGTTGGCCACGCCCTTTTCAATGCCCATGGCCAGGCGTTCCACGTTGGTCACGAACAGGTCGTCGCCGACGAGCTGGACCTTGTCACCCAGTTTCTTGGTCAGGGCCTTCCAGCCCTTCCAGTCGTCTTCGGCCACGCCGTCTTCAATGGAGATGATGGGGTATTTTTCCACCAGGCCGGCCAGGTAGTTGATCATCTGGGTCGAAGTCTTGGGTGCGCCTTCGGCCAGCATATGGTACTTGCCGTCTTCGCCGTAGAATTCGCTGGCAGCCACGTCCATGGCCAGCACGATGTCCTTGCCCGGTTTGTAGCCGGCAGCCTTGATGGCTTCCATGATGACGTCGAGTGCTTCGGCGTTGGTCTTCAGGTTCGGGGCGAAGCCGCCTTCGTCGCCGAGGCCCGTGCCCAGGCCCTTGCCTTTCAGGATTTCCTTCAGTTTATGGTAGATTTCGCAGTTCATGCGCAGGCCTTCGCTGAAGTTGGGGGCGCCTACCGGCATAATCATGAATTCCTGGATGTCGACGTTGTTGTCGGCATGCTGGCCGCCGTTGAGGATGTTCATCATGGGCACCGGCAGTTCGCAGGCGTTGGTGCCACCCAGGTACTGGTACAGGGGCAGGCCGGCGGAATTGGCAGCGGCCTTGGCCACGGCCATGGAAACGCCCAGGATGGCGTTAGCGCCTAATTTGCCCTTGTTCGGCGTGCCATCGAGGCTGATCATCAGCTCGTCGATGGCGATCTGGTTCGAGGCGTCCATGCCGATGATGGCATCGGCGATGACGTCGTTGACGTTTTCCACGGCGTGGATGACGCCCTTGCCGCCGTAACGGCGCTTGTCACCGTCCCGCAGTTCCACTGCCTCGTGCACGCCCGTCGAAGCGCCGGACGGCACAGCGGCACGGCCGACAGCCCCGTCGTCGAGAAGGACCGTGACTTCTACCGTGGGATTGCCGCGGGAATCGAGAATTTCCATTGCATGAACATCCGTAATCATTGCCATAGCAAACACCCTTTCTCTTTACATTAATCTTCAGTGCGGGTTAATCCAACTATCTGAGTCGTTTTTATTTTGATTTTTCCGGTTCAGTCGTCCAGCAGGCTCTTGCCCGTCATGGCTTTGGGCTGCTCAAGGTGCAGCAGTGCGAGCATGGTCGGCGCGATGTCGGCCAGCCGGCCGGGATGCAGGTGATGCGCTGCCCCGTCGTCCACGACGATGAAAGGCACGCGGTCCGTCGTATGGGCCGTGCAGGGCGTGCCGTCGTCGTTGATCATCTTTTCCAGGTTGCCGTGGTCCGCCGTGATGCAGACGACGCCGCCCAGGGAACGGACCTTTTCCACGACCTTGCCGGCGCAGGTGTCGATGGTCTCCATGGCCTTGACGGCCGCGGAAATGACACCGGTGTGCCCCACCATGTCGGGGTTGGCGAAGTTGAGGATCACGACATCATACTTGTCTTCGGACAGGGCCTTCAACAAGGCCTCCGTCACTTTCGGCGCGCTCATTTCCGGCTGCAGGTCGTACGTGGCGACCTTGGGCGACGGAATGAGGATGCGGTCTTCGTTGGGCACGGGCTTTTCCACGCCGCCGTTGAAGAAGAACGTCACGTGGGCGTACTTTTCCGTTTCGGCGATGCGCAGCTGGTGCAGGCCCGCCTTGGCCAGGACATCGGCCAGGATGTCCTGGTAATGTTCCGGCGGAAACGCGGCGGGGATGTCGATGGTCGCGTCATATTCCGTCATGCCGGCCAGAAAGACGGGCCGGACATTGGCAGGGCGCTCAAAATAGGGGAATTCCTCGTCGTGCAGGGCCCGCGTGAGCTCCCGCGCCCGGTCGGGCCGGAAGTTGAAGAAGATCACGCTGTCCCCTTTGCGGATGCGCGATGCCGCTTCGATGCGCGGTTCTCCGGCCGAGGCGCCGGATTTGGCGATTTTGGCCACGCGGAACGGCACGACGAATTCATCGTTCACGCCGGCGGCATACGAGGCTTTCACGCCTTCTTCCGCCGATTCGTACACGGCCCCTTCCGCCTTGACGAGGCAGTTGTAGGCCTTTTCCACGCGATCCCAGCGTTTGTCGCGGTCCATGGCGTAGTAGCGGCCGCTGACCGTGGCGATTTTGCCGATGCCCTTCCACTTCATGTACATCTCCAGGGACTGGATGTACTCCAGCGCGCTCTGGGGCGGCACGTCGCGGCCGTCGAGGAAGGCGTGGACATAGACTTTCTTCAGGCCGGCTTCCTTCGCCATGTCGAGCAGCGCTTCCAGGTGCTTGATGTGGCTGTGGACGCCGCCGTCGCTCAACAGGCCCATCAGGTGCAGGCTCGAGCGGGTACCCTGCAGGCGTTCCATGGCCTCGCGCAGCACCTTGTTCTGGAAGAAGCTGCCGTCGTCGATGGAGTTGGAAATGCGGGACAGGTCCTGATAGACGACGCGTCCGGCGCCGATGTTCAGGTGCCCCACTTCGGAATTGCCGATCTGCCCGGCCGGCAGTCCCACGAACTCGCCGCTCGCTTCCAGTTCCGTATGGGGATAGCGCGCGATATAGCCGTCCAGGTTCGGCGTGGCGGCCAGGGTGGCCGCATTGCCCGGACCGGGCGGGGCAATGCCCCACCCGTCCAGGATCATTAAGACTAAAGGCTTCTTTGCCATACTGATCTGTTACTCCTTAAAGCGTCGCGAAACGCTTCCTATCCTACCGCAGCCCCGCGCTCAGAAGCTTCTGGCAATGCGGGCGAAGCTGTCGGCCTGCAGGCTGGCACCGCCGACGAGGACGCCGTCGATACCGTCGATGCGGAAGGACGCCGCGTTGGTATCCTTCACGCTGCCGCCGTAGAGGACGCGGATGTGCCGCGCCGCCTCTTCGCCGAACATGTCTTCCAGTTTGGCGCGGATCAGCTTGCAGACAGCCTGGGCGTCAGCCGGCGTGGCCGTGTTGCCCGTGCCGATGGCCCACAGGGGTTCGTAGGCCACGGTCAGCAGGGCCGCCTGGGCCTTCGTGAGGCCCTTCAGGCCGCTTTCCAGCTGGCCGGCGATCTTGGCTTCCGTCTTCCCTGCCGCCCGCTCTTCCTGCGTCTCGCCGACGCAGAGCAGCGGTTTCAGGTTGTTGCGGTACGCCGCGGCTATCTTCTTGGCCACGATTGCGTCGCTTTCGCCGAAAATGGTGCGGCGTTCGCTGTGGCCGACGATGACGTATTCACAGCCGATGTCGGCGATCTGGGCACCGGAAATGGCACCCGTGAAGGCACCGGCATCTTCCCAGCACAGGTCCTGGGCGCCGTAGCCCACGGCGCGGCCGTCGATGGCGTCCGCAACGGATTCCAGGGCCGTGAAGCACGGGAAGATGACGACTTCGTTGACCGTGCCGTTCGTTTCTTCCACGATGCCCTTGGCCAGTTCCAGCGATTCGTCGACGGTCTTGTGCATCTTCCAGTTGCCGGCGATCATATAGCGCCGGACGTTGTCCAGAGCCGCCACGCCGGGCAGGACCTTGCCTTCCAGGTATTCCAGGGAGGCGCCGCCGCCCGTGGAAATGTGGCTGATCTTGTCTTCCAGTTTGATCTTCTTGATGGCCGCCACGCTGTCGCCGCCGCCGACGATGCTGATGGCATCGCTGGCCGCAACCGCTTCGGCCACCTTTTCCGTGCCCTTGCAGAAGGCGTCCATCTCAAAGACGCCCATGGGGCCGTTCCAGACGACCATTTTGCAGTCCTTCAGGGCGTCCGCATAAGCCTGGCACGTGGCCGGGCCGATGTCGAGGGCCATGTAGTCCTGGTTCAGGTGGTCCAGGGTTTCCACTTCGTGTTTGGCGTCGGCCTTGAATTCCGCCGCCATGACGAGGTCCGTCGGCAGGAGCAGCTCGACCTTCTTGGCCGCCGCGTCCGCCATGATTTTGCGGGCTTCGTCCAGTTTATCTTCTTCCACCAGGGACTTGCCCATGGCGATGCCCTTGGCCGCCAGGAAGGTGTTGGCCATGCCGCCGCCGATGAGCAGCTTGTCGACTTTCGTCAGCAGGTTCGTGATGACGCCGATCTTGTCGCTGACCTTCGCGCCGCCGATGATGGCCGCGAAGGGATGCTTCGGGTTGGACACGGCACCGCCGATGAAGCGGATTTCCTTTTCCAGGAGGAAGCCCGCCGCGCTCGGCAGGAAATGGGTCACGCCTTCCACCGACGCGTGGGCGCGGTGGGATACGCCGAAGCCGTCATTCACATACAGATCCGCCAGGGAGGCCAGCTTTTCCGCAAAGCCCAGGTCGTCCTTTTCCTCTTCCGGATGGAACCGCAGGTTTTCCAGCAGCAGGACCTGGCCTGCTTCCAGCTTGGCCGCCGCGTTTTCCGCGTCGGGGCCGATGCAGTCCTTCGCAAAGGCCACGGGCTGCCCCAGCAGTTCTTCCAAATGCTTTGCCACCGGTGCCAGGCTGAACTTGGGATTGACCTTTCCCTTCGGCCGGCCCAAATGTGACATCAAGATGACTGCGGCATGATGCCTCAGTAAATACTGAATGGTCGGGAGCGCCGCGCGCATACGGTTATCGTCCGTAATGTTGCCCGCGTCGTCCTGCGGTACGTTGAAATCGACGCGGACAAGCACGCGCTTGCCCTTCACGTCGAGATCCGTCAGGATTTTCTTATCCATAAGACATCAGACTCCTACTCAATCCCGGTTTGTTCTTACAGGCCCTTTTTGCCGATATAGGCAGCCAGGTCGACGACGCGGTTGGAATAACCCCATTCGTTGTCGTACCAGGATACGACCTTGGCCAGGCGTTTGCCGATCATCATGGTGGACAGGCCGTCGATGATGGAGGAACGGCTGTCGTCCTGGAAATCGCGGGATACCAGCGGTTCATCCGTGTAGCCCAGGATGCCCTTCAGCGTCGTTTCGGAAGCCTTCTTCAGGACGGCGTTGATTTCTTCGACCGTCGTGTCGCGGCCCAGGTTGACCGTCAGGTCCGTGATGGAGACATCGGGCGTCGGAACGCGCATTGCAAAGCCGTTCAGTTTGCCTTTGACTTCGGGAATGACCAGGGCCACGGCCTTGGCAGCACCCGTCGTGGTCGGGATGATGGACATGGAAGCAGCGCGGGCACGGCGCAGGTCCTTATGGCCCACATCGAGGATGCGCTGGTCGTTCGTGTAGGAATGAACCGTCGTCATGAGGCCGCTCTCAATGCCGAAGTTGTCCAGCAGGACCTTCGTGAACGGAGCCAGGCAGTTCGTCGTGCAGGAAGCGTTGGAAATGATGGTGTGTTTCGCCGGGTCGTACTTGTCTTCGTTGACGCCCATGACGATGGTGATATCTTCGTGCTTGGCCGGAGCGGAAATGATGACCTTCTTGGCACCGCCCGTCAGATGAGCCTTCGCCTTGTCGGCGTCCGTGAAGCGGCCCGTCGATTCCACGACGATTTCAGCGCCTTCCTTGGCCCAGGGGATCTGGGCGGGATCTGCCTTGGCATTGACGACGATCTTCTTGCCGTCGATGGCGATATAGTCGTCCCCGTAGGTGACTTCGTTCGGCAGCGTGCCATGCACGGAGTCGTACTTCAGCAGGTGCGCCATGGTCTTGGCGTCCGACAGGTCATTGACGGCGACGACTTCCACGTCCGGATTGCTCATGGAAGCCCGGAGAACCAGACGACCGATACGACCGAAACCATTGATACCGATTTTTACTGCCATGATGAAATTCCTCCTTAATCCTTTTAAAAATTAAAATATGTTGAACTTCGAGAACTGACTGTACTGCTGCCGGACTGCCGGGGCACGATGTCCCTGTCTTACAGTCCGGGAATGTGATCGAGGCCTTCTTCCCTTTCCAGCACGGAAGCGACCTCCATGGCCGCCGCCTCGTCCGTGATCAGGATGTCCTGCCGCGTCGCGCGGGAAACGGCCAGAATGGCTTTGGCCTTGGACTTGCCGCCGGCCACGCCGATGATGGTGCCGATGTGCGGCAGGTCGTGCATCATGAGGCCCGCGTTGTTGGTCATGTAGACCTGGCGGCCCTTGATGTCACTGTACTGCCCGACGGCCTCACCCACGGCGCCTTCCTTCAGCAGGCGGTCGATGAGGGGCTGCGGCAGGTGACGGTGCCGCGCCATGACGTCGGCCCGGCCGATGCCGTGGACCAGGATGTCGGCGTGCTTGATGGTGTTGACGACCGCCCGGATGCCTGCATCTTCCGCCAGGATGCTGTTCAGGATCTCCTGGCTGACGGAATCAGGCACATAGAGCTGCCGGTACGACGCCTTCAGGTTGCGCGCCATGACGGTGGCGATGGTGTTCGCCTGCAGCTCCAGCGTATCGCCGAGGCCGCCGCGGGCGGGTACGATCACCACATCGGGGAAGTTGCCCCGGATGTTCTGGGCCGCCGCCGCCAGGGTGGTGCCGCCGCTGACCGCGACCACATGCCCCTTGTCTTCTTCCAGCAGCGAAACCAGGGTGTGCGCCGCCGCACGTCCGATTTCCCGTTTCACGACCTGTTCCCGGTCGCTGTCACCCGGAATGATGATGACCTTCTTGATTGACAGGCGTTCCAGCAGGAACTGTTCCAACGAAGAAAGTCCCTGCAGCTTGCGGACATATTCCGCCAGCTCCTGCAGGATCTCGTTCCCTTCTTCCGTGACGGACATGCCAGCCGTGGAATAGCTCAGCAGGCCGCACCCCTTCAGGAAATCGACCTGGGAACGGAGCACCCGTTCGCTCAGGTTCAGTCTCCCCGCCAGGGCACGGCGTCCGATGGGCTGTTCATTGCTCACCTGCCGCAGGATCCGGTACCGTTCAATCAGGAGGTCCGTCATTTCGGGGACAATCTTTTTTTGCAAGTTGACAAGATTGTCCACAGTTTGCCTCCTCGCTTTTGTCCCACGTGGTACGTTTTAAGTCCCACTCAGGGCATAATATAAAGGAAAATCCCTTTTTCCCTACCATCATTGTAGCACAGGATGGCATAAGAAAAAAGGGATAAATGAACAGAATGTGTAAAGTTCCGGTGAATTTTACCGGTTGTCGATCCGTTCGGGATGCATATCGTGGTAATGCAGGCGGTCGTGAGCCGTCTTTTCCCAGTCCGTGCCCTTTTTGCCGTAGTTGGCATAGGGATCGATGGACAGGCCGCCGCGGGGCAGGAATTTGCCCCAGACTTCCATGTATTTCGGCTCCAGCAGCTTGACGAGGTCGTTCAGGATGATGTTGACGCAGTCCTCGTGGAAATCCCCGTGGTTGCGGAAGCTGAACAGGTACAGTTTCAGGGACTTGCTCTCCACCAGCTTCTGGTCCGGCACATAGGAAATGTAGATGGTGGCGAAATCCGGCTGGCCCGTCTTGGGGCACAGGCTCGTGAATTCCGGGCAGTTGAACTTGACGAAGTAATCCCGTTCGGGATGTTTGTTCGGAAAGGCTTCCAGCACTTCCGGCGTGTAATCAAAGGCATATTTCGTCTTGCCGCCCAGCAGGGTGACGCCCTGCAGTTCCTCTTTTGTTCTGCCGCTTGTCATGGTCAGGCACCTCTTTCCCTTATTTTTCAGACGACGGATCCGCATGCCGCACATAGGTACGCTCCAGGGCGTTGACGAGCAGCATGCCGGCAATACCGGAAATCAGCTGGCCCACGAGCAGGGACGACGCCAGCACCACATAGGGGATGTGCAGGAGCATAGACAGCCAGACCGGCACGCCCAGGCCCGGAATCAGGGTCACGGCGACGGCGACGATCCAGTTCCCCCAGCCGCGGCGTTTGCCGAAGACGATGAGGCCCGTCGTCAGCAGGCCGACGCAGAAGCCGCCGATCATGTCGATGGGCCCCAGGCCGCCCATGAGGGTGTTGCTCAGGATGTTGGCGAGGGCCAGCGGCACGACGAGGAACGGGAAAATGGCCGCCAGGCCGTACAGTCCCGTCGCGATGCGGACCTGGTACTGGCCGAAGGCGAAGTTCTGGGTCGCAATCATGACCACCAGGTACAAGGCGATGCTCACCGCCGATATCGTCAGTTTTTGTGTTTTCGTGAATTCCTTCTTCATAATGTTCCCTCCGTTTTACAGGTTCCCGGCGCAGGAATAAAAAAACCGCCTGTAAAACTACAGGCGGATCCAATTCCGTTTACGCTCCGTTACCAACACCGGTAAAACAGGGGCGAGCCCGTAGTTTTGTTTAGAGACAGGATGGTTACGAACTGTCTGTTTTGAAATTGCTCGTTCATTATAACGTAAAAAAAGGAGGTTGTAAAGTACAACCTCCTTGAATATACGATTTAAATCAGTCTGCCGGAGTGGCACCCGGTTTGGCAGGTTTGGGAGCCATCAGTTCCTTCAGGCAGGTCTTGACGATGAGCACCGCCAGCACCATCAGCAGGATGGCTACGATGAGCTGCAGGCCTTCCACCAGCGGGTTGAACTTGCCCAGGCCGACCTTCACGTAAATGCCGTATACATGCATGGCCAGAGCCGTCATGGTAGCGACGAACATGAAGGCCATGGGTACGTACAGCATCCAGCCCTTACGGCCGGTCACACGCAGGAACACGGCCAGGCCGCACAGTACGACGGAAGCGATCAGCTGGTTGGCGGAGCCGAACAGCGGCCAGATATTGAGGTAGCCGCCCAGGCACAGCAGGTAGCTCGGAATCAGCGTCACGATGGTGGCGACGATGGGGTTGCTGATGAATTTCGCAAAACCCGAACGTTCCTTGCCCGGTTCCGGTGCGAAGAATTCCTGGATGGTCATGCGGCCGATACGCGTAACGGCATCGATGGTGGTCATGGCCAGCGCGGAAACGCACATGGTCACGATGGCGGAGCTGACCATGGGCGGAATGCCAAACATCTTGAAGTAACCGCCGATGGCACCGCCGAAGATGGCGAACGGAGAAGCTTTCGGCAGCACGCCGTTCGTGGCTGCGGAGCAGGCGATAACCAGGCAGACAACGCCCAGCGTGGATTCAATCAGCATGGAACCATAGCCGACGGTCAGCATATCCTTTTCGTTGGAAATGGATTTGGAAGAAGTACCGGAAGATACCAGGGAATGGAATCCGGAAACAGCGCCGCAGGCGATGGTGATGAACAGGATCGGGAACATGGGCTTGTTGTTGACCGTGAAGCCGACAACGGCAGGCATGTTCAGGGTCGGGTTGCCGACGATGACGCCGATGACACCGCTCAGGATCATGCCGAGCAGCAGGAATACGGACAGGTAGTCACGCGGCTGAATGAGCAGCCACATGGGCAGTACGGACGCGATGAAGCAGTATGCGTAGGTCACGTACAGCCAGGTCACGCGGTCGGCGTAAATCGGATATGCGATACCGCCGGCAATCATGGCCACGATGAAGATGATGGCGAGAATCAGTTCGCGGACACCGGAAATCTTCGTCTTCTTGACGATGACACCGAAAATCATGGCCACGAAAATGTACAGCATGGAAATGGAAGCCGCCGCGGCGTTCGGAGCCATGGGGGCACCGGCTTTGTTGAAGCCGTTGAAGGTCGTCGCCATGATGTCGGAGAAGGCGGCGATGACGAGCAGGCAGAACAGCCAGCAGAAAGCCAGGAACAGCTTGCCGCCCGTACGGCCTACGTACTTCTCAATGATCATGCCCATGGACTTGCCGTCGTTCTTGACGGAAGCATACAGGGCGGTGAAATCCTGGACGGCGCCGAAGAAGATGCCGCCGATGAGCAGCCACAGCAGCGCCGGCAGCCAGCCGAACATGGCTGCAATGATAGGACCCGTGACAGGGCCTGCGCCGCAAATAGCGGAAAACTGATGGGCAAATACGGTGAACTTGGAGGCCGGAACGAAGTCCTTGCCGTTTTCAAACCGCTTTGCCGGCGTCTCTGCGTTCGGGTCGATGCCCCAAGTCTTTACGAGCCAGCGGCCGTAAAAACTGTACGCACAGACAAACACGACGATTGCCAGTACGACCAAAGTCAAACCATTCATAATACTATCTCCTCTACTTTCCCTTTTGCAGGCCATTCTCTGTTTCGGACCTCTCGAAGCTGCATCCGTGGTCTGCATTCTTAAAAACTAACACTTTGCCCTCAATTTGTCAACGAAATTTTGTAGATTTCGTGAAATCTTTTTGTTTGTGCAAAATTTTTGTATTAACCGTAACAAAAATATTATTTTCAAAGACATTTGTATTTTTACAGCGTATATATTCAGAAAATTGCAATCATCTTTTCCCATAATTTATGCAACAAAAAAACCTCTTCACGATTTCTCGTGAAGGGGTTCTTTTCAAACCGGCAACAATCTATCCTCCCAGGGCGCTTCCACCCAAGTACTTTCGACGCGTGAGAGCTTAACTGCTGTGTTCGGGATGGGAACAGGTGGTTCCTCTCAGCCATCATCACCGGATCTAGAAGGTTTGGGCCTTCAAAACTTAACAGAAGAAACTACTTCGTCGCAACCTTGCTAACTTCCCTTTTTAAATCAAGCCCTCGACCTATTAGTATCGGTCCGCTCAATGCATTGCTGCACTTACACTCCCGACCTATCAACCTTGTCATCTTCAAGGGGTCTTACCAGCTTATGCTGTGAGAGATCTCATCTTAGGGCAGGTTTCACGCTTAGATGCTTTCAGCGTTTATCCTTCCCGAATGTGGCTACCCAACGATACGCCTGGCGGCATAATTGGTACACCATTGATTCGTCCACTCCGGTCCTCTCGTACTAGGAGCAGCCCCCTTCAAATCTCTTGCGCCCGCGATGGATAGGGACCGAACTGTCTCACGACGTTCTGAACCCAGCTCGCGTACCACTTTAATGGGCGAACAGCCCAACCCTTGGGACCGACTACAGCCCCAGGATGTGATGAGCCGACATCGAGGTGCCAAACCTCCCCGTCGATGTGGACTCTTGGGGGAGATCAGCCTGTTATCCCCAGGGTAGCTTTTATCCGTTGAGCGATGGCCCTTCCACCTGGATGCCACCGGATCACTAAGCCCGACTTTCGTCCCTGCTCGTCCTGTCCGACTCGCAGTCAAGCTCCCTTCTGCCTTTGCACTCTGCGCGCGATTTCTGGCCGCGCTGAGGGAACCTTTGGGCGCCTCCGTTACACTTTGGGAGGCGACCGCCCCAGTCAAACTGCCCGCCTGACACTGTCCCGAACGTCGTTACCGTTCCGGTTAGAATTCCGATATCGCAAGGGTGGTATCCCAACGGCGGCTCTGCATACCCCGAAGGGCATGCTTCCGTGCCTCCCACCTATCCTGTGCATGCAGTATCAGAACCCAATGTCAGGTTACAGTAAAGCTCCATGGGGTCTTTCTGTCCAGTCGCGGGTAACCTGCATCTTCACAGGTATTTCAATTTCACCGGGTCCCTCGTTGAGACAGCGCCCAAATCGTTACACCTTTCGTGCGGGTCGGAACTTACCCGACAAGGAATTTCGCTACCTTAGGACCGTTATAGTTACGGCCGCCGTTCACCGGGGCTTCGGTCGAAGGCTTTGGGTCGAACCCGGACCTCCTTCCTTAACCTTCCGGCACTGGGCAGGTGTCAGCACCTATACGTCAGCTTTCGCTTTGGCAGGCACCTAAGTTTTTGGTAAACAGTCGCTTGGGCCTCTTCTCTGCGGCCTTCCGGCGCTCCGGGAGCTAGTCCCTTCACACCAGATGGCTACCCTTATCCCGAAGTTACGGGTACATTTTGCCGAGTTCCTTAACGAGGGTTCTCCCGCGCACCTTAGGATTCTCTCCCCACACACCTGTGTCGGTTTACGGTACGGGCGGCAGGTCTCTTGCTAGAAGCTTTTCTCGACAGTGTAGGTCCGGCGCCTTCGGGTCCCTTGCGGTTCCCTCCGCGTCACGCCTGGCGCTTGTGCGGGACGGGTTTGCCTGTCCCGCGCGTCGCACGCTTGCACATGAACTTCCAATCTCATGCGCGCCTGCCTTCCTGTGTCACTCCGTTGCTCTTGACGATTCCTGCCGGTTCCGGAATTTCAACCGGATGTCCATCTCCTACGCTCCATGCCTCGGATTAGGTCCCGACTTACCCTGAGACGACGATCGTTGCTCAGGAATCCTTGTGTTTTCGGTGGAACGGATTCTCACCGTTCTTTTCGCTACTCATGCCAACATTCTCACTTCCCGTCCGTCCACCGTCCCTTACAGGACGACTTCAACCCGACGGGAACGCTCCTCTACCACGCATGCCTAAGCATGCATCCATAGCTTCGGTTCCGTACTTTAGCCCCGGGAATCTTCGGCGCAGGGTCTCTCGACCAGTGAGCTATTACGCACTCTTTAAATGGTGGCTGCTTCTGAGCCAACATCCTGGTTGTTTATGAAACCCCACATCCTTTTCCACTTAGTACGGCATTGGGGACCTTAGCTGATGGTCTGGGCTGTTTCCCTTTTGACCACGGATCTTATCACTCGTAGTCTGACTCCCAGGCTCTGCAGCGCTGCCATTCGGAGTTTGACAGGGTTCGGTAACCATTACAGTCCCTATCCCGATCAGTGCTCTACCGCCTGCGCTTACTGCCTGAGGCTAGCCCTAAAGCTATTTCGAGGAGAACCAGCTATCTCTGCGTTCGATTGGAATTTCACCCCTACGCACAGCTCATCCGAACATTTTTCAACATGTCCCGGTTCGGTCCTCCGCGCAATTTTACCTGCGTTTCAACCTGGCCCTGCGTAGATCACTGCAGTTTCGGGTCTGCGTATACTGACTTGACGCCCTGTTCAGACTCGGTTTCCCTACGGCTCCGCATCTTCTGCTTAACCTCGCCAGCACACGCAACTCGTTGGCTCATTCTTCAATAGGCACGCCGTCGCTTTCGCTCCGACTGCTTGTAGACATACGGTTTCAGGTTCTCTTTCACTCCCCTCCCGGGGTTCTTTTCACCTTTCCCTCATGGTACTATGCGCTATCGGTCGCCATGGAGTGTTTAGCCTTGGAGGGTGGTCCCCCCGGTTTCCCACAGAATTCCTCGTGCTCCGTGGTACTCTGGATTCCGGCCGCCTCCTCGTCGCTTTCGTATACGGGGCTTTTACCCTCTCTCGCTTACCTTTCCAGGTAATTCTACTAGCAACTCGTCGGTTTACGCCGGTCCGCAACCCCGCAGGCCCGAAGGCCTCCGGTTTGGGCTATGCCCTCTTCGCTCGCCGCTACTGTGGGCATCTCGTTTGATTTCTCTTCCTCCGGCTACTTAGATGTTTCAGTTCACCGGGTTCCCTCCCTTTCGGGTGACAGCCCATTACGGCTGCCGGGTTTCCCCATTCGGAAATCCGCGGATCGATACTTATGTGCAGTTCCCCGCGGCTTATCGCAGCTTATCGCGTCCTTCATCGGCTCATGGCGCCAAGGCATCCACCATATGCCCTTCGTAGCTTGATTTCTCTACTTGGGAGAACTGGTTTCGTTCCACGCTCTCGCGTGTCACTCTTCCGGTTCTTGTCATTATAGCTTTTGCTATGACTCGTTAGTTCTCTTTCTCAGCTTTCGCTTCAAATGAGGTTGCTTAATCCAACTCATCTTCGGATTAAGACTTTTCGTTTCTTCTGTTCAGTTTTCAAGGTCCAAAAATACTGGTGGAGACGAGGAGAATCGAACTCCTGACCCCCTGCTTGCAAGGCAGGTGCTCTCCCAGCTGAGCTACGCCCCCATGACCGTTTGTTGTCTGCCTTCATAAAAATGGTGGGCCTAACTAGACTTGAACTAGTGACCTCACGCTTATCAGGCGTGCGCTCTAACCAGCTGAGCTATAGGCCCATTTTATCAAGGCTTAAGGGCGGAGCCCTCAAAACCAAATAACAAACGCCAGATAAATGTGCTTTCAGGAAGATTTGCGTCTCCCTGTCGACCGGAGTCTCTGCGGAACCTTCGTTCCACATGTCTCCCTAGAAAGGAGGTGATCCAGCCGCACCTTCCGATACGGCTACCTTGTTACGACTTCACCCCAATCATCGGCCCCACCTTAGACGGCTGACTCCTTACGGTTATCCCACCGGCTTTGGGTGTTACTGACTTTCGTGGTGTGACGGGCGGTGTGTACAAGGCCCGGGAACGTATTCACCGCAGTATGCTGACCTGCGATTACTAGCGATTCCGACTTCACGCAGGCGGGTTGCAGCCTGCGATCCGAACTGGGATCGGGTTTTTGAGGTTCGCTCCCCCTCGCGGGTTCGCTGCTCTCTGTTGCCGACCATTGTAGTACGTGTGTAGCCCAAGACATAAGGGGCATGATGACTTGACGTCATCCCCGCCTTCCTCCAGGTTCTCCCTGGCAGTCTCCTATGAGTCCCCAACTCAATGCTGGTAACATAGGATAGGGGTTGCGCTCGTTGCGGGACTTAACCCAACATCTCACGACACGAGCTGAC
>OKUC01000548.1_pt1 | contig 17984 bp, 10 predicted proteins | sample 1606761 | NCBI WGS metagenome assembly OKUC01 (sample SAMEA3882542, study PRJEB24775) | human gut metagenome | biome: human-associated habitat; feature: intestine environment; material: feces | place: Netherlands | collected 2009/2010 | reverse complement strand
TAGATAAGTTCCACGAGGTCGATGGCGTTGCCCGTCCATTGCAGGGGTGAGGCGGGATTTTCGGTTGTGTTGTCGGAGGATGTACGGATGGGGATTAGTGGTGGCACTTGGGGAGCGGCAAGGAACTTCTGCATCTTCCTCACGAAAGAGAGTGCCTTGCTGATGTAGGCTGCAACCTCCCTCTTTTCTTCGGGAAGATTGCGCACGGGATGGTGCTGCAACTCGATTTCGATGTAAGCCAGTGCGATGATGGTGCGGTTGGTGTCCACATTGCCGCTGCATAGTTCGATCACTTGCGTGGCGAAAGCCGTGTATGCCGTTTCCATATTGCAGTCCCCGGCTTCGTTTATACGGCGGAAGAACTCGGTTTCCGCCAATAAGAAATAATTCATGTCCTGTCAATTTTGAAATTTTACACTCTGTTTTTCGGTATGCGCACATGAATATGATTGGCAAAAAGCGTGTACATAAAAGAAAAAATCCGGCACGCTCTCTGCAAGGTGCTGGATTTCAGTGTGATAATTTCTCAATTTATTTATCCGACAGGAATTGTATTCAGCTTAAAGTGTTCATTTACTGAACATTCGTCCACTTTCCGGACATCAAACGCACGCTTTATAGATATGGCGGACCACTCCGTTGCGGTACACCTTCTGTGAGGTCAGCGTCCATTGTCCCTGTGGCAAGGCGGACTGGAAGAAACGCTTTCCCGTTCCGGCAATGAAAGGAATCGTGTAAAGTATGATTTCATCCACCACACGCATACGCAGCAGCCCGTTGATGTAGTCCGCCTTTTCAGGAGTGACTTCTGCCAGATAGCAGATGTCTGTTGTGGATTTCCGCCATTCGTCAAGCATAGATATGGAATAATCCGGTGTGATATGATAAAGGGCGTTTTCCCTTATCTTATTGATGCCGCAATCTTCAAGGCGCAGTTCCTTATACGCTTTGCAACATAACTCGGAGCTTTGACAACCGTCCATCGTGAGGACGGCAAGAATCTGTACTTTACCCATTATCGTTTCCTTTCGTTGGGCAAGGACAAAAAAGTAGCGTGCAAATCACACTACTTTCGAGCGACGGCTCTGGTAAAGCCTTTTACGGAGAGTACGTGAATGCACGCTATGCGTAGGCATAGCATAAGCATCACGCAATCGTCTCCGTAGTGTCAATTTACCAGATTTTCGCTCGAAACGCCTTGCGGTCTTATGTTATATATAGGCGGCAAAAGGCTCTGCCAGTCGCCGTTACCTTCTAATATGTCATGCAAAGATAGCCATTTTCAGCGAATTGCGGGCTATGGTTGCTCAAATTTATACTTCAATCCATATTCTTCCAGTTTATTATAGAGTGTTGTCCTGCCTATTCCAAGCAATTCGGCAGCGACCTTCCGGTTCCCGTCAGCCTGCTTCAAAGCACGCAGAATCCGCTCTTTATCTTCCTCATCGTTGCGTAGGGAGAAGCCGGTAATAGAGGTTGTTTCGGTTATCCCAAGTTCCAGATGCTCTTTCGTGACAAGTCCCGTCTGTGCCTGCAACACCGCGCCCATGATTTTCTGCCGAAGCTCGCGCACGTTGCCCGGCCATGAATGGGTCAGCAACGCTTTCCGTGCTTCGGAGCTGAATCCGCTAACCTTGCACTCCAATTCATTATTGGCAATCTCGCGGAAAAACTCTGCCAGCGGCATGATGTCTTCCTGACAATCACGCAGCGGCGGAACGGTTATATCGAAGTCGTGCAGACGGTACAGCAAGTCCTGCCGGAAACGCTTTTCATTGACCGCCTTTTCCAGATTCTCGTTGGTGGCGGCGATGATGCGGACGTTGAAACTGCGGTCGGACTTGTCGCCAACGGGACGGAACCGCCGTTCCTGTATGGCACGGAGTAACATCTGTTGGGTTTCCGGTGCGAGGTTGCCCACTTCGTCCAAAAACAGCGTGCCGCCTTCGGCTTCATGGAAATATCCTTTCTTGGCACTGTCCGCACCGGTGAATGCGCCTTTGACGTGTCCGAAAAATGCCGATGGAGCAAGCTCTTTGTTTAACGATCCGCAGTCCACAGCCACGAACGGCTTGCCGGAACGTTTGCTTTTATCATGCAGATGGTGGGCGATATGCTCCTTGCCCGTGCCGTTCTCTCCGAATATCAGTACGCTCATGTCGGTTGGTGCTACCAGCCTTATCCGGTGCATGATTTTCTGAAAGGCTGAACCGTCACGGGCAAATACGGGCATGCGGCTTCGCCCGATATTCCGCTCTTTCAGTATGGTACGGAGAAGAGGCACGAGTTTGTCCTCCACGAGTTGTTTGGGTATGTAGTCCAGCGAGCCGAGTTTCATACTTTCAACCGCCGTATGCACTTCGGCATAGTCGGTCATGATGATGAACGGCTGCGTCATGCCTTCTTTGCGCATCCAGCGCAATAGGTCGATGCCGTCACCGTCAGGCAAACGCAAATCAGAAACTACTATATCATTGTCAGTGGCTTGTTGCAGAAGTTTCTTCGCTGTCGAGAGGTGGAAAGCCTGCACGGTACGGAATCCCTCACGTGCCAGCAGGTTACAGACAAACTCGCAATACACGATGTTGTCCTCCACCACGATGATTTTTATCTTATCCATTGTTGTATTTCTTCCTTTCTTCTTTTGCCAGCCGGATTATCTCCGAACCCTTATCCAGCACAGCTCTTACGGCATTGCCTATTGCTTTGTCGTCAGGTGTGCCATTGTGATGAATCAGTTTATAAAGTTCCCTCAACGGTCTGTCGGCACGGAGTATCTCCCAAGAGCTGCGCAGGTGGTGTGTTAGGGCGTCCAGTTCCGGAAGGTCTTTCCGTTGTTCCGCATACCTGAGCGACTGCATTTCCTTTTCTGTTTCCGTTATCAATTTCTCCAGCATGACGGCTTCATTGCCGTAGGATAGCAGGGAGGTGAAACCCGGCTTTTCATTTTGTGCCGCATTCATGGCGCATTTATTTGAAATCTCCATCAGTTCAGATATGGAGAACGGCTTGAACAGGCATTCTGTGAATCCATGTTCTATAAGTTCCTCTTTGCCGCAACTGCCCGAAGCGGTTGTCACGATTACCGGGATATCCCTTGAATTGCCAACGTTGGAAGTGCGCAACAGTTCCAGCAACTCGAAACCGTTTATATCCGGCATATTCAGATCCGTCAGAAGAAGGCTGTATTCCTTTTTTCGTATCAGTTCCATCAGCTCCGCAGCATTGGTGCAGGTATCGCAGTGTATCCCTTCCTGTGCATACATTTCTTTCAGCATCAGGAGCAGCACTTCGTCATTGTCGATGGCAACCACATCGTGGAATGTATGGTTATGATGAACCTGTGTTTGATTTATCCGTTCCGGTAGTTCCTCGGCTGTCTGCATGGGGATTTCCACCGTGAAACGGCTACCTTTGCCTTTATCGCTCTCCAGACGGATTGTGCCGCCGAGCATTGTCACAATACGCTGAACAATGGAAAGACCTAATCCGAAGCCATCCTTTGCGGCAGCGTTTGACAGACGTTCAAACGCCCCGAATACCCGTTGCTGTTCCTCTTCGGTCATACCTGTACCCGTATCTTCGACGATAAGTTTCAGCAGACCGTTATCATAATCTGCCCGCAAAGAAACACTGCCGTTCTCCGTGAACTTGATAGCGTTGGACAGCAGGTTGTTCCCGATTTGCAAGATGCGTTCCTTATCTGTACATACAAAGGCATCCTTGTGGCAATGTATTGTCAGAGTCAGTCCTTTGTTTATGGCGATTGGCATAAACTCCGTTTCGAGCGTATGTGTGATTGCGGAAATCCTACATGCGGAGAAATTAGGCTGTTCCTTGCCGTTGTCCAGCCGGAAAAAATTCAGCAGGGTGTTCAGCATTTCACGCATGCGGTCAGAAGATTCCTGAATGTTTCGGATATACGTCCCGGTTTTATCCGTATTGCAGTCTTTCCGCATCAGTCCGGCATAACCCGTTATTGCCGTCAGTGGTGTACGTAATTCATGGGTAATGGTATGAACGGCTTTCTTGCGAGAGGCTATCAGTGCCTCGTTTCGCTTTGCCATTTGTTGCAGTCGCTCAATTAAATCTGCGGTTTCCTGTTTATATCGCTTGATGCGGTTGGCATTTCGGTGTATGATGATATATGATATGACCAGTAGCAGTATAACGAACCCTGTCAAGCCCCCAATCTGAATGAACGACCGTTCCCGCATGGCTGTTATCTCGGCTTCCCGCTTTTGTAGGTCAGTTTGTACTTTCCCGTCTATTTGAACAACCAGTCCTTGCAGTTGCCTGTTAAGTTCCGCATTTCGTGCGGCAAGGCTATCGGCATGAACCGATAAGCGACGGCTTTGCGCCTGTTGTTCGGTTCTCATATTCCGGTTAAAGGAACGGTGCATCGTGGTAGTCACAGTTGGTTTCGCTTCTTCCTTTTTGCCGAAGATGCCCAAGAATCCTTTTCGTTTAGGTTTCTTGGGTTGTTCTTGCACACTTTTCTGCGCGATTACGGGTACTTGACGGGGTATCTTATCGTTGATGGCTTGTTGCTGTTCAAGTATCTGCACGATTTGGCACATCTGCCGTTCCTTATCTTCGAGAAGATGGCGTACGCTGTCTATACGCTCTGCCGGATAGGTAGCTTTGAAACGGCAGAGCATACTGTCCATTGCCATACGCTGTGCATGGTAATGTTCGATATCTTTATCGTTCCATTCCAGTATTGTTTCACCAAATAGAGAGAATTTTATCATTTGAATATTGATATTGTTTATCTCTTTTCGGAACTCGTCTATTTTTTTATTCACCTGTAAGAAGTTACTAATGACAAAAAAGAAATTGCCCGTTCGTTTTACGGGTCAGCACTTTACTATTGATAAAGTGCTAATAAAAGATGCAATAAGACAAGCAAATATAAGTAATCAGGATACGGTTTTAGATATTGGGGCAGGCAAGGGGTTTCTTACTGTTCATTTATTAAAAATCGCCAACAATGTTGTTGCTATTGAAAACGACACAGCTTTGGTTGAACATTTACGAAAATTATTTTCTGATGCCCGAAATGTTCAAGTTGTCGGTTGTGATTTTAGGAATTTTGCAGTTCCGAAATTTCCTTTCAAAGTGGTGTCAAATATTCCTTATGGCATTACTTCCGATATTTTCAAAATCCTGATGTTTGAGAGTCTTGGAAATTTTCTGGGAGGTTCCATTGTCCTTCAATTAGAACCTACACAAAAGTTATTTTCGAGGAAGCTTTACAATCCATATACCGTTTTCTATCATACTTTTTTTGATTTGAAACTTGTCTATGAGGTAGGTCCTGAAAGTTTCTTGCCACCGCCAACTGTCAAATCAGCCCTGTTAAACATTAAAAGAAAACACTTATTTTTTGATTTTAAGTTTAAAGCCAAATACTTAGCATTTATTTCCTGTCTGTTAGAGAAACCTGATTTATCTGTAAAAACAGCTTTAAAGTCGATTTTCAGGAAAAGTCAGGTCAGGTCAATTTCGGAAAAATTCGGTTTAAACCTTAATGCTCAAATTGTTTGTTTGTCTCCAAGTCAATGGTTAAACTGTTTTTTGGAAATGCTGGAAGTTGTCCCTGAAAAATTTCATCCTTCGTAGTTCAAAGTCGGGTGGTTGTCAAGATGATTTTTTTGGTTTGGTGTCGTCTTTTTTTAAGCTGCCGCATAACGGCTGGCAAATTGGCGATGGAGCCGACTTTTAGCACAAATGTTGAATAGAATTACTAATCTTCAACATTGCACAAAAGTTCAATAGAAGTACTTCACCGGCTCTATTGCCAATTTGTTTGTTATGTGCCGTTTTATTCCATTTTATACATTTAACAATTGCTGAAACGTAAAGTCGGGTTTAAACATTTCAATTTCGTTTTGAGTTGATTCTTCTTGTGCTTCTTTGCCATAGATAAACATTTGCTGTTCATAATTTTTAACAGCCTCTTCAATGCTATTAAATTTTCCATCGGCTAGATTATCAGACAATATCAAGGCATCCACCAACCCACTATTTACTCCCTGCCCTGCAAAAGGCGGCATCAAATGTGCGGCATCCCCAATCATTGTTATGGGTAATGGGCGCTTGCTTTTCCAAGGCTTTTCTAAAGGAAATATCCGTGTAGCCAATCCTACAAATGACAACGTCGTATGAATCAATTCTTTGTAGCGTTCGTCCCAATCGGAAAATTCTTTCAGAAGAAAATCAACGACACTATTTCTGTTTTGAAAATCTACCTGCGTTTGGTTTTTCCATTCATCAGGTGTTTTAAAACTTATTCCAAAATGCAATGCACCATTATTATTGGGGTTAGCAAATAATAAATTACCTTGGTGAGATGCCATTAGCCGGTTTCCATTGCATAGCTGAAAAAATCCAGGACAGTTTATCTCTGGTTGATGAATATCGGCTTGTATATTGAAAGTACCTGTTTCTTCAACTTCCGTGTCGGTAACAAATTTTCTTACCTTGGACATCCCGCCATTGGCAAGAATAACCAAATCTGCTGTTTCACTCGGTTTATTCTCAAAAGTTAGTGTCCACTTCTTCTTACCAGGTTCAAGCATAACAAGTTTTCTATCCCAAATAACCGTGTCGTTTTCTAAACTATTCAACAAGATAGCCCTTAAGTCATTTCTGTTTATTTCAGGATTGTCAAATCGATTTTCGGGCTTTACATTTTTTGTGGATAAAATATTGCCTTTTTTATCAGCAATATTTACACCCATTGGTAAGGCTAAGTCATAATAAGTTTGTAACAATCCCGCTTTTTTCATTGCTTCCTGACCTGAACCTTTGTGTAGGTCAAGGGTTCCACCAAAAATTCTTGCCTCTCGGTCGTTGTCTCTTTCGTAAACTGAAACGTCTATGCCGTTTTGCTGTAATAATTTTGCCATAGTCAGTCCAACGGGTCCACCACCAATTATTGCAACGTTCTTATCACTAAGTAAATTCATTTGTTTGTCTGTATCTATTCGCATTGTCATTCAAAAATGGCCCATAACAATGGCTCGGCGAATTGGCGAAGTAGCGAAGCTGTATCGAAGATACAAAAGCGGAGCTATTTAGCCAAGTCGCTTGTTGTAAGCAGTCCGCGAAGCGGCGGCTTACGGCAAGCGACGTAAGTCGCCGAGCCATTGTTAGCAAGGAGCGCAGCGGATTGCTAACAACGGTTTGCAGCTATACGCAGGCAGGGATTTTTACCACTAAGCTACCTACGATGAACTGAACTTTAAATTTACCACTTTCCTGTCTTACGAAGCACGAACCCCCTGCTTGCGTATAGGTGATGTTATGCGGTCGGCTTTCATTTTCTCTTCTTTCTCGTTAATTTGTCAAGCAAAGTTACTAAATTTGCAGTCAAGCAATTTCAATTTTTGAATTATGTATTTCAGCAGACCTTGGACTTCTATCTAAGTGATAGGCAGTCCTGAATAAATTCCAATCAATCTTTTAGGGCAAGACAATCAGTCTATGCTTTGTGTGTGCTGTCATTTTTTTTGATGGCATTGCTTTGTCGTAGTTGCTCTGTCGGGTAATACTGTCTATTCACTTCTCTGTGATTTGAATTCAAGTTCTAATGCTTCTATCTCCTGCCATTCATAGAAGCTATTATATGCTATACATCCGATAAGAACGGAGATAAGTATATACCCCAACCGTATTGTCTTATAGAAATTCCTGGATCGTTCCATTATTTTGATGATACTGATTTTTCAAACATGAATAAAAGTTTATCCTTTTCTTCCATACGGGTATTATCAGAATAACCGCCTTTTGTTATTTGATACCCACACGGCTTAACCATAAAAGTGCCTAAGCCTTTAGTGTATGAACTTACTTCTGAGGCATAGTCTTTACTTGTATTTAATGGAACTTTCCCTTCAATAAGACACCACTCATTATTACAACTGATACCTTTAATCTCAGACATCATTTTTTGCAGATCTGTAATAGCTTTGGAACTTGCTACTTGTGGTATCTGTAACTCAAAATAGAGCATCGGTTCGAGAATATCCACTCCTGATTGTTGCAAAGCCAACCTGAAGACATAAGGAGACAATTGTCTAAAATCGGCAGGGGTACTTATCGGACTATAATAAAGGGCATAAGTAAAGGTTACTTTCAAATCCGTCACTTCCCATCCATGCAATCCCGATTGGCAAGACATACGGATTCCTTCAAAAACGGCATTTTGAAAAGAATGGTTCAGATAACCAAAGGAGATTTCACTTTCGATTTGCAACCCTGACCCTATCGGTAAAGGTTCAAGAGTCAGTCCTATGGAGGCCCAGTAAGGGTTGGGAGGGACTTCGATATGGATAATCTTATTCACCTTCTTTTTAGGTCGTTCTTTGTAGATAGTCTTGATTTCATCAAAATGGGCCTTTACGGAGAATCGTTCTTCCAGCAATGTTTGTATGATTTCTTTTTGGGTTAAACCATATAACGAGATTTCCAATTCATCACTATATGAATTTATGGAAAAGGACAGAGACGGGTCTTCAATAAACAATACATTTAGAGCGGATATCAACTTGCTTCTCTCTTCGGGCTTGTCTGGTCGGACAGAAGATTTGAGGGCGGGATGCTGATGAGATAATCCTTGAATCAGACAAGGTTTAACACCTAAATAATCTCCGATTCTTAATTCTTCTATATCTTCTATAATTGCGATATCATTAGCAACCACTTCATCAACATTTATCTCTTTGCCCTGATAAATGGTTTTTAGATTTTTAATCTTGATGAATTTTTCAGAATCATTGACTTTTATAACGGTTCGAAGTCTCAGCCTTCCGTCAATAATTTTTAGAAAACTTCTTTTATGCCCTTTGGGGTCATGTTCTATTTTATAAAGATAAGCTGAAAGTCTATTGGGGACTGATGCCGGAGGAAATATAAAAGAAATGATGGCGTCTAACAACTCATTGATGCCAATATTGCACATTGCTGATCCATGCAAGACCGGATAGGCTTTGGCTTTTGCCACAAGAGCGATTATCGCATTCCAATAATCTGCCGGTAAGATTTCTTTATCCGCCAAATATAGTTCTAATATATCGTCGTCATGGTTGCATACAAATTCTTTGTGTTCTGCCCTTATATCTGTTGGGGTGCAAATCGGGTAAACGACTCCATCGACAACCGTTTGCATAAACAAGACGTCTTGCGACAGATTTGTTTTTATGTCCAGATATAAACGCTCAAGATTTACGCCGGCACGATCAATCTTATTGATAAATATAATTGTCGGGATTTGCAGTTTTTGCAAAGTCTTGAACAGCAACTTTGTTTGTGCTTGTATGCCTTCCTTTGCCGATAATATGAGGACTGCACCATCAAGCATTTTGAATGTCCGCTCCACCTCTGCAATAAAATCCATGTGTCCCGGAGTGTCAATGATATTGCATTTCACACCATTCCAAACAATAGATGTCGTAGAAGCCCGAATAGTAATTCCTCTACGTTTTTCTATATCCATAGAGTCTGTTATGGTGTCACCTTTATCAACACTGCCGCGCTTTTCCGTTGCTCCGCAGGCAAATAGCAGATTTTCGGTTACGGAAGTTTTTCCTGCATCAATGTGAGCAAGAATTCCTAAATTTATAATGTTCATTTGATTAAGCAATAATATACTACAATAGATGCATTGCCGAAACGCACCTTTTAATACCTCCTCGTAGCATGTAGAAAACTACAGGATTCTTAACTCGTATTAATATGTATATTATTACTGCCGCATAATTGAACGCAAATTTACGAAAAAAAAGTTCCCTGACAAAAGCACAAAGAACTTTTTTAATCTATACGTATTTTTATTTGGTATTATTAATTTGTTATTTGATGATGAGGGCTATTCATATAAATGTAGGTTAAATTTTTCTGACCATTTCAAACTGTTGTCCTTTTGGGGTAAGTCCTAATGATGACAAGAAACCAGTGACTGATTCACAATCGCAATCAACATTAGTAAATTTGAGTACATCGCTTTGAAAATGACTGACAGCACTTTTAAGCAAGGACTTGCCTATTCCTTTACGCCGGTAATCTTTTGCAACTGCGAGGGATGAAATATCGCCTGATGCCGGTTCAAAGATAACAAATCCGACAAGTTCTTCTCTTTCATAAGCTCCCAATATGTCCAAATTGTCGATTCCGCGTTCCAGTGAAGCCCTGTCATTTTGCCATGAAGGATGAAAATCGAACCAGGCCGTTTGGTTAAGGCAGTTTTTTAAATCCGATGGGAGTATGCGACATGCGGTATGGTTTACTTGCAATACAGGAACAATATCGCTCAGTTTGGCAGAGTAGTAGTTGAAATTTCTCTGTGTTTCAAAGCCTAATTTGCGATATATTTTTATTGCTTTGTGATTGTGTTGCAAAACTTCCAGTACATATTGCCGAACTCCTTGTTGATATATCAATTCGAGGCTGAAAGTGAATATTTTTTGGGTTAGGTGTAATCCCCGGAATGAAGGTACGGTTCCCGTCCCTGTGTCATAGGCAGTCAAGATGTTGTTGTACATGCCTGTTCCGTTAAGCACAAAAGAAATCAGCCGTCCTTCGAAAAATACTCCGAAAGATAGTTGTGGATTGTATCCTCGTCGGTCGAGCATGCGTCGCAATTCATCCGCATTCAAAGAGAAATCATAATCTTTGAATGCAGATGAGAATGCCGCATACAAATCTTTGAAAGAAACGGACTCTAAAGAATGAATGATGATTCCCATATCGGACGGTGTTATGTGTTTGGATTTTCATCACTATTCTCTACGGGTAAACCGTGCTGTTTGAGAAAGCTGAGCTTATCCCAATAACCTCTTTGGAAAACTATTTTATCGTTTTGCACATGAAAGAATCCGCATCCTCGCAACCCGAGCGGATCTTTCCATTCCATGATAGCCCATTCTCCATCCTCGAATATATGCTCAACAATACAAACCATTTTTGAGGTTGCAAATTCATTTACAAACATTTCATGGATAGCTGTTTTTCCTATAACTGGGGTGTTTGCGACTTGATGGTTTATGGCATCCTGAGCGTATAAGTTTGCCAAAGCGACTGCATCGGCGGCGTTGAAGCAGTCAATCCATTTTTGTAGTATCTCTTTTGGCGTCATATTTTTCGTATCTTTTATTCTTTAATATTTAATTGTTGCTTTTTCCTCTATAAGTTAGAATTAGACATTTTTTCTAATTCCTTTTGGAAGGATCATCAAAAACAAAATTAGTATTTTTTTCTGTTTTACTGATGATTCTGTAGAAATATTCTCGTTCATATTATTGTGTCATAAGGAACGTGTCAAAAAAGCGGTTTCCACATTACAGCTTTATGGTAAAATGAGTTTAACCAACTACATAACGCAATCTGTTGTCGGTACTGTTATCTATTTCCCATTCGTATTCTATTTAGCCCCTTATTGTGGGTATGCAGCAAGTTATCTTATCGAATTCACTCTCTTTGGGAGTCAAATATGGTTGTGCAAATGGTGGCTGACAAAACATAAACAAGGTTAGTTGGAATGTTTTTGGTATAATGTTTATAAACATAAATCAAGAAAGAATAAATAAATTTAATAGAGGCTGCCCAAAAAGAAAGAAATTCTTGCAATCACTCTTCTACAGATACTTGCAGAGGGGATAAGATTTACTTTTAGACCTTTTGGATAGCCCCTATTAATATTTTATATAAAATTCCTAATTTTAAATTTTTATCCCTTTCGATCGGTTTTTATTCTTTAACTGAAAACCCGGTCGTCCGATGATGACATGGTCGCCAATGATGTTGCCCGTTGGATTTCGCTCATTCACCGGGCTGCGTATCTGCGGTGCATCATCAGTTTGTTGTGGCGATATGCTCCGTACACCTTCCGAAACAGGCTTGACCTCCTGTCCATCCTTTTCTTTTTCGTCGGCTTCCTGCGTAGGCGGCGCAAGTTCCAGCTGTATCTTTCGGTCAAGTGCGGCAAGTTCGGACTTAAGCTGTTTCAGTTCGTCCTCCTTTTTCCATACCTTGCCCGCTATCTCCTGCAACTGCGGAACTTCCTTTTCCAGCACCTCGTTCTTTCCCTTGTACTGGTCGATTATGGACGGAATCCGCTCCAATGCGTTCAGGAAATTACGTGCGGCGGCTACCGAATCAGCCATCGCCAGATGCCCGTTGTTGTAGGTGTACTTGTAGTTTCCCTCCACCACGAAGCGGTTATCGGTAAACTCCAGCCCCTCTTTGAGTATCCTCTCGCTTACCACCTTTATCGGAAAGCCGTAAAGTTCCCCGACAGGCTTGTACAGCCCGCCCGTAGTGGCGTTCTTGGCTATCTCCTGCAAACGCTTTCCGATAACCTTTTCATCGGTAGAATCCACGCCGTCCACCTTGACCGCATTCAGGCGGTTGCCCTCCTTGTCCGTCTGCACAACGGAAAGAAAGCGGTTCCAATCTTCCGTCATGGCTTCGATGACAGCCGTGTTGTTGCGCAGTTCCCCCGTCTTGGCTTCCAGCTTGAACTCCGAATCGCGCTTGCCCTTGTTGAACGACTTGCGTTCCCCTTCAAGCGATGCGATACGCTTCTCCAGTTTCGCCTTGTCCAAAAGGTCGGTATTGCCGGAGAGCAACGCCATGTACTCCGAGAAGTTCATGCCCGATTTCTCGTCCATAGCCCCCTCATCGATGGTACGTGCGCCCATCGCCCCGCTTTTGAGCTGCGAGATGAACGTCTGCTTGCAGTGCAGCAGGTTGAACTTGTAGCTGTCCAACGACTTTTCCACCGCGTAGATGATGACATCCACGTTGTTCCCGGCAAAATGCTTGGCAATCTCGTTGCCTGCCCTGACTCCCCGTCCGTCACGCTGTTGCAGGTCGGACGGTCGCCAAGGCGTATCCAAATGATGGATGGCGACACACCTTTTTTGCGCATTCACGCCCGTTCCGAGCATGGAGGTGGAACCGAACAGCACGCGCACCGTTCCGGCGTTCATGGCGTCTATCACCGCCTTGCGCGCCTTGTCGGTCTTGCACTCCTGAATGAAGCGCACCTCGCTTGCCGGTATGCCGTAGTCCTCCGTCAGCTTCCGCTTTATCTCACTGTACACGTTCCACCCGTCGCCCGGCTGGTACGTCCCCAGATCCGAGAACACGAACTGCGTGCCTTTCTGCGCGTCGTATTTATGGTAATACTCCGCAATCGTCTTGGCACAGTGGGAAGCCTTGTTGTCGGGGTGGTCTTCGTAGTTCGGGTCTATCATGCGCATATCGAGAGCCATCTTCCGTGCGTAATCGGTGGCGATCAGCATCTTTGCCTTCTCTTCCGTTTCCGACAGGGGCGGTCTACCGAGCAGCGTGGCGTCGCCCGTCTTGGCGAACTGCATCAGTTTTTGAATGAAGTCCTCCTGCTCCGGCGTGGGCGGTATATGGTGCAGTATCTCGTTCTTGGCAGGACGGTCAACGCCCACATCCTCCGCCGTGCGGTAGTCCGTGATTTCATTATAGAAGGCGGCAAGCTCCGGCACTTTGATGAAGTAGCGGAAACGCTCCTTCTGGACCACATTGTTCGTCACGTTAAATTCAAAATCCGTCGTCTTCTTGGCAAATATCGCCGCCCAAGCGTCGAAACACCTTATGTCCTGCCGTTCCAGCTCCTTCGGGCGCAGGTACTTGAACAGCAGGTACAATTCAGTCAGTGAGTTGCTGATAGTCGTGCCGGAGAGGAAGGTCGCACCCAAGTCTTTTCCTGTGCGCTCCTGTATGGTGCGTATGGCAAAGAGCATGTTAAGTGCCTTCTGGCTTCCCTCGCTGTTTCCCAATCCCGCCACACGGTCGTGGCGCGTGTTGAAAGTCAGATTCTTGAACTGGTGGCTCTCATCTATGAAGATGTGGTCGATGCCCATCTGCTTGAAATCCACCACGTCGTCCGTGCGTGACTTTATGGCGTGTTCCACCTTCTCCAGCTTCGCTTCAAGGTTGTGCTTGCGCTTCTCCAATCCTTTCAGCATCGCCCGCGACACGTTCTTTCCCTGCTGCCGTAGCACTTCGAGGTTTTCCTCCACCGTGTCAAGCTCTGCTTGCAGGATGCGCTGCTGCAATTCCGGCGACTGCGGTATCTTGCCGAACTGGTCGTGCGACATGATGACGCAATCGTAGTCGTTGTTCTTTATATTATTGAAGAAGCGCACACGGTTGGCGGTCGAAAAGTCCTTCTCCGAAGCGTACAGAATACGTGCGTTGGGATATGCCGCCTGATAGGTGGCTGCAATCTCCGCAACGTTGGCTTTCAGCCCGATAATCATCGGCTTGTGTGCCAAATTCAGACGCTTCATCTCATGCGCGGCGATGCACATTATCAGCGTCTTACCGGTTCCCACCTCGTGGTCGCAAATTCCGCCGCCGTTCTGTTTCAACATCCAGACGCAATCCATCTGTGAGGGATAGACGCTCTTGATACCCCGGCTTGCCAGCCCTTTCAGGTTGAGGTCGGGAAAGGTCTGATGGGAGCCGTCGTAGCGCGGGCGCACGAAACAGTTGAACTTGCGGTTATACATCGTCACAAGCCGCTCCTTGAACTGCGGCGACTGCTCTTCGAGCCATTCGGAGAAGCCGTTTCGTATCTCGTCAATCTTGGCGTTGGCGAGTTGTATTCCCTCGCTGTCGCGCATCTTGATGTCGTTGCCATGCTCGTCCTTGCCGATGGACTTCATCATGTCAGGGCAGGTGTTGTGCAGGGCGTGTTTTAGGAGGTGCATACCGTCATAGTTCCGGTAATACCCCTTCACCAGAAACTCGTCCGTGATTTTCATGGTGCGGTAGCCGCACACCACCGAAAACTCGTCCATGCTTGCGGAATAGGCGATTTTCACCTCCGTGTCGAACAGCCGGCTCATGTAGGCGGCATAGACACCCGTCGGAATCCAGCGTTCCCCGAAATTGAAGTCCAGATCCTCGAAGGCGATGCGCTGCGGCTCGGCATCTTTCAGAGCCTCCAACGCCTGCTTCACCTCCGGCATACGCTCATTTTCGGGATTGTCACCCATCCATGCCTCTATGCGTTCCGCTTTCTCTATGACATTTCCGGCGATGAAACGGTCTTTGATTTCGTAACCGGTCACGAGCGGATTGTAGTAGATGCGCCCTTGCAGGGCAGTGAGCAAATCCTCCGCCGTGCTGTCGGTTATCTCCCGCATATAGTCGAGATTGACCGTACCATATTTGTTGAGCGACGCAGACAGGGCTTCTTCGGGAGAGCCTACGTTGGCATGGCTCTCCACCGCGAAGGAAACAGGATGCTCGAAGATGTCCGCCTTGACGAACTTTCCGTTTTCCATCCGTTCCAGCGAAAGGATGTCGCGCCCGCCCGCATCCATCATCACTAACTTCACGTTCTGCTTGGCGTTGAGGTTGCCGTAGCGCATGACAAACTCATCGTAACAGGTATTCAGATGCTCTCGCCACGGAACATTTGCCTCGCGCCGGAGCGATTCATAACGGTACAGACGCTCGTAGGCGTCACGCAGCGACACATACAACAACGCCTTTTCCTTCTGGTATCCTTTCAGGTCGAGCGGCTGGAATGTCGCCCCGTATGGCGTGATGTCTTTCAGGTAGCCGATGTTATGACGCCCCCGGTCAGCCACCAGCGACCCTTCGCGCAGGTGCATCTCCGGCGTGCGGTGGTAGGCACGCGGAGAAAGGTCCACGACTTCCTCCTTCGGCTTTTCCGCTTCGATGTCGGGGAAAAGGAAAGTCCCCACCGCTTCCGATGGGGTATCTGTAACGGCAGGTGCGGCGACTGCCTCCGGCTGTGTTTCCTCCTGTCGTGGCTGCTCACGGGAAGTTTCCGGCACGGCTTTCACTTCCGTCTTTTCCGCCACTTGTTTCTCGTTATGCTGCCTTGCCAGTTCCCGAAGTTCTTTCCTACGCTCCGGCGTCAAACCCATCATCATTTCATAGAAACCGTTGATGGGAGGATTGGTATCCCAGTCCAGTGTGGCATAGATGTCGTCCGGGTCGGCAGGCTTGGCGGTGTTCTCCGCTTTCACCTCCTTATTCTCCATTGCGGGTTTTGCAGTTGGAGCTGTCGGTGTAACCGTGACTTTCGGTTTGGGCGGAGTGGACTTTGCCGTAACTGCCTTTTTCACCGTCTTTTTCTTTTTGGAGGTTTTCGGTTGGCTGACCTCTTCCGTCATCCCCCAGAGGTCAAGCAGGGTGAGCTGCACGCCTGCGGAATATTGCGGGCGCGGTTCTATCTCCGGCTTTTCATCTGCGGGTTGCGGCTTTTCTGTCGGAGTTTCCACCGTCTGCGCCGAGGATACTGTTTCCAATTTTATGGCAGGACGCTCTACTTTATTTTGAACGGCAACTTTTTCTTCCGTTCCTGCCTGCCGGATTGAACCCGAATACAAGCGCATGGCAAGCCTGTAATGGAAATCCTCGTCGAGCATACGGCGCAAATCCCCGGCGATGCCTGCTGCCTTGCCCTCGTGCAGATAAACCATAGCGGGCTTCCCGTAGGGGTCTGTGTCAAGTTTCGCCATCGTATGCACGATGCGTTCCGGGTGGTGGATGAAATAGGCGTTGTCGGTCAGGGCGGTTTTCGTGTCCGTCTGTATCACGGTCATCAGCCGCTCGTCCTGCGACATTTCCTTCTTGCTGAGGTTCTTTTGCAGGACAATCAGGTCACTGCCCACCTCCGTGCCCGCGTTGTCCGTGAACAGGTTGTTGGGCAGGCGTATCGCGGATACCAGATTGGCCTGACTGAACAGCTCGTTACGCACGGAGGTCTTGGTGCTATTCAATACCCCTTGCGAGGTGATGAACGCCACGATACCGCCGTCACGCACGGCATCCAGTCCTTTGAGAAAGAAATAGTTGTGGATGGTTTTCTGGGCGGAGCGTCTGCCGAAAGAGTCGCTCCGCTGAAACTCCGCGTCGAACACGGCAATGTCACCGAACGGAATGTTGGACACCGCCAAGTCGAAATAATTGTTGAACGGTCTTTCGATTTTCTCAAAACCGCAGGTGCGCATTTTCTGGTCGGGATAGAGATGCCTCAAGATTGTACCCGTGAGCAGATCCTTCTCGAAAGCCATCACATCCGCATTGGGGCTGTGCCGCAGCATGGAATCCACGAACACGCCGACACCTGCCGACGGTTCGAGCATACGGGCGGGGCGGACGCTGTAATCTGCCAGCACGTCCGCGATGGTGTCGGTTATCTCTTTGGGGGTGTAGAAAGCGGTCAGCACGGACGCTTTCAGCGAATCCACAAACCGCTTGTACTCTGTTTCGTCCTTGCTGTTCTCACGGATAAGCCTGTGCAGCTCCACCGTCGGGGCGAACAGTTCGAGGTCGGATTTCGCCCACCGGACGGCATCCGTCAGTTCCTTTGCAGGGTTGAGGATACATTTCAGACCGCCGAAACCGCAGTACCTTTGAAGTATGGCACGCTCTTCGGTTGTCGCTGTCCTATTTTCCCTGTCAAGGATGAATGCCGTCCGTATCGCCTCGATGTTGTCCCGCAGTTTCTGTTTGCGGTTAAACGCCATATTCGTCTAAGTAAAGGACGGTTGCTCCCGTCAGCTCCGTGTAGAGCAGGTCGTAATCGGAAGACAGGGCGAAATTGTCATCCGAGAGGTCATAGACGGAGAACACGTTGCCGACAAGCGGCAGCAGTTTCAGGACAAAGGCTTCACGCTTCTCTTCCGGCACTTCATCGGCAAACTCGTTTTCCACGACTTCGCGGAGGATGGCGTAACGGGAATAATGCAGCCCGCGCAGCAGCGTGTCCATCGCCAGTTCCTGCGCACCATCGGCGGGATAGCCTTCAAGCCGTGCCCTCTCATACGTTTCGGCGGCACGGTCGGCCCGTTCCCGTATGAAAGCGGTGTCGTCAGCCTGTTCAAACTTGTTCGTGCGGAGATAGTCCAGCAGGTACAGACCGTAATAGGAAAAGTCGGTCTGACCCTCGTTTTTCT
>OKUC01000532.1_pt1 | contig 18296 bp, 17 predicted proteins | sample 1606761 | NCBI WGS metagenome assembly OKUC01 (sample SAMEA3882542, study PRJEB24775) | human gut metagenome | biome: human-associated habitat; feature: intestine environment; material: feces | place: Netherlands | collected 2009/2010 | reverse complement strand
ATAAATGGCGTGTTAATTAATATGAACTGGGTTTGGGAGCAATATTTAAAGTGTATGTTAGAAGAAAATCTTCCAGAAGGAAAATATCTTATTAAAGGGCAACATGGAATGGAGACATTTTTTGGAAAGGATAAAAGCGGAGGCAAGCGGGTACTGAGGCCGGATTTGATGATTTGGAATAGTGACAAAGATCCCAAAAAAGATTCCCCAATATTCATTATTGATGCAAAATACAAAAATCAATGGAAAAAAGCTGCGAGTGTAGATAATACAGCGGAGGGCAATGAATGGGAACGCAGCGATTATCAGCAGATATTAGCTTATATGTACAGATCCAGATGCGATAAAGGAAGTATTTTCTGCCCTGGAACTACAGAAAAAGAAGAAGAGGAAGTAGAACGACAGGAATATGCTGTTCGTGATGAGGATGACGATTCAAAATTTTATATTCTTCCAATAAAAGTTAATTATATTGAGGATATTCAGAAAACGATGCGTGAGAGGGAAAAGAATTTTGCTAAGATGGTACTTGAATGTATCGAATAAAACAAAAGATAGATATCAGGATACTCCGGCTATTGAAAAAGTAGCCGGAGATTTTTCAATTTACAGGAAAGCAATTTCCTGTAAATTGAAAAACGCTCCGCAGGGATGCGCACTGCGACGTATAAGGTAGATGTCGCAAGCGGTCTATGTTCCACTCCGGTCGTTGCTAAACAAGCGCCACAGGCGCGAGCTTTGTTCTAGTAAAGTGTCAAAAAGGATTGTAAGGATAAATGTGCTGGAAATGGCAGTATTCAGCCACCTGCTTAGAGACAGGTAAGCATTTCCGTGCTACCATAATTTCATCAAAGAACCATTTCAACAGATGAAAGAAGGTGCTACACACTATGTTTAAGAAATTTATAAATATCAACAGAATGGTAGAAAAGAACGAGCCTTGCAAGAACATCAATACCTGGGCCTTTCGTCCGGGGGATCATATTGTAATTGAGATAAAAGTGGATGGATCCAATGCGAGCATACATTATGATGCATCAACCGGGAAGGTCAGGGCGTTTTCGAGAACGCAGGAACTGACCAATTTGGATCCGGAGGATCGTTTTTATGGTTTTGTGGAGTATGTAGATGCTCTGGATAAAGAAAAACTGAAACAGTATCCGAATTATATTTTCTTCGGAGAATGGATGTCTCAGCATAAGGTGAAATACCGGAAAGGATTTCAGAATATCTGGATCCTCTATGATGTATATGATTTGCAGCAGGACGGATATCTTCCGCAGGGAGAAGTGCGGGAACTCGCGAGGAAGCTGGGAGTTCCATTCATCTATGTATTGTATGAAGGCAGTTTCATCTCCTGGAATCATTGCAGGAAGTTTATGGATCAGACCGTGTATACTACTGGTGAAGCAGAAGAAGGCGTTATTATAAAAAATATGAGCAGGCTGAATCAAAAAGACCTTAGAGCACCCTTTTACTTAAAAATTGTAAATAGAAAATACGCAGAGGTGAAAGAAAGCGGAAAGGTCCTTTCGGAACGGGAAAAAGAAAAGAAACAGGTCTTTGATACTGTGGCGTGGATCGTCACGGAACAAAGAGTGGAAAAAGAACTGTGGAAGATGCGGGATGAAGGGATTCTTCCGGACAAATTTGGCATGGAGCAGATGCCGCTTGTCACGCCGGTACTTGCAAAAAGAATCTATGCTGACTGTTTGAAGGAGGAACGGGAAGCGGTGGAGAGTTGCGGGAAGATGTTCGGGAAGTCCGCCGGTGGTCTTGCGATTCATCTGGCACAGGGCATCCTGGAAAGAATGGACAGGGAAAGGGAGCGTGAGGAGAATGAACAGCCATAAGATCATACGCAAGACGCAGGAGCTTATATGGCTGGAGTGGTCAGATATCAGATATGCAGGAAGAACGGGCGGGACTTTTGTAAAATCAGCAGCAATAATAGATGGCAGAAAAATATACTATAAGTTATCTAATTATGATCCGCTACGAGGTATCGTTGGGCATGAATGTGTGAATGAAATCATTGTTGACCGGCTGCTTACGATATTGGGTGTGGAGCATCTTGACTATCAGCTGATTCATGCGGAGATTGAACTGGAAGGGAAGAGGTATACCACGTATCTTTGCGCGTCGGAAGATTTTAGAAAGTCTGGAGAGAGTAAAATTGCGTTGGATGATTATTACCGAGTCAATAAAGAAAATGCAGAGTCTCCATATGACTTTTGCGCGCGACAGGGAGCAGACTGGAAGGCATCCATAGATCAGATGATTGCGGTTGATTTTCTGATACTTAACAGGGATCGGCACGGAGCGAATATAGAGGTTATAAGAAATACAAAAACACATACCATTCGTCTGGCTCCGTTGTTTGATCATGGTCTGTCTTTGCTGTGTACATGCACTTCGGAGAAAGACGTTGCCGGATTTGATCCCATGGAAGATAAGAAGTGCCAGAATTTTATCGGGGGATATTCGTCTTATGAAAATCTGACAAAAATAATGAGCGGACAGGGAGAACTCTTCTCCGGCAGATTAAAAGAAACGGATAGAGACAGAATTTTTGCGGGAATGCAGGGGATACTTCCGGATCTTTATCGGGAGAAAATCTGGTATATGATATGGGAAAGGTATAAAGTTTATGAAAATCTTTCACATCATGGATGAAGAAAGTAAATCACTGGTCGGTGTACTTTTTTATGAGGAAAAAGAAAAAAACTGTCACATAGAACTTCCGGAATATTTGGATGAATGGACAGCACCACTGTTGTTTACCGGCTATATAAAGCAAAAAATTTATTCTATTCCGCAGAACCTCAGTTTAGGTTGGATGGAAGAACGGGTGATTCCGAGTGGAAGACAGAATCTGCAGAGTATTCTGGAGCATCATCGGATGGATGTGTATGACGAGATGAAGTTTCTGGAAATCTCAGAAGGCAGGTGTTCACAGGACAGCCTGTATATAAAGGAAACCAATGCGGTTCCCGATTTTGTCAAAAGACGACTGTAAGAAAGGATTTGTTTATGGCATTATTATTTACCGGTGACTGTCACAGTGATTATAGAAGATTTTCAAAAGCGATGTTTCCGGAACAGGAAAATATGACAAAGGGCGATTATGTGATCGTATGCGGGGATTTTGGCTACTGGACGCCGTCACAGGAGCAGGAGAAAATGCTGGATGCACTGGATCGACTGCCATTCACCTTGCTGTTTCTGGACGGAAATCATGAAAATCATGCGGCATTGGATCGGCTGGAAGTGCAGATGTGGCATGGAGGAAAGGTGCACCAGATTCGTTCGTCTGTATATCATCTGATGCGTGGGCAGGTGTATGAACTGGATGGAAAGAAGATATTTATCTTTGGTGGCGCCAGTTCGCATGATGTACCGGGAGGAATCCTGAACCGTAAGGATCCCGAATTCACAAAGAAATCAGACCTGCTGTCAGAATGTGGGATCCCGTACCGCATCGAGGGAGAATCCTGGTGGCCCAGGGAATTGCCGGATGAAGAAGAATACAGGGAAGGATATGCGAATCTGGAACGATGTGGCTGGAAGCTAGACCTGATTGCAACGCATTGCTGCAGCACGACTACCATGAAGAAAATGAATCTGCCTGCGCACTATCGGAGCGATGCACTAACGGATTATCTGGATACGGTAAAAGAAAAGTGCAGATTCGAACGATGGTATTTTGGACATTATCATCAGGATCGGAGGGTCAGTAAAAAAGAGACTGTTTTATATAAAAAGATTGTTTAGCTGGAGTAAAAAATAGAAGTGGATGTAACAGATTTTGCCTTGACGAACGTGCGGAAAAACTGTTATACTTTCATCCAGAACGGGAATGAGGTTCTCCCACGATTTTTGATCGAAACCGCCAAAAGGCTGATGACTTCTGTGCATGGCACGGGAGTATCAGTCTTTTTTGCTACAGGAACTATCAGTTATTAGTTCGGCGGTTCAATTTTGATTATGCAGGGAATGAGTCAGATTCGCGAAGCGTATTTTATCTCATTCAGGGGAGAAATAAATCAGAAGAACATGGAGGAAAGAGAAAACGAAATGAAACAGAAGAAAACAGGAATATCCGCAGAAAAACAGGAACAATGGATTCTGCAAGGAAAATACGTGATTCTTGCTGTATTAGTAGGTATCTGCGTGGGAATCGTCGACACGATTTTCGGAAGAGGGTTGCTGGCAATTTCGGATTTTCGTGAGCAATATTATCGTTATCTGCTCCCGATCCTTCCGGTGGCTGGTCTGGCAATTGTCTGGATGTATCAGCGTTTCAGCAGTCTGAGCCTGAAGGGGATGACACTGGTATTCGAAGTGGGACAGAAAAAACGGGAAGAAATACCGCTGGCACTCGTTCCGCTGGTGATGATCGGAACGTGGATCACGCATCTTTTCGGCGGCAGTGCCGGACGGGAAGGGGTGGCGGTGCAGATTGGTGCGACGCTCTCGCATGAGACGGGCAGACGGCTCCATATCAAAGAAACAAAACCGGTGATGCTGATTACCGGTATGGCAGCGGGATTTGGCGGGCTGTTCCAGACACCGCTGGCAGCAGTATTTTTTGCGATGGAAGTGATCGTTGCCGGCTACGTGGAATATGATGCGCTGCTTCCGGCACTGATCGCGTCCTATACAGCATCCACAACCTCACATTTACTGGGGCTGGAAAAATTTTCTGTAGATGTACAGGAAATCTGGAAAATCGGAGATGTAAAAAATGCAGGTATCCTGGTAATCTTCGGTCTGGCGTTTGGATTGGCCGGGCGGTGTTTTTCTGTACTTTTGCAGAAGACGAAGAAGCTGGCAGGAGACAAAATCAGCAATCCACTGGTGCGAATCGGATGCCTTGCCATTCCTCTTGCTGTGATATTGCTGGCATTACATGGTGCGAGATACAGCGGACTCGGAACTAACCTGATCACGGCATCCTTTACCGGCGATACCATCTACCGATATGACTGGATCCTTAAACTTTTGCTGACGATTGCAACACTTGCGATTGGATTTCAGGGTGGAGAGGTAACACCGTTATTTTCCATTGGTGCGTCATTGGGTGTGGTGCTTGGTTCTGTGTTCGGAATTTCGCCGGTCATCTGCGCGTCCCTTGGCTATGCAGCAGTATTTGGCAGTGCAACCAACACGGTAATTGCACCGATTCTGATCGGACTGGAAGTCTTTGGAAGCCAGAATGCGATCCCTCTGGTTGTGGTCTGCCTGCTGGCATATATGGTCAATGGAAATCTTTCGATCTATGGGGCACAGGTGAAGGCGCTGTGCAGTTTTGAAGAAAAATAAGAATATAACAACTAAAAGTGGTATGGTGACTGACAAACAGATGCTATGCCACTTTTTTTGTAATTTATTATATTTTCATATAACTACTGATAAGCAAAATATATAAAAACCATATTAAATATACTTTAAACCGTTGCAAAATATATTTAATATGTTAAAATGAGAATACGAAAACAGAAAATGACAGCAAAACATAGATGGAGAGAAAATCATGAGCAAAAAATTAATCGTATTTATAGACAGCGGAGACACTTTGGTAAATGAAGGAACCGAGTACAGAAACGAAGGTTCACCGATCGTGCAAAGCTGCGAATTGATCGACGGTGCAAAAGAGATGCTTCTTACTCTGAAAGAAAGAGGGTATACGATTGAACTGGTAGCGGATGGATATACACAGTCTTTTGATAATTCTTACGGTCAGCATGGATTGAAAAATATTTTCGATGCGAGAACGATCTCAGAGGAAGTAGGAGAAAAAAAACCGTCACAGGCGATGTTTGAGACGGCGATGAAACTGCTGCATCTGACGGACGAAGATAAAAAGCGTATTATTATGGTAGGGAATAATCTGGAGAGAGATATTGTGGGTGCCAACCGTTTTGGGATTACTTCTGTATTTATCAAATGGAGTCCGAGGTATCCGATGGAGCCGAAAAATGAGGAAGAAGTGCCGGATTATATCATCCGCAAACCATTGGAACTGCTGGATCTGGTGGAAAAACTGGAGGCAGAATTAGAAAAAACGGAGGGTACTCATGGCGAAGAAGCAGTTTCTATACGAAAATGTATATAATGATCTGAAACAGAAGATAGAGTGTGGTGATCTGAAACCGGGTGATAAACTTGCGGTGGAGGAGGATATGATTGCACATTACGGAGTGAGCGCGATCACGGTAAAAAAAGCACTGAATCTTCTGGCAGAAGAACACAGGATTCGCAGGATCAGAGGAAAAGGCAGTTTTGTCATGGAATACCCGGAAGTTGGCAGGATTGAGGTGGAAGAAAAAGCGGTATTACCGGAAAAATCAGAGATTATTCAGACAGGGGAACCTGTTCTCGGAGTGATTTTTGAACATATCAGTTCCAGCTATGGTCTGCAGATCATGTATGAACTGGAGCAGCTTGCCAGAAAGGCGGGATACCATCTGTACCCATGTTTTTCCTACGGAAACCGGGAACTGGAGACACAGGCAATCCGCTATCTGCGCGGTATCGGTGCGAAGGGAATGTTTGTAATGCCATGCCATGGCTCGTATTATAATACCGAGATTCTTCGACTGGTGATTGACGGATATCCCACTGTACTTATTGATAAAAAATTGGATGGAATTTCACTGGATTCGATACGGACGGACAATGTGCAGAGCATGTCGCGGCTGGTTCGGTATTTTGCGGAAACCGGGAAGAAAAAAATAGGATTTATCACAGTGGAAGAAACCGGAACGTCTTCACTTGGAGAACGCAATGAAGGATTTTATCAGGGAATCTCCGAATATGGTATGACTCCGGTCGGAAAGTGTAGTCTCCCGTATATTACCTATGATAATCCGGTGGAAGCCCGCGGAGAGATCTATCGAAAACAGATTGCAGAGTATATTGAGAGATACAGCAAGGAACTCGAAGGTATCGTATGTGGTGAGTATAGTGTTGCCATGGAGACAGAGGCTGTTCTGGAAGCAAAAGCGTTAAAGGGCAGAATAGAAGTGTGCTGCATGGATGAAAACCACATCGGATCCGGGCAGTACAAACTGACACATATCCGCCAGGACGAGCAGAAGATTGCGCAGTGTGCGATGGAGCGTATGTTGGATAAACTGAATGGAAATACCGGAGAGGAAAAAGACTATCTGATTCCGGGGATCTTTATGGAGAAGATCATTTCTGAAAAAGAATAAAAGTGTGAAAAGACAGACTAGAGCCGGATATCCGACCTGGTCTGTCTTTCTATAAAAAATGACATTTTGTAAGAATCAGCTTACTGGCAGAAGAAAGATACGATTATTTTATAACAGTAAAGTTGAAAATAATATGTATTAAAATTAAGTATAATAAATAAAAAATAAAGTATATTGAAATGTTTGAAAAAAGCATATAAAAATATGATATAGTATAATAAAAGAAATACGGGAACAAAAAGTTATAAGGAGGAATCGCATGTTTGGTTTTTCATGTGCGGAATGGACAATTCCCAATGTTTTGATTAGAATCGTAGTTTCCATGATACTTGGATGTGTGATCGGTCTGGACAGAGGATTGAAAAAACGTGGAGCAGGAACAAAGACGAATACGATCGTATGTCTGGGAGCAACGCTGGTTATGTTGACGGCACAGTATATGGAGGTATATTTTCCTGGAAAATCGGATCTTTCGCGTATGGCATCGCAGGTGATCAGCGGGGTAGGATTTCTTGGAGTAGGAACCATCATTGTGTCCGGGCATCAGGTGAGGGGACTGACAACTGCGGCAAGTTTATGGGCATGTGCATGCGTTGGTCTTGCAGTAGGGATCGGGTTTCTGGATGGTGGAGTTATCATTACGGTGTGTGTACTGATTTCCCTTCACGTGCTTCCACGTCTGGAAAAATATTTTTTTCGGCGCAGTAAATATTTATCCGTCTATGTGGAACTGGAAACCAATGGAAGCATTTCTGAATTTTTGGAAAAACTTCAGGAGAATCAGATACAGGTAGATACTATGGATGTGATAAAGGGGAAAACAAAGAAAACACCATGCGCTCTGCTGTTGACTCTGCGGTTACCTACTGCATACAAAAGTACATATGTGGAACAATTGGAAGAGATTCCGGGTGTTAACAGCGTAGACATTATCTGATAATGTACTGGTATTGTAAGAGTAAGAACATGGGGCAGCTACGGACAAGACTGAAATGAGGTTTTAACGATATTACAGACAGTAGTATTGATTTCTCACAGCACAGAGTGGTATGGGTGTAGATGAGGCACTGGACAGTGCACAGGAAACTGTAGAATTCACCATGAGTTCGAATTAAACAGTAACAGCTAACAATAGTCTTTTCATGCTTTATCATCCTTAGAAAATATGTAGAAAACAGAACAGGACAGATGTCAGCACTTGCATTTGCCCGGTTCTTTAGATATGTTTTACAGAAGTTTAGATTCTTTTTATTTTCACCCCGCAAAATTTATGTTAGTATATAATCATCTGCGAAAATCGGCGTTGACACCGGATGATCTTGGTGTTGGCGCCGTATGTTTTATGGTGGTTTATCATGAAAACAGCGAAGCAAAAGAAAGGAAAGAAGAACATGCTTCAAATCCAACACATTCGAAAAGAATATAAAACAGGAAAACTGGTTCAGAAAGCCCTGGATGATGTCAGTCTGAATCTGAGGGATAATGAATTTGTTGCGATTCTCGGACCCAGTGGTTCAGGAAAGACCACACTATTAAATATTATCGGCGGGCTGGATCGTTACGACAGCGGGGATCTGATCATCAACGGGATTTCCACGAAAAAATACAAAGACCGGGACTGGGATTCCTACCGAAATCATACGATCGGATTTGTCTTCCAGAGTTATAATCTGATTCCGCATCAGACACTGCTCGCCAATGTTGAGCTGGCGCTGACCATCTCCGGCGTTGGAAAAGCGGAGCGAAGAAGAAGAGCGAAAGAAGCCCTGGAAAAAGTAGGTCTGGGAGAACAAATTGAAAAACGACCAAGCCAGCTGTCGGGCGGACAGATGCAGCGAGTGGCAATCGCCAGAGCATTGGTCAATGATCCGGAGATTCTGCTTGCGGATGAGCCGACCGGAGCACTGGACAGTAATACCAGTGTACAGGTTATGGATCTGCTGCGGGAGGTGGCGAAAGACCGTCTGGTTGTGATGGTTACCCATAACCCGGAACTGGCAGAACTTTATGCCACAAGAATCGTCAATCTGCGGGATGGAAAGATCCGTTCGGATACAAATCCCTATCAGGTGGATGAGGCAGCACTGTCCCCGCCGGAACATAAAAATATGGGAAAATCTTCGATGTCATTTCTGACAGCTCTGGCACTGAGTTTTAATAACTTAAAGACCAAAAAGGCCAGAACCCTTCTGACTTCCTTTGCCGGATCGATCGGTATCATCGGTATCGCGCTGATCCTGGCACTGTCAAATGGTGTCAATGCTTATATCCAGTCGGTGGAAGAAGAAACGTTATCGGAATATCCACTGGAGATCCAGAGTACTGGGTTTGACCTGACTTCCATGATGACGATGAACATGGGGACAGATGATAAAGACGCGGAGAAAGAAGACGACGATCAGGTCAATGTCGTGCAGATGATCACAAATATGTTCTCCACGATGGACTCCAATGACCTGAAATCGCTGAAAAAATATCTGGATGATCATGAAAAGAAAGTCAGCAAATACGCAAAATCCGTGGAATACAGTTACAGCGCAACACCGCAGATCTTTCGACTGGACAAAGATAGAGATAAGATTCGTCAGGTTAATCCGGACAAATCCTTTGCTTCTCTGGGGCTTGGTTCTTCGTCGAGTGCGAATAGTATGATGTCCTCGATGATGAGCACAGATGTGTTTTATGAGATGCCGAGAGAGGAGAATCTGTATAAAAACCAGTATGATGTAAAAGCAGGTCGCTGGCCGGAAAGTTATGACGAATGTGTGGTAGTTATGACTGCGGACGGAAGTATCAGCGATTTTCTCCTGTACACACTGGGACTCAGAGATGCCATGGAACTTGACGATATGATCGAACAGTTTATGAAGGATGAAGATGTGGATACTCCGGATAATATCGGCACATACTGTTATGAGGATATTCTGGGAACCACCTTTAAACTGGTCAATGCTTCGGATTATTACAGCTATGACAGTGAATACAAGGTCTGGAAAGACAAATCGGATAATAATAAATATATGAAAAAACTGGTGAAAAACGGGGAAGACCTGAAAGTGGTCGGTATCGTGCAACCATCGGAGGATGCCAACGGAGCCCTGCTTCGAACCGGTATCTATTATCCGGCAGAGCTGACTGATCATGTGATCGAGGAAGCGAAAAACAGTAAAATCGTAAAAGCTCAGATGAAAAATGAAGATATTGATGTCTTTACTAATGAAGAATTTGGTAAAGAATCGGATAATGATTTTGATATGGGATCCCTCTTTAAGATCGATGAGGATAAACTGCAAAATGCATTTAAATTTGATGAAAATGCCATGGCCAATGCAATGGCAGGAAGCGCGGATCTCTCAGATGCATTTTCCGTCGATCCGAATACACTGGATCTTTCGGGCATGCTGGATCTGAGTGCCATCAATATTTCGCTTCCGGAAGCACCGGATCTGTCGCTCGGTAATCTGATGAGTGGAATTAAGATCCAGGCGTCCGGTGATGATGTGAGCAACCTTGCTGCTGCATTGTTAAAGGGCTACCAGGAATATGCAAAAGAACATCCGGAAGCAGATTATTCCGGTCTGGGTGAGAACTTTATTGGTTATCTGAATACAGAAAAAGCACAGGAAATTTTGAAAAATAATATCAAAGACATCATCGAATCGAGCGGTTCTGTCGAAGTATCAAAAGAAGAACTGCAGCAGCTGATCAAAGATATCATGACCGGATTTCAGAAGTATGCCCAGGAAAAGGGCTATACGGATATGACGAAGCTGGATGAATACCTGACGGAATATCTCCAGACAGAAGAATGCCAGCAGATCCTGACTGCCTGGGCAGAGAAAAATATTCATATTAACGGAGATGTCAATATCACAAAAGAACAGCTGGAAAAACTTTCGAAGGAGCTGCTGGAAGGATATGAAGCCTATGTACAGGAAAACGGTTACCCGGATCCGGCGAAAATGGGTGAGTACTTTATGGATTATCTGGGAACAGACAGCGCGAAGCAGGAACTTTCCGCAGGTCTTATGAAGATGATCGACACGAAGGGTGTGGAAGAACAGATATCCACGGCAATCGGAACCTATATGCAGAGTGCATTTTCTTCTTATGGAAATACTCTGTCACAGGCACTGGGAACGCAGATTTCAAAAGCGATGGAGCAGATGATGACACAGATCGCCGGTGGTATGGAAAAAGCCATGACGCAGGCGATGAGCCGGGTAGGAGAGAATCTGCAGAATGCATTTTCTATTGATGCGGATGCATTTACCGGGGCATTTGATATAAGCATGGATGGAGAAGAACTGACCGAACTGATGATGTCCATGGGAAATACCAGAAGTACAACGTATGATTCGAACCTGCAGAAACTCGGCTATGCAGATAAGGCAGAACCGAGTAGTATCTCGATCTATCCGAAAAACTTCGAGAGTAAGGAACAGATCGTGCATCTGCTGGATGATTATAACAGTAAGATGGAAAGAGAAGGAAAAGACGAGCAGGTGATCAGCTACACAGATATGGTCGGAACGCTGATGTCCTCGGTGACGGATATTGTTGATATTATCAGTTATGTGCTGATTGCGTTTGTGGCGATCTCACTGGTGGTTTCTTCGATCATGATCGGAGTTATTACCTATATCAGTGTGCTGGAACGCCGGAAAGAAATCGGTATCCTGCGGGCAATAGGAGCATCTAAAGGAAATATTTCCCAGGTGTTCAATGCGGAAACCTGTATCATCGGTCTGTGTGCAGGTCTGATAGGTATCGGTCTGACACTGTTACTTCTGATCCCGGGCAATGCCCTGATTCACAAACTGGCAGATACCACTGCTGTCAGTGCATCCCTGCCGGTGATTCCGGCACTTATCCTGATCGTGTTGAGCGTATTTCTTACGTTTATCGGTGGACTGATTCCGTCGAAGAAAGCGGCAAAGAGTGATCCGGTGACGGCACTGAGGAATGACTAAGTGGATTGATGAAAACCTGAGTGTAATCAGTCAGTTCAATAGAGCCGGTATTTCTTATCAAAATATAAGAATACTGGCTCTTTTAAGATTTCATTCCGCCCCATAAGATGTTATAATGTATCTCATGAAAAATCAGATCATATGTCACAGAAAAAGGAGGAATATAAATGGAATACAAAACACTTGGAAAAACCGGATTAAAGGTTTCCCGCATGGGATTTGGCGGGATTCCGATTCAGAAGATTGATGAAGAGGGAACAAGAAAGCTGTTGCAGGATATGGTAAAGCGGGGAATCAATTACATCGACTCTGCACGGGGCTACACTGTCAGTGAACAGTATATCGGCTACGGTCTGGAAGGAATCCGGGATCAGTTCGTGCTGGCAACAAAATCCATGGCGAGAACAAAAGAAGCGATGGCAGCAGATATCGAGACGAGTCTTCGGAATTTCCGCACAGACTATATTGATCTGTATCAGGTACATAATCCGAGTATGGAACAGCTGGATCAGGTGATCGGAGAAGGTGGGGCACTGGAAGCACTGCTGGAGGCGAAAAACGCTAGAAAGATCGGACATATCGGAATCACGGCGCATTCCACGGAAGTTTTTGAGCGTGCGCTGACCCTGGACTGGGTGGAGACGATTATGTTTCCTTATAATATTGTGGAACAGCAGGGGGCTGAACTGATTCGTCGGTGTGGAGAGAAAAACATCGGATTTATTGATATGAAACCACTGGCAGGAGGTGCCATCGAAGACGGAACTCTGGCACTCCGCTATGTATGTTCCAACCCGGATGTGACGATAACTATTCCTGGTATGGCAGAGATTCGGGAACTGGAAGAGAATCAGAAAGCCTGTGAGAATCAGGAACCGCTGACGAAGGAAGAAGAGGAAAAGATTCAGGCAGTCCGTGACCAGCTGGGAACGGATTTTTGTCGTCGGTGTAATTACTGTGCACCTTGCAGCGTAGGAATCCAGATTCCAAGTGTTTTTTTGTTTGCCGGTTATCTGCAACGTTATGATCTGGAGCAGTGGGCCAGAGATCGATACAGTACCCTAAAAGTAAAAGCTTCTGCCTGCATCGGCTGTGGAAAATGCGAACCACGCTGTCCATATCACCTGCCGATCCGGGAAAAACTGAAGATCTGTGCAGCTGATTTTGGGGAATAGAGAGAGAATCAGATTACGGTGAAGGAGAAAAATTATGACACGACGGGAAAGAGAAGTAACTGATATCAATGATATATTACAGATCATCAACGAAACAAAGATCCTGCATCTGGGTTTGTCTGATGAGGGATGGCCTTATGTGGTGCCGATGAATTATGGATATGAATATGTGGACGGAAAGCTGACATTTTATCTCCATGGCGCCACCAAAGGGTACAAATTTGATGTTCTGGAGAAGAATCCAAAAGTCTCATTTGCTCTGGAGACAGATATGATTCCGTTTGAGGGAAAGGTAGCCTGCCAGTACGGGATGGCATACCGGAGCGTGATGGGACGCGGATATGGAACCCTGGTGGCGGATGTGGAAGAAAAGGAAAAAGCACTGTCCCTGTTGATGAAACAGCAGACGGGAAAGGACTTTACCTTTGATGAGAAACTGGTATCAATTGTGAATGTAATCCGTATTGATGTGAAAGAATTTACTGCAAAGGAGAGAAAACTTCCGGCAGCGATGCAGCAGGATTCCTGAAAATAATTGAATTATTGCAGGTTACAGAGAAAGATTCATCGTTACCGGGAACGGAGTGAACAGTAACACTTAATCCAAAGCACTAGAGCGTGTCTGAAAAATCATTTCCGCAATCTGCAAGCCCCACTTTGCGGTATATTTTACCCTCATTCGGTTGCCGTAGCCCGCTACGCCGCCCTCATTCGGATAAAATCTCCCACAAACTGGGACTCGCAGCTCACGAAAAGCCTTTTTCAAACACGCTCTAGTATATTATGCAGAATAGATATGGAATTCGAGTTGAAATTATGATAAACTAAACTGTAATGTTTTGTCAGTTTTGTAGTTGTATCTATTACGGTTATGATTTGATAAAACAATCGATCTAAAAGGTCGCTGACACAGCTGTGATGGAGTAGTGGTAGTGTCAGAAAAACAGATGAGGAGTGAAGACATGATAGCACTGATTGATTACGATGCGGGAAATATGAAAAGCGTGGAAAAAGCTCTGCAGCTGATAGGAGAGGATGTGCTGGTGACCAGAGATCCGAAAGAGATTCTGGCTGCGGATAAAGTGGTGTTACCGGGTGTGGGTAGTTTTGGAGATGCGATGGAAAATCTGCACCATTTCGGGTTGGTACCCGTGATTCACCAGGTAGTTCAGGAGAAGACTCCGTTTTTGGGAATCTGTCTGGGACTGCAGCTTCTGTTTGAAAAAAGTGAGGAGAGTCCGGGCGTGGAGGGCCTTGGCATCTTAAAGGGAGAGATTCTTCGGATTCCTGCGGCAGAAGGGCTGAAGATCCCTCATATGGGCTGGAATAATATCCGATTTCCGAATAAAGGACGGTTGTTTGCGGGAGTTCCGGAAGATGCATATGTGTATTTTGTACATTCCTATTATCTGAAAGCACAGGATGAAAAAATTGTGACTGCAACAACCGAATATGGTACCCATATCCATGCTTCTGTGGAAAGCGGCAATCTGTTTGCCTGCCAGTTCCATCCGGAGAAAAGTTCCCATGTGGGCTTGCAGATTTTGAAAAATTTTGCAAAACTGGAAGGAAAAGGAGGACGATAAGATGCTGACAAAAAGAATTATTCCATGTCTGGATGTAAATAATGGAAGAGTAGTAAAGGGCGTGAACTTTGTCAATCTTCAGGATGCAGGTGATCCGGTGGCAGTAGCGAAAGCGTACGACGAGGCCGGTGCAGATGAAGTTGTTTTTCTGGATATCACAGCATCTTCGGATCATCGTAATACAGTGGTAGATATGGTGCGGAAAGTTGCGGCTAACGTATTTATTCCTTTTACCGTAGGAGGCGGTATCCGCACTGTGGATGATTTTCGGTTGCTTTTGCGGGAAGGAGCAGACAAGATTTCCATCAATTCTTCTGCGATAAACCGCCCGGAACTGATTCATGAAGCAGCCTTAAAGTTCGGAAGTCAGTGTGTGGTAGTTGCTATTGATGCAAAGCAGCGGGCAGACGGCTCAGGATGGAATGTCTATAAAAACGGTGGTCGGATCGATGTGGGTCTGGATGCTGTGGAATGGGCAAAAAAAGCAGAAGCTCTGGGAGCAGGAGAGATTCTCCTCACCAGTATGGATGGAGATGGCACAAAAGCAGGATACGATCTGAAACTGACCCGTGCGATCGCAGATGCAGTATCCATTCCGGTTATTGCTTCCGGTGGTGCGGGCTCGCTGGAGCACTTTTATGACGCATTGACAGAGGGCGGTGCAGATGCTGCACTGGCAGCGTCTCTATTCCATTACAAAGAACTGGAGATCCGGGAAGTAAAGGAATATCTTCGGGACAGAGGACTTCCGGTTCGTCTGTAAAGATATCGGAAATATAAGAAAATACGTAACTGTTCAGTATCTTCACAGCTACGAAAATACAAGTGTGCGTGTAAATCCGGTAAAATCCGGATACAGGAAGATTTCCATTGCACGCACAGGAGAGGAGGAGGGCGTATGCCTCCAATTTCAGGAGCATGGGCAAAAGCCCTGGAAGGGGAATTTCACAAACCCTATTATAAAAAACTATTTGAAACTGTGGGAAAAGAATATGCAACCCATCAGATTTTTCCGGCGGGAGATGATATTTTTAATGCGTTTCATTTTACACCGTTGGATCAGGTGAAAGTAGTGATTCTCGGACAGGATCCGTACCACGGAGACGGACAGGCTCACGGGCTTTGTTTTTCAGTAAAACCGGATGTGGAGATTCCGCCTTCACTGGTGAATATCTACAAAGAACTGGAAGATGATCTGGGATGTTATATCCCAAACAACGGATATCTGGAAAAATGGGCAAGACAGGGTGTACTGATGTTAAACACAGTTTTGACCGTACGTGCTCATCAGGCAAATTCCCATCGGGGGATTGGCTGGGAAGAGTTTACCGATGCGGCTATTCGGGTGTTGGCGGCGCAGGATCGCCCGATGGTTTTTATCCTCTGGGGCAAACCGGCTCAGAGTAAAAAATCCATGCTTGACCCGGACAAACATCTGATTCTGGAGGCTCCTCATCCCAGTCCGCTATCCGCTTACCGGGGATTTTTTGGAAGTAAGCCGTTCAGTAAGACAAATGCTTATCTGACAGCACATGGTCTGGAGCCGATTGACTGGCAGATCGAGAATAGGTAGTCCGGCTATAGAAGACAGATCAGGTATTTGCCGGGATTTTTCCATGAAAGCCGGAAAAATCGAAAAAGAGATAAAGCAGGAGTAAATGATGAGTGAGAAAAATGGATTAGTGAAAAACGCCTCATTTCTGATGATGGCGACTTTGATCTCCAGGGTGATCGGTCTTTTGTATCGAAGCCCTCTGGGGGTTGTGCTGGGAACGGTAGGACTTGGATATTATGGATATGCGAATAACGTGTATGTTATTTTGCTTCTGATTTCTGCCTACAGTATTCCGATGGCAGTATCGAAGGTCGTATCGGAACGTCTGGCACTGAAACAATATCGAAATGCCCAGAAAGTCTTTCATGGGGCGTTATTATATGCAATGATCGTGGGTGGAGTGGCTGCTCTGGTTGCCTTTTTCTTTGGTAATTATCTGCTTCCGGTCAATCAGCAGCAGGCACTTCTGGCTTTGCGGATGCTTGCGCCGACAATTTTCTTTTCAGCAATTCTTGGCGTTATGCGTGGATATTTTCAGGCGCACAGCACGATGATGCCAACCTCAATCTCTCAGATTCTGGAGCAGATCGCCAATGCGATCGTCAGTATTCTGGCGGCATGGCTGTTGATCAAGAAGTTTGCAGTGGATGAGGAGACGCATGCAATTTATGGTGCAGCCGGTGGTGCGATGGGTACCGGAGCCGGTGTGCTGACGGGTCTGGCATTTATGTTGATCGTCTATGCGGCAAACCGGAAATCAATCCATAAAAAGATCGCCAGAGATAAACATACACAGGAAGAGTCCATGGTGGGCGTTATGAAGATCATTTTCCTGATGGTAACGCCGATTATTTTCAATACTTTTGTATACAATGCCAGCAGTTACCTGGATTCCAAGATTTTCTCGGATATCCTGAATATGAAAGGAATCGTTGCAAAAGTAGTCAGTGGTCAGTGGGGAGAATACAGTAATTACTACATTACGCTGATCAATATTCCGCTGGCACTTTCAAGTGCCACTTCCTCTGCGATGATGCCGGAGATTGCAACGAGATTTATCAAAAATGAGTATAAAGAGGCAAATGAAAAGATCAACGAGGGAATCCAGCTGACGATGTTTTTGTGTATCCCGGCAGCAGTTGGTTTGGCTGTGCTGGCGTTTCCAATCACAAAAGTGCTGTTTCCATCCAGTGGAACACTGTCGGGACAGCTGCTTTTAGCAGGTTCCATAACGGTTATTTTCTCCGCACTGTCTACGATTACGAACGGAGTGTTGCAGGCAATCGGTAAAGCGAGAATTCCGCTTCGAAACTCTGCGATTTCTCTGGTGCTGAATGTGATCACTGTGGCGGTATGTTCTTTTGCAGCTCCACAGATGGGCGTGTTCTCTGTATTGATCGCCAGTCTGGTATTTGCAGTCGCCATGTGTGTATTGAATGCCATGTCCCTGAAAAAATATCTGGGTCACAAGAACGATTTTGTCAACGGTTACGGAAAACCACTGGCAGCGGCAGCAGGTATGGGTGTTGTGGCATGGATCGTATATTACGGACTACATCTTCTGGTGCCGATCCGTATCGTGTGCCTGGGTGTTTCTGTAATTCTGGCAGCACTGGTATATCTGATTTTGTATGTGATCGTTACGAAAACAACGGTGGAACAGATGCGGCGGTTCCCGATGGGAAATTATGTGGTGAAAGTGCTACGGATCCTGAAAGTATTCCGATAAAGACAGGAATGGGATTTCCCTGAAATAAAGTAATTTGAGTATGGCTGGTAGATTCTGT
>OKUC01000530.1_pt1 | contig 18423 bp, 17 predicted proteins | sample 1606761 | NCBI WGS metagenome assembly OKUC01 (sample SAMEA3882542, study PRJEB24775) | human gut metagenome | biome: human-associated habitat; feature: intestine environment; material: feces | place: Netherlands | collected 2009/2010 | reverse complement strand
GGATTATAACCTTTTTCCTGGAGGGCTTCCACGACTTCGTGGATGGTCCGGGAAACCGTTTCCGTCTTGGAAACGGGTTTAAACATCGTGGTTTCTTGAGTCGTACGTGACATGAACAGTCCCTCCTTTTGGGAAAAACAAGCAGCCCGCTTCTGAAACGAGCTGCACAGCATAAAGTATCTTGGCCATTAGTAAAAATACTGACTGATGGAAACAGGAATCGATTCCTGGAAGAGGACCAACATGACCTCAATAGGAACCTTCATTCCATCCATCATCCAGCGCATGGTCATTTCTTCCCCGCCATAAACAACCATTTCCACGGCAAACTGAATATGGGGGTCGTGGACGTCCACCCCATAGTGCCTCAGCATCATGGTATAGGCATCACGGACAAAGCGCCGGTTGGTCCGGCGAAAGTGCTCGTTATCATCACTCTCATACAGATGGCGGAAGAATCCCTCATATTTTTTATACATAAGGAATTTCTTATAAAGAGCTTCAGACCAACTTTTGCTGCCCAGGATATCGCGGCCATGGACGGCAAGAATATGAAGAAACTCATAATGGGCCAGTTCCGTCATAGACGCAAAGGTCCTATCATACGCGTCCCGAGTGACACCGGATTCCCGAACAAGCTCTTCAACACTGATGCATTTTAGCGGTTTCTTCGTAAGGAGCCGGCCCATGGCCTCTCCCATCCGTCTTTTAGCATCCATGTAACGACACCTTCTTTATTGAATCATATTTTCAATAACTTTCAGGGTTTCCGTCATGGCCTCGGCAATCTTTCCACTGTTCTTGCCGCCAGCTTGGGCCATATCGGGACGGCCGCCGCCGTTACCGCCCAAGACTTGGGCAGCGGCTTTGACAATCTTGCCGGCGTGGGCCCCTTTCGCAACGGCTTCTTTGGATGCCATGGTCAGAATGTTCACCTTCTGCGGTGCCATAGCTGCAAATAGGACAACAATGCCGCCCGTCTTGTCACGGAGCTGGTCTCCCATGCTGCGAAGGGCCGATACATCATCGACCTTTACTTCATCAATGAGGACAGGAATCCCCTTGACATCCTTTACTTTATCTCCGGCGGACTGCGCGGCAGCGGCAACCAGTTTTTGTTCAAGTTCAGCCGCGTGATGCTTTTCTGCTTTCAGTTCATCCTGAAGCGCTTCGATCCGGCTCAGTAGGGTGTTGGGACGACCCTTCACCTTCTGGGAAGCGTCCTCGAGGAGGGCTTCCAGTTCCCGGGTGTAAAGAAGTGCTCCATGTCCTGTAACCGCTTCGATACGGCGCAGCCCGGCACCGACGCTTGATTCGCCAAGGATCTTGAAAAGACCAATGCGGGACGTATTGGAGACATGGACGCCGCCGCAAAGTTCCATGCTGTGACCTGGCACATTGACGACGCGGACAATCTTGCCGTATTTTTCACCAAAAAGTGCCATGGCCCCCATTTCCTTGGCCTTATCAATATCCTCTTCGGAAATCTGGACGTCGACCGCATCAAGGATGGCTTCATTCACAAGATCTTCCACACGGCTTACTTCCTCAGCCGTGAGCGGCGAAAAATGAGAGAAGTCAAACCGGAGCCGGTCCGGTCCAACATAACTGCCGGCTTGGTTTACATGACCGCCCAGGACTTTCTTGAGGGCAGCATGCAGAAGGTGGGTTGCCGTATGATTGCGGGCAATGTCAGCCTTGCGGTCAAGGTTGACTTCAAAGGTGACCGCTTGACCCACCGAGAAAGCACCCGATTCTACCGTTCCTAGGTGGATAGTCGTGCCATCAGGGAGTTTCTTTGTATTTTCCACATCAAAGATTCCCGCGTCACAAATCAGGCGGCCCGTATCACCAAGCTGCCCTCCCCCTTCGGCGTGAAAAGCCGTATTGGTCAGGATCAGGGCCAGGCTGTCCCCTGTATGGCCTTCTTTGATTGGCGTGGTTTCACCTTCTTGATACAGGGCGGCGACCACGCCTTCCTTAGAAGCTTCATCCACCGTGAGTCCTTCCAAATGAAGGCTTCGCGTATCATACATAACAGGGCGGCCTTCCTTATCGTTGCGAGCCTTACGGGCCCGCTCCTTCTGGGATGCCATGGCCTTGTCGAACCCTTCCTTATCCATGGTCATGCCCTGTTCCTGAAGGATTTCATCCGTCACTTCCCAAGGAAAACCAAAGGTATCATAAAGTTTAAAGGCATCGTCACCGCTAAGGACCGTCTTGTTTTCTTTTTTCATGGCGGCAATCTTTTCATTCAGCAGCTCCGTACCCTGGGAAAGGGTCTGGAGGAAGCTTGTTTCCTCCATATCGATGACCTTGTCAATGAATTCCTTCTTTTCCACGAGCTCCGTGTAATGCTCACCATACATGGAAATGACCTTATCGGCAAGGGCGGCAAGGAACTTGCCCCGAATGCCAAGGAGACGGCCATGACGGATGGCACGGCGCAAAACGCGGCGCAGGACATAGCCTCTGCCTTCATTGGAAGGAAGAATTCCGTCCCCAATCATGAAGGTCAGGCTGCGAGCATGATCAGCAACAACCTTAAGCGAAATATCGGTTTTGGCATCTGCATTATATTTTTTATGGGAAAGTTCGCAAGCAAGTTCGATGATGGGGAAAATAAGATCGGTCTCAAAGTTTGACGGCTTGCCTTGGATAACGGAAGCAAGGCGTTCAAGGCGTGTCCTTACGGATACAGTGGAGCCATCTACAGACTATGTCTGCCCACGCTGCACCGGTATCGATATTCTTATGTTTAAGCGGCGTGTAGGTCCCGTCAGCGTTCTGGTTGAACTGGGTAAAGACAAGATTCCACAATTCAAGGAATCGACCGCAGTCACAGCCAGGACCACAGGTTGGTTCCCCACAGCCTTTATCGGCGCCAAGGTCGATATGGATTTCCGAGTCCGGACCGCAGGGACCGCTGCCGATTTCCCAGAAGTTATCTTCCAGACGAACAATACGTTCATCAGGGACGCCTACGACATCGTGCCAGATATGATAGGCTTCGTCATCTTTGGGATAAATGGTGATCCAAAGCTTATCCGCAGGCAATTCCAACTCTTTGGTCAAAAATTCCCAAGCCCAGGCGGTGGCTTCTTTTTTGAAGTAATCGCCGAAGGAGAAGTTGCCCAGCATCTCGAAATAGGTGCCGTGGCGGGCGGTCTTGCCCACATTGTCGATGTCACCAGTACGGATGCACTTCTGACAGGTGCAGACGCGGCGGCAGGGCGGCTCCTCCTCGCCCTTGAACCAGGGCTTCATGGGGGTCATGCCGGCGTTGATCAGCAGGATAGATTTGTCGTTCTGGGGCACCAGCGAAAAGCTGGGCAGACGCAGGTGGCCTTTCGTCTCAAAGAACTTCAGGAACATTTCCCGCAGCTCGTTCAGGCCGTGATAGGGATGGCTCATAGTTGTTGTCTCCTTTGCAATATATACTAAAAATCTTTTTTGCTCTCGTTCCATTGGCGGGTCATATCCGCCAGTTCTTTCTCCAGGTTCAGGAAAAACCGGGAGATATGCAGCCCGTCCGCCAGGGCGTGGTTCACGAACAGCGACACCGGCAGTGTCGTCCGCCCGTTGACGGTCACATATTTGCCCCAGCTGATGCGGGGATTGCTGTCATCCGGGCTCTCCGCCGGGTGCTGCAGCTGCGAGTAGTGTACCCACGGCACGCTGGAGACAAAGAAGAAGCTCCGCACGTCGCCGTCCTCGGTGAGTGTTCCCCGTTCCAGCACCTCTTTCTGGCGGCGCTGCCCCTCGGCCACGAACTCCTCATAGGCAAGATTGCCCTCCACCGTGGCGTAGACGTACACGCCGTCCGGCTTCATCACGGTGTAGGACGGCGCGCACCAGTCGTACTCCGCCACCCGTCCGTCCGGCAGGATGCGCCGCCGCAGCTGGGGCACGGCATTGGCCGCCCGCACCACCGCATACAGCATGCTCAGGAAAAACGGTCTGCCGCCACGCGCGGCCATCATGTCGGTGATGTCCATCTCTACCGTCAGCCCGGCAAAGGGAAACGTCATCCCCCGGAAGTAGGCAAACTGCCCGCAGCGTGGGTCTTTTTCCATGTCGATGATCGTATAGTGCATCTCCCACCTCCTGCAACGAAAAACGCCCCTGTTTGCCATAGCAAACAGGGGCGAAAATCACTTCCGCGGTACCACCCTGATTTGGCGGCGAGCCGCCCTCTCAGTGCCCTGTAACGGGAGCATCCCGTGCCATTCATCACGGCAGGCTCAAAAGCGGCTGTCACCGTGCCGATCCCAACGGGCTTGCACTGTCCCCGTCTCGCTCCGGGCGGCCTCCGGTAACTCTTCTCTCTCATCGCCATTATGGAATATAGCGTTATTTTACCACAATGTTCCCCATTGTCAACACGAAATTTCTCTTTTTGTGAGATATTCCCCCTTGTCTTTCCGCACTGCTGTGGTATACTGGAAACCGTCATTTTTCCAGAAAGAGGGACCTCCCGTGCAAAAGCTCTCCCACAACGACCACATCGACCTGTACCGCCACCTATCCTTCTGTGCCGTGGGCGGCTTCTTCGGCTGCTACGCTGTTCTTATCCACAGCGGCGTCATGGGCAACGCCCAGACGGTGAACCTGATCGAGCTGCTGCTGGACGCCCTGCGCGGCAATCTGCACGCCGTGCTCCTGCACCTGGGCGCGCTGGTGCTGTACGTGCTGGGCACTATACTGACGGTGCTGCTGCCCCACTGGTGGGGCTGGGATATGCACTATGTATCGCCCGTTATCACCGCCGCAGCCGCCGTGACCGTAGCCTTCCTGCCGGAAACGCTGAACGTTGTGGTGGCTCTGTATCCCATCTTCTTTGCCATGAGCATCCAGTGGAGCAGCTTCGGCGGCGCCCGCGGCTTTTACAGCTCCACCATCTTCTCCACCAACAACACCAAGCAGACTTCTCTTGCCCTGGCCAACTACCTGTGTGACCATGACCGCGCCCACCTGCGGAAGCTGAAGGTCTTTGCCCTCACCCTGCTGTGCTTCCACATCGGCGCGGCAGCGGCCTACCTCGCCGTGACGTGGTGGTATATCCGCGGCGCGCTGGCCGTGCTGCCCCTTATCGCTTGGGCCTTCTTCCTGTCCGTGTGCGAACGCAGGCATGAAGCCCTGGCCGAGGAACCGGAGACCATCCCCGACAGCAGCGCCCACCCCACCAGCAACGCATAAAAAATGTCCCCCGGCTCCGCCGGGGGACATTTTTTATGTACTTATTTCCCACTCAGCGCCACCGCGTGGCGGATGAAGCTCATGGGCGGCACCGGACGGGGCAGCTGCATAGTGAACACCATCTGGGGCGTCTTCGGCTCCGCCAGGCCATTGCCCTCGCTGTCGCGCATCACCGGCACGGTGATCGTAAAGGGCTTCGTATCCGGCCCCACCACCTCCACGATGTCGCCGGCGGCAAATTTGTTCCGCAGGCTCAGGGTGGCCAGCCCATTTTCATCACAGTTTGTCACCACGGCGCAGATCTGCCAGTCCCGCAGATACCGGGCGCTCTCATAATACTGCCCCGGCTGGCCGTAGAAAAAACCTGTGGCGTAGTGCCGGTGGCTGATGTGCTCCACCTCATCCCGCCACACCGGGTCAAGCGGGCGCCCTGCGGCCACGTCGTCCAAACAGTGCCGGTACGCGCCGGTAACGATGGCCGCGTAGTAAGCGGACTTAGCCCGACCCTCGATCTTCAGGCAGTCCACCCCGGCGGCCATCAGGTCGTCCAGGTGGTCGATCATGCACATATCCCGGCTGTTCATAATGTATGTGCCCTTTTCGTCTTCGAACACCGGGAAATACTCCCCAGGCCGTTTCTCTTCCATCAGCGCATACTGGTAGCGGCAGGGCTGGGCACATTCGCCCCGGTTGCTGTCCCGTCCGGTCATATAGTTGCTCAGCAGGCAGCGCCCGGAGTAGCTGACACACATAGCCCCGTGGCAGAAGGCCTCCAGTTCCAGCTCCGGGGATACCCTAGCCCGAATGGCGGCGATCTCCTCCAGGCTCAGCTCCCGGGCCAGCACCACGCGGCTGGCACCCAGATCGTACCAGGCCTGGGCGCAGACGTGATTGGCGATAGACTGCTGGGTGCTGATGTGCCGCTGGCAGTGTGGCGCGTACTTCCCCGCCAGGGTGAACGCGCCCAGGTCCGCCAGAATCAAGGCGTCCACCCCCGCCGCGTCCAGCTTTTCCAGATGGGCAGGCAGGGCCTCCGCCTCATTCCAGCGGGGCATGGTGTTCACCGTGGCGTGTACCTTTACACCGTGGTCGTGGGCGAACTGCACCGCGCGGGGCAGCTGCTCGTCGTCAAAGTTTCCGGCAAAGGAACGCATCCCGAAGGATGTGCCGGCCAGATACACCGCGTCCGCGCCGTACAGAACCGCCATCTGCAGCTTTTCCCAGTCCCCTGCGGGGGACAGCAGCTCCGGCTTTTTCATCTTCATCATCAGGAGTAGATGGGCTGATATTCACCGCTGTTGATGAACTTCAGGTGCTCGTTATAGTCGGTAAAGAAGTGGCTTTTGCCGTCCTTGCCCAGGGCGAAGAAGTAATAATCGGTGTCCGCCGGGTAGATGGCCGCCTCAATAGCGGACAGGCCGGGATTGCAGATGGGTCCCGGAGTCAGGCCGGGGTTGATATAGGTGTTGTAGGGACTGTCGATCTCTGTATCGAAGGTCTTGACCCCGTCGTGCTTCATGATATAGTTGATGGTAGAGCACAGCTGCAGCGCTCTTCCGCCCTTCTCACTGCTCGGGTTCTCCAGACGGTTGTGGATAACGGAGCTGATGTTCTTGCGCTCGGTGTCGTCGCCGATGGACTCCTTCTCGATCAGGGATGCCATGGTGATGATCTCCTGCAGGGAGTACGGAGACGCCTTGATGTCCGCCAGCATCTGCTGGCTGATGCTGTTTTTGAAGTACACCAGCATCGTCTCCACCGTATACACCGCGGACCGGTTCTTGTCGAATTCATAGGTGCTGGGGAACAGGAAGCCCTCCATGCGATCGATGCTGCCCAGCTTGTCGTTATCCAGGAAATCATAGTCCTCATACGCAAAGTTGGCGCAGGCATCCTCCAGATCCTCCTTGGTGGCCACGCCCTTCTCCGCCAGCAGATCGATGATCTCCCGGACGGTGTAGCCCTCGGGGATGGTGACCTTGATCAGGCCCTGGGCCTCCTTGGCGTCCGTCTCCCAGTCGTGCATATTGGTAATCAGGGCGCGGAAGTCCATATCACTGTTCAGCTTGTAGGTCCCCGGCTCCACGTAGCGGTTGTAGTGCAGGAACGTGCCGGCAATATTGAACACCAGTCGGGAATTCACCAGCCCCGCGTCGTGCAGCTTCTTGGCCACATCTCCCCGGCTGTCACCCTCCTCTACGGTGATCTCCACCTCGGTATAGGGCTTGTTCAGCGAACACACGTCGTTGACCAGCAGCCAACCGATGCCCGCCAGCAGGCAGGATACCAGCACTACACAGGCCAGATAGATGATGGTCCGGTTGCGCTTGGCCTGACGGCGGCGGTCACTGTGGCGGCGCTGCTCGGAGGACGCCTGCCGGCGGACCTCCTCGGCGTCCCACTTCGCCGTGGCGTATTCGTTTCGTTCTTCACGGTTTCCCATAAGTCTTTGCTCCTTTCCCAGCGTCAGCCGATAAGATCGGCCACGCAGGTCATCACTTCGTTGTGTATGTCGTCTATCAGGCGAGGCGCGCCCGCCCGGGCGCAGTCAATGCGCGTCCAGCCGCAGCGTGCCACCACATGGGCGGCGTTTTCCCGGCAGCGGCGCAGGTATTCCTCGTCCTTCTCGTGGATGTCAGCAGTGGTGTGGGTGGCGGCCTCCCGCAGGCGCATCATCTGTTCCGTGGCCTCTGTGGGCATATCCAGATACAGCACCCGTGTGGGCTCCGGCAGCCCCAACAGCCGGTACTCGAAGTCAAACAGCCAGTCGAGAAAACCGTCCCGCTGCTCCGGCGGCAGCTTACCGGTCTGGTGAACGGCGTTGCTGGTGGTGTATCGATCCGCAATGACCAGTCCGCCCTGCTCATAGTACGCGCCCCAGTCCTGTTTGTAGGAGGCATAGCGATCCACAGAGTAGAACACTGACGCGGCATAGGCATTCACGTCGCCGGGCTTGTCCCCGAAGGCACCGCCCAGATACAGGCGGATCAACGCAGAGGACTCCTCCTGATACCGGGGGAACTCCAGCTTGCGGAAAGGGATACCGCGGCGCGTCAGTTCCTCGCACAGCAGCCGGGACTGGGTAGCCTTGCCGGACCCGTCCGTCCCCTCGAACACGATGAGTTTTCCCTGCACAGCGCTCGCCTCCTTTGGACACACTGACCCATAGTACAGGGTATTGTACCACAGTTTTCCCCATTTGTAAACCATTCAAACGGGCCTGTACCCTGCAAAAGGGCCGCCCCCTCTGGAACGGCCCTCAGTGCTCTATTCTGCGGCGGTCTTTTTCTTCTGCTTCTCCTCATAGACGGTGTTCAGCACATACAGGATAACACCCGTCCAGATAAACAGGAAGCTCACAAGCTTCTCGTGGGTCAGGGCCTCGCCCATGATGGCACCGCAAATAATAGACAGAGACGGGCTGATATACTGGCAGATGCCCGTGGTCATCAGCGGCAGATGCCTAACGCCGATGGAGTAAAACACCATGGGCAGCCCGGTGATCACACCGCCGCCGATCATCAGCAGTTGCTTGACGACCGTCATGCTGCCCATACCATTGTCCCCCATGCGGAAAAACAGGATGAACAGCAGCGCCACCGGCACCATCATCAGGATCTCTGACGTGGTAGACACGATGGAATCGATGGTCAAGCTCTTCTTGATGGCGGCATAGATGGAAAACATCAACGCCAGGGCGATGGTCACATAGGGAACGCCGCCGAAGCCGGAGGTGCTGAACACGATGCCGACCACCACGATGGCAATGATCACAAAGTGCCGCCAATTCATCTTCTCGCGGAAGATAACGGCCCCAAGGGCAAATACCACCAGCGGCTGGATGTAGTAGCCCAGGCTGCATTCCAGCACGCGGCCGTTCTGCACCGCCCACAGGTACACCAGCCAGTCGCCGAACAGCAGCACCGATGCAGGCATCTCCCGCTTGAGCACCTGCTTGTCCTTGAATACGGCCCACAGCTGCGGCAGCTTTCCCTGCACCTTCAGAATACACAGGCAGGCCACCGCTGCCCAGATAATGCGGCAGGCCATGATGAAAAACGTGTCGATCTCGCCGCACACATTGGTGCACATATACCAGTACAGCGGCTGGAAACCCCAGACGAAAAAGCACACCGACATAGCCCCCAGGCCCTTGCGGTAGTTGACCGTTTGCATACGTTTTCCCTCACTTTCCTACAGAAATCGGGTAGTTTCCCCATTTACAGCGTTCAATAACCATGATATGATAACACCTGCAACGCGGAATAGCAAGCCATATTTCCCCGGAAAAGGAGGTTTCTCATGCTGCTGTTTGACATGGACGGAACGCTGATCGACTCCAACGGCATCTGGAAGGACGTGGACACGCGTTTCTTGGAGAAGCGAGGTCTGCCCTATACGCAGGAATACTATGAGGGCGTGGCCCACACCATCTTCCCGCTGGCGGCCAAATTCACAAAGGAATTCTGCCATCTGCCGGAGAGCGAAGCCGCCATCATGGCCGAGTGGATGGAGATGGCCGGCGACATTTACGCCACGGACGTAACGGAAAAGCCCGGCGTCCGCGCCTATCTGGAGCGGATGAAGAACCGCGGCGAGCGTATGGCTGTGGTCACCAGCGCGGTCCCTGTTCATTGCCGTGCGGCGCTGACCCACCTGGGCCTGCTGCCCTATTTCGAGCGTATTTTCTTCGCCCAGGAGCTGGGCACCGAGAAAAAGTACCCCGCCCTCTGGGAGAAGGTCGCCGCCGCACTGGGCGTCTCCCCCGCAGACTGCACCCTGTTCGACGACTCCGTGGAGGCCATCCGCGGCGCCAAGGCCGCCGGGATGCACACCGTGGGCGTGGCGGATCTCTACTTCGCCTCCTGCGCCGGTGAGATGGCCCGCACCTGTGATCGTTACATCTCCAGCTTCGGCGAACTGCTTTATCCTTGACTTTTGTCGAACGATTTACTATAATTAGGGTTACGGCGCCCTATGCGCCGCTTATTATGCGCGGCTGCCCGCAGGCAGGACCGCTTGAAGGAGTTTTGTATCATGCCTGTTTATCCCATGGACATCGCTGGGCTCCACCGGGAGCTGCCTATCTGTAAGGTCACGGACGACCTGTACATCGGCGCCTTCATCTGCTTTGGCGACGCGGAGCTGACCGTAGCCTGCGCCCGTGATATGCTGGCCATGCTGGAGGCAGACAGCTATGACTATCTGTTCACCGCCGAGGCCAAGTCCATCCCCCTGATCCACGAGATGGCCCGTCAAAGCGGTGCGAAAAAGTATTTCATCGCCCGCAAGGGCCCCAAGGCGTATATGCCCGACCCCATCCATGTGGAGGATAAGTCCATCACCACCGCCGGGGTGCAGAAGCTGTATCTGGGCCGTGACGACGCCGACCTGATCCGCGGCAAGCGCATCGTTCTCATGGATGATGTGATCTCCACCGGCGGCTCCCTCCACGCCATGGAGGAGCTGGTGAAGATGGCCGGCGGTACCGTAGTGGATCGCATCGCCGTGCTGGCCGAGGGCGGTGCGGCGGACCGCAAGGACATCAAGTACCTGAATGTCCTGCCGGTATTCAACGCCGACGGAAGCATCAAGTAAAGAGAAGCGCCTATAGGCGCTTCTCTTTTTTTACTCTCATTAGCAAAACCGTATGACCGCCGCCATCTGCCGCGCATTTTTTATAGCGTGCGGGGATAGACTTTTGCGATAAGTTGTGGTAATATGTAGAATTAATAAAACTAATGCTTTGAGTGGAAGAAAGGAGCAGTTCCATTATGGCAGTAAAAGAGAGCTATGCCGGCAAGATCAACCGGAAGCTGACGAAAAAGCTGCGGGTCATCGCCGTGGCCGCCAGCCGTGAAAAGGCCGACCTGGTGCTGAAAAACGCCACCTATGTCAACGTATTCTCCAACGAGCTGTGTCACGGCGACATCGCCGTGGCCGAGGGCCTGATCGTGGGCATGGGTGAATACAGCGGCAATACAGAGGTAGATATGGGCGGTAAGATCGTCCTCCCCGGCTTTGTGGACGCCCACATCCATCTGGAGAGTTCCCTGGTCAGTCCCACGGAGTTTGCCAAGGCGGTGCTGCCCCATGGCACCACCACTGTCATCACCGACCCCCACGAGATCGCCAACGTCATGGGCACCGATGGCATCGAATATATGCTCCAGGCCACCGAAGATCTGCCCGTGGACGTGCGCTTTATGCTGCCCTCCTGCGTGCCGGCCACGCCGCTGGACGAGTCCGGCGCCAACCTGGACTACCGTGCCATCGACAGCTTCTATGACCATCCCCGTGTACAGGGTCTGGCCGAGATGATGAACTTCGTGGGCACCATCAACGGCGATCCCCAGGTGGTGGAGAAGATCGTGGCCAGCCAGGCCCATCACAAGAAGATCGACGGCCACGCCCCCGACCTGGTGGGCAACGACCTGAACGCCTACATCGCCGCCGGCGTGTACTCCGACCACGAGTGCCACGACCTGAACGACGCCATCGCAAAGCTCCAGCGCGGCCAGTTCATTATGATCCGCGAGGGCACCGCAGCCCGCAATCTGGAAGCGCTGGTCCCCCTGCTGTGCGACAAGTATGTGGAACGCTGTATGTTCTGCACCGATGACAAGCACCCCAACGACCTGCTGGAAAAGGGTCACATCGACTACATCGTCAAAAAGGCCATCTCCCTGGGCGCCGACCCCATTACCGCCATCAAGGCCGCCTGCCACAACGCTGCCCGCTACTTCCTGCTGAACAACCGCGGCGCCATTGCACCCGGCTATCTGGCGGACTTCGTCATCATCGACGACTTTGAGCACTTCAACATCGAAAAGGTCTACAAGCGCGGCGTACTGATGGTAGACCATGGCGTGGTGGCGGACTTCCCCGTCCCGGAGATCGACCCCTATCTGGTCAACCGCGCCCACGACACCTTCCATGTGGCCCCGCTGACCGCCGCCGACTTTACCGACAGCCGCCCCCACGCGGTCATCGGTATGGTCAACGGCGAGATCACCACCACTGACGGCGGCTACACCGACCGTATCGACGTGGATTATGACATTCTGAAGATCGCCGTCATCGAGCGTCATAAGAACACCCACCACATCGGCTTGGGCTACATCAAGGGCTACGGCCTGCAAAAGGGCGCCGTGGCCACCAGCATCAGCCACGACAGCCATAACATCATCGTAGTGGGTACCAATGAGGAGGACATGGCCTTCGCCGCCAACCGCATCGTACAGCAGCACGGCGGTATCACCGTGGTGGAGAATGGTCAGGTAAAGGGCGAGCTGCTGCTGGCCATCGCCGGCATCATGTCCGACGACACCCTCATAAACGTGAACCGCGACCTGGAGAACGCCAAAAAAGCTGCCTACGACCTGGGCGTGTCCACCGGTATCGACCCATTTATGACCCTGAGCTTCATGGCCCTGCCGGTGATCCCCAGCCTGCGTATCACCACCCGCGGCGTGTTCGACGTCACCACCCAGCGCTACGTCTGATACCTGCTCCCCGCTTCGCCGGGACCTATATCCGCAAAAAAAAGAAAGCCCTCGCGGGCTTTCTTTTTTTGCTCACAGCTTCAGTTCACAATCCAGGCTCATGACCGCGCTGCCACCGATACGGACGGTCACGGTGCCGTCCTTTTCATACAGCATACTGCGTATCTCGCTGGGCCTGCCCATGTGCTCGCCCTGCAAAAACACATTCTCCTGCTCCGGCTTCACATCGCCTCGCAGGTAGAGATAATACGTCAGTGCACCGTTGCTGGTCCCGGTGGCACACTCCTCCGGGATGTCGTACAGGGGCGCGTAGTTGCTGCACCAGGCCGTCACGCCGTCCCGCCCCGGGCAGAACATATGCACGCCGGTCACATCGTACTTCCGTGACAGCTCCGTGACCACCGGTGCGTTCTGCACTGCCCGCAGGAGTGTCTCATGGTCCCGGACGGGCATCATAATATCCGCCAGGCCGGTGGACACCATCCGTGGGATATATCCCTCCGGGCAGTCCGCCTCCGTCAGGCCATAGGCGGCGTACAGCGCGGCGCGCTCCGCTGCCGGGATGTCACCGATCAGCTGCGGCGGCGCCATATCCATCCAGACAGTACCACCCCTGACGGTGATGTTCAGCTCCCCGGCCTTTGTGTGGGCAATATGGTCGCCGTCGCCGATCTTCTCCAGCTGCCGCAGCAGGGCGAAGGACGCCACCGTGGCGTGGCCGCACAGGTCCACCTCCCCGGCGGGGGTGAAATAGCGCAGGGATACGGAGCCGTCCGGCTCCATATGTATAAAGGCCGTCTCCGAGTGCTTCATCTCCGCAGCGATCTGCCGCATGGTCTCATCAGACAGCTCCCGGTCCGGCAGTGCCACGCCCGCCTGGTTGCCGCCGAAGATCCGATTGGCAAAGGCGTCCATCACATAGAGCTTCATAGGGTATACCTCCCAGTTTTTCTTGTGGTTTTCATTATATACTCTCTTGCTCTTAACGGCAAGTATATTTGACTTCCGATGTATTTTTCGTTAGAATAGAATTGCAGCAGGTGTCTGTGTGAACGCCCGCCGCTAAAAGCGAAGAAAGGAACTTCATCGAAAATGCTCAATGAGCGAAGTCTGTTATCACAATTTCTGCATTTCGTAGCCGCTACGGTGGCATCCCTCATGGTTTTCAGCCTGTACTCCATCGTGGACGGGCTGATGGTATCCAAGGGTGTGAACGAATACGCCATGGCCTCGGTAAATCTGGCGGTGCCCTTCACCAACGTGCTGTTCTCCATCGGCGTCATCTTCGCCGTCGGTACCAGCACCATCATCGCCATCTATCTGGGACAAAACCAAGGCGAGAAGGCCAATAGCCTGTTCTCTCAGAACATCGTGCTGCTGACGTGCGTCGGCCTGACCATCACCGTCCTCGTTTTCGTATTTCTGGAGCCGTTCGCCGTGCTGCTGGGCGCAAAGGGCGTAACGTATCAATATACCATCGATTATCTCCGGGGCCTGGCCCCTTTCGCGCTGTGCTTCATCATCTCCTATAACATGGAGGTGCTGATCAAGACCGACGGCTATCCCCGTCTGGCAATTCTGACGGTCATCACCGGCTGTCTGGCCAACTGCGTGCTGGACTATATCGCCATCTTTGTGCTGAATCTGGGCGTATGGGGTGCGGCGGTGGCCACGGGACTGTCCCAGCTTCTGACGTGCATCATCTACCTGCGCCACTTCCTGGGCGGACACAACACCTTCCACTTTGTGAAGTTCAGGATGGACTGGGGCATCTACAAGCGGCTGATCCCGCTGGGCTTTGCCGACGGCGTAACGGAGCTGTGCAACGGCGTGATGATCTTCCTGTTCAACCGGGTAATCCTGCGCTGTCTGGGTGATGACGCTCTGGTGAGCTACACCATCATCGCCTATGTGAACACCCTCATCATCAACACCATGCTGGGTATCTCCCAGGGCAGCCAGCCGCTGGTGAGCTATCACTACGGCAAGGGGGACGCGGCGGGCTACAAGAAGCTGCTGCGGTATGGCTTTACAGCGGTGGGCATCATGACGGCGGTGATCTTCGCCGGTGTGATGATCTTTGCCCCACAGATCGCCGGAATCTTCCTCGGCGCGGAGAAGCCGGAGCTGCTGGGCAGCGCGGCCGGCGCGCTGCGGCGGTACGGTCTGTGCTACATACTGCTGGGAAGCAACATCCTCATGGGCGGCTTCCTGACGGCGGTGGAGCGGCCGAAGGCGGCTATTTCCATCTCCGTGGGCCGTGGCCTGCTCTTCCAGGCCGGTGCGCTGCTGCTGTTGGCGGCAGCCGTGGGCGGCACGGGCATTTGGTTTGCGCCGGTGATCTCCGAGGCGCTGTGCGCGGTAATGGCCGTGTGGTTCCTCCGGCGGTTCCTGCGGAAAACCGCGGCATAACCGACATAAAAAGTATCCCGCGGCACAGCCGCGGGATACTTTTTTGCTCTCTTTAAGGTGCCTTACGCCTGCGCGGCCTTTTCCGCCATCATCTGCCGCACCACCTCGTCGATACGGCGGGCAACGCGGCAGAAATCCTCCGCCGTATAGCCCTTGGTGGTCATGGCGGCGGTGCCGATGCGGACGCCGCTGGTCTGGAACGGCGAGCGTTTGTCCCCGGGGACGCAGTTCTTATTCAGCGTAATACCGCAGCGGTCCAATTCCTCCTGTACCTCACGTCCGGTAAGTCCGGTATCCGTCAGATCCAGCAAAAACAGATGGTTGTCCGTGCCGCCGGTAACGACCTTGTAGCCCATGGCCATGAACTCCGCCGCCATCGCCCTGCAGTTGACCACCACACGGTGGATATACGCTCGGTATTCCGGGGTCAGCGCCTCCTCCGCAGCCACCGCCTTGCCGGCGATCACGTGCTGCAAAGGGCCGCCCTGCATACCGGGAAAAACGGCGCTGTCCACCTTTTTCGCCAGCTCCGGCCGGCAGAAGATCAGTCCGCCCCGCGGGCCGCGCAGCGTCTTGTGCGTCGTGGTCGTGACCACATCTGCCAGCCCAAAGGGGCTGGGGTGCTCCCCCGCCGCCACCAGCCCGGCAATGTGAGCGATGTCCGCCATGAAATACGCCCCCGCCGCCTGCGCCGCCCGGGCAAAACGTGCAAAGTCGATGGTCCGGCTGTAGGCCGACGCTCCTGCGATGATCAGCCGCGGCTTCAACTCCCGCGCAAGCCTCTCCATACCGTCATAGTCGATCAGGCCGTTTTCGTCCACGTCGTAGGCCGCTATGTCATACAGCCTGCCGGAGGCATTTACCGGCAGTCCGTGGGACAGATGCCCACCGTTGGCCAGACTCATGGACAGGATCCGGTCTCCCGGCTGCAGCAGCGCCATATACGCCGCCAGATTGGCGGAGGTGCCGCTGTGAGGCTGCACGTTCACATGGTAGTCGGTGTGAAACACCTCCCTCCACTTGGCGATGCAGTACGTCTCCAGCTCGTCCACCACCAGGCAGCCGCCGTAGTAGCGTCCCTGATTTCCCATCTCCCGGTGGGCGGGATACCCCTCGGAATACTTGTTGGTCAGGCAGCTGCCCACGGCGCGGCAGACCGCCTCGCTGGTGAAATTCTCGCTGGCGATCAGCTCCACCGTCGTTTCCTGCCGCCGCTGCTCCATGGCAATATAGTCGAAAACCTTGGATGTCACGCCCATCTCTCCCCACGTATTGTATTATTTCGTCAACAATTATACCACATATTGTGCCCCATGCAAGCCCCAATAGTCAAATAACCAAAATACACGAAATCACATACCAGTCCTGTATGTTTTTTGTAAAAAACGCAGAAAGGTGAAAAAAGGGTTGACAACGGCGCGTTAAGGGCGTATTATGCCACCATTCCGACAGGGAAAATCACAGCGAGGAGGAAAGCCGACATGAAGCGTAACGTCACCATGATGATGTGCGAGATGTGCATGGGTATGATGTCCATGTGCATGTTTCGTCGCGCCGAAAAGGTCATCAGCTTTCCGAAAACTGTTTGACGGCTTGAAAAAAGCCGATGTGTAAGCAGACAGCGGAGGGTCAGTGATGACCAGCCGCTGTTTTTGTTTTGCTTATGTACCGCCGTTCCGGCCGGGCGGCGGTGCTGAGATAAAATCGTAACCAACCAAGTTTAATCATTTCAAAGGAGACTGCGAACATGAAACACAACACTTTGACTAAGATCATTACCCTGGCCCTGGCCGTTGTCTTGGCCCTGAGCCTTGCTGCCTGCGGCAGCAAGACCGACGCTCCTGTCATCAAGATCGGCGTTCCCAACGACACCACCAACGAGGCCCGCGCCCTGCTGCTGCTGCAGGAGAACGGCATCATCAAGCTGAAGGACGGCGTGGGCATCACCGCCACCAAGAACGACATCGTGGACAATCCCTACAACGTGGAGATCGTGGAGGCTGAGGCCGCCCAGCTGCCCAACCTGCTGCCCGACGTGGACTACGCCGTGATCAACAGCAACTACGCCATCAACGCCGGCCTGAACCCCGTGAATGACTCCCTGCTGATCGAGGGCAGCGCCTCCGCCTACGCCAACATTCTGGCCGTCAAGGAGGGCAACGAGACCGCCCCCAAGATCCTGGCCCTGAAAGCCGCTCTGGAGAGCAAGCAGGTGGCTGACTTCATCACCGAGAAGTATGCCGGCTCCGTTGTCTCCGTTGTGGAGAGCACCACCGACGGCTATGACGCCTCCGTGGACTACGACGCTCTGAAGGGCGAGACCATCACCGTGGCCGCTTCTCCCACGCCCCATGCCGAGATCCTGGAGGTCGCCAAGGAGATCCTGGCCGCCAAGGACATCACCCTGGACATTCAGGTCTACAACGACTATGTGGTGCCCAACACTGTGGTGGACGACGGCACCGTGGACGCCAACTACTTCCAGCACCTGCCCTATCTGGAGGACTTCAATGCCCAGAACGGCACCCACATCGCCTCCGTCGCCGCCATTCACGTGGAGCCCATGGGTCTGTACGGCGGCAAGCAGACCACGCTGGACGCGCTGAGCACCTCCGCCCAGTAACATAAAACAACAGGATTTTACCCTCCTCTCCCCCTCGCGTGTTCCCCGCCCTGCACAGGGCGGGGAACACCGCGGAAACAGGACAATGCGAAACGCCCGGTTTCTTTTCCGGAGCTCCCGCCAGGGCGCGGGGGATGCAGAAAGGAAACAGCGCGAATTAAACAGAAACGAGGAACGCCGTCGTGATAGAACTGAAACACGTAAGCAAGACATACGACTCCGGTGCCAACGGAGGCGTGGACGCATTGAAGGATGTGTCCCTGACCATTGAGGATGGAGACATCTACGGCATTATCGGTATGTCCGGCGCGGGCAAGAGCACGCTGGTGCGCTGCATCAACCTGCTGGAGCGCCCCACAAAAGGCGAGATCATCGTGGACGGCCAGCGGCTGGACACCATGACCCCCGCCCAGCTGCGCGCCGCCCGTCGGAACATCACTATGATCTTCCAGCACTTCAACCTGCTCATGCAGCGCACCTGCCTGCGTAACGTCTGCTTCCCCATGGAGATCTCCGGTGTAAAGCGGGCCGACGCGGAGAAGCGCGGGCGCGAGCTGCTGGAGCTGGTGGGCCTGCCCGACAAGGCGGACGCCTATCCGGCCCAGCTGTCCGGCGGCCAGCAGCAGCGCGTGGCCATTGCCCGTGCCCTGGCCACCGACCCCAAGGTGCTGCTGTGCGACGAGG
>OKUC01000507.1_pt1 | contig 18919 bp, 14 predicted proteins | sample 1606761 | NCBI WGS metagenome assembly OKUC01 (sample SAMEA3882542, study PRJEB24775) | human gut metagenome | biome: human-associated habitat; feature: intestine environment; material: feces | place: Netherlands | collected 2009/2010 | reverse complement strand
AGACGTATCACATATCATGAATTGGTCTGCAGCATTGAAAAACCAGTCCCTGGCGGAAGCGTTCTCCTTGCAGCAACACTTTGTGGGCGCTTAGGGTAAGCTTTGAGATCCGACACCTACGTAGACTTAGGCTCGAGCGCTCTCGCGAGAGTCTTAGTCGAAGTTGGTGGCTAGCTTAAAGTTACCCTGCCCACGTTGCTGCAAGGAGAACGCTTCCGCCGGGGACGTCCCCTTTTTCAATACAATCCAACGGGAAAAGGCGCATACCTTTGGAGAGAGGTATGCGCCTTGCGTAAGAAAAATGTGATGTATGTAATCGGAGAAGTGATACTTCTTCCGCGATTACTGATTTGGAATATCCATCGGATAGTGATTGTCAAAGCAGGCCCTGCACAGTGGCAGATCACCGACCATCGACTGGAGATCTTCGATCTTCATATATCCTAAGGAATCAGCTCCGATTAACTGTCGGATCTCTTCCGTTGAATGGGAAGAGGCGATCAACAGCTGATTGGACGGTACATCGGTACCGAAATAACATGGGTACAGGAAAGGCGGTGAGCTGACGCGCACATGCACTTCTTTTGCACCGGCATGTTTCAGAAGGTGAATCAGATTGGCAATCGTGGTTCCACGCACGATAGAGTCATCGACCAGCACAATATTTTTTCCTTTGACAGCGGATTCCAGAACGCTTAATTTCAGACGTACACTGGATTCCCGTTCCTTCTGAGTAGGCTTGATAAAGGTACGGCCTACATAGCTGTTTTTATAGAATGCCAGTCCGAAAGGAATTCCGGATTCAGCCGCGAATCCCTGTGCGGCAGTAATTCCTGAGTCAGGAACACCGACGACCAGGTCAGCATCTGCGGGATAGGCTTTGGCAAGCGCTGCACCGGCACGAAGTCGGGACTCATATACGGAGATGCCGTCCAGTTTGCTGTCCAGACGGGCAAAGTAAATGTATTCAAAAATGCAATGAGCCTGCCGGGACTGACATAAGGTAAGGTTAGAGGTGATACCTTCCCGGGTGATCGTTACGATCTCACCAGGTTTGATATCACGGAGGAACTGTGCACCGATTGCAGTCAGTGCACAACTTTCAGAGGCGATGATATAAGAATCATCTCTCTTACCAAGACAAAGAGGTTTCAGTCCAAGGGGATCACGGACACCGATCAGCTTGCGGGGGCTTGCGATGACCAAACCGTAAGCACCTTTGATCTTTTCGGCGGTCTTCATGATCGCTTCCTCGACCGATTTGGTACGGACTCTTTCTCTGGCAATATAATAAGCAATAACCTCTGAATCAGTTGTTGTATGGAAAATGGCTCCGTTTTGCGCAAGTTCATTGCGAAGCTCTTCGGTATTTACCAGATTGCCGTTATGAGCGAGAGCCAGAGTTCCCTTAATATAATTCAGAACCAGGGGCTGAGCGTTACTCAATGTAGCCGCCCCTGTTGTGGAATAACGGACATGCCCGATACCGAGATTTCCTTTCATATTTGAAAGAACATCTTCTTTAAAAACTTCACTGACAAGTCCCATCCCTCTTTGTACATTCATATTTCCCTTGGAACCGCTGGTGTCAAACACAGCGATTCCGCAGGATTCCTGTCCACGGTGCTGCAGGGAAGAGAGCCCGTAATAAATGGAAGAGGCTGCATCTTCCCCGTGGGGATTATAAATACCGAATACACCGCAGGCTTCTTTAATCCGTTCATCCTGACACATAGATTCCACCTCACTACAGGGAGAACAAAAGCTGATCGTAAGTAGGATAGCTCAGGATAGAATCTGGAATTAAAGCTTCAATATCACTGGCAATGGTACGGATGTCTTCCATTTTTGCCAGTACCTGATCATGGAATGCTTCTGCACATTTCTGGGTATCTTCCAGAGCGAAAGAAGTATCAATCAGGGTTTTCAGTTCTGTTACCTCTGCAGTCAGAGCAGTGTAAGCAGTGGACAGTTTTTCAACCAGTGCTTCTTCCGAAGCAGTATCAGCGGCAGCCATAAAGGATTTCTTTGCTGTTGCGTTTTTGGAAACCTCAGCGGCATAGGTGCTGACAGCCGGCAGAAAATCTTTGGTGATCATCTCTGCAAGAGTACGAGCCTCGATACCGATGGTTTTTACATAGTTTTCCAGTTTGATCTCATAACGGGAAGTCAGTTCTTCTTTTGTAAATACATGATGTTTGGTGAACAGTTCCACGTTTTTATCTGCTAACAGCTGTGGCAGGCAGTCCGGAGTAGACGGCAGATTATATAATCCGCGTTTTTCCGCTTCAGCAACCCACTCATCGGTATAACCGTTGCCGTTGAAGATAACTTTTTTATGTTTGCGGATGGCACGTTTGATCAGTTCATGTACGGCCTGTTCCATATCTTCCGGTTTGGTTCCTTCCAGTTCGGTATAGAACTGAGCCAGAGCTTCTGCAACAGCAGTGTTCAGTACCACATTCGGGTTTGCAACAGATGCTGCAGAACCAAGCATACGGAATTCAAATTTATTACCTGTGAAGGCGAATGGTGAAGTACGGTTACGGTCCGTGGTATCTTTCACAAAGTGTGGAAGTACATGAGCACCGATATCCAGCTGTACCTTTTTCTGTTTTCCGAAGAAAGTATCATTTTCGATGGATTCCAGAACTGCAGTCAGTTCATCACCAAGGAAGATGGATACGATAGCCGGCGGAGCTTCGTTACCGCCCAGACGGTGATCGTTGCCGGCGCTGGTTGCAGATACACGCATCAGATCTGCATATTCATCTACGGCTTTGATGACAGCCATCAGAAATACCAGGAACTGGATATTCTGTGCCGGTGTGCTTCCCGGATTTAACAGGTTTACCCCATCGTTGGTTATCAGAGACCAGTTGTTATGTTTACCGCTTCCGTTGATACCCTCGAATGGTTTTTCATGTAACAGGCATACCAGACCATGTTTATCAGCCACTTTTTTCATGATTTCCATGGTCAGCTGGTTGTGGTCAACGGCTACGTTTGCGGTATCAAAGATCGGAGCCAGCTCATGCTGTGCAGGAGCAACTTCGTTATGTTTTGTTTTTGCCGGGATACCAAGTTTCCACAACTCTACATCTAGATCATGCATATAAGCAGCAACCTTTGGTTTCAGTGAACCAAAGTAATGATCTTCCATTTCCTGTCCTTTTGGAGCAGGTGCACCAAACAGAGTACGTCCGCAGAATACCAGGTCTTTTCTCTTCTTATACAGGTCTTTGTCTACCAGGAAGTATTCCTGTTCCGGTCCGATGGTTGTGGATATGCTGGTAGCGGTTTCATTTCCCAGGAGTTTCAGCATCTTTACTGCTTCTGTGTTCAGTGTTTCCATGGAACGGAGCAGTGGGGTTTTCTTATCCAATGCCTCACCGCTGTAAGAACAGAAAGCCGTCGGAATATATAAAGTACCATCTTTAATGAAAGCTGGTGATGTAGGATCCCATGCTGTATAACCTCTTGCTTCGAAAGTAGCACGAAGTCCGCCTGACGGAAAACTGGATGCATCCGGTTCACCTTTTACCAGTTCTTTTCCGGAAAAGTCCATGATAACTTCGCCGTCACCAACCGGTGTGATGAAACTGTCATGTTTTTCAGCTGTGAAACCGGTCATCGGCTGGAACCAATGGGTGTAGTGAGTGGCACCGTTTTCTACAGCCCATTCTTTCATGGCAACGGCTACAGAATTAGCTACGTCCAACTCCAGATGAGTTCCGTTTTCGATTGTTTTGCGAAGTGCTTTGTACATATCCTTCGGCAGTTTGTTACGCATTACCTTATCGTTAAAAACAAGGCTTCCATATAAAGCAGGAATTTCTTCATGTGTCATGATTTGTTCTCCTTTCTGATTGCCATAGTGTTTTCAGAATGTTTAAAGATAAAAAAAGACGCCTTGAACCTGTTTTCAAGTTCAAAGCGCCTTTGCTTTATGTCCTGTAGTATACACGGATATTCTGGATTGTCAATCCCTGATTTGAAAAAAATCAAAAAAATTTTCCGGATTTGCATGGAAATAAACATTACACTGTTGAAGAAAATGGGGTATTATGCCGCAACAGCCGCAGAAGCGTTTCGTGCGTATGGTATTCCGACCCGCTACGTGGAAGGATACTATCTGTCCGGGGATGATATTCACAGCGAAGCAAGCGAGACTAATAAACTGACCGGTGCAGATGCACATGTATGGGTGGAAGTGTATTTTGACGGTGTTGGCTGGCTGTCCCTGGATGTGACACCCGGATATTATTATGATGCGGTGTCCCTGCGGCAGATGATCGGCATGCCGGAGCAGGCGAGTAAAAATGCTGCTCTGGAAGATCCGTCCTTTGAGGCAAATCAGGTTGCTTCTGGTTATTCTTTGCCTTGGGATTCTGGAGAGCGGAAGAATCCTGGACTATGAGTGGATGCACAGAAAATTTGCCCGGGCAGATCAACAGAAAAAAGTCCGCATCTATGGTGAAGTAGATCAGAAAATTCATGAAAAATATCAGAGAGTAGAGGCAGGTGCATATCTTCGTGTATGTGAGATTCTGGAAAAATCTATTTATGGACAGCAGAATCTGGAGCCCTATGAGATGCGGACAGTCTCTGCATTTATGAAAAAATTGGAAGTAATCGTAGGTAATACACTCAATCGGAGAGAGAGAATAGAACTTCGATATGGTTATGTTGTACGGATAATGGAAAAAATCCGTCGAAAAACAGGGCAAAAAGGAAAAACAAAAAAAAACAGCAGAAAAGAATTGACAAAATAAAAGGAAAGGGACATAATATTAGCATTAAAAAGCACTGACAAAGGCGTCAGAGATCCGAAAGGGTTTCTGACGCCTTTTTGCGTAAGCAACGAGCCAAAGTATGTGGCTGCATGAGGCCTTGGCGACTGTTGCGACAACCTGAGAAATTCGGAAAACGTATTTCTCATAGTTTTTCAAACGAGGAGGAAAATGTGATGGCAGTAAAATATGTGTTTGTGACAGGTGGCGTAGTATCCGGCCTTGGAAAGGGAATTACGGCAGCTTCGCTTGGGAGACTTCTGAAAGCCAGAGGCTATAAAGTGACTATGCAGAAGTTTGACCCATATATCAATGTGGATCCGGGTACGATGAATCCTATTCAGCATGGGGAAGTGTTCGTTACGGATGACGGTACCGAGACGGATCTGGATCTGGGACACTATGAACGATTCATTGATGAGAGCCTGGATAAAAATTCCAATGTGACAACTGGAAAAATCTACTGGTCCGTTCTGCAAAAAGAACGTCACGGAGATTATGACGGAGGAACCGTACAGGTAATCCCGCATATAACTAATGAAATCAAAGATCGTTTTTATAAACCAAAGTCAGAGGATGATAACCGCATAGCAATCATCGAGGTGGGTGGTACGGTAGGTGATATCGAAAGCCAGCCGTTTCTGGAGGCCATCCGTCAGTTTCAGCATGAAATCGGTCATGAGAATGCGGTTTTGATCCATGTGACTCTGATTCCGTATCTGAAAGCATCCGGGGAGATGAAGACAAAACCAACGCAGCAGAGTGTCAAGGAATTGCAGGGAATGGGCCTGTGGCCGGATGTTCTGGTATGTCGGAGCGAATATGAGATCTCGGAAGAGATGAAAGCAAAGATTGCACTGTTTTGTAACGTTCCGGTGAATCATGTATTACAGAATCTGGATGTGGATTATCTGTACGAGGCACCTCTTGCCATGGAAAAAGAACATCTGGCACAGGTGGTATGTGAATCTCTGCAGCTTCCCTGCCCGGAACCGGATCTGAGTGACTGGAAAGAGATGGTAGACAGTCTGAGAAATCCGATCTACGAAGTGGAGATTGCCATGGTCGGAAAATACATTCAGCTGCATGATGCATATCTGAGTGTGGTAGAAGCACTGAAACACGGTGGAATTGCAGCACATGCGAATGTAAAGATCCGCTGGGTAGACTCTGAAGAAATCACGCCGGAAAATGTAGCAGAGAAGTTAAAAGGAGTGGATGGTATTCTGGTACCTGGCGGTTTCGGAACCCGTGGTACGTAAGGAAAGATCGAGGCCATCCGCTATGCGAGAGAAGAAAAGATCCCGTTCCTTGGTATCTGCCTTGGTATGCAGATGGCGATCGTGGAATTTGCCAGAGATGTGATCGGCTATAAAGATGCCAACAGCATCGAGCTGGATCCGGAAACCGCACATCCGGTCATTGCGCTGATGCCGGAACAAAACGGTGTGGAAGATCTGGGCGGAACCCTTCGCCTTGGTGCTTACCCGTGTGTCCTGAAAGAAGGAAGCAAGGCAAGAGAATTATACGGAACCGAAGAAATCAGCGAAAGACATCGTCATCGCTATGAAGTTAATAACGATTATCGACAGGAACTGGAAGAAAACGGAATGGTACTTTCCGGACTGTCACCGGACAAACGCATCGTAGAGATGCTTGAGATTCCCGGTCATCCGTTCTTTGTGGGAACCCAGGGACATCCGGAACTAAAATCCAGACCAAACCGCGCACATCCGCTGTTCCGTGGACTGATCCAGGCGGCAGTAGCGTATCACCAGTGAGAGGAGAAAATGTGATGAAAGAAAATCAAGGTTTATATCGACAGCAATTTGAGCATGATAACTGTGGTATCGGAGCGGTCATCAACAGCAAAGGTATCAAAAGCCACACTACTGTAGAGAATGCTCTGAAAATCGTAGAAAATCTGGAACATCGTGCAGGAAAAGATGCAGAAGGAAAAACCGGAGACGGTGTAGGTATCCTCCTGCAGATCTCCCACAAGTTCTTCAAAAAAGAATGTGACAAACTGGGGATCGCGATCGGAGAGGAGAGAGAGTATGGTATCGCCCAGCTCTTCTTCCCACAGGATGAACTGAAATGTAACCAGGCAAAGAAGATGTTCGAGATCATCGTGGAAAAAGAAGGCCTGGAACTGCTTGGTTATCGTGAAGTTCCGGTTTATCCGGAAGTTCTCGGACACAAAGCCAGAGTCTGTATGCCACACATCATGCAGGCATTTATCAAAAAACCTGTCCGTGTGGAAAAAGGTCTGGAATTTGACCGGAAACTGTACATCGCCCGCCGCGTCTTTGAACAGAGTAATGAAAATACGTATGTAGTATCTATGTCCAGCCGTACGATTGTATACAAAGGTATGTTTCTGGTAGGACAGTTGCGCACCTTCTTCGGCGATCTGCAGGATAAAGATTATGAATCAGCCATCGCCATGGTACACTCCCGTTTCAGTACCAACACGAATCCAAGCTGGGAGAGAGCACATCCGAACCGCTTTATTGTACACAACGGTGAGATCAACACTATTCGCGGTAATGCCGACAAGATGCTGGCACGTGAGGAAACAATGGAATCCTCCCATCTGAAAAATCAGCTGCATAAGATCCTGCCGGTTGTAGATACCAGAGGATCTGACTCTGCCATGCTTGACAATACACTGGAATTTCTGGTCATGAGTGGTATGCCGCTTCCACTGGCAGTTATGATCACCATTCCGGAACCATGGACGAACAATAAAACACTGGATCAGGATGAGAGAGATTTCTATCAATATTATGCAACTATGATGGAGCCGTGGGACGGTCCTGCCTCCATTGTATTTTCTGACGGTGATCTGGTCGGTGCGGTTCTTGACCGTAACGGTCTGCGGCCATCCCGTTACTATGTATTAAAGAGCGGGGATGTGATCCTGGCTTCCGAGGTCGGCGTTCTGGAAGTACCGGAAGAAGAAATCGTGTTAAAAGAGCGTCTGCACCCTGGAAAGATGCTGTTAGTCGATACTGTAGAAGGAAAAATCTATCAGGATGAAGAACTGAAAGAAATCTATGCGACCAAACAGCCGTATGGTGAATGGCTCGACAGCAATCTGGTAGAATTGAAAGAACTGAAGATCCCGAACAAACATGTGGAAGAATACGGTAAAGAGCAGAGAAAACAGCTTCAGAAAGCATTCGGCTATACCTATGAAGAATATAAGAATTCTATCCGTACCATGGCATTGAACGGCGGAGAGTCAATTGCAGCCATGGGTGTGGATACACCACTGGCAGTACTTTCTGAAAAACAGAGACCGTTATTTGATTACTTCAAACAGTTATTTGCCCAGGTAACCAACCCGCCGATCGATGCGATACGTGAGGAGATCGTCACCAGCACCACGATCTATGTAGGTAAAAAAGGTAATCTGTTGGAGGAAAAACCGGAAAACTGCCAGGTATTAAAAATCAACAATCCGATCCTGACCAATACGGATATGCTGAAGATCAAACAGATGCACAAACCGGGATTCAAGGTGGCAGTTGTTCCGATTACCTATTATAAGAGTACGAAACTGGAACGCGCGATCGACCGTCTGTTTGTGGAAGTGGATAAAGCATACAAAGACGGTGCCAATATTCTGGTTCTTTCCGACCGAGGTGTGGATGAAAACCATGTGCCGATTCCGTCCCTGTTAGCGGTATCTGCCGTACATCAGCATCTGGTCAATACAAAGAAACAGACATCTCTGGCCCTGATCCTGGAGTCCGGGGAACCGAGAGAAGTCCATCATTTTGCAACACTGTTAGGTTATGGTGCCTGTGCAGTCAACCCATATCTGGCCCAGGACAGTATCCGGGAACTGATCGAAGAGGGACTGCTTGACAAAGATTATTATGCCGCAGTGGATGATTACAATGCAGCAATCCTGCATGGTATCGTAAAGATTGCTTCCAAGATGGGTATTTCCACTATTCAGTCTTACCAGGGTGCGAAGATTTTTGAAGCCATCGGTATCTCTCAGAAAGTTATCGACAAATATTTCTCCGGAACCGTCAGCCGCGTGGGTGGTATCACTATGGAAGATATCGCAAAACAGGTGGATGAGAAACATTCTCAGGCATTTGACCCGCTGGGACTGGCCAGTGATCTGACACTGGACAGCCTTGGAAAACATAAAAGAAGAAGCGGTGGAGAAGAACACCGTTACAATCCACAGACCATTCATATGCTGCAGCAGTCCACCTGGACCGGAAGCTATGATATGTTCAAACAGTATACTGCAATGGTAGACGAAGAACAGAGCGGCTATCTGAGAAGTCTGATGGACTTTAATTATCCGGAAAACGGTGTGCCGATCGACGAAGTAGAAAGCGTGGATGAGATCGTAAAACGATTCAAAACCGGTGCCATGTCCTATGGTTCTATTTCTCAGGAAGCCCATGAGACACTGGCAATCGCCATGAATCATCTCCATGGAAAATCCAATACCGGTGAAGGCGGTGAAAGTGATGACAGACTGGATTCCGCAGGAAGCGATAATGACAGATGTTCTGCAATCAAACAGGTAGCATCCGGTCGTTTTGGTGTTACTAGCCGATATCTGGTAAGTGCAAGAGAGATTCAGATCAAGATGGCGCAGGGGGCAAAACCCGGTGAAGGCGGACATCTTCCGGCGAAAAAAGTATATCCGTGGATCGCAAAGACCAGACATTCCACACCGGGTGTGAGTCTGATCTCCCCGCCACCACATCATGATATTTATTCGATTGAAGACCTGGCACAGCTGATCTACGACCTGAAAAACGCAAATAAATACGCAGGAATCTCCGTAAAACTGGTTTCAGAAGCAGGTGTTGGTACGGTTGCGGCAGGTGTTGCCAAAGCCGGTGCACAGGTTATCCTGATCTCCGGATACGACGGAGGTACCGGAGCCGCTCCGGAAAGTTCTATCCACAACGCAGGTCTTCCATGGGAGATGGGACTTGCAGAGACCCATCAGACTCTGTTACAGAATGGTCTGAGAAACCGTGTCCGGATCGAGACAGACGGTAAACTGATGAGCGGCCGTGATGTGGCTATCGCAGCACTGCTCGGTGCGGAAGAGTTCGGTTTTGCAACCGCTCCGTTGGTAACCATGGGCTGCGTGATGATGAGAGTCTGCAACCTGGATACCTGCCCGGTAGGTGTGGCTACCCAGAATCCGGAACTGAGAAAACGCTTCAAAGGAAAACCGGAATACGTAGAGAATTTCATGCGCTTTATCGCTCAGGAGCTGCGGGAATATATGGCAAAACTGGGTGTTCGAACGATCGATGAGATGGTAGGAAGAAGTGACCTTCTGAAAGTAAAAGAAGACGCAAAAACACCGATGGCAGCAAAGATGGATCTGTCTCAGATCCTGTACAACCCATATGCGGGAGAAAAAGAGTGTGTTACGTTCAGTCCGGAAAAAGTATACGATTTCCAGCTGGAAAAAACGCTGGATGAGAAAGTACTGTTAAAGAAACTGGAGAAATCCGTAGAGAAGGGAACGAAAGCTTTTCTGGATCTGAAAGTCGGCAACACCGACCGTTCTTTCGGTACGATCCTCGGTGCAGAGATCACCCGTCAGCACAAAGACGGACTGCCGGAAGACACTATTACCATCAACTGTACCGGTGCCGGCGGACAGAGCTTCGGGGCATTTATCCCGAAAGGACTGACACTGCGCCTGTGCGGTGATACCAACGATTATTATGGAAAAGGACTTTCCGGTGGAAAACTGGTTGTCTTCCCGCCGAAGAACAGAGGATACAAAGCAGAAGAGAATATCATCGCCGGTAACGTAGCCCTGTATGGAGCCACCAGCGGTAAAGTATTTATCAATGGTGTGGCAGGGGAACGTTTTGCAGTCCGTAACTCCGGAGCCTGCGCAGTTGTAGAGGGTGTGGGAGAACATGGATGTGAATATATGACCGGTGGCCGCGTGGTCGTTCTTGGTAAGACAGGAAAGAACTTTGCAGCAGGTATGAGCGGTGGTATCGCTTATGTACTCGATGAGAACAGCCATCTGTATCGGAATCTGAACAAAGATATGATTTCCATTGAAAAAGTGGAAAACAAATACGATATCAAAGAACTGAAAGAACTGATCGAGGAACATGTGGAAGCCACAGGATCCGAGAGAGGTGCGTTGATTCTGGAGCATTTCCAGGAGTATCTGCCCAAATTCAAAAAGATCATCCCGAATGATTTCAAGAAGATGATCGCTCTTTCTGCAAAGTTGGAAGAGAAAGGAATGAGCACAGAGCAGGCACAGATGGAAGCATTCTATGAAAGTTTCCAGACCAAATCGACGGAGGAGTAAGAGAAATGGGAAAAGCGACAGGATTTTTGGAATATGAAAGAAAAAACGCAGCAGTAGAGGAACCTTTGAAACGAATCCGTCATTTTAACGAATTCCGTACTCCGCTGCCTTTAGAAGAACAGCAGAAACAGGGAGCACGCTGTATGGAGTGTGGCGTTCCTTTCTGCCAGAACGGAGCCATGTTAGCCGGCATGGCTTCGGGCTGTCCGTTGCATAATCTGGTACCGGAAACCAATGATCTGGTGTACAGCGGCAACTGGAAACAGGCCTATGAAAGACTTACAAAAACACACAGTTTCCCGGAGTTTACCAGCCGTGTCTGCCCTGCACTCTGCGAGGCGGCATGTACCTGTAATCTGAACGGAAAACCGGTATCCACAAAGGAAAATGAGCGTGCCATCATCGAACATGCTTACGAGATGGGCTGGGTACAGCCACAGACTCCGAAGATCCGTACCGGAAAGAAAGTGGCGGTAGTAGGAAGTGGTCCTTCCGGACTGGCAGCAGCTCAGCAGTTAAACCGCAGAGGACACAGTGTGACCGTTTTCGAACGCCATGACCGGATCGGTGGACTGCTCCGTTATGGTATTCCTAACATGAAGCTGGATAAAAAGATTCTGGATCGCAGAATCGAGCTGATGAAAGCCGAAGGTGTGGAATTTAAGACCGGTGTGGATGTGGGAAAAGATATCACGGCAGAAGAACTGAAAAGACAGTTTGACCGTGTGATCCTGGCATGCGGAGCTTCCAACCCCAGAGATATCAATGTGCCGGGAAGAGAGAGCGGCAATATTTACTTCGCAGTGGAATATCTTTCTTCTGTCACCAAGAGCCTGCTGGATTCAGGATTTGCAGATGGAAAGGCAATCTCTGCAAAAGGAAAACACGTGTTAGTCATCGGTGGTGGTGATACCGGTAACGACTGTGTGGGTACCGCTGTCCGCCAGGGAGCAAAATCCGTCACACAGCTGGAGATGATGCCAAAACCGTCCGTGGAGCGACTGCCATCCAACCCGTGGCCGGAGTGGCCGAAGGTACTGAAAACTGATTACGGTCAGGAAGAAGCTATCGCAGTCTTCGGTCAGGATCCGCGAATCTATAAAACAACGGTAAAAGAATTCCAGAAAGACAAAAACGGAAACGTGAAAAAAGCAGTGATTGTCAGCCTGGAGCCTAAAAAAGATGAAAAGAGCGGACGTATGATGATGGTTTCCGTTGAGGGAAGTGAGAAAGTTATAGATGCGCAGCTGGTATTGATCGCAGCCGGTTTTCTGGGAAGCCAGAAATACGTCACCGATGCCTTCAAAATCGATCTGAACCCGAGAACCAATGTTCTGACAAAACCGGACGAATACGAAACCAGCGTTTCGGGTGTTTTCACCGCCGGTGATATGCACCGCGGTCAGTCACTGGTTGTATGGGCTATCCGGGAAGGAAGAGAGGCAGCGAAAGCCGTGGATCGATCCCTGATGGGATATACAAACCTGTAAAATTTTTAATGAAGTATTGACAAGAGAAAGTCCGATTGCTATAATACGGAACATAAAAGGCAAGGGCGTCTTATCCGGAGGGAAAACTCTGGATAAGGTCGCCCTTTTTGAGTTGTAAAAAACGTAACTGTTCAGCAGACAGTAACGTGAAACTGCCGAACAGTTGCAATAGCATCCTTTGGAGTGACAGAACGTAACTGATAATATATGCGTAAGAAAAAGGAGAACAATATGGAGAATTATAGTAAATCGGAGATTCTGCAGATGGTGGAGGAAGAAGATGTAGAATTCATCCGCCTGCAGTTTACAGATATGTTTGGAGTATTAAAAAATGTGGCAATCCCGAGCAGCAGACTGATCAAAGCTATGGAAAACCGTTGTACCATCGATACCGCATCCCTGGATGGATTTACCGGTGGGGAAGAATGTGATCTGTATCTGAAACCGGATCTGAGCACGTTTTCCATTCTGCCATGGAGACCCCAGCAGGGGAAGGTTGCTCGTTTTCTCTGTAATGTGTGCAGAGAAGATGGCACAGAGATTGAGGACAGTCCGAGATCTATTTTAAAAAGAGTAGTAAAAAAGGCACAGGAAAAAGGGTACACACTGAAGGTCAATCCGGAGTGCGAATTCTTCCTGTTTCATACCGATGACAATGGAATGCCAACCACGCTGACGCATGAAAAGGCCGGTTATCTGGATACTTCCCCTATTGATCTGGGAGAAAATACGAGAAGAGATATCATTCTTACATTAGAAGAGATGGGATATGAGATCGATTCCTCCCATCATGAGATTTCTCCGGCACAGCATGAAATTGATTTTACTTATGAAAATGCGATGGCCACTGCAGATAAGATCATGACTTTTAAGATGGCAGTCCGTACAATTGCAAAACGTTACGGTCTTCATGCAACTTTTATGCCGAAACCACGGGCAGAAGTTAATGGTTCCGGCATGCATCTGAACATGCGGCTGTTGAAAGACGGAAAGAATATATTCAAAGGTGAGGATGGAGCATTAAGTGCAGAAGGTGAAGCATTTCTTGCGGGTATCCTGTATCATATACAGGGTATGACTGCGGTAATGAATCCACTGGTGAATTCTTATAAACGGCTGGTTCCCGGATTCGAGGCACCTTCAGAAGTGACCTGGTCAAGAACACAGAGAAATGCACTGGTACATGTGAGAAAAGAGCGCGGCGGAGAAGTCAATCTGGAACTTCGCAGTCCGGATTCCGCGTCTAATCCGTATCTGGTATTTGCCCTGTGTCTGGCAGCAGGTATGGAAGGTATTGAAAAAGGACTGCAGGTTCCGGAAGAACTTACCAAGGATATCCGGAAACTGAATGAAGAAGAGAAAAAACTTCTTGGAATCCAGATGTTGCCGGAAAATCTTGGGGAGGCCATCAAAGCCATGGGACAGGATACTCTTGTATCAAAAGTTCTGGGAGAAACATACCGTAAAGGATATATGAAGGCCAAACGAAAAGAATGGAAAGATTATCTGGAACAGGTGTCCGAATGGGAACTGAACCGGTATCTTTATCGCGTATAGATAAGGGAGGCAGCTGATGAGTGTGGTGGTAATCGTCTTACCAAAGATGGAAGACGCAAAGAAAATCCGTAAGATCCTGATGGGACATGGATTTCCACAGGTATTTGCTTATGCTACCGCTTCCGCTGCTCTTTCGGAGATCAGGGAACATGAGTCGGGAATGGTGATCAGCGGGTATCATCTGAAAGATATGTATTATACGGAACTCGCTGACAGCCTTCCTCCTCACTTCGAACTGGTTCTTCTGGGATCTGCCAGTACTGTCAGTGCGGCAGACACCGGAATCTTATCTCTTACCACACCGTTAAAGGTCTATGATCTGGTCAATACTGCAGAGATGGTACTGCACCAGATGGAACGGATGGCAAAGAAAGCCAGAAAGCCGAAACGGCGCAGTGAACGGGAAGACAATTATATAAAAAATGCGAAAATACTTTTAATGGAACGTAATCATCTGAGTGAAGAGGAGGCTCATCGCTATATTCAAAAAAGCAGCATGGATAATGGAACCAACATGGTAGAGACAGCACAGATGATCCTGACCTTACTGTTTGAAGAAGGCTGACGGAAATTGCATGAAAAGGAGAATGTGATATGGAATTCATTACAGGATTAAAACAACAGGAAGAAGCAGAATTAGAAGATCTGCTGAAAGCAGAGGAAGGAACAACGATTATTCTGGAAGGGGCAGTGCACAGCATCCGTGATATGGGTGAAATCGCATTTGTGATTTTGAGAAAAAGGGAAGGACTGATCCAGACCGTATGGGAAGAAGGAAAGACAGATATGGAACTTTCTGAGATCAGAGAGGGAGATTACATCCATGTGACCGGTCAGATCAAAGACGAAGAGCGTGCTCCCCATGGGAAAGAAGTACGGCTGTCCACCATCCGTCACCTGTCTCACGTATCCTGTCCATTGCCACTTCCCATTGACAAATGGAAATTAAACACTTCTCTGGAAGCAAAATTAGACCGTCGCTCCCTTTCTTTGAGAAATATCAGAGAACGGGCAAGATTCCGTATTCAGGAAGGAATCGTTCGAGGCTTCCGTGATTTTCTCTATGAGCAGGGATTTACCGAGATCCACACACCAAAGATCGGTGCAAAGAGTGCTGAGGGTGGTGCAAACATGTTCCGGCTTTCTTATTTTCACAGACCGGCGGTTCTGCAGCAGAGTCCTCAGTTATATAAACAGATGATGGTCGGTGTATTTGACCGTGTCTTTGAAACCGGTCCGGTATTCCGTGCAGAAAAGCACAACACCAGAAGACATCTGAACGAGTACACCAGCCTGGATTTTGAGATGGGCTACATCGAGGATTTCATGGAAATCTGCCAGATGGAGACCGGTTTTCTCCAGTACACGATGGAGCTTCTGAAAAAAGACTATGCCACAGAGCTTGAGATCCTGAAGGTTACTCTGCCGGATGTGGAAAAGATCCCTTATGTTCACTTTGATGAAGCGAAACGCCTGGTTTCCGAAAAATACAACAGAAAGATCAGAAACCCTTTCGACCTGGAACCGGAAGAAGAGGAACTGATCGGAAAATATTTCAAAGAAGAATACAATGCAGATTTTGTATTTGTGACACACTATCCGAGTAAAAAACGTCCGTTCTATGCGATGGATGATCCGGAGGATACCCGTTATACGTTAAGCTTTGACCTGCTGTATCATGGTCTCGAGATCACCACCGGAGGACAGCGTATTCACGATCTGTCCATGCTGGAAGAGAAGATTCAGGAGAAAGGTATGACAGAAGAAGGCCTGGAACAGTATCTGGATGCGTTCCGCTTCGGTATGCCGCCACACGGTGGACTGGGTATCGGTCTGGAACGACTGACGATGCAGTTACTGGGAGAAGATAATGTAAGAGAAGCCTGCTTGTTCCCGAGAGATATGAGCAGACTGGAGCCGTAGGACGGCAGAAAGGAGTCAGGGAATGAGCGAGAGAAAAATAGATGAAGCAACCATGGATAACGTAGAGATCCTGGCAAAACTGGCACTGACGCCACAAGAGAGACAGAAAGCCATGGATGAGATGGAAAAAATCCTGACTTATGTGGAAAAATTAAATGAACTGGATACGGATCAGGCAGAGCCGCTGGTACATATCTTACCGGAGGTGAATGTCTTCCGGGAAGACCAGGTGACCAACGGGGACGGCAGAAAAGACTCTCTGGCAAATGCCCCGAAGGCAAAAGAAGATCAGTATATCGTACCAAAGACCGTATAGCAGGAGGAAGAAGCAATGGAAGAAATCTTACAGATGTCTGCGCTGGAACTGTCAAAACAGATCCGGCACGGCTCCGTCAGTGTAAAAGAAGCAGTGGAAGCCTGCAAAAAACAGATACAGAAGTCAGAGTCCCAGGTACATGCTTATGTTTCCATGGATGAAAAGATTCTGGCTCATCGGATCAAAGAAGTAGAAGAAGGAATCAAAAGCGGCAGATATACCGGTCCGCTGGCAGGTGTACCGATCGCCGTGAAAGATAATATCTGTATCAGAGGACAGAAAACCACCTGTTCTTCAAAAATGCTGGAAAACTTTGTCCCGACCTATGATGCACAGGTAGTGAAGCAGTTAGAAGATGCCGGAATGGTGATCCTCGGAAAAACCAATATGGATGAATTCGCCATGGGAAGTACGACAGAGACTTCCGCATTCGGCGTTACCAGAAACCCCTGGAATCCGGAACATGTACCGGGTGGCTCTTCCGGCGGTTCCTGCGCGGCTGTGGCAGCGGGAGAAGCGGTAATGGCACTCGGTTCCGATACCGGTGGTTCCATCCGTCAGCCGGCAGCCTACTGTGGTGTGACCGGACTGAAACCGACTTACGGAAGAGTATCCCGTTATGGTCTGATCGCTTATGCATCCTCTCTGGATCAGATCGGACCGATTGGTAAAAATGTAAAAGACTGTGCAGCTCTTTTTGAGATTATCGCAGGACATGACAGCAAAGACAGCACCAGCGCCGATGTACCGGTGGAATCTTATGATAGCCTGGTATCCGGTGGATTAAGCGGCATGCGCATCGGTATTCCAAAAGAATATCTGGCAGAAGGCTGTGACGAAGAAGTGAAAAAAGCTCTGGCAGATGCCGTTCATACCTTGAGTAAAAACGGTGCTGTAGTAGAATTCTTCTCCCTGGGAATGGTAGATTATGTAATTCCGGCATATTATATCATCGCCTGTGCGGAAGCAAGCTCCAACCTGGAGCGTTTCGACGGTGTAAAATACGGCTACCGTACCCCGGGTGCGACAGAACTGCATGAAATGTACAAAAAGAGTCGTGCGGAAGGCTTCGGAGAGGAAGTAAAACGAAGAATCCTTCTGGGATCTTTCGTACTGAGTGCCGGTTACTATGATGCCTATTATATGAAAGCACTGCGCGCCAAAGGCCTGATCAAGAAAGAATTTGACAAAGCATTCCAGAAATACGACTGCATCCTGGCTCCGGCTTCTCCGACCACTGCCCCGAAGATCGGCACCAGTTTAAGTGATCCGCTGCAGATGTACCTGAGTGATATCTACACCGTGGCCGTGAACCTGGCAGGTCTTCCGGCCGTCAGCCTTCCATGCGGTATGGACAGCAGGGGACTGCCGATCGGTATGCAGCTGATCGGTGACTGCTTCCAGGAAAAGAAGATACTCCGGGCAGCAGCCGCTTACGAACAACTGCGGGGAGAATTCCCCAAAGCCTGGGCAAAGGAGGAAAAATAAATGGCAAAACAGTATGAAACCGTGATCGGTCTGGAAGTTCACGTAGAACTTGCCACGGCAACGAAAATCTTTTGCGGATGCTCCACAAAGTTTGGTGCAGCACCGAATACCCATACCTGCCCGGTTTGTACCGGTATGCCAGGATCCCTCCCGGTATTAAATAAAAAAGTAGTGGAATATGCACTTGCACTTGGAATGGCTGCAAACTGTGAGATCAACCGGTACTGCCGGTTTGACCGGAAAAACTATTTCTACCCGGATAATCCGCAAAACTATCAGATTTCCCAGTTATATCTGCCGATCTGTCACGATGGACATCTGGAGATCACAACAGAAAACGGCAAAAAAACCATTCGGATACACGAGATGCATATGGAAGAGGATGCCGGAAAGCTGATCCATGATGAATGGGAAGACTGCTCTCTGGTAGATTATAATCGAAGCGGTGTCCCGCTGATCGAGATCGTATCCGAGCCGGATATGCGTACAGCCCAAGAGGTTATTGCTTATCTGGAAAAGCTGCGTATGATCTGTCAGTATCTTGGTATCTCCGACTGTAAATTACAGGAAGGCTCCATGCGTGCCGACGTCAATCTCTCCGTAAGAGAGGTGGGAAGCGATCGTATGGGAACCCGTACCGAGATGAAGAACCTGAACTCTTTCAAAGCGATCACCCATGCGATCGAGGGTGAGAGAGAACGTCAGATCGAACTGTTGGAAGAAGGAAAAGAAGTCAGTATGATGATCAGTGGGAGTAGCATGAATCCATTTCTGATTCATCAGAGATATTATATTTTGATGAGGAAGCCAGAAAGAGAATTAAAAGTTGGAGATATGGTGTTTTTTCAGAGAAATGACGGAGCATATGTGATGCACAGAATCCATCATATCAATAAAAAAGAAAAGTGATGAATCGAATCAGGAAAAAACAATGGAACAGACTCCTGCTGAACTCTGGAAACAACGGTCCATAGCCATTGCGGCTACGGTAAAGGAAGTCGCGTCGGTGGAC
>OKUC01000495.1_pt1 | contig 19279 bp, 17 predicted proteins | sample 1606761 | NCBI WGS metagenome assembly OKUC01 (sample SAMEA3882542, study PRJEB24775) | human gut metagenome | biome: human-associated habitat; feature: intestine environment; material: feces | place: Netherlands | collected 2009/2010 | reverse complement strand
CAAGAGGTCACCGGTTCGATCCCGGTATTCTCCACCACAAAGACCTGTCAGAGAATTCTGACAGGTCTTTTTTTACATATTCGATTATTAGCGCACCCTGCATGCAAAGAACCCATCCGCTTTATCACACGCCGCGTAAAACACCTCGCCATGTTGGCCGATGCCCTGCGCGTGGAGCCGGGCGTTCAGCCAGCGCTCGTCTCGGCCTACAGCCTTTAAATTGTCCCGCATGAGATGGCCGTCTATAATCAGGTCATACCAGGTGCTGGCGGCGTCCGGGTGCAGCTGCATATCGTCGGGCGTCAGGGGACGGTTGCAGCTTTTGGGCAGAAAGCTGATCTGGCCGTTTGTCTCTAAAATTGCCGTTTCTATTTCGTTCGGGTCAAAGTACCCGGCCACGCGGGCCTGACCCAGGAACTCGTTCACGTCTATGGCAGCGCGCTGCAGGCTGCTTTTCAAGATAACACCGTCGTCCATCAAAATCAGGCTGCGTCCGCTCCAAAGGCTGCGCATAGCGTTGCTCTTGCAGGCAGTGTAGTGCACGAACCACGTCACCAGCCCATAGACCACAAGCGCAGAGAAGGGCCGCCACCACTGCTCAAGATTCGTCGCCAGCTCTGCGCCGATGGAACCCACCGTGACGGCGTTCAGGTAGTCGAACGGGCTCATCTGCGCAATCTGCCGCTTGCCGCCCGCGCGGGTGAAAATAAACATCGCGGCCAGCGACAGCAGGCTCGTCAGCACGACCTGCCCGACCTCCGGAAAAATGTCAGCCATAAAAAACACTCCTCTCTGCGTTAGCTTTTGCGCAGTTATGACCTTTTATGCGGAAAAATCAGTTGACAAGCGGCGCAAAACGGCATATAATAAGCCTGTAAAAAGGAAAATAGCGATGAAAGGGCCAATGCCGTCCGTTCCGTCCCTCAGAGAGAAAGCCGTTTGGTGCAAGGCTTTCACGCGGAAGCACGGCAGAGCCACCCCGGAGCTTTCGGCGCAGAGCCGAGCGTACCTGCGGCGTTAACGCAGACACAAAGCGGCAGTGCTGTTGTATTATATTCTTGCGGCGCTGCAAACCGGGTGGTACCACGGAAGCATAACAGCCTTCGTCCCTGTATTGGGGCGTGGGCTGTAATTTTTTGTGGCGGACCCTGCATCGCAATTTTATGGATTGGAGAACAACACCTATGCAATGGACCGGATTGAACGAGCTTCGCGAAAAGTACCTGCATTATTTTGAGACGAAGGGCCACCTGCGTCTGGGCAGCTTCCCGCTGGTTCCGAAGGATGACCCCAGCCTCCTGCTGATCAACAGCGGCATGGCCCCCATGAAGAAATGGTTCCTCGGCCAGGAGGAGCCGCCGCGGCATCGCGTGACCACCTGCCAGAAGTGCATCCGCACCCCGGATATTGAGCGCGTCGGCATCACGGCCCGCCATGGCTGCTTCTTTGAGATGCTGGGCAACTTCAGCTTCCAGGATTACTTCAAGAAGGAAGTCATTCCCTGGGCGTGGGAGTTCCTGACCAAGGAACTCGAGATTCCCGCTGACCGCCTGTACATCTCGGTTTATCAGGAGGATGACGAGGCCTACGACATCTGGACGAAGGAAGTCGGCATCCCCGAGGATCACATGGTCCGCCTGGGCAAGGAGGACAACTTCTGGGAGCACGGTTCCGGCCCCTGCGGCCCCTGCTCTGAGATCTACTATGACCGCGGCCTGAAGTACGGCTGCGGCAAGCCGACCTGCGGTGTCGGCTGCGACTGTGACCGCTTCATGGAGATCTGGAACCTCGTGTTCAGTCAGTATGATGCCGACGGCAAGGGCAACTATGAGCTGCTGGCCAAACCGAACATTGATACCGGCATGGGCCTGGAGCGTCTGGCCGTCGTCATGCAGGATGTCAACAACCTGTTCGAGGTCGATACCGTTGCCGCCGTTCTGCACCATGTCGAGCGCATCGCGGGCAAGAAGTACGGCGAGAACGAGAAGGATGACATCTCCATCCGCGTGATTACCGACCACATCCGTGCCACCGTCTTTATGGCCTCCGACGGCATCCTGCCGTCCAACGAGGGCCGCGGCTACGTTATGCGCCGTCTGCTGCGCCGCGCCGCCCGCCATGGCCGTATGCTGGGCATCAACCGCCCGTTCCTGACCGAGCTGGTCGAAACGGTCATCGAGTCCAGCGAGGCCGGTTACCCCGAGCTGCGCGAGCATGAGTCTTATATCAAGAAGGTCATCGGCACCGAGGAGCTGCGCTTCGGCCGCACCATCGATGCCGGTCTGAACATCCTGACCGGCATGATGGGTCGCCTGAAGGAGGCCCATGAGAAGGTCCTGTCCGGTGTCGAGGCGTTCAAGCTGAACGATACCTTCGGCTTCCCGCTTGACCTGACCCGTGAGATCGCCGCCGAGGCAGGCTTTGCCGTCGATGAGGCCGCATTCCACATCGAGATGACCAAGCAGCGTGAGCGCGCCCGCGCCGAGCGCTTGGCCAAGGATATTTCCGGTTGGAGCGCTGACCTGTTCGGTGAGCTGACCGCCGAGCCCACCCGGTTTGACGGCTACGAGACCCTGTCCGAGAAGGCTAAGGTTCTGGCTCTGTCCGACGGGGAGGAGCTCGTCGATGCCATCGCCACCGACGAGGCGGGCGAGACCAAGGACGGCGTGCTGGTCGTGCTGGACCGTACCCCGTTCTATGCAGAGATGGGCGGCCAGGTCGCTGACCACGGTTATCTTGTCAGCGGCGACGCCAAACTGAAGGTTACCCAGGTCAAAAAGACCCCGAAGGGCTATTTCGTCCATACCTGTGAGCTGCTGGACGGCACCATCCACGTTGACGACGAAGTCACCGCTTCCGTCGATGAGAAACGCCGTGCCGCCATCTGCCGCAACCACACCGCCACCCACCTGCTGCAGAAGGCCCTGCGCGAGGTCCTGGGCGAGCATGTCCATCAGGCCGGCAGCTATCAGGACGACCAGATCACCCACTTCGACTTTACGCATTTCAGCGCCGTCAGCCCCGCCGAGCTGGCCGAGGTCGAGCGCCGCGTCAACGAGAAGATTTACGAGGCTCTGCCCGTCACCGTCAAGAACCTGCCCATCGAGGAAGCCAAGAAGATGGGCGCTATGGCTCTGTTCGGTGAGAAGTACGGCAGTGTCGTCCGCGTTGTCGACGCCGGCGGCTGGAGCACCGAGTTCTGCGGCGGCACCCATGTCACGAACACCGCACAGATCGGCTGCTTCAAGATTTTGAGCGAGTCCAGCGTGGCTGCCGGTATCCGCCGCATTGAGGCTACCACCGCCTTCGGCGTGCTGGATCTGCTGGATGACCGCACCGAGATTTTGGCCAAGACCGCTGTTGCCCTGAAGGCCAACAACCTGAAGGACGCTCCTGCCCGCGCCGAGGCACTGGCTGCCGAGCTGAAGGAGACCGCCAAGCAGCTTGAAATCCTGAAGGCCCAGATGGCTGCCGCCAAGATCGAAGGCCTGTTTGAGAACGCCGCCGACATCGACGGCGTGCGCATCGTCTCCGCCTACCTGACCGGCACCGGTGCCGATACCCTGCGCGACATGGTCGATAAGGTGCGCGACAAGGCGCCCAACGCCGTGACCGTGCTTATCGGCAGCGACGGTAATAAGACGATGATGGCTGTCGGCGTTTCCAAGAACGCCCTGGCCCGCGGCCTGAAGGCAGGTGCCCTCGTCAAGAAGATTGCCGCTATCGCAGGCGGCAACGGCGGCGGCAAGCCCGACTTCGCTATGGCCGGTATCCGCGACACGTCCAAGATCGACGACGCACTGAATGCTGTGCCCGAGATCGTCAAGGCGGAAATGAATCAGTAATTCTTTGCCATAAAATCCACTGCAAAGGAGGGATTCCGGATGGAGGATTGTCTGTTCTGCAAGATCGCCGCAGGCGAGATCCCCTCGAACAAGCTGTTTGAGGACGACAAGCTGCTGGCGTTCTACGACATCGACCCGCAGGCCCCCGTGCATTTTCTCGTTATCCCGAAGCAGCACATTGCGTCTGCCGCAGCCCTGACCGAGGATGACGCCGCGCTGCTGGGCCACATCTACGCGGTCATTGCGCAGCTGTGCAAAAAGCTGGGTGTCGACGAGAGCGGCTACCGCGTTGTGACCAATGTCGGCGCGGACGGCGGCCAGAGCGTTAAGCACCTGCACTTTCATGTGCTGGCCAAGCGCAGCCTTGCATGGCCTCCGGGCTGATGCCGGGCGTTGCACAAAACACTTGTGAATCAATAAAGAGAGGTAAACTAACATGGCAGATACCTATACACTGCACATTGCGGGACTGACCCGTGAGCTGCCCATCTGCAAGGTCAATGACCACATGGATATTGCCGCTTTCATCATGTTCAGTGATGTGGAGCTGACCGAGGCATGCGCCGCAGCTCTGCTGAAAAAAGCCCCCGAGTTTGACGTGATCCTGACCGCCGAGGCCAAGGGCATCCCTCTGGCCTACGAAATGGCGCGCCAGAGCGGCAAATACTGGATTCCCGCCCGCAAAGGTCCGAAGCTGTATATGCGTGAGCCTGTCATCATCGAGGATCAGTCCATCACGACTGCCGGTAAGCAGACGCTGGTCATCGACAAGAAGGACATCGAGTATATGGACGGCAAGCGCATCCTGATCGTGGATGACGTTATCTCCACCGGCGGCTCCCTGCATGCACTGGAAACGCTGGCCGCCAAGAGCACCGGCACGGTAGTCGGCTGCTGCGCAGCACTCGCTGAGGGCGACGCTGCCAAGCGCACCGACATCTTCTTCCTGGAGCCGCTGCCGCTCTTCCTGCACTAAGCAATGAAACGAAAGCTCGGTTGGTTTGGTCTCGGTTTTGCCGGGGCTGAGCTTGCTGCGGCCATTCTGCCGCCGCTGGTCTGTGTGCCCGCGGCGGCATTTTTGGTATGCCTGGCGCTATTATGGATAAAACGCCGCAGAGATAGTGCCATCCCGGTACTGGGTGCGCTGTGCGGTCTAGCGTGGTTTCTGGTGTTTACCCTTGTATGGGTGCGGCCCGTCAAGGCACGGGCCGGGCAGACCGTGACCTGCACGGCTGTGGTGGAGACGGACGCCGATGCTTCCTACAGCGAAAGCCGCCTGCGCGGTACGCTGCGGCTGACTGAAATTGACGGCAGGGCGGCCAACGTAAAGGTGCAGTGCGCGTCCTTTCCCGGCGAGAGTGCGGGGGAGCGGTTCACTGCAAAATTTGCGCTGACCGAGCTGCCCGACAACAAATACCGCCTGAGCCGCCAAAGCAAGGGTGTCTATTTGCAGGCGGAGTATCTGGGCAGCTACCACCCACTGGACGCCAGCCGCGCGCCGCGGTTTGCGCTGTATCGGCTGCGGCAGCGCTGGTCGGCCACACTGCGCCGCTGGCTGCCGCGGCAGCTGGACGGCATCGAGGCCGCTATGCTGCTGGCGGACAAAAGCCGTCTGGATGACAGCGTGCAGCAGGCCTTCCGCACGGCGGGGGTATCGCATCTGCTGGCGGTGTCTGGGCTGCATCTGGCGCTGCTCTGCGGGCTGCTGGGCTTTGGCCGCAAATGGAAATTTTATAGACCTCTGATTTTGCTGCGCGCTGCGGCGGCGCTGTTTTACCTGCTGCTGACCGGAATGCCGGTCTCTGTATCGCGCGCCGGGATCGTGCTGTTGGTGGCGCTGGTGGGGGACTTCTTCCTGCTGCCGCCCGACCTGCTGACCTCAACGAGCTTTGCGGCCATCCTGCTGGGGCTGCAAAACGCCTATGCGCCGTGCGACCTTGGCTTTCAGCTGTCGTTCTGCGCTGTGCTGGGCGTGCAGGCTGCGGCAGAACTGGCCCGCACCGAGCAGCGCGCAGCGCAGGACAAGCCCGCCGCCGTCAAGGCGCTATGCCAAGTGGCAGAGCCCGTGCAAACGGCAGTGCTTGCCAGCCTTGCCACGCTGCCGGTGCTGGTGGCCCACGGCATGGCGGCCAGCCTGGTCGGGGTGCTCTGCAACCTGCTGGTCGTCTGGATGGTCCAGCCCGCCCTGCAGCTGGGCATCCTGCTGTTGGTATGCAGCGCCGTGCCGTTTTTGGCGGCAATCACGAACCTGACCGCTCTCGTGCTGAGTCTCTGGCTCAAGGGGCTGCTCTGGCTGGTACGGTGCTGCGCCGCACTGCCGTTTGCGTCGATCTGTCTGCCGCAGCGGTACACGCTGTTTGCGCTGGCTGTGCTGGGCGCGCTGGCGGTCTGCTTCTGGCATGCCAGGCGGCTGCGGCTCTATCTGCCCGCAGCGGCGCTCTGCACAGTGCTGGCCGTGGGGCTGGGTGTCTGGATGCAGCGAGATGTTGTGCAGATCAATCTGGTCGGCGCGTCCAACAATCCTTGCGTCGTCTGCGTGCAGAACGGGCAGGCTGTGGTGTTCTTCCGCGGCGGGGAGAGCAACTGGAGCGCCGTGCAGAACTATCTGGCCGGGCGCAGCAGACAGGAGCCCGCGCTGGTCGTTGACCTGCGCGCCAAGCCGACGCAGATGGAACTTTCCGCGGCAGAGATCGTGACGGTGCAGGAGCTTGCCGACTTTACGACCCGTCCGGTGCTTGACGGATTGACGCTGGACCTGTATCATAATAAAAGCGCAAACCTCGCTGTGCTGGGCGTGGGGGAGCGGCACATTGCCGTGGGGGCAGGCAGGCTCGAGCTGGCAGAGCCGGTGCGGGTGGATGTCCTCTGCGCACCGGGCACGCTGTCCGATTCCGTGCGGCCCGACGCAATTTTGTACACCGCTGCCGCACCGCGCTGGCTGGACGACGCCGCAGGCTGCACCCTGCGCTATGGCGAGGACATGCCCGGACTGACCCTGCGCCCGGGCCGCAGCATGATTTGGGAGGAGGCACAGACGATTGCTGTACAGTGAAAAGGAGCTGGAAAAACGCCTGAAGGCAGGCTGCGTGCTCTACTATTTCTACGCATCGGACGAGGCGCTCGTCCACACGGCGGCGCAGAAGACGCTGAAATATCTGAACCGCGACGACCCCGAGACGACGGTGCTGGACGGGCCGACTCCCTCAGTGGAGGAGATCGTGCTAGCTGCCGGTACGATTTCATTCTTCGGCGGCAAACGCCTGGTACTCATGCCGCTGATCCGTCCGTCAACCTATCCCGACAAGGATTTGCAGGAACTTTGCGACACGCTGGCCGACACCGAGAACGCCATCTTTGTGCTGACGAGCATCATCGAGGAAAGCTACGGCAAACTGCGCCCCGGCAAGCGGGAGCAAAAGCTCATTGCCAGCTGCGAGAAGCTCGGCTACTGTGTACAGCTCAACCGCCCCACGGGCGCGGCTTTACAGGCCATGGCCCGTGATTGGGCGAAGGAGGCCGGTGCGGACTTTGCCCCCGGCGCCGAAGCTGCGCTGCTGGCCCGCTGCGGCGAGGATCAGTTCCTGCTTAAAAATGAGGTGGAAAAGCTGGCCGCGCTGGCCAACTACAGCACAATTACAAAAGAAATGGTCAGCCGGCTCGGCACGGTCACGCTCGACGCGGACACGTTCGATATGGTCAAGCTGCTGACGAGCGGCCAGGCCGATAAGGCTCAGCAAAAGCTGAAAACGCTGCTGGCGCTGCAAAACGAGCCGATCATGATTACCGGCGCACTCATCAGCAACTATCTGGATCTGTACCGCGTGCTGCTGGGCCGCCGCAGCCGCCGAGGCCTCGGCGATGTGGCCAAGGACTTTGGCTACAAGGGCAATTGGAATTACCGCCTCAATTCTACCGAAAAAACCGCGTTGCGCTTCAAGCGTGCCCAGCTGGAGGACTGCCTGCACATCCTGCAAAGACTGGACACCGACCTGAAAAGCAGCAAGCTGGACGCCGACCTTTTAATGCAGAAGGCGCTGTGTGAGCTGGCGCTGGCCGGGAGGGCATAAATGCTGAAATTGGAACAAGCCCTGCTGGTGGAGGGCAAATACGACGCCGCACGCCTTAGCAATATCGTGGACGGCACGATCCTGACGACGGACGGCTTCCGGGTGTTCAAGGACGGCGCGCTGCAAAGGCTGCTCAAGCGCATTGCTGCAGCGCAGGGGCTTATCATTTTGACAGACTCCGACGCCGCCGGGTTCAAGATTCGCCACTTTGTCACGGGTCTTGTCGGTGCGGAGCATGTCCTGCAGGCCTACGTCCCGGCGATTGCGGGCAAGGAGTCACGCAAGGCCGAACCCGGCAAGGAGGGACTGCTCGGCGTCGAGGGCGTATCCGACGATTTGATTGTACAGGGCCTTGAAACCGCCCTGGCAAGTAAAACTGCTTGCCAGCAGAAAACGACCCAGTCGCGCTCCATCACGTACACCGATTTGTACGACTGGGGCATCTCCGGCACGGCCAACAGCGCCGAGAACCGCCGGGTGTTTTTACACCGCCTCGGTCTGCCGCCGCGGTTGAGCAAAAAGGAGCTGCTGCAGGTGCTCAACACACTCTACACCTACGACGCTCTAAACGCCGAAATCAAAAAGCTATAAAAATTGCCCGGAACCGTGCAAGTGGTTCCGGGCATTTTTATACGCGAGTAACGCGATCAGACTTCCAGTTTTTCTAATTCTGCCATCCACAGCGTATTGCAGGCGTCGCTGGGCATGCGCCAGTCGCCGCGGGGGGACAGCGTGACCGAGCCTACCTTCGGGCCGTCGGGCAGGCAGCTGCGCTTGAACTGCTGGGCAAAGAAGCGGCGGTAGAAATTTTTCAGCCACGCCAGCAGGACCTCCGGCTCATACCGGCCGTCAAAGGCTGTGCGGGCCAGATGGTAGATTTTTGTCGGACTGAACCCAAAGCGCAGCACATAGTAGAGATAGAAGTCGTGCAGCTCATACGGGCCGACGAGTTTTTCGGTCTGCTGGGCAATCGTGCCGTCTGCGGCGGTGGGCAGCAGCTCGGGGCTGACGGGGGTGTCCAGAATATCCACCAGCACGTCCCGCAGCGTGTCATTTCCGCAGGTGTCGGCCACGTACTGCACAATATGGCGCACCAGCGTTTTCGGCACGCCGGTGTTGACGCCGTACATACTCATGTGGTCGCCGTTGTAGGTGGCCCAGCCAAGCGCCAGCTCGCTTAAGTCGCCGGTGCCGATGACAAAGCCGCCGTTCTTGTTGGCATAGTCCATCAGCTCCAGCGTGCGCACGCGGGCCTGGCAGTTTTCAAACGTGACATCGTACTTGTCGGCGGGCTGGCCGATGTCCGCAAAGTGGCTCTTGACGGTCTCGGTGATGTTGATCTCGCCGAACGTCACGCCCAAAGCCTCGCACAGAATCTCGGCGTTGGAGCGGGTGCGCTTCGTCGTGCCGAAGCAGGGCATCGTCAGGGCCACAATATCCTTCGCGTCGCGGCCCAGCACCTTACAGGCACGCACGGCCACCAGCAGGGCCAGGCAGCTGTCCAGCCCGCCGGAGATACCCAGCACGCCGCACTTGGCGTGGGTGTGCTCCATGCGCTTGGCAAGGCCCTCGGCCTGGATGCGCAGAATCAGCTCGCACCGCTCGGCGCGGGTCGCGGCGTCCTGCGGCACAAACGGCGTGCAGGAGACAGGGCGGATCAGCGCCAGCTCCACGGGCGGCAGCTCAAATTCCACAGTGGTGTAGCCGTTCGTTTCCGGCATAAACGTCGTGTTGCGCTGGCGCTCCTGCACCATGCGGCCCAGGTCCAGCTCAGTCACGGCATCCTCGCCCGCAAACGGTGCAGCGTCGGCCAGCAGACTGCCGTTCTCGGCAATCAGGTTGTGGCCCGCAAACGTCATGTCGGTGGTGCTTTCGCCATGGCCTGCGTCGGCGTAGAGGTACGCACACAGCAGACGCGCGCTCTGCCCGCAGACCAGCTCACGGCGGTAGGCTGCCTTGCCGACGGTTTCATCGCTGGCGGACAGGTTTGCCACAACGGTAGCCCCGGCCAGTGCGTGGGCACAGCTCGGCGGGATGGGAGACCACAGGTCCTCGCAGACCTCGGCTGCCAGCACAAAGGCGGGCAGCTGTTTGCAGGCAAACAGAAGGTTCGTGCCGATCAGCGTCTCCTGCCCGGCCAGCTCGATGCACTCGGGCTCACGCATACCGGGGATAAAGTGGCGCTTCTCGTAAAACTCGCCGTAGTTGGGCAGGTGTACTTTCGGCACCAGACCCAGCAGCTCACCGTTGCAGAGCACCGCCGCACAGTTGTACAGCTTGCCGTTATGGCGCACAGGCAGGCCGACAAGGACAACGACGTTCAGTCCCTCGCTGGCCTTCAAAATCGCGGCAAGGCCGTCCTCGGCCCCACGCAGCAGGGTATCCTGCAAGAACAGGTCACTGCAGGTGTAGCCGGTCAGCGCAAACTCCGGCAGGCAGAGCAGCTGCACATTTTTTTCGGCGTACTCGCGCATGACGCCGATGATCTGGTCGGCGTTGTAGGTGCAGTCGGCCACGCGCAGGGCGGGGCTGGCCGCAGCAGCGCGGATAAAGCCGTTTTCAAAAGCGGGAAAGCTGTACTTCATAGCCAAACTTCCTTTGTCATAATCTATAAAACTATCATAGCACAGTGGACGAATTGCCGCAAGTGCGGGTTTTGTAGGGAAAATTTATTTTTCAAAAAGTAATATATACTTGACATAATGTAAGGCGCGTGCTATAGTAAAGTCACAGCAAGAGGAAAGGAAACGAAGGCAATGGCAAAGAATCTGAAGCTGAAGGCCGCCCGCGCTGCGCTGGATATGACCCAGGCGGATCTGGCGGCGGTGGTGGGCGTGTCCCGCCAGACCATCAATGCAATCGAAAAAGGCGAGTACAACCCCACCATCAACCTCTGCCGCAGCATCTGCAAGGTGCTGGGCAAGACATTGGACGAGCTGTTCTGGGAGGAATGAGCGATGAACATAAAAGAATTTTTTAAGCGCGACAATCTGGACGAAATGCAAAAACAGACCCTTTTAAAAATCGAGTCACGCGGCTTCTGGGTGCTGTGGGTGCTGCTGCTGGCGGCGCTGATCATCGAAAGTCTGCTGGGCTTTGCCCCGCGGGAGATGGCGGCAGAATGGTTTATCTTTATGCTGGGGTGCGCCTATTCGGTCCTGAGTGATCTGCGTGCTGGTATCTGGGACCGCCACCTTAAGGCGAACACGAAAACCAATGCCGCTGTGTCCGTTGTGGGCGGTGTTGCCGTGTTTGTGTGGGGGCTTATCAAATTTGCAGAGTTTGGCATGGGCGTTGCGGTGCTGCAGGCGGTCATCATGGGGATCTGTACCTGGGTACTGTGCTTTGCATTGCTGCAGCTCAGCATGAAGGCTTACAAAAAACGCCACGCTGAGTTGGAAAACCCAAAGGAGGACGACGATGAAAACGAATAAAAAAGAGCTGACTGTCTTTGCGCTCTGTGCTTACGCAATTCCGTTTCTGATGATGCCGCTTTTGTACATCTGCCTGCAAAACGAGCGGGACACCTCGATTTTTGCCAACGCCCAGATGTTCTACCCGGCGGCGGGCGTTATGCTGGCGTTTTTGCTGGCAAGACGGCAGGGGACGCCAAAGCGGTTTTACATCCTGCACATCGCGGCCACTGCGCTGATGCTCGCCATGAGCGTTCTGTCTGCGTTCCTGCCGCAGGAGGGCTGGCTGAATATTGCAAACTTTGTCATCATTATCGCGTCGGTGTTGGGCTGGATCTTCCTGCTGACCGAGAAAAAGACAAAGCGCGAAGACTACGGTCTGCGCCTGCACGGCAAATTTCTGACGGCGTTTGCCATCTGTGCCTACTTCCTCGTCGTCAAAACCGGCATGGTCTTTCTTTCCGTGGCGCTGCAGGGCGGCGACGCCTGGGCGGAGTACCTGACTTACTGGCAATCGTCTGCGCCGTGGCTCATGGCACTGGTGCTGGTGCCAAACTTTTTCTTATCCTTCCTGCCGTTTTTTGGCGAGGAATACGGCTGGCGCTATTATCTGACGCCAGCCCTGCAAAGCCGCTTCGGCGCACGGCGCGGCGCACTGGCCGTTGGTGTGCTGTGGGGCGTGTGGCATCTGCCGCTGAATCTTTTCTTCTACAGCCCCGACACCTCACTGCAGAGCATTGCCGCACAGCTTGTTGTCTGCGTGACGCTCGGTGTATTTTTCACCTTTGCGTATGAGAAGTGCGGCAAAAATATCTGGCTCCCCGTGGTGCTGCACTACCTAAACAACAGCATGGTCTTGGTCTGGACCGGTACGGCGGATATTTCCAATCAAATCATCGGCTGGGGCGATGTGGCCTCTGCCGCCGTGCAGTACGCCATTGTGTTCCTGCCGTTCCTGGCGGCAAAATGCTTTAAAAAGGCAGAATAAAAAACGAAGGTGCAGAAACGGCTCTGCACCTTCGTTTTTGTTTAAGGGGAATAGCTCAGACCTCAAACGCCTTATGCAGGGCATCGAGGGCGGTGTCCTCGTCCTGCTGGCGGATCAGCAGGGAGATGTCAAGGTCGCTCGTTGTGATGAGCACGATTTCAATACCTGCACCGGCCAGTGCGGCCAGCGCACGGGCGGCGACGCCGCAGCTGGTGACCATCTCCTCACCAAAGAGGTTGATCTTGCTGTAGCCGCCGGAGACCAGCGGGGGATTGGCTTTGGCTGCGGCGGGCAGAGCCTTCATAACGGCGGCAAAGTTGTCATAGCTCGTCGTAAAGCTGAAATCCACCGCGGAGCCGCGGGGCGCGCTCTGGCAGATCATATCGACCACAATACCGGCCTTGGCAAAAACGTCCAAATGCTCGGCCAGGCTCTGTGCGCTGTACTGGGCACCGGGGAAGGTGGTGAGCATAATGTTCTGCTCGCTGCTGATCTTGCTGACACCGTACATAAAAGTCATCCTTTCATTCAATCTAATGTGAGGAACTCCTCGTCAATCGTGCTGCGGAGCATGCTCTCTATGTATTCGCGGGAGAGGGTGAACTCTCCGTGTGCTGCACCCAGTTCGTCTGTGTACTGGCTGTAGGGGATGACCCGGATATTCTTGTACCCGGCCTCATACTGGCTGATAACGCAGTGCAGCTTTGGGTCACGGATGGCAATGCTCACACTGCCGTCAGGCTGGGTCGTCTTATCAAAATACACGTCCAGAATCGCGCCGATGACATTATCGCGCGAGGACTGCGCGTTGATGAAGTTGCCCAGGCTGTAGACGATGAAGGTCGTGTTGCCGTTCACACCGGTCAGCCATGCGGCGTTCTGTACTACATGCGGGTGGGTGCCGATGATGACATCGACGCCCTGGTCGGCCAGCCACTGAGCAGTCTCCCTTTGAAAGTCGTTGACCTCGTGCGTACCCTCGGTGCCCATGTGGGCGCTGACGATAAGAACATCGCAGTTCGGGCGCATATCGGCAATCTGTTTGGCAATCGTTTCATGGTCGTCCAGATACACAACGCCATAGTCTGTGCCGGACGGCGTGGGCAGGCCGTTAGTGTGCTCCGTATAGGAGAGATAGCCGAACGTGATGCCGTTGACGGTCTGGTAGGCGTAGTTGTCATAGGTCTCCAGATTGTAAAAGCCCATTGTGACCACATCGTCCGGCATGGCAGCCCAGTGTGCCATGGATGCCTCAATGCCCGCTGCCCCCTTGTCGTAGCTGTGATTGTTGGAGAGACTGAAGACGCGGAAGCCCAAATTATACAGCGTGTCGGTGATCTCGCCGGGGGTGGAGAACATCGGGTAGCCGCTGGCGGCGAACTCGTCGTTGACGAGCGTCTCCTGATTGAGCCAGTTCACATCAAACTGGTCGTAGTAGCCCTGCATGGCTGCGTAGGCGGCGTCAAAATCGTAGTGATCGCCGCCGCGCTCCTTAGCCTGCAAAAAGATACCATCGTGGATCAGGTCGTCGCCCGTGGCGGAAAAGTGCACGGTCTCGACGGTTGGCGTCGGCTCGGGGGTCGGCTCCGGTGTAGCGGTTGGTTCCGGCTCTGCCGGCATATCCACGACTACGGGCTGCGGATTGACCGCGGGCAGAGTCACAGCCTGATTGCCGACGCCCAGCAGAGAGCCGACAACTACGCCGCCGACGCCCAGTGCGATGACCGCGCAGGCGGCAAGGTCGTTGCCGTTCATTCGCATATCAGTTTACCTCGCAGCAGGTCGGTCATCGTGTAATAGCCGGGGGCCAGCGCAGCAATATAGAGTGCAGCCTGTACGGCACCGTCGGCAAAGACGCCGCGGCTGCCCGCGCTGTGGCTCAGCGTCAAGACCTCGTCGGGGCCGCAGAACAGCACATCGTGCTCGCCCACAATGCCGCCGCCGCGGATGGAGCTGATGCCCAGCTCCTGTGCGCCGCGCTTCTGGCGAACCTGCGTGCGGTCATAGACGTACTCATATTTGCCGTTCGCCTCGGTGTTGATGGCGTCGGCAATCATCAGCGCTGTGCCGCTGGGCGCGTCCAGCTTGTTATGATGGTGCTTCTCGATGATCTCAATGTCAAACTCGCCGCCCAGAATCTTCGTAGCCTGGCGGGCCAGCTCAATCAGCACGTTGACACCCACCGACATGTTTGCGCTGCGGAAGATCGGCGTCCTGGTGCTGGCAGCCTCCAGTGCAGCCTCATCCTCCCTGGAAAGGCCGGTGGAGCAGATGACGCAGGGCAGACCGTTGGCGGCACCGTACTGCGCTGCTGCAACCGCCCCGGCGGGTGAGGAAAAGTCGATGATGACGCCCTTGCAGGGCAGTGCGTCAAACCCGGCGTAAATGGGGATTTCGCCGATCCGCCCGGCTTCGCGATCCACACCGGCGACGATGCGGCAATCCTCACGCGCACCGATCTTCTCGACCAGTGCGCGGCCCATACGGCCATAGATGCCCTGAATGATAATATCCGTCATGTGTTATTGTTCCTTTCATGCAAAAGTCGTGCAAAAGCAAAAAGCCGACCCGCGGCATGGCAGTGGGTCGGCTGTGAAATTATTTCAGCAGGCCGAACTCCTGCATGGCAGTCTCCAGCTGTGCCTGCACTGCGGCGGAGGGCGCAACGAGCGGCAGACGGCAGTCGCCGGCATTCCAGCCAAGGCGGCTCATGGCCCACTTGACCGGGATGGGGTTGACGTCGGCAAACAGTGCCTTGATAAGCGGCACCGCTTTGAGCTGCATGGACAGGCTCTCGGCAGTCTCACCGGCAAACCATTTGGCGCAGATGTCATGGGTGTACTGCGGGGCTACGTTGGACAGCACGCTGATCACGCCCTTGCCGCCCAGAGCCAGCAACGGCACGATCTGGTCATCGTTGCCGGAGTAGATGTTCAGGCTGTCACCGCAGGCCGCTGCGATCTCGGCCACGTGGCTGATGTTGCCGCTGGCCTCCTTGACGGCGTTGATGTTCGGGTGCTTCGCAAGCTCTGCCAGCGTGGCGGGCGTCAGGTTGCAGCCCGTGCGGCTGGGCACATTGTACAGGATGCAGGGGATATGCACGGCGTCCGCAATGGCTGTGTAGTGGGCCAGCAGGCCCGCCTGGCTCGTCTTGTTGTAGTAGGGCGTGACCAGCAGCAGTGCGTCGGCACCGTCGGCCTCAGCCTGCTGGGACAGCCAGATGGCGTACTTCGTGTCGTTGGAGCCGGTACCCGCAATCACCGGGACGCGGCCTGCCGCCTTTTTGACGGTATAGCGGATGCACTCGGTGTGCTCCTCGTCGGTCAGCGTCGGGGACTCACCCGTCGTGCCGCAGATGACAATGGCATCCGTGCTGTGGGCGATCTGGTCGTCGATGATGCGGCCAAGCTCGTCATAGTTGACGCTGCCGTCGGTGTTCATCGGGGTGATGATCGCCACGGCGGCACCGGTAAATACGGGTCTCTTCATACGAATTCTCCTTACACCAAGGCTGCCATGCGCAGCCGATCAGTCAAAATAGCCCTTGGCAGCCAGCAGCTCGGCCAGCAGCACCGCGCCGCCGGCAGCGCCGCGCAGCGTGTTGTGGGACAGGCAGACGAACTTGTAATCGTACTGGTTATCCTCACGCAGACGGCCAATGCTGACAGCCATGCCGTTTTCCAGCATACGGTCCAGTTTGGGCTGCGGGCGGTCATTTTCCTCAAAGTAATGCAGGAACTGCTTCGGGGCGCTGGGCAGCTCCAGATCCTGTGCGGGACCGTGGAACTCCTTCCATGCCTGCAGAATTTCTTCCTTAGAAGGCTTATTCTGAAAGCGCACGAACACCGCGCCCATGTGGCCGTCAGAGACAGGCACGCGCAGGCACTGGGCCGTAAAGCGGGGAGACTTGGCCGAGACGATCTTGTCGCCCTCGATGCGGCCCCACAGCTTCAGCGGCTCCTGTTCGCTCTTTTCCTCCTCGCCGCCGATGTAGGGGATGACATTGTCGAGGATGTCAGGGAAGGTCTCAAACGTCTTGCCTGCGCCGGAGATGGCCTGATAGGTGCAGACGAGCACGTCAGAAATGCCGTATTTGCGCAGGGGATGCAGGGCAGGCACATAACTCTGCAGGCTGCAGTTAGACTTGACGGCCACAAAGCCGCGCTTGGTGCCCAGGCGCTTGCGCTGGGCAGGGATGATGTCGATGTGGTCGGCGTTGATCTCGGGTACGACCATCGGCACGTCAGGGGTAAAGCGGTGTGCGCTGTTGTTGGACACGACCGGGCACTCGGCCTTGGCGTAGGCCTCCTCCAGTGCCTTGATCTCGTCCTTCTTCATGTTGACGGCGCAAAAGACAAAATCGACCCTGGCGGCGACCTCCTCCACATTGGCGGCGTCCAGCACGACCATCTTTTTAACGCTCTCGGGCATGGGGGTCTTCATCAACCAGCGGCTGCCGACGGCCTCCTCATAGGTTTTGCCAGCGCTGCGTGCGCTGGCCGCAAGGATAACCAGATTAAACCAGGGGTGATTTTCCAGCAGCGTAATAAAGCGCTGGCCGACCATACCGGTTGCACCGATAACACCAACATTGTACTGTTTCATCCCGACTAAGACCTTCCTTTCACGATACCCTTCCTTATATCTATGCGGCTCCCACGGAAATTTGCACAGATAATAAAAAAACCGGCTTGAAAACCGGCACAAAATGCAATATAATATCATATTGCATATAGCACAGCGCAACACACTGTTTTACAGCGTGACAGTCCCGCACCTGTTCGGCTGCGGACCCAGAAAATGCGTGCCGCGCATTTTCTTCGGCGAAGAACCCTTTCCCGGCTCTCGCCCCTGGCAGGGCATGATGAAAACCGGTACTGATGCGCTTCGCGCCTCTGTGTTTGGATTCATTATAATATTCCCACATAAGAATGTCAAGACGATAACGCTTTAAAGTAAAAAAGGATGATACAAAAATGCTCAAAAAAGATTTCTGGTACGACCTGCCGAAGGAGCTGATCGCGCAGGAGCCTGCCGACCCCCGCGATGCCGCCCGTTTGATGGTGCTGGACCGCAAAAATGATAAGATCCTGCACTCGGTATTCCATGAGCTGCCGCATTATCTTGAAAAGGGCGATCTGCTCGTTGTCAATAACTCCAAGGTTCTGCCTGCCCGCCTGATGGGCACCAAGGTGCCCACAGGCGCTGTCTGCGAACTGCTGCTGCTGCGCCAGGTCAAGGGCGATACCTGGGAGTGCCTGGCCCGCCCCGGCAAGCGGATGCAGCCGGGCACGAAGGTGGAGTTCGGCGACGGCAGCCTGACCGCCGTGGTGGATGAGACACTGCCTGACGGCAATAAGTATGTGACCTTTACCTACGACACCGAGACACTGTACGAGAAGCTGGACGAGTTCGGCAAGATGCCGCTGCCGCCCTACATCACCAAGCAGCTGGAGGATCAGAGCCAGTATCAGACCGTGTATGCCAAGGAGCTGGGCAGCGCGGCCGCACCCACGGCCGGCCTGCACTTCACCCCGGAGCTGATGGACACCATCCGCGCCAAGGGTGTCGGCATTGCCGAGGTGACACTGCACGTTGGTCTGGGCACCTTCCGCCCCGTGCAGGAGGATGAGATCACCGACCACAAGATGCACAGCGAGTGGTATTCCATCAGCGAGGAGACCGCCCAGCGCATCCGCGACACCAAGGCTGCCGGTCACCGCGTGATCGCCGTGGGCACCACCAGCTGCCGCACCTTGGAAGCCGTGGCGGCCAAGTATGGCGAGATCCGCGCCTGCAGCGGCAATACCTCCATTTTCCTGTACCCGGGCGTCAAGTTCAACTGCATCGACGGCCTGGTCACCAACTTCCACCTGCCGGAGAGCACCTTGATCATGCTCATTGCCGCACTGTATGGCTACGACAAGACCATGCATGCCTACAAGGTGGCCGTGGAAGAGAAATACCGCTTCTTCAGTTTCGGTGATGCGATGTTTATACGAGGCGGGAACGACCCGGAAGATAAAAAGTAATGAAAAAGTCCAGAAGCCATGCGGGTTTCTGGACTTTTTTCTTATTCTGCGGTTTTGTACGAAAATCGTAGTTCAATGCCGTTTTTGAGCAAAATCGAGGTGGTAAGGCCATCTTTTATACAAAAGTTTGAGACCGTTTCGTTGAGGAAATCCTTGACGATTTTGGGGTCGATCTTGCGGATGAAACGCTCGTAGTTCACATAGCGCTTGTCCAAGAGCTGCTGTGTCAGGATGAACTGGCTGGCCTTCTGCATGAATGCCTCATCGGAAAGCGACAGATCGAAGGCATTGGCGATGTCCAGCTCGTTGATGCGGGAGTCTACCTCGCTGAGGGCTTTTGTGATGCGCTCACGCTCAATGTTGAAGTCTTTGCTTGCCATCTCGTCATCTCCGTAGAGATAGATGGTCTTCAGGCGGTTGAGGGCGCGCTCAAGCCGGCGCTTCTCGGAGAGCAGCAGATCGCGTTCGCTCAAGTCCGCGCTGGACTCCGTGGCCGCGATGGTAGGAGATTCAAAGCACTTCTCGTCAAAGCCGCTGTGCAGGTGGTTGTATAGTTCTTCGAGGCCCGGACGCTCGATGTGGTCAACGCGGGAAAGCGCTTCGCCACGCAGCAGCTTCTTCTCCAATGTTTCGATGGATGTCGTTCTGCCGAAGGAGTTGGATGCTTTTATCAGGTTGGCGAAGAAGTTAAGTACGAATGGGCCGAGGGTCACATCGGAGACGTACTTGTTGGTGCAGTCCTCGGATTTGCGTCGCCGCGAGCAGATATACATAGATGGTCTCCAGCCGTCTGCCCGGACTTTATCGGTGGTTGCAGCCATCGTGGCACCGCAGCAGCCGCAGGTGAGCAGCCCAGCGAAGACGTGGACGTTTTTTCGCTGATAGGTAGCATTCTTGTTGTAGCGCTTGCTTTCCAGAATGCCACCGACAGCAG
>OKUC01000482.1_pt1 | contig 19644 bp, 17 predicted proteins | sample 1606761 | NCBI WGS metagenome assembly OKUC01 (sample SAMEA3882542, study PRJEB24775) | human gut metagenome | biome: human-associated habitat; feature: intestine environment; material: feces | place: Netherlands | collected 2009/2010 | reverse complement strand
ACTTGCAGCGACGGACCTCAGGACACTCTTACACCACGTCTGCGCGCGCGACCAAGCGCTCGCTAGAACGTTCCGCCGCCGCCTCCGCCGACGCCGCCACCGCCGCCACCGGAAAAGCCGCCGCCGCTGCCGCCGCTCGAGCTATCGGAACTCGAAGCCAGCTCGCGGATGGTCTCGTGATACACATCGTTGAACGAATCGAGCGGAGACTCGTTGCCGTAGTGATGGTAATACCACCAGTAGCAGGGGTAGTTGTCGTAGAAATCGTCGCTGTTGCGCAGATCCGCTGGCACGGCCTCGGCCAGCTGTCGCAGCACTTCTTTCGAAACGCCCAGGGCAACGCCCATCACCAGCAGCTTGTTCCACAAGATCAGATCGCTGGGGACGGCCTCCTTCAGGCGCGTAAAATCCTCGAGCCAATGCTTGAGCGCCTTGCAGCGAGCCGCCACCTCGGCGCCCTCCGACGTGTAACGGCGGAAGGTGCAGCTCAGGACAAAGCCCACAATCGTGACGGGGATCGAGATCATAGCGGCACCGACGTTGGCGTCCGCAAAGTCGGTATAGAACAGAGAGCCCAAAATGCCAAAGACAATGATGATGCCGAGAACCAAGCCGGCAACCAGGGCGACGGTGCCGTCCGAGGCGATAAGCTCGCGCGCCTCCAGCTTGCCCTTAACCGTGCTCTGATAGTCCTCGAGCTTGTCGCCAACAGATGTGGTGCGCTCGCTAGCGTACTCCTCCAGCTCGCTAAACGTGCGCGAACGGACTCCGTCCTTATCGGGCTTAACGCCAGCGAAGAAGACCTTGAGTACGTCGCGGTCGATGCCGTCCTTCTTGGCAGCCTTCCAGGCCTCGTCGGTCACTGTGATGCGATACGTCTGCTCCTCTTTTTCGCGACGGAGCAGACCCTTCTTCTTGGTCTCGGTCGCTTCTTCCAGCTTGATCACGCGGTCGTCGGTGAGCTTCATCAGCGTGGCGATATATGCCTGATCGGGCACGTCGTTCCAGCTCATAAGAGCTGCAAGCACCGCGGGATGGTCGGCCGAGGGCACATCGCGGAAGTACTCGTCCTGGAAGAGCGGCTTGGGCTTGGGCCTGCGCAGCTTAAGCATCACGATCACACCGGTATAGGCAACCGCCACGACAACACACACCACGACAATCGCGCCGGCAACCGCACGCGCGTGCTCACGGCGAGCGTTGGCCTCGTCGGCCCATTCCTTCTCTTCGCTCAGAATCGTCGACATGCGCTTTTCACCCGAGACGGCAAGCTGCGGCACCCAGTCGCTGGGGAAGGCGATGCGTGCCTCGGCGAATTCGCCCTCATGCACGCAGGGAATGGTATAGGTGACCATGGGCTCGTCCGCATCGAGCGACACGTCGCCCGTCAGCGGGCCGTGGCCCCATGCGCGGAAGTTATCGCCCTTGACGGCAGCCGTCCCGGCAGCGGCATTTGCGAAGTATACTTCCATCTCGACGTCATCGGAATCCGCCGACCAGCCGTCGCCGACGAATTTCCAGTAAAGCTCGGCGGTATCGGCCCAGTTCATAACCGCACCGGTCATGGAATAACTCACGTAGTAGATTGCGCTGTCGCCGCTCTCGTGAGGGCTGAACACCTTAATCTTTACGCCGTCGTCGGACTGTTCCACCGTGTAAACGCCGTCGTCGCCTTTATTTGCGCTGTCGACCTTGTTAAACGCAGCGTCGTCTTCCTCGACGCTCAGCACATTGACGACCACCGAGCCGCCTTGCTGGTTAGAGCCTGTATTGATATCCCAATACACGCCGTTGATGTCGTCGTCGAAATCGAACTGGCGTCCCTCGACAACGGTCAGCGAGCCATCGGCCTCAACCGTGGCACCGATATAGGTTTGGCTCATGGAGTAGCCGTCGGCGTGCGCGACGGCAGGCAGCAGCAACAACGCAAGCGCGACGAGTGCGCAGACGGAAGCGAACCGCGCAAACAGGCGGCGCTGCCGACAGGGCTGGGCAACGGGGGCGTTCATAGGCACATCCTTTGTCTGTGGTACCAGTAGCGTCATTGTCCCACGTTTGCGAGTTCATGTGACGAACATCTAGGTCAGCGGAGCGTCAAAATGGGACAAAAGTCACGCCCGCCGCCGGCATCTGGGGACGTTCTTTATCTGCCGGCAATCTGGGACACTCCTTGGCATAGCCCGCTCCGGCAATAGATACCACTTCATAGCTCCATCACAGGTGTAGCGGCTTTGTGTGGGCGCGGCATGCGCTGATTGAGCCGCCAGTTGAGGGGCATAAAGCAGTTGAGCGAAAACGGTTTGCCCCTTTGCCGTCCGCTTGAGGATCATGTCCCCCTTTTCCGCGGAGACCCCGGCAGTTGCGAAGAGCTGCCGGGGTTTCTGTCGTTTGAGGGCTAGATTGATTGACGACGATTAAGGCGCCGAGCCGGTGGTCCGGCACGCGCAACGTGTGGCCTCGGCAACTTGCAGGCCACGGCAGCGTCTCCCCCACCGCGCCCCGCGCTATACTCGTCCGCATGGACATCAACGCACGCAACATAGCAACAACCGCCGCCGACGCGCCAACGACGCCGGCCGCTCCCGCGCCCGTCGTGGGGCGCTTCGCCCCGTCGCCCTCGGGCCGTATGCACCTGGGCAACGTGTTCAGCTGCCTGTGCGCATGGCTTTCGGCCCGCAGCCAGGGCGGCAGCATCGTGTTACGCATTGAGGACCTGGACGATCGCTGCAAGCGCCCGGAACTTGCCACCCAATTGATTGACGACCTGGCTTGGCTGGGGCTGGAGTGGGACGAAGGCCCCTACTACCAGCACGACCGCCTAGACCTGTACGAGAGCGCCTTGCGCCGGCTGAAAGACGCCGGCCTCACCTATCCCTGCTTTTGCACACGCGCCGAGCTCCACGCCGCGAGTGCACCGCACGCGAGCGACGGCACGCCCATCTACCGTGGCGCCTGCCGAAGTCTTTCGGCCGAGGAGGTGGCCCGCCGCAGCACCCTGCGCGCCCCGGCCACACGTCTGCGCGTGCCCACCGTCGACGACCTCGCAGACGACGTGATCGAATTTGTGGATCGCACGTACGGCGCCCAATGCGAAGCACTCGCCACCGAGTGCGGCGACTTTTTGGTGCGCCGCAGCGACGGCGTGTTTGCCTATCAGCTAGCCGTGGTGGTCGACGACGCTGCCATGGGCGTCACCGAGGTCGTGCGCGGATGCGACCTGCTGGGGTCCACGCCGCGCCAGATCTATCTGCAGCACCTGTTGGGACTGTCCACGCCGCACTACGCACATATTCCGCTGCTCATGGCACCGGACGGCCGCCGCCTTTCCAAACGAGACCGCGATCTGGACCTGGGCGAACTCCGCGCCCGCTTTGGCACGCCCGAAGCGCTGCTGGGCTGGCTCGCCGGGCAAACGGGCATCGCGCCGGACACCACGCCGCGCTCTGCCGAGCGGCTGGTCGAGCACTTTAGCTGGGACGTCATCCGCGCGCACCGAGAGAACATCACTGTAACGGCCGAGTAGCCAAATACGCCCCACCCCTACGCAACATCCCAAGGCTGGAGTTCGTCGCCCAAGCGAACGATGCAGTCGTAGAGCACGGTATGGCGCTCGGTCGGGTTGGCATCCCGATGAAAATGCCCGTAGTACCAGCGCTTGTAGTCCAAGCGGTCTTCCAACTCGTCAAAAAATGCCGCAAGTCGATCGACGGCGGGGCAATTCCAGCCGGGCGCCGGATAGAGCGTGGGCGAAAGCATGCGCGTAGAGCAGGTGTGGGTGACCACGTAGTCGACCTTCCAGCCCACGCTGTCGAGCTTCGTCCGTGCCTCCTCAAAGTTGCGCTCGTCCGGCAACTCCTGCGGCCACCAGCTGGAATAGGGAATGCGGTATTCCTTGTCCACGCTCGTGGCGCCGCCCATGGTAAAGACCGTTGAGCCGTCGAGCTCAAAAACCTCGCCGCGCGTCAGGCGCCGGATAGGCGAGGTGTCCGACAGGCGCTGCGTCAGCCCACCGTGCCACAACTCCATGGGTCGCTCCGCCCAGTGGTCGAAACGTTCGTGGTTGCCGTCGACGAACAGCACGGTATAGGGGCGCGACTCCAGCCAAGCGATATCGGCGCACTCCTCGGCAGAGAAATCCCACGGAAAGCCAAAGTCGCCCGCGACAATCAGATAGTCGTCGCTCGTCAGGCTATCCCCAAGCTCCCAGTCGCGAAGCTTTTGCATGTCAAGGCCGCCGTGAATATCGCCCGTCACATAGACCGTCATCGGATTACCACTTCCCTGCAAGTCGCTAGCCCACATTCTGCACGATCACTAAGCCAACCGTTCCAGCCCTTCCATCCTTTAGGGCTTACCCCTCGTTCTTCCATCCAAACGGGTCAAGTACCCAAAAAATCAGATCGAGCACGCCACCGGTCATCATGGCACCGGCAAGGGCCATGCAAACGTGCAGAGAGCCGGCACTTCGGAGCGCGTCGAATGGCCCCAGAACAGCCAGCAGCGCGACCGCTGCGCCGGCAAGGCACAACGCGAGGCACGGCCCCGCGTCCTTGACGCACTTCTTTGCAAGGTGCTTGGTGTTGTCACTCATCAATATCGAACTCCTTAGAGGGCCGTTGCTTTGATTCACGCCGCCGTGACAGACCAAGACGGCAAATTAAGTCTCCCACGCCACGCGGACACAGCTGAAAGCCCTCGCGCAAAAAACAGCGCGCCGCAGGATTCGTATCACCTGCGGCGCGCCGAAAATGATCCGCTTTCCTCCGTCCCCAACGGATCAGCTGAGTTGGTGCCGCTTGACGGAGAGGAAGGAGCCGGCGGTATCACGAGCTGCGGCAATGTCGCTAGGCATAGGAAACAGACGCGCTTCAAACGCCCTAAGCCCCAAGCCTACCCATTAAGAAATCGACTGCAGAAACGATTTTGATACCGTCGATGTCGGTCGGATGGCTCCCCTGACGAACGACAATGATCTTCTCGTAACCGCCGGTAATCTTCTCGAGCGATCTGAGCTCAAATGGACGCAGCTCGCGCTTACGCGTCGCCTCCTCGTCAATCGACTCTGTAACCTGAATAAACTTACGATCCGAGCCGTCGCCGATTGCAACGAAGTCGATTTCGGCATCTCGAAGATGACCCGTGAAGACTTGATATCCGTCATAGACAAGGCGATTGTAAACGGCATTTTCGAGAACACGCCCACTGTCGCTGCCGCGATACCCATCCAAGAAAGCTCGAAGCCCCAGATCCTCAATGTAGAACTTGCCACCGGTCTTCAAAATGTCCCGACCCTTAATATCAAATCGGCGCGCATGCGAAAAGATATAGGTCTCCTCAAGGGCGGACACACAAGTGTCCACGACGCCATGCGAGGATTTCAGCCCGTTCTCCGCCAGCGTGCCAACAATCTTGTTAATTGATGTCGGGTTTGAAATGTTATCGGCCAAGTAGGAAGTGACGCGGTCGAGCACACTCCTGCTCGTCACCGACCGTCTACCCCGACGCGCCTCGCGAGCCAAAATGTCGCGCCCGACGATTGTTTGGTACGTGCTCCAGATATAGTCCTTCATTTCCTGCTCCGGCAGTTTTGAAGCAGCGAGAAACGGCAGGCCTCCAAACACAAGATAACGGTCGAGAAGATCGTCGAGCGCAACAATGTCCTCCCGACCAAAAACAGCGAGCCTATTCGTGACGTCAGTCGGACCAAGAAAGTCGACATATTCCGAAAAAGTGAGCGGATGCATCCGAATCTCGACATACCTGCCCGAGATTAAGGTCGCAATCTCAGACGACAGGAGAAAAGCATTCGAACCCGTAACATATATATCGCAGTCCCGGTCGACACGAAGTGCGTTAATCGCCTTCTCCCATCCGACAACCTCCTGGAGCTCGTCGAAGAAGAGATAGCACCTTTTACCCGCAGGCATTTGGCCGTCGACGTGGCGGTAGAGTTCTCGCCAATCACGCACGCCCTCCAGCTCAAACGACTCCATCTTAAAGGTCAAAAGACACTCGGACGGAACGCCGTTATCCTCCAGATGTTTGCGCATCATGTCCAGAAGCGTCGATTTGCCACAACGGCGCATACCCGTTACGACCTTGATGACATCCGCATCACGAAAGGCAATCAATTTCTCGAGATATCGATCTCTAGGGACCATCCGTTTATCCATCGCCCGCCCCAATCTGCAAGTTTTTCTCACAGCATGACAAGAACTTGCGAATTCTGCAAGTTTTTCTCACGTAGCGACAAGAACCTGCATATCCGTCCGTGGCCATTTGCAGTCGGATTCCGGCGAGGCCATGACAAGCAGCTTGCCACATGGCCGACACGGAGCCATGGCATGCGCGGAATCTTGGGGCAGGACTTCTCCCAACAGCCCATAAAACGAAAACACATACACATAGATAGAGAGAGGCTCAGCAAGACACGGCGCCAAAGCCGCAGCCACAAACTTGAGTAGCCGATAGTCTAAAAATCACATACGCCCAAACACGAACGATCGATCTGTTATCCTGGCGCCAACATAGTCTTTCGAAAGGTATGGCCGGGATGACTACGCAGCAGCAGATTGATATTGAATTCGACTCGCTTGCACGCGAGAACGATTCACCCAAGCTCATCGCCAACTCGAAGGCAACAGGCGGAACACTACTATCCATTATGAAGGAGCAGCTCTCAACCTGCAGCTCTTTTGACTTTTGCGTAGCGTTTGTTGCAGACGGCGGCCTTCAAATCCTGGTCGAGGCGTTCCAGGAGCTCAAGCAGCGTGGCATTAAGGGCAGGCTGCTCACGTCCACCTATCTCAACTTCAACTCACCCGATGCCTTTCGCAAGCTCCTGGAATACGACAACATGGAAGTTCGCGTATTCCAGGGTAATCTGCATGCCAAGGGATACATTTTTGATAAGGGCGAAACCAGCACGGTCATCGTCGGCAGCTCGAACATGACGCAGACCGCCCTCACCTGTAATAAAGAATGGAATGTGCTGTACCAGACCGTTGAAAACAGCCGTCTGCTCGGTGAACTGAGGGGCGAGTTTGATTCGTTGTGGAACGACACCTCAACCGTTTTGCTTTCCCAAGACTGGATTGAGAACTATGCCGCATATCGATCGGCATGCCCGTCAAAGCCCAAATCGAAACCGACGTTCCAGGCAGCTGTTAGCTCAACCACGAACGACCTCAAAGAAATCAAGCCCAATAAAATGCAGCAGCGCGCCCTTGAGGCGCTCGGCGTAATCCACCGCAAGGGCGAGACCCGTGCGTTGCTGGTCTCGGCAACCGGCACTGGCAAGACCTTCCTTTCGGCGTTCGACGTGCTCGCAACTAAACCCCGACGCATCCTCTTTCTTGCGCACCGCCGGCGCATTATAGACGCCTCCCGTGCAAGCTACGAACGGCTTTTGGGTAGCACCTATACGTTCGACACCTATCAAACTGGCAAGAATATAAGCAATGCTACCTGCGTGTTTGCCATGTGCTCTTCGGTCGCCAAGCATCTGAGCGATTTCCGTCCCGATGAGTTCGACTACATCGTCATCGACGAGGCCCACCGCACGGGATCTCAGGGCTACCAATCCATCATGTCGCACTTTACGCCTCGATTTTATCTGGGCATGACCGCTACGCCTAATCGCACCGACGGCTATGACGTCTTTGCCCTTTTCAATCACGTCATCGCGTTCCAGATCACGCTGCAGGACGCTTTGGCCGAGGAGATGCTAGCCCCCTTCCATTATTTTGGCATTCACGATCTGGAGATTGACGACGAGACGGTTGAAGACACTGCCTTGTTCGGACGCTTGACGTCTGACGAGCGTGTGCGTCACATCACCGAGAAGATCGAAGAATACAGCGTCACCAAAAGCAACCGCAGGGGCTTAATTTTCTGCAATCGAAACGCCGAGGCCGAAGAACTGTCGCGCAAATTCAACACTCTCGGATATCGAACGGCTGCGATTAGCGGTCAAGATTCCGATGAAGTCCGCGATGCTGCGATCAGCCGACTTGAAGCCGGCGAGCTCGAGTACATTTTCTCGGTCGATATCATGAACGAAGGCGTCGACATCCCCTCGCTCAATCAGATCATCATGCTTCGACGCACCGACTCCGCAATCATCTTTATTCAGCAGCTCGGACGAGGTTTGCGCCTGAATGATGGCAAGGAATACACACTGGTACTAGACTTTATTGGCAATTACCAGAGCAACTTCTTGGTGCCCATCGCGCTTTCGGGTGACAAGACGTACAACAAAGACCGCCTGCGTCGTCTCGTCCAAGAGAGCGATTCGGCGATCCCCGGATGCTCAACGGTAAGCTTCGATCGTATTTCCGAAGCTCGCATCTATAAGGCCATCGACGGCGGTGACTTTACCTCCGTCAGATTTTTGAAGAACGAATATCTCGACTTGCGTCAGAAACTCGGCAAGATTCCCTCACTGCTCGAATTTGATCGTAATGGCTCCATCGATCCGCTGCTTATCTTCAAGAACAGCGGCCTGGGGTCGTACCACGCATTTCTTTCCAAATACGAGCCGGGCTACACAGTCCATTTTTCCTCTGATCAAACCAAGATTCTCAAATTTATTTCGCAAAAGCTCGCCGCGGGCAAGCGATTCGAAGACCTCTATTTGCTTCAAACGCTCGTCGAAGCCGGACACGAGGGCTATCGACATATGCGTGAGGCCGCGCTTAGGAACTACCGCGCACAACTTAAGGACAGCGCCGTTAGGTCGGCAATCGCCGTCCTTAAGGGCGACTTTGCCACTCCTAAGGATTTCGTTTCCCTGCTTATTGACGACGGAACCGGACCTCGTCTGACCGAAGTGTTTGCGAGCGCCCTGCGCAACGCAGAGTTCAAACGCCAGATTCTCGAGGTGCTGGATTTTGGCATCGCGCGCAACCGACTCGACTATGCCGAGACGTACGAAAACACAAATTTCGTTCTCAACGCCAAGTGCACGTACGAAGAGGTTTGCCGCTTGATGAACTGGGAAAAGAACATCAACGGCCAAAATCTTGGCGGCTACTTCTACGACGAGAAGACCAATACATTCCCCGTGTTTATTAACTATGACAAGGCACCCGACATTAGCGAGTCCATTCAGTATGAAGACCGTTTTGTCTCGCCGAGTAAGCTAGTTGCAATCTCTAAGAACAACCGCACGCTCAACTCCCCCGAGATTCTGCGACTGCAGGCATGGCCAGAAAACGGCTTGAAAACGTATTTGTTTATGCGAAAGAACAAGGACGATAAGGGTGGCAAGGAGTTCTATTTCTTAGGCGAAATACATCCGACCGGAGAGTTCGAGGCTATTAAAACTAAGAGCAACGACAACGCCGTCGAAATCGAATATGAGCTCAACGCACCCGTGAGGCAGGACATTTACGAGTTTATGCTCAGCGATCTTAGTGAAGCCGAGTAACAAAAAGGAGCGAGGCGCCATGCAGCGCCCGCTCCTTTCTTACTTAAGCCCGAGTTTCTTTTCGAGTTCCCTAACGACTTTAACGTCCGCTGGAAGCCAATCGACATCCCACAGGTTATTGGTATCGAGCCACTTCATGTCCTCGTGAGCGTGCTCTTTGAACTCCCCCGAAAGGATGTTAGCTTGGTAGCACTGCATCGACAGGTGGAACGTCTCGTAATCGTGTTCGACCGTGCAAAGATAGTCGAGGTTGCCGATCGTGACCTCGAGCTCTTCTTGAATCTCGCGCACGATTGCCTGCTCACCGGTCTCGCCCGGCTCGAGCTTTCCGCCCGGAAACTCCCAGCCGTCTTTAAACTCGCCATAGCCGCGCTGGCAGCTCAGGATTTTCCCATCCTTCTGAATAATCGCTGCTGCAACATTGATTGATTTCATAACTAGTTATCACCTCTCCAGTTGAGCCCAACCAGTATAGGTGATCGACCGCCCGCCATGTCCCAGTCGCCTAAAAACCGCCCGCTCGACCAACCCTTGACACCGCTTTACTACCGGCACCCCATCCCCCGCTATCGAGGTCCAATACTTCCCCACCGCCACCCAAAAACTCATCCAACATTAATCTTGGCTCAAGAATCGCTTAATCTATAACCTGCACTATAGAGTTCGACCAAGGGCGGGGCGGCGCCACGCAGGTCGCCGAACGCAACGCTCGCGCCCGGGCAAATCGCCCGGCGTCGCGCCCATCGAACGAAAGGACAGGTCATGGACGACCTCGAAAAAGTTGAAACCATCCGCACCAAGTGCAACGTGAGCTACACCGATGCCAAGGCAGCACTCGATGCCGCCGACGGCAACATCCTAGATGCCATCATTTGGCTCGAGTCGCAGGGCAAGACCCAGACCACGTCAGCGCACGCCGCCACCGAGTCCGAGCCGGTCAATGAGCCCTCGGCCGAGATGGTCGCCGCGCAGGCCGCCTACGAGAAGTCGAGCGAAAAGACCGACTTCTCCAAGAAGATGGACAGCGTGTGGGAGTACCTCAAAAAGCTCTTCCGCCTGAGCCTAGACACCAAGTTTATCGCCACGCGCCGCGACGCGATCATCCTCAACATTCCCATCCTGATCCCCATCGTCGCGCTGTTTGCCTGGGGCGCCACGATATGGCTGATGCTGATTGGCCTGTTCTTTGGCATGCGTTACCGCATCGATAGCGACGGCGACGTACCCGGCAGCATCAACAACCTTATGAATCACGCTGCCGATGCCGCGGACGACATCAAGCAAAATCTCAACGACGACAAGTAATCGCAGACGGGGGCACGCATGGCACGGATCCTGATCGTAGAGGACGAGGAGAAAATCGCCCGCTTTGTGACGCTCGAGCTGGAGCACGAGGGCTACCAGGTGGAGCACGCCGCCGACGGCCGCACCGCCGTGGACCTGGCGCTGGAGCGCGACTACGATCTGATTCTGCTCGATGTGCTGTTGCCGCAGCTCAACGGCATGGAGGTGCTGCGGCGCATCCGCAAGCACAAGGATGTGCCGGTGATTATGGTTACCGCGCGCGATGCCGTGATGGACAAGGTGGCCGGGCTCGATGCCGGCGCCGACGATTACCTGACCAAGCCATTTGCGATTGAGGAGCTGTTCGCACGGATCCGCGTGGCGCTGAAGCGCTCGGAGGCCGTGCGGGCGGCTTCGGGCGTTGGCGGCGCCGGGGCCAGGACGGGCACGGCGAGCGGCGCGGGTGTCGGCGCCGCTGCGATACCCCCGGTCAGCGACTCTGCCCAGGCTTCCGCCTCGCCCTCCCCCGCTACGCTCACCGTTGGCTCAGTCGTGCTCGATCCCGGCCGCCGCGAAGTCACAGTCGGCGGCTCGCCCATCGCGCTCACGGCTCGCGAGTTCGACGTCCTCGCCCCGCTTATGGCGCATGCCGAGACCGTGCTCACACGCGAGCGCATCGCGCACGAGGCGCTGGGCTACGAATACGTGGGCGACACCAACAACGTCGACGTGCACATCGCGCACCTGCGCGCCAAGATCGAGGACGCCGGCGGCGCCCGCATCATCCAGACCGTGCGCGGGGTGGGCTATGCCTGCCGTGCGTAACGCCGAGGCCAAGCGCGTCACCTCCATCGCCCGCGCCATCAACTGGGGCTATATGTGGCGCCGCCTGATGAGCTACGTCTGGCTCGATCTGTTGCTGTTGGTTATTGCGGTGGCGATCCTCGTCTATGGATACAACCAGACGCTGCCCGACGGCTCGTTTACCGCGGGATGGATTCCCGGCGCCACCGTTCACGGCATGTCGCTGACGCCCGCACGCGGCTGGAACCTGACAACGCTCACCTATACCGTCGAGCTTGCGCGTACCACCAAGACTTTCCCCCTCGCACAGGACCTCGTCGCGCTATGGCCTCTCTACCTTGTCGTTACGGGTTGGCAGGTCATCAGCGTGCTCAACATGCTCGGCGGCGCCCGCCGCGTGCGCCGCACCATGGCACCGCTCAACGACCTGGCCCTGCGCGTGGACGAGCTCGGCCGTATGCAGCTCTCCGGTGGCAAAATGGAAACACTGGAGCAGGCCATCGAGCGCGCAAGCGTCGACTCGCCGAGCGTCACCACCGGCGACGCCGACCTGGCAAGCATCGAGGTCGCACTCAACCGCCTGCTGCGCCAGATGCAAGAGGCCAAGCTGCAGCAGATGCGCTTTGTCAACGACGCGAGCCACGAGCTGCGCACGCCCATCGCGGTGATTCAGGGCTACGTGAACATGCTCGACCGCTGGGGTAAGGACGACCCGGACGTGCTGGCGGAATCCATCGCGTCCCTTAAAGCCGAAAGCGAGCACATGCAAGAGCTTGTGGAGCAGCTGCTGTTTTTGGCGCGCGGCGATGCCGGGCGCACGGTCCTGCGGCGCGCGCATACCAACTTGGCTGCACTGGTCAGCGAGGTATGCGAAGAATCGCAGATGATCGATACCGAGCACACGTATCGGCTGGCTTCTGACGCTGCGCTTGCCAGCGACCCGCGCTGCGACGCGCCCGTCGACGTGGCGCTCGTGAAGCAGGCTCTGCGCGTGATCGTGCAAAACGCCGCCAAGTACTCGGATGCGGGAACGACCGTCACATTTGGCATAACGCCGGATGCGGGCGCGGGCACAATCGACATAAGTGTTGAGGACGAGGGCATCGGCATGAACCAGGAATCCGCAGCTCACGCGTTCGAGCGGTTCTACCGTGCCGACAACGCGCGCGATGCCGGCGCACAGGGTTCGGGTCTGGGGCTTGCGATCGCCAAGTGGATCGTCGACAGCCACGGCGGCGTCATCGGTGTGACCTCGGTCGAAGGGGTCGGCAGCCGCTTTACGATTCGCCTGCCACGATAGGAAGCCCCTCGGCATAAATAAAGGGATAGGGCCACGCGGCCCTATCCCTTTTTGCCAGCTATGGCAGCTTGTGCGCTACTCGCGGCACAGGTGCACGGCGAAACCGGCGAACTCGCGCTTAAAGTACACGAGTTTGGTGCCACCGTCGGGCAGCAGCGCGCGCGACTCCTCGTTGACCTCGAGCCCACGCTCGGCAAACCACTTCTCAGCTGCATCGATGTCGTTGACGGCAAAGCCGATGTGACCTTTGGTGCCACGACCGTTCTGCTTCATGATCTCGACCAGCGAATCGTTGAAGTACGAAACCGGGGTCTCGATGACGGGCAGGCCCATCATCGTCGAGAACAGCTCCGCGATCTCCAGGGCGTCTGCCGGGTCGGCGGCGTTAATGCCCACATGGGCAACGCGCATGCCAAAGAGCTCGACCGGGTTGGCGTTCTGCTCACTCATACAGGCAGTGCCTACTGAGCCATGACGTCGAGAACGGCCTTCTCGGCAGCGACGCGGTTCATGCCGGTCATGAAGGGCACGCCGCTCACGTACGGGCAGGTGAGGCCTTCGGGGGCAACGGTGGTGGCGATCAGCAGGTCGGCGCCCTCGTCGCAAGCGTCCTTGGCCTCGGAGATGGCGCACTGCACGATCTCATACTTGCCGGCATAACCGTTGGCGTCGAGCATGGTAGCGACCTTCTGGGCAACGAGCGTGGAAGTAGCAGCGCCAGCACCGCAAGCCAAAACGATCTTCTTCATAGGTAATGTCTCCCTTCATGGTTTACTTTAGGTAAGTGTACCGCAGCGAGCGATGGCACTCGGCCTCGATGAGCTTTTATGCCAGTTTGCTTGCGCGCTGCGTATAATACATCTAGTACGTGTTGTCATACCGCTCGCTTTATGAGCGACTAAGGACCCTAACATGCCCGATTCCCGCACCCTCTGGACCGCCGTCGTTATCATCTGCATCGCCGTGTCGGTGTTCTTTAGCGTCAAAAAACGCACCACGTTCAAGCGTCTGCAGCAGCTTATGGCTGCCAAGCAGTGGGACGAGTTCGATCGTTTGCTCGACGGCAAACTCACCAGCATGCTGTACCCGCGCTACAACCGCGACTACCTGCGTCTGAACTCCTATCTGCTGCGCGAGGACCACGAGCGCGCCAGCGAGATGTTCGACCTGCTGCTGGGACTCAACCTCCCCAAGATGCAGCGCGTCGATCTGGTGATTAAGGCCTTTAACTACTATGTTGGCCAGGAGGACCGCAAAAAGTCCAAGGAGCTTCTGCACGAGATCAAGGGTTTTGAGGGCGGTCAGGCCGAGGCGGTCGCGCACGAGTGCCAGCTGATGTACGACACGATGATCCTCAAGCGCCACAACGACATTCCCGAGCTGGAGCGCATGCTCAAGGATGCCGGTGACGACAAGGTCAAGAGCTGCCGCTTGGAGTACCTGCTGGCCCTGCAGTACCAGAACAAGGGCGACGAAGCCAAGTTCCAGGAGTTCCTGGAGAAGTCGGGCCAACACTCGATGGCCGTCAACGCGTAGCGGACGGCTTGTGCTAGACTTCTAGTCTCACGGGGGCGTGGCGGAATTGGCATACGCAGGAGACTTAAAATCTCTCGCCGCAAGGATTGTGGGTTCGAGTCCCACCGCCCCTACCATATGGAGCTTTCGAGCCCGTGTTCCCCAGGGATGCGGGCTCGTTTCTTTTGGACGCCGTCAACTGCAGAGCAGCTCATTTGGGACGGGGCTTTTTTGACTACTTTTTCCGCCCACCCAATGAGTTTCCTACCACATTTTCCGATGGAAAAACGTGGTTGTCTCGCACATTTTCCGATGGAAAAACGTGGTTGTCTCGCACATTTTCCGATGGAAACACCCAAATGGCCTTATACTAACCGAGAGGGTTGGGAGGCAATATGCAGCGACAGCTTATGAGTGAACTTATCGCTTGGAAATCAAGGGCGAATCGCAAACCTCTCTTGCTTAAGGGAGCCCGCCAGACAGGAAAGACTTGGCTTCTTAACGAATTCGCAAGCCAGCAGTATCGAAACGTCATTCGTTTTGACTTTATGCTCGAGCCGAGCACACGCTCGCTGTTCGATGGGAACCTCGACCCCAAGCGCATCATCTCCCAGATAGAACTCCTACGTGGCCAAACCGTAACGCCGGAAGACACGCTCATCATCTTCGACGAGATCCAAGAAGCGCCACGCGGGATCACCTCGCTCAAGTACTTCAACGAGCTTGCGCCCGAATACCACATCGTAGCAGCCGGTTCCTATATGGGCCTCGCGCTCCGACGCGAAAACGAGTCATTTCCCGTCGGCAAAATCGACCAGCTCACCATGCGTCCCATGGGGTTTGCTGAGTTCGTTCGTGCCGTCGACGGCAACCCGCTCGCCGACGCCATCCTTGCCGCAGACATGAACCTTCTAGCAAACGTTACCGAAAAGCTCGAGCACTTGCTCAAGGAATACCTTGTTGTCGGCGGTATGCCCGAAGTTGTCTCCACTTTCGCCGAGACACGCGACTTCATCGAAGCCCGAAGGCTTCAACAGCAAATCATCGAGGCTTACGAATCCGATTTTGGCAAACATGCACCCGCCCGCATCGTCGAGCGCATGAGGTTGGTTTGGAAATCCCTTCCCGGCCAGCTTGCAAAGGAGAACAAGAAGTTTGTCTATGGCGCCCTTCGTCCCGGAGCGCGCGCACGCGATTTCGAGGAAAGCCTCCAGTGGCTCACGGACTACGGAATCGTTCATAAGGTGCCACGTGCTTCCGCTCTAAAGGCGCCGCTCTCGAGCTACGAAGACCTCTCGGGCTTCAAACTGTTCTGCATCGACACCGGCATCCTCGGAGCGCTCTCCGGTCTCTCTCCGGCCATCGTTCTTAACGGATCCGCTGTTTTTACCGAGTTCAAAGGTTCGCTGACCGAACAATACGTCGCGCAGGAGCTTTTGCTCCAGGACAAAACTCCCGCGTATTGGTCCTCTACCTCCGGCAATGCCGAAACCGACTTTGCCATCGACCATGCGGGAACCGTGCTTCCGCTTGAGGTCAAGGCGGCAGAGAACCTTAAAGCGAAGAGTCTGAAAGTAGCCTGCGAAAAATTCAAACTCGAGCGTTGCGTGAGGAGCTCCCTGGCGGCATATAGAGACGAGGGCACGCTCATCAATATTCCGCTTTGGGAGATTGGGCAGATCGACAAGCTGGCATAGGCGCTGTGGGGACGCCCCACAAGGACTGTCCCCAGGTGCCGGCTGTTGAGTTGCGGTGGAATAGGGACTGTTTGGTGCCCGAAAGGGCGATTTTAGTCCGTATTTCACCGCAACTTATTATTTAGAGGGCGCTGAGGCTGGGGGTCCAGCCGATGGTGGGGGTCGCGCCGTCGAGGGTCTCGTTGATGGTGGCGGCCATACCGGCGAGCAGGCTGTTCTCGCTTACGGTGAGCGTCTTGTAGCCGCCGGCACGCATGAGTTCGCGGATCACCACGGCGCCAGCCAAGATCACGCCCGCGCGTTTGGGCTGTACACCCGGCAGCGCGGCGATGCCTTCCGCGTCCAACACAGACATGCGCTCGATAGCGGCCGAGACCTGCTCCAGCGACAGCTCGCGTAGGTGAACAAAGCTCGAATCGTACGGTTCCAGCTCGTGGACCAGAGCCACCAGCGTAGTCACCGTGCCACCCACCGCGACCAGACGCTCGGCGCGCTCAAAGTCGCTGGGCAGGCCTTCAAAATAGGCGGCGAACTGCTCGCCTGCCCACGCGGCAGCGGCAGCAAGCTCGCCGCGTGCGGGTGGCAGCGCCGAGAAAAACCGCTCGGTCACGCGCCGGCAACCAATGTCCAGTGAGCGCGTTCCCTCCAGAGCAAAGATACCGCGCTTCGGTGCATAGACGCCCGTCGCGAGCTCCGTGGATCCGCCGCCCGAATCGACAACGATGATGCGCTCGCCGGCAAAGTCGTGCGCCACGCCAAAAAACGTCAGGCGCGCCTCGACCTCGCCCGGAATCACCTGCGGTTCGAGCCCCAGATCGCGCAGACCGTCCAGCAGCAGCGCGGCATTGGACGCATCGCGCGCGGCACTCGTGCAGGTGGTGCAGACGCACGCGGCCCCAAAGGTACGGGCTTCGTCCACAAACATGCGGCACGCAGCGAGCACACGCTCGACAGCCGCCTCGCAAAAGCGGCCCGTCGCATCGACGCCCTCGCCCAGATCGGTAATCTCGGTATGCTTGGACGATTCCACGATCGCCCCGGCCTCGACCTGCGCCAGCACCAGTCGCGACGACACCGTTCCCAGGTCGATCGCGGCCACCTTATATCGTTTGCAATCTGCCATTGCGGGCTCCCCTCCGGGCGCTACTCGCCTACTCGCCGCTGGACGCGACCATCTGACCCTCGACGCCGTTAAATCCAAACAGCATGTCGAGCGTCTGAATGTACCATGGCGCGTCCTTGCCGACCTCTTCGATCTCTTTGGCCACTTCGCTGGCCTTCTTGGCGTTCGAGGACTTCTTTTCAGCCGACGACGAGTCCGAATCATCGTCCAAGCCCAAGACATCAATCCTAGTCTCGCCAGGCATCACCAGGCCCAGGTCCTCGGACGCCGCATCCTTGATGCCCTCCTCCGAGAGCAGCTTGTCGACGCTTTTTTGCAGCTCGTCGTTATATTGCTCGCGAATCTCGACCTGCTTGGCCAAGATATCGCTCGAGCGCTTAGCCACGTACAGGTCGCGTACGGGAAAATACAGGCTCACGAGCGCCAGCGCCACGACAATGCCGATAAACAGCGGGCGCAGAGAGCCATGCGTAAAGTCATAGATCGCCTTGACCACCGCATTGTCGTTGGCGTAGCGCATAAAGTCCGAGCCCGAAAGACGGCTCGAGGGTCTGCTCGACCTGTCGTGCGTCTGGGCCGAGGGACGCGACGCATGCGACGAACGTGCCGGGCGCACTGGTCCATCTGTCGAAGTATTCACTTGAGCATTGGGGCGCGAGGTACTTGTCGGGCGCTGCATGGAGCGGTCGGCGCCGGCGTAGGCGGACCCACCGAGCTGCACCGTGCGCGCACGGCGAGGCGACGGCTCACGCGAACCGGCGGAATAGTACCTGTTGTCGTAAATCTGATCCATGTGCGCCTTGTGCGGTTGAGGTTTGTTTGCGCTAAGTATTCTAGTTATAGCACGAGCGTGCGCACCACCTTCGACAGCCTTTACTCGACATAAAAAAGGCGCTGAGCCGTATGGCCCAGCGCCCATAGCGCTTTGCGGCATCCAGCCAAGGCGAGGCGGAACCGAGTCAGCCTCCCCCTCGCCAAATTCGCCCGTTTAGCGAATGTTGTAGAACGCGGTCTTGCCGGCGTAGCGCGCGCTGCCCTCGAGCTCGTCCTCGATACGGATGAGCTGGTTGTATTTGGCAATACGGTCGCTGCGGCACGGGGCGCCCGACTTAATCTGGCCGGCGTTGACGCCCACGACCAGGTCGGCAATCGTGGAGTCCTCGGTCTCGCCAGAACGGTGGCTCACGATGCAAGCGTAGCCGGCCTCCTTGGCGGTTTCGATGGCCTCGAGCGACTCGGTGAGCGTGCCGATCTGGTTGACCTTGACCAGAATCGCGTTGGCAGCGCCCAGTTCGATACCCTTCTTGAGGCGCTCGGTGTTGGTGACGAACAGGTCGTCGCCCACCAGCTGCACCTTGTTGCCAATGCGACGGGTGAGCTCGACCCAGCCGTCCCAGTCCTCCTCGGCCATGCCGTCCTCGATGGAGATGATGGGGTAGGTGTCGACGAGCTTCTCCCAGTAATCGACCATCTGGGCGCTCGTGTACTCCACGCCCTCGCCCTTGAGCTCGTACATGCCGGTCTCGGCGTTGTAGAACTCGGTGGACGCCGGGTCCATGGCGTACATGAAGTCGACGCCGGGCTTAAAGCCAGCCTTCTCGACGGCCTTGGTAATGTACTCGAACGGTTCGGCATTGGTTTTGAGGTTGGGCGCGAAACCGCCCTCGTCGCCCACGCCGCCGCCCAGGCCGGCCTCGTGCAGGACGCCCTTGAGGGTGTGGTAGACCTCGACGCCAGCCTGCAGAGCCTCGCTGTAGGTGTTGAAGCCGTACGGGGAGATCATGTACTCCTGGATGTCGGTGGCGAAGTCAGCGTGGGCGCCACCGTTCATGATGTTCATGTTCGGGACCGGCAGGATGTGGCCGTTGGTGCCGCCGATGTAGCGGTACAGCGGCAGTTCGGCGGACTCGGCGGAGGCGTACAGGGCGGCCAGGGAGACGCCGAGGATGGCGTTGGCGCCCAGCTTGCCCTTATTCGGGGTGCCGTCGAGCTCGATCATCAGGTCGTCCAGAGCGCGCTGGTCAGCAGCGTCCATGCCGATGACCTTCGGAGCGATCTCCTCGTTCACGGCCTTGACGGCGTTGAGCACGCCCTTGCCCTGGTAAACGGACTTGTCGCCATCGCGACGCTCCCAAGCCTCGGCTTCACCGGTGGAAGCACCGGACGGAACGAGGCCCAGGCCCTGAGCACCGTCATCGGTGTCAAGAACGACCTCGACGGTCGGGTTGCCGCGGGAATCGAGAATCTGACGCGCGTACACGCTTTCAATTACTGCCACAACTACTCCTTAAAACGGTTGTGTATCTTGAATGACATTCTTAAGAATAGTGCGATTTGTGGACGTTGTGAACAACACGCCCAAAATTTAGCGTTAGCGCTCACAATGCCAGTGTGCCGCCTGATTGCAAGGCAGTACGGACGAAATCGCTCAGTCAACATCCTTGCCATTGAGGTAGCCGATTTCACTGTCGGACAATTTCAGTTCGCTGGC
>OKUC01000474.1_pt1 | contig 20094 bp, 19 predicted proteins | sample 1606761 | NCBI WGS metagenome assembly OKUC01 (sample SAMEA3882542, study PRJEB24775) | human gut metagenome | biome: human-associated habitat; feature: intestine environment; material: feces | place: Netherlands | collected 2009/2010 | reverse complement strand
TGCCCGAACCGCAGAACGACTTCATCTTTTCCATCCTGTGCGAGGAGCTTGGCTTTGTGGGAGCCTGCGCGGTGATCCTGCTGTTTGCGCTGCTGCTGTGGCGGGGCATCACGCTGGCGGCGCATGCACCGGATCGGTTCGGTGCGCTGCTGGTAGTGGGCTTTGTGGTGCAGGTGGCCCTGCAGGCAGTGCTGAATATGGCGGTAGTCACCAACACCATCCCCAATACCGGCATCAGCCTGCCGTTTTTTTCCTCCGGCGGCACCAGTCTGATGATGCTGCTGGGCGAAATGGGCATCGTGCTGTCGGTGTCCCGCGGGGAGACATAAAACCGGGCGCTCCCTGCCATAAAACGACAGCATCCTCTGCCGGTTCAGCTACAAATAACCGGACAAACAAATGACACAACTGCAGACAAAATAAACAAAAAGCCTTCGCGCCGCATAGCATGAGGTATCTTTTGCGGAACGGGGGCTTTTTGCATGGGCGGAGATCTTATCATCACAGGCGGCATGCCGCTGAACGGCACAGTACACATCCCGGCAGCCAAAAACAGCGTGCTGCCGCTGCTGGCAGCGGCCCTTTTGTGCAATGGCACGGTGCGTTTTCTGCAGGTGCCGCATCTTGCGGATGTGGACACCAGCGTGGAGCTTTTGCAGGGTGCGGGCTGCACGGCCCGCTGGCAGGGCAGCGACATCACGGTGCAGGGCGTGCCTTCCACCTGCCGCCTTGCGCCGGAAGCCGCCGCGCGGATGCGGGCATCCATTTTGTTCTGCGCACCGCTTCTGGCGCGGCTTGGCCGGGTGGAAACGGTGTTGCCCGGCGGGTGCCGCATTGGTGCAAGGCCGGTGGACCTGCACCTTTCCGGCCTTGCGCAGATGGGCGTGCACTGCCGGGAGGAGGGGGCAAGGCTGATCCTGACAGCGCCTGCCGGGCTGCACGGTGCGGACATCACACTTGGGTTTCCCAGCGTGGGTGCTACCGAGACCCTGCTTCTGGCAGCAGCTGCGGCGCAGGGCGAGACGGTCCTGCGCGGGGCCGCACGAGAACCGGAGATCAGCGATCTGGCAGCATTCCTGAACCGCTGCGGCGGCTGTGTACAGGGCGCGGGCACCAGCACCATCCGGGTGCAGGGCAGACGAATGCTGTATAGCTGCAGCTTTGCGCCCATGGCCGACCGCATCGTGGCATCCACCCTTGCCTGTGCCTGCGCGGCGGCAGGAGGCCGGGTGGAACTGACCGGCTGCAGGCCGGAGACCTATGCACCGCTGCTGGAAATTCTGGCACAAATGGGCTGCAGGGTAGAAACAGGGCCGGAAAGTGCGGTCATTACCCGGCTGGGCGCGCTGCACGGCGCGGGCAGAGTGTTTACCGGGGTATACCCGGCACTGGCAACAGACGCAGCGCCGCTGCTTGCTGCTGCCATGCTTGCCGCCGACAGCGCCAGCAGCATCGAGGATGTGGTGTTTGAGCGGAGATTCGGCTGTGCAGAGGGTTTTGCGGCTTTTGGAGCCGCTGTGCAGGTGCAGGGACGCACACTGGACATCCGGCCGGTGCGGCAGCTGCAGGGCGCGTGTACACGGGCTGCGGACCTGCGCGGAGGCGCGGCACTGGTGGTGGCCGCGCTGGCGGCAAGGGGACAGAGCCGCATTACCGACACCGGTTACATCGACCGTGGATATGCCGGTTTTGCACAGATGCTGGCGGAACTTGGTGCCCAAATTGAGCGGGAAATGCCGCGGGAAAGCGCCAGCGAGAAAAAAACACCTTCAAAAAAGCAAAATTGACTTGCATTCAGGGCAAAAAGATGATACGATACAGTTATATAAGTGTAAGCAGATAATTTCTGTGCGCTATGCGCAGTTTTACGATAAAATCCGATGGAGGACAAAGTTATGGCATTGATGCTCGATGAAGAAATGGACGAAAACGTTACGACGATCAAGGTGATCGGCGTGGGCGGCGGCGGCGGCAACGCTGTCAACCGCATGGTCAGCGACGGCCTGCAGGGCGTCGAATTTATCGCAATGAACACCGACCAGCAGGCTCTGGCCAAGAACCACGCTGCCACCAAGGTGCAGCTGGGTTCCAAGCTGACCAAGGGCCGCGGTGCCGGTGCAGACCCCGAGATCGGCCAGCGCGCCGCTGAAGAGAGCAAGGACGAGATCGCAAATGCGCTCAAGGGTTCCCAGATGGTGTTTATCACTGCCGGTATGGGCGGCGGCACCGGCACCGGTGCGGCACCCGTTGTGGCCGAGGTGGCACACGATCTGGGCATCCTGACCGTGGGCATCGTCACCAAGCCCTTCTCCTTTGAGGGCAAGCGCAAGATGGGTCTGGCAGAGCAGGGCATTGCAAACCTGCTCATGCATGTGGACAGTCTGATCGTCATTCCCAATGAGCGCCTGAAGATGATCAGCCAGGAAAAGATCACCCTGATGAATGCCTTCCAGGCAGCCGATAACGTGCTGCGTCAGGGCGTTGAGTCCATTTCCGCTCTGATCAATGTGCCTGCCTTCATCAACCTGGACTTCGCCGACGTGCGCTCCATCATGAAGGATGCCGGCTACGCACACATGGGCGTGGGCAGCGCCAAGGGCGCAGGCAAGGCCGAGAACGCCGCAAAGGCTGCCATTTCTTCTCCGCTGCTGGAGACCAGCATTGCCGGTGCACACGGCGTGATCATCAACATCACTTCCAGCCCGGACATCGGTCTGGAGGATGTGGAGACCGCAGCAGGTCTCATTACCCAGAGCGCACATCCCGATGCAAACATCATCTGGGGTACTGCGTTCGACGAGAACCTCTCGGACGAGATGCGTGTGACCGTGGTTGCTACCGGTTTTGACAACAAGAGCGCAAGCGACCTGCGCAGCAGCATCAGCAATGCAATGGGCGGCGCACAGTCCACTCCGTCTGCTGTGTTCAGCAGCGAGACTGCAAGCCCGGCAGCTTCTGCCGCAGGCGGCGCTGCACCGGCACCCACTGCTGAAAAGCCCGTGGAAGAGGACAACAGCGATAATGGCTATTACGACCAGCTGATGGCCATGCTGAACAAGCGCAGATAAAAAGCTGGCCGTCATAAGCGGATCAGGCGTATCGGATGGATCGGAGGGACACCATGGCGCAGGGCAGGCAGCAGAACAATGGTTCGCGGCAGCGCTGTGCCCAGTCTGCCGCGGCAAAGGCTCCGGCAGAGCCGCCCAAGGCGGTGTGTGCCCAGCTGGAGCAGATGAACCGAAAGCTGGCAGCGGCCAGTGCGGAAATTTTGCGCTATCAGACCCGTCTGTTTGCCTGTGAACGGCAGATGGCCGCGCTGCGGCAGGAAAATGCCCAGCTGGAAGCGGCCTGTGAGCAGGCGCGGCAGGAGGCTGAGTGCGCGAGCGCTCATGCAGAGCAGCTACGTCAGGAGCTGGCCCGCCATGCGGAAGCTGTGCGGCCTGTTCCGGTTGCGGTACATACGTCCCCGCAGCCGGAACCATCGGCAGCGCAGAGTCCGCGGCCGGAGCCGGAGGCCGAACAGCCCCCACAGCCCGGGCCGGAGGCTCCGCAGCCTGCTCAGCCGGACTGGAAGCCCCAGACCAGATTGGAGCACCTCTCGGTGGAGCTGATGAACTGGTTCGACGATATGATGGGCGCATGACGGAAAGCTGGATGATCTGCAAAAAAAGCAGATATAAGTGAAATGAAAAGCTGCTGCAAAGCGCAAAGCTGTTGCAGCAGCTTTTTTTGTGGTCCGGTAGGAAACGGAAGACCCTGCAGCCGGAAGTACAGGAGCGAGGAGCGGTTGAGATGGAACCAAAACAGAAAATACTGATCGTGGATGACTCGGAGATCAACCGCGCCATGCTCAAGGAGATTCTGGGCGAGGGCTACGAATATCTGGAAGCCGAGAACGGCCTGCGCGCGATCGAAATTCTGCGCAGACGCACCGATATCGCGCTGGTGCTGCTGGACCTGATCATGCCGGAAATGGACGGCCTGCAGGTGCTGGAGGAGATGAATAATCGGGGGTTTATCGAGGATATCCCGGTCATTATCATCACGGCGGACGGCTCAGAAGAAAAGGTGCGGCAGGCCTATGACATGGGCGTGTCGGACTACATAGAACGGCCCTTTGATATCCGTATCGTGCGGCAGCGGGTGATGAACACCGTGAAGCTGTACGCGCGGCAGCGGCGGCTGGCAGCGGTGATGACGCAGCAGCTGCGGCGGCAGGAGCATATGATGGGCATCGCGGCGGATATCCTGTCGCGGGTGATGGGCTACCGCAACGGCGAGGGCGCGGACCACGGGCGGCACGTGGAGCAGATCACGCAGCGGCTGCTGCAGAGAATGCTGGAACGCACGGATAAATACGGCCTGACCCTGCAGGACCGCCGCCGCGGCTATGTTCCACGACATCGGAAAGATGGGCGTGCCGGATGCCCTGCTGCGAAAGCCTGGCCCCCTGACGCCGGAGGAGTTTGACGAGATCAAGAAGCATACCCTGATCGGCGAGGAACTGATGCGGGGCATGAAGGAGATGGAAAGCGAGCCGTTGGTGGAGGCTGCGGCGGAGATCTGCCGCTGGCATCACGAGCGGGTGGACGGCAGCGGCTATCCCGACGGGCTGAAGGGCGACGAGATACCGATGACCGTGCAGGCGGTGGGCCTGGCGGACGCCTATGACGCGCTGGTGAGCCAGCGGGTGTACAAGCCGGCGTATACCCATGCGGAGGCGTTGGCTATGATACGGGGCGGCGAGTGCGGCGCGTTCGATCCGCTGCTGGTGGACTGTCTGGAGGACATACAGAGTGCGTTGTGCCGTGAGGTATACGGCATGAGAGGTAAGGAATGAGCAGGACAAAAAGATTGCTGGCGGTGCTGCTGGCGCTGTGCGGCGCGTTGCTGTGCGGCTGCGGACAGCGGGAGACGGAAACGGAAGAACTGCCGGTGCTGGTCATTGGCAGCGACAACTATGAGCCGTATTTCTATCTGGATGAGAATGGCGCCTATGCGGGTATCGACGTGGAGATCGCAAAAGCAGCCTGTGAGCGATTGGGGTGGACGCCGGACTTCCGGCAGATATCCTGGCAGGAGAAGGACCAGCTGCTTGCGGACGGAGAGGTGGACTGCCTGTGGGGCAGCTTCTCCATGAACGGCAGAGAGGACTGCTACCGCTGGGCAGGGCCGTATATGTACAGCCGTCAGGTGGTCATAGTGCAGGCGTCCAGCGATATTTACGGTCTTGGCGACCTGAACGGCAAGCGCATCGCCGTGCAGACCTCCTCCAAGCCGGAGGAGCTGTTTCTGAAGCATCAGGTGCCCGGCGTGGAGCAGGTGGACAGCGTGTACTGCTTCGCCGACACGGTGGACGTGTTCGCCGCGCTGGACAAAAGCTACGTGGACGCCTGCGCCGGACACGAGACGGCGTACCTCACCTTCATCGCCGGGCGCGCCGGGGAATACCGGGTGCTGGAGCCGGGGCTGCTGCGGGCAGGTCTGGGCGCGGCGTTCTATAAGGACGACGGCAGCGGCAGAGCGGAGGCTCTGAACGAAATGCTGCACGAGCTGGTGGCGGACGGCACCGTGGCCGCCATTCTGGAGAGCTACGGCGTGGACGCACAGGCGGCTTTAGCGGGGTTGATCCATGGGCAATAAGTTTTCCAACAAATATATCTGGGTGCTCATGCTGGTGCTGGGCGTCTTTGTGATGGCGGTCACGGCTCTCATCGGCGGCAACAGCAGCATCCGCGACGCCCAGCAGACCGCCCAGCGGACGCTGCAATATCTGCAAAACCAGTGCATCAGCTACCGCGACATCGTCGCCGCCGACCGGCTAAAGAGCCTCGTGCGGCTGACGGAGCAGGCGCAGGAGGTGGCGGAGCGCGAGGGTATGGTGGGGCAGAACCGCTCCAACGAGGAGCTGGCGCGGTACGCCCAGCGTCAGCGCGTAACCTGCGTGCTGGTGCTGGACAAGGATCTGGAGATCGAGTTCGGCTCCGGTGCGGACATGGACTGGAGCGATTACTACACCAATGAGGCGATCCGCTCCATCATGGACTACCCGGAGAAGATCTTCGCCCGCCGCCTGACCCGTGACGGCGCGGTATACGACATAGCGGCCGTGGCGCGCGTCGAAAATCCCGGCGTCGTCTTCTGCGTCCGCCTCCAGTCGAACACGATCATCGCCTCCTACCGTGCGTCCATCGAGAGCCTGCTGGCGGGCTACGAGACGCTGCTCAATGACAGGGTCTACACCTACATCACCGACGGCGAGCGCGTGGTGGGCAGCAGCGCGGCGGAGCAGTGGAACCTGCTGGTGGACGAGGTGCCCCTCATCCGTGCGCTGGAGTCCTCCCCCTCCCCGGGCAGCAAGCTGACCCAGCTCCGCACGGACGGCACGTTCTTCGGTGCACGGGAGCGATACCAGCAGTACAGCCTGTATGTGTTCCTCCCCAATGAATACGTGTTCATCCTGGGCAAGAACATGGTGATCTCCGCCTTCGGCGTCTACGCGCTGGCGGCGGTCTTGGCGACGCTGCTGGTGCTCCGCACCACGCAGGAGCGCAAGCGTCGCGAGATGGACTACCAGCACCGTCTGGAGGAGGAGGTGCGCCGCGCCAGCGCGGCGGACCAGGCCAAGACGCACTTCCTTCGCAGCATGAGCCACGACATACGCACACCCATCAACATCATCATGGGTATGCTGGAGATCATCGGGCGGAACCCGGAGGATGTGACGCTGGTGCAGTCCTGCCGGGAGAAGGCGCAGACCGCGGCACGCTATCTGCTGGCGTTGGTAAACGACGTGCTGACGCTGAATCGCCCGAAGCAGGAGGCGCTGGGAAAGACACCCTATTGTTTGACAAGCGAGCTGCACGAGATGCTGGGTATTTCGCACGCCCAGGCGGAGAGCGCAGGCGTTACGCTGATGGTGATGGACCTGACGCTGGAGCATGAACGATTCACAGGCGACCCGCTGTATATGCGGCAGATTTGCCAGAACATCATCGGCAACGCCATCAAATACAATCACCCCGGCGGATGGGTGCGCTGCAGCTTCCGCGAGTCCCGTTATGCGGACGGCGTGTGCCGGCTGGAATTTATATGCGAGGACAACGGCGCAGGCATGAGCGAGACGTTCCAGCGCCATATGTTCGAGGCGTTTGCCCAGGAAAACAGCGATAGGGGCAGCCTTTCCGGCGGCGTGGGCCTGGGTTTGGCCGTGGTGAAAAAGCTGGTGGACGAAAGAGGCGGTACCATTCAGGTGGACAGTGCACGCGGAAGCGCGTTCCCTGTCCGCGTGGTGCTGCCCATGATGCCCAGTGAGGCCGAAGAACCGGAAGCCGCGCTCCCCGGTGCGGCGACCTCCATCGCCGGACGGCGCTTGCTGGTGGCGGAGGACAACGAGCTGAACCGGGAGATCGCGGTGTACCTGCTGCAGGAGGCCGGCGCCATGGTGGACCAGGCCGCCGACGGCAAGGAGGCGGTGGAGATGTTCGCCGCGTCGGCGCCCGGTACCTACGACGCGGTGCTGATGGACGTGATGATGCCGGAGCTGGACGGCCTTTCCGCCACCCGCGCCATCCGCGGGATGGACAGGCCGGACGCGCAGCTGCCGATCATCGCCATGACCGCCAACCTGTTTGACGAGGACGTAGCGGCCTGCCTGGCAGCGGGCATGGATGCGCATATCCCCAAGCCGTTGGAGGCTGGGCAGATGATAAGAACGATCGCCGAGTGGCTGGAGAGGAAGAAACAATGAATTTAGAGAAGCTTTATCAAGAGATGGGCGGCGACATGGCGGACGCCGTGCGCCGGTTGGGCAGTATAGCTGCGGTGGAGCGTTTCCTGCGGATGTTCGCCGGAGACGACACCTTCGCCATGCTGCAGGCGGCCATGAGTGCCGGAGACGTCCGGCGGGCGTTCCGGGCGGCGCACACGCTGAAGGGCCTGGCAGCCAACCTGGGGCTGGTGCAGCTATGGCAGGCAGCCTCCGCCCTGACGGAGGCCCTGCGCGGCAGCGATATGCAGCGCGCGTCGGCGCTGTATCCGGAGACGGCCGCGGCATACCGTGAGGCGTGCGCGGCGATCGGAGATTTAGAGACGGACGCGTAGAAAACACGGATTTTTGCGAAAAAGACTTGACGAAACGGAACGAAAGTGATATACTATAAATACAATAATGTTCTGTTGGCAAATCGGCTGAAAGGCCGAGACGCAAAGCTACGGTGTCTAAACGGCATTTGACCGCATGATCGACCGGCTGCAAGTGGGATGCGCTTCAAAGGTGCATACATTGCAGCCGGTTTTTTATTTGCCCTGCCCGGCAGGGCCCATATTGCAGTACGGGTCGCGGAGGTCTAACCCCTACCTCGGCGGCATCGAAACCCCCATCTGTCACATGGCAGATGGGGGTTTCGGCGTTGCGGAAGCGGTGCTCACGGCAAAAAAACACCCCCGGCACTGCCGGGGGTGTTCGCTTATGCCTTGCGGCCGTAGAGCGCGGTCATGCGGTCGATCCTGACAGAGAGCGCATCGCTCAGCTCGCCGGGCAGCAGCCGCCAGGTCCAGTTGCCGCCCTGGGTGCCGGGGATGTTCATGCGGTTTCCCTCGCCCAGGCCCAGATAGTCCTGCACCTGCGCCACGAACAGCTCCGCCACGCTGGACATACCGCCGCGGATAATACCCCAGTGGAAGCCCTCCTGCTCTGTCAGCGCCAGGTATTCCACCGCGTGGGCCACATCCTCCGGCGCGGCCTCCTGCCGCCACAGTGCCAGGGGGCTGTTGTCGTGGGTGCCGGTATAGCAGATGCAGTGCGGCGTATAGGCGTGGGGCAGATACCCGCTGGAATCCCGGGAGTCAAAGGCGAATTCCAGCACCTTCATACCGGGCCAGCCGGACTCGCGGAGCAGCTGCGCCACCTCCGGGGTGGGGTAGCCCAGATCCTCGGCGATGAACTCCAGCTGCGGGAACCAGCCGTTGAGCCGTTCGATCAGGTCCATGCCGGGACCGGCGATCCAGCGGCCGTTTTTGGCGGTGGGCTGACCGTAGGGCACGGCCCAGTAGTTGGCAAAGCCGCGGAAGTGGTCGATGCGGATCACATCATACAGCTTGCCGGCGCCGTCGATCCGGCGGATCCACCAGCCGAAGCCGTCGTCACGCATGGCGTCCCAGTCGTAGAGGGGGTTGCCCCACAGCTGGCCGTCGGCGGTAAAGTAATCCGGCGGGACGCCGGCCACAGCCTTGGGCACCAGATCGTCGTCCAGCTGGAAGAACTGCGGCTCAGCCCAGACGTCGGCGGAGTCCATGGCCACGTAGATGGGTAGATCGCCGATGATGCGGATGCCCTGCTGGTGGACGTAGTCGCGCAGAGCGGTCCACTGCCTGAAAAACAGAAATTGCAGATAGGTGAAGAACTGCACATCCTCCCGCAGAAGTGTGCGGTACTTGTCCAGCACGGCCTCGTTCTTACGCAGGCGAAGGTCGTCGTCGGGCCACTCCGTCCATGCCTTCATGCCGAAATGGCGTTTGCAGGCCATGTACAGGGTATAGTCCGGCAGCCACCGCGCATTGTCCTGCGCAAAGGCCGCTACGGCCTCCGCGTCCCGCTCCCAGCCCCGTTTGTAGGCCTTGTGCAGCAGGGTAAAGCGGCTCTCGTAGATCTTTCCGTAGTCCACATGGCGCGGGTCGCTGCCCCAGTCGGGGGCGGCGCACTCGGCGTCCGTCAGCAGCCCGTCAGCCGCCAGCATATCCGGGTCGATGTAGTAGGGGTTGCCGGCGTAGGCAGAAAAGCTCTGGTAGGGGGAGTCGCCATAGCTGGTGGGGCCCAGGGGGAGCATTTGCCAGTAGGACTGGCCGGCGTCTTTCAGGAAATCGGCGAAATCATAGGCCGCCTTGCCCAGGGTACCGATGCCATAGGGGGAGGGCAGGGAGGATACCGCCATTAAAATACCGCTGCTTCGTTTCATAACTCAACTTCTCTCTTGGATAGGATTTGACTTTCAGCCGGACGGCCCCGGCCAAAATATACGGGGGCGGGCGATCAGCCCGCCCCCGGCGTGTTGTAAGTTTAGCCCTTGACGGCGCCTGCCGCCACGCCCTTGATGATGTGCTTCTGGCCGAGGATATAGATGATGATGATGGGCAGGATGGTCAGGACGATGCAGGCCATCATGGGACCCATCTCCACGCGGCCAAAGCCGCCGCGGAAGTACTGGATCAGAATGGGAATGGTCATGTATTTCGTGCCGTCCAGCACCAGATACGGCAGCAGGTAGTCGTTCCACACCCACATGGTTTCCAGTATGCCGACGCTGACAAGTGTAGGCTTCAGCATGGGCATTACCACCAGAAAGAAGGTGCGGAGAGGGCCGCAGCCGTCGATCATGGCGGCCTCCTCGATCTCCAGAGGAATGGACTTGACGAAGCCGGTGAACATGAACACCGCCAGTCCTGCGCCAAAGCCCAGGTAGATGATACAGATGTTGAACGGGGTGTTCAGCTTCGTTTTATCCGCCAGATTTGCCAGGGTGAACATGAGCATCTGGAAGGGCACCACCATGGAGAACACGAACAGGAAGTAGCAGAGCTTCGTGGCCCACGTCTTCACGCGGGTGATAAACCACGCGCACATGGAGCAGCAAACCAGGATCAGCACCACAGAGGTGACGGAGATAATAAAGCTGTTGAAGAAGGCGGCAAGAAAGCCCTTGGAATGGATTGCGTTGGCATAATTACCCAGCCCGGCAAAGCCGTCGGCGGGAGGCAGCTGAAAAGCGGTGTTGGTGGAAATGGCGGAGTCCTTTTTGAAGGAGTTGATGAGCACCACCACCACGGGGTAGACCCACGCAAGACTGAGGATCGTCAGGAACACCGTCCAGACCGTGTTGATGGCGTGAGAGCGCTTTTTCATTACTGCTGCACCTCCTTAGAGCGGGTGAACTTCAGCTGCAGGCTGGAGATGGCGATGACCAGAATGCAGAACAGCACGGCCTTCGCCTGCCCGATTCCCTTCCACATGGGGCCGGAGCGGGCGTAGAACGTCTGGTAGATGTTCATTGCCAGCATTTCCGTAGAATGGGCGGGCTCACCGGCGGTAAGAGCAAGGTTCTGGTCGAACAGCTTAAAGGAGTTGGTCAGGGTCAGGAAAAGGCAGATCGTAATGCTGGGCATCAGATTGGGCAGCTTTACCCGCCAGAAGGCCTGCCACGGAGTGGCACCGTCGATATAGGCCGCCTCGATATAGTCATTGGGAATGGATTGCAGGCCGGCAATGTATATGATCATCATGTAGCCGATCTGCTGCCAGCACATCAGGATGATCAGACCCCAATAGCCGGAGGTGGAGTCCAGAGTCAGCAGCGGCTTGCCCATCAGACTCAGTATGCAGTTCAGAAGGATCTGCCAGATATAGCCCAGCACGATGCCGCCGATGAGGTTGGGCATGAAGAACACCGTGCGGAATGGGGTGGTGCCCTTGATGCCGCGTGTCAGCAGAAGGGCAATGCCCAGCGCGATAACGTTGATGAGCACGGTGGACACCACGGTGAAGGAAGCGGTAAAGCCGAAGGCGTGTGCGAATTGCTCGTCCTGAAACGCCTTGACATAGTTGCTCAGACCCACGAACGTGGTTTTGTTGATGGTGGTGAACTTGCACAGGGACAGATACAGACCCTGAATAAACGGGATCACAAAGCCGATGAGAAAGGCAGCCAGCGTAGGCAGCAGGAAAATGGGCCAGTATCTGCGGATGTTCTTTTGCATAAGCGTGTACCTCCATATCGGTTTTGTTGAATTATCCGGCTGCCTGCGCGTCCTGTAAGCCGGGGCGCACAGGCAGCCGCTGCGCAGGAGCGCAGGGGCTGTGCGGCGGTCGGGTGAGCCTGTTTCAGCCCACCCGACCGGAAAATCACGGTGTAAAAAGGGATCAGCCGTTCAGAGCGGCTTCCTTGGCCCAGCCGTCCACGAAGGCGGTCTTGACGGCCTCCCAGTCGCCGGTACCGGCGGCATAGGCGGTCAGAGCGGAGCCGACGTCGTTCTTCCACTGCTCAGAGGGCATGGTGGTGAAGTTCCAGGACACGGGGGTCTTGCCGGCAGCGGTCAGCTCCTTGTCCACCTTGACGAACAGGTTGGGGGACTCGGCGGCCTTCTTGAAGGGGATCACAAAGCCCATGTCGTTGGCCATGGCCTGAGTGCCCTTGTCGGAGGTGACGCACCAGTACATGAAGTCCAGCGTGGCCTGGATGTCCTCAGGAGCGGCGTCCTTGTTCACGCACCAGTAGTTCTCGGTGCCGGTGCACAGACCCTGATTGGCCTCATCGCCCACGCCGATGTAGATGGGGATCATGGTCATCTCGTCATCGGAGTACTTGGCGGACAGAGCGGAATACTCCCAGGAACCGTTCTGGAAGAACACGGCCTTGCCGTTCAGGAACTCGTTCTCGGAGTCGGTGCCGGTCTTGCCGGACAGATCAGCGGGAGCGCAGGTGCTGTTGTTGATGTACAGGTCAAAGATGGCCTTGTAGTTGTCCAGATAGGTGCCCTTGATGGCATCGGTGCTGTTGATGCCGTCAGCCTGATACTCAAAGTAGATGGGCAGGTTGGCCAGATGGGTCTTGAAGCGCCAGTCGGAGCTGCCGTCCATACCGGCGGAGGTGAAAGCGGCGAAGCCCAGCTCGTCCTTGCGGGCGGTGATGTCCTCGGCGACCTTCTTCAGATCATCAAAGCTCTGGATGTCCTCAACGGTGTAGCCGGCCTTCTCCAGCAGAGTCTTGTTGGCGATCAGACCATAGGACTCGATCACGTAGCCGATGCCGGCAACGGCGTCGCCATCCTTCAGGGCAAAGCTGTCGCTGGTCAGCTCGCCATAGATCTGAGAATCCTTCAGATCATAGCAGTAATCCTTCCAGTTGGCCAGACCCACGGGGCCGTTCACCTGGAACAGGGTGGGGGCGTCGGTCTTGGCGATCTCGGAGGTCAGCTTTTCCTCGTAGGTGCCGGAGGCGGCGGTCAGAACAGTGACGGGCACACCGGTCTCCTCGGTGTAGGCCTTGGCCAGATCCTGCCAGTCCTGATCCTGCTCAGGCTTGAAGTTCAGATAATAGACCTTGCCGGTGGCAGTGTCGCCGCCCTCGGTCTTGGTGTCGTCCTTCTTCTCACCGCAGGCAACCAGAGACAGCGCCATGACGAGAGCAAGGATCAGTGCAAGAAACTTCTTCATGATTATTACTCCTTTTTTGTTTTTATTTTCACATCACAAGGATGTAAAAAACAGATTATTAGGGTACAAAAAACAAATTATTGGGATGCAGGAAACGGATCCTTAGGATACACAAAATAGATCACAAAGATATACAAAAGTATCACCTGGGCGCGGCCACGCTGCGGCCCTGGCGCAGGGTGGTGGGAAGCAGCTCACAGGCGTGGGAGCCCTTGTGCCGCACCATGTCCAGCAAAATTTCGGCGCTGCGCCGACCCATTTCTTCCATAGGCTGGCACAGGGTGGTCAGCGGCGGCTCAATATAGGCAGACAATTCTAACCCATCTATCGCTATAACGGAACAGTCCTCGGGGATACGCCTGCCGGCGTCCATAAAAGCCCGCATGGCACCAATGGCCATAGAGTCCGCGATGGCGAAAAGTGCTGTAAAATCAACGTTTTCGGCCATTTTTTCCTGCACGGCTCTGTAGGCGTCCTTCGCGCCGAATCCGCCGGTGCATATCACCAGATCGGGATCCACGGGGATGCCGTGACTCTCCAGCGCCTGCACATAGCCCTCGTACCGCAGCTGGCTGATAGACTGGTCATCGGGCCGGGAGATCAGCGCCGCGATGCGCCGGTGCCCGTGGCGGTACAACTCCTCCACCGCCTGCTGTGCGGTGTCACCGTCGGCGATGGACACAGAGGAATACTCGCCCTCGATCAGCGTGCCATAGCGGTTGGAGTAGGAACAGCACACAAAGGGAACGTTCAGCATCGCCAGATCAGCGGGGGTGTAATCAAACCGACCGCCCAGGAACACGATTCCCTGCAGGCGCTTTTCGCGCTCCATGACCGCACCGCATTTGACCTCGTCGTCGCAAGTACCGATCTGCTGCATGACCATTGTAAAACCGGCATCGGTGATGGTGCGTTCAATGGCGCGGATAATGTCGGTGTAGAACGGATTGGACACACCGCGGACTACCAGACCGACAGCGTCGGACTTGGTGCGTACCAGATCGCGGGCACTGTTGTTGGGAATGTAGTTGCTATTCTTGATAGCGGAAAGCACCTTACGCCGGACATCCTCACTGACATCCGGTCGGTCATTCAGCACACGGGAGACGGTACTGACGCTGACGCTGCACTGTTTGGCTATATCCTTGATCGTCATACCTGGGTGTGCCTCCTACTATACCAGATCGAAAGGAACGAAAATCGTCAGAGGAAAGCGGAAACATTACCGGTAACGTTTCCGTTCAGCATAGTTATCCTATCAGTGTTTGCCGCAATTGTCAATTGCTTCGCTGCATTTTTGCCGAAACGCACAGAAAAGACGGTGGTTTTCTTGTGAAAATCACAAGAAAGCCGCCGCCCGATTGAACGGGCGGCGGCGAAGTATCGAATGTACGGCACAAAATGGCGGAATTACCGGCGAAGGAGGGCGCGGCGCGCCCTCCAGTCGGGCAGATAGGCTTCCACCTCGCGGTAGAAGGCGGGGGAGTGGTCGTGGTGGCGAATGTGCGCCAGCTCATGGACCACCACGTATTCAATGGCGGTCTCGGGATAGGCCATCAGGTAGAGGGAGAAGCTGAGACGGTTTTTGCCGGAGCAGCTGCCGAAGCGGGTGCGGGCGGCGGTGACAGTGATGCCGGCGGGCTGCACGCCCATGCGCTGGGCCCAGTGGGCCACCAGGGGCGGCAGTGTCTCTTTTGCCTGCTGCCGCCATGCGTCCGCTTGTGCCGCAGACGGCTCCGGGTGGGCGGATAGATAGGCCTGCCGTGCGGCAAGGTGCTTTTCCAGCCAGCTGCGGTGGTTGTCTACAAAGCGGGTGATATCCGCATCGGAGGCCCGCAGGGGGGCGCGGACCAGGGCGGTGCCCTGCCGGGTGACCTCCAGCGCCAGGGTGCGCCGGCGGGAGCGTATCACAGTATAGTCGATCATTGGCCGTCCTCCGGGATGAAACGCGGGCCGCGGTAACCGTCGCGGTCCACGATCTCGGACCACATGGCGGCGGGGCGCACCCACAGACCGCCATTATCATACAGGGCACGGTAGACCACCAGTTCCTCCAGTGTTTCAGAGTGGCGGGCGGTGCCGATGACCTCATATTCATTACCCTTAAAGTGGTGGTAGCGGCCTGGTTTTATCGTTGGCATACTATATACTCTCCTGACAGGTAACAGTTGTGTTGACGATACGAATAGTATATACTATTGGCAGTGATTTGTAAATCGGAGGTGCAAAGATGAAAAACACCACGCTGTGCTATATCGAAAACGAACGGGGCGAATACCTGATGCTGCATCGGGTGAAGAAGCAGAACGACCTGAACCACGACAAGTGGATCGGCGTGGGCGGCAAGTGCGAGGAGGGCGAGAGCCCGGAGGAGTGCGTTTGCCGCGAGACGCTGGAGGAGACGGGGTTGATGCTGACCGACTATCGGTATCGGGGGGTCATCACCTTTGTGTCGGATATCTGGGAGGGGGAATATATGCACCTGTTTACCGCCACCGGCTGGACGGGAACGCTGCGGGAGTGCAGCGAGGGCGTGCTGGAATGGCTGCACAAGGATGCGCTGGCGGCGTTGCCCCAATGGGAGGGGGACAAGCTGTTCCTGGCGCTGATCCACGAGCCGGACACGCCGTTTTTCTCCATGAAGCTGCAATACGCGGGCGATACGCTGGTGTATGCCGCTCTGAACGGAAAGGAGCTGGCGGTATGATCCTGGTGAGCGCGTGCCTGCTGGGCTGTGCCTGTCGCTACGACGGGCAGAGCAAGCCCAACCCGCTGGCGCAGGAGCTGGCCCGGCGTGGACTGGCGGTGCCGGTGTGTCCGGAGCAGCTGGGAGGATTGCCCACGCCCCGAAATCCCTCCGAGCGGCGGGGGGACCGGGTGGTGATGAACGATGGCCGAGACGTGACGGCGGAGTACTGCCGGGGCGCGGAGGAGACGCTGCGTCTGGGGCGGCTGTACGGCTGTACCGCCGCCGTGCTGAAGGAGCGAAGCCCCTCCTGCGGCTGCGGGCGCATCTATGACGGAACGTTCACCGGAACGCTGACGGACGGCGACGGCGTCACGGCGGCGCTGCTGAAAGCCCACGGCATCCCGATGTACGGCGAGAGCGAATTGGAGAAGCTGCTGTGAGCCGTCTCTCCCATTTTATTTTCCGCCAAAGGCGCACAAATTTTGAATTTACATTTGGCAGAAAAGCAGGTATAATATGACCAACAGCGTTGATATGTGCGGCGACGGGAGCTCCCGTCATTCCGTGGGTACCCACGGAATGATGCCGCCTGTATGCTATGGGAGAATAAAAGGAGGAGTGTACAATGAAGAAGCACGTAGTAGGTATATTTTTTGCGTTGGTGCTGTGTTTGGCGATGGTGCCCATTTCTGCTTTTGCGGCGGGAAAGACAGCCATTAGAACGGTTGATGAACTGATGCAATTTGCGGCGGACGTAAACGCGGGTGCATACGACGGCAAGACCGATGCTGTAGTAAGCCTGGAATCCGATTTAGATTTGAGCGGTAAAACATGGACGTCGATTGGATGCGCCGACAACGACGCTAACGTTCCGCATTTTTTCAGCGGAAAATTTTACGGCAACGGACATACGATTTCTAATTTGGACTTTTCCGATGCCTATGGCATGATTGAATATGAATCATATGGCTTTTTCGGATATATTGAGAACGCCGAGATTTCCGGTCTTACTGTACAGGGCTCTGTAAATGCTACTGGTTCAAGGAAATACTCTGATTTTGGCTCCATTGTCGGTGCATCTAACAAGAGTACGATTCGTGATTGTGTATCTGATATATCATTCACTAACAGTGACAATTATCTCGACGGTTCTATTGGCCTATGTGGGTTTGCTATGGACTCCACCTTTGAGCACTGCCAAAGCAAAGGCAGCATTAGTGTCACTCGAACTGATAATGGCGTTGCCAGTCTAAACGTTGGTGGTATTGTTGGTTATGCTGGTGGCACTTCTGAAATCCGCTACTGTGTCAACACAGCTGACATAGAGGTTTGCGCCAACAGCATCGGCGGTATTGCCGGCTCTCTGGGCAGTGGTAATCCGTCCATAACAAATTGCTATTCCATCGGCAAATTGACGGTTCTCGGCAAACCTTCTGGCGGTAATACGGGCGGCATTGTGGGCTACATCTACGGTGACCCCCCTATCAAGAGCTGTTATTTCGCTGGTGAAATTGATTTGACCAAATATGGTGTCACCACACCACCATATAAGCGTCTCGGCGGACTTGTTGGTAAGGTTGAATCCGGCACCCCTGTTTTTAAGAACAACTACTATACCGAAACTGCAAACGTTGATTCCTGCGCCACCAATGGTACTATCGCTGGCACCGCAGAATCCATCGATTCCATGAAAACCAAGGAATTTTACGACAAGCTCACCCAGAACGGCGGCGACTACCGCTTCAACCCGAATGGCACACCGCTTCTGCCGGAGCACAAGTATCCGACAGTAGAGGAAACGCCGCGTTACTACTACAGCTCTGCGACTACCGCGAAGGACGAGGGCAAGACCGGCTCCCCCAAGACCATAGATGCGGGCGTGGGAATGTACGCCGTGAGTGCGGCGCTGTCTCTGACCGGGATGGTATATGTGAGTAAGAAGAAATCTTGAGAACGCAAAAAAGAAATCCCGAAAGGAATTTCTTTTTTGTCGGGGGACGAAGCCCCACGCCAGCGTGAGCGCTGGCTCGCAATGACAGGGAAGGGACGTCGTACCCCAAGGGCATTTGTTCCATGCGCTCCACGGCAGGACACCGGCCCCTACAAACGAAAGGACAGCGCCCCATGCGGGGCGCTGTCCTTCTATATGAGGGTGTTACCACTCCAGATTCTTTTCCGTCTCCTTGCTGAACACATGGGCCACATTGCCGCCGAAGATCATGTTGACCTCACTGCCCATGGGGAAGTGGGCGGCGTTGCCGTTGGTGGGGACGATGACCACCACGTCATGGCCGTGGGTAGAGATATGCAGATGCACAGAGGAGCCCATCAGCTCACTGACATCCACGGTACCCTTGACGCCGTCGGCGCAGAGCATGATGTGATCGGGGCGAACGCCCAGCGTCACGTCCTGTTCCGGTACATTTTTAGCGCTGAGCCGGGCCTGCTTATCCTCGGCCAGTTCCACGTTGATGCCATCGATAGCCACGGCGTATTTGCCGTCGCTGTTCTTCACCAGCTTCGCGTCAAAGAAGTTCATCTGGGGCGTGCCGATAAAGCCGGCCACGAACAGATTGGCCGGGTGGTCAAAGACCTCCTGGGGCGTGCCGATCTGCTGGATGAAGCCATCCTTCATGATGACGATGCGGTCGCCCAGGGTCATGGCCTCGGTCTGGTCATGGGTGACGTAGATAAACGTGGTGTTGATCCGCTGGCGCAGCTTGATGATCTCGGCGCGCATCTGGTTGCGGAGCTTGGCGTCCAGGTTGGACAGGGGCTCGTCCATCAGGAACACGGCGGGGTCGCGGACGATGGCGCGGCCGATGGCCACACGCTGGCGCTGGCCGCCGGACAGGGCCTTGGGCTTGCGGTCCAGGTACTGGGTGATGTCCAGGATCTCCGCGGCCTGACGGACCTTCTTGTCGATCTCGTCCTTGGGGACCTTCTTCAGCTTCAGGGAGAAGGCCATGTTCTCATACACGGTCATGTGGGGGTACAGGGCGTAGTTCTGGAACACCATGGCGATGTCCCGATCCTTGGGTTCCACGTCGTTCATCAGCTTGTCGCCGATCCACAGCTCGCCGGAGGTGATGTCCTCCAAACCGGCGATCATACGCAGGGTGGTGGACTTGCCGCAGCCAGAGGGGCCGACGAAGATGATGAACTCCTTATCCTGGATCTCCAGGTTGAAGTCGGTAACAGAAGGAGCGGTAGCGCCCGGATAGATCTTGTAGATGTGCTGGCAGCTAATCGAAGCCATAGGTCATTGCCTCCATTAAAATTTTTCTATGTTACGGCACCTTGACGGTGCACGCTCTCGTTGGTATTATAATAACAGATAACTTTGTGATATAAAATAGCATTTTATTGATTTGAGGTGTCAGATATTGCTTTATGATTGGACAAGTACCGCAGCCCTTGGCGTGGTGCGGGATATCCAGCCCAAAGAACCCCTGACCCTGACCGGCGAGGGGCTGTGGGTCTGCCTGATCTCCAGCGGCAGATGCACTGCCAGCCTGACCGATGCCTCGCCCTCCCCGGCGGGCAGCGCACTGATCCTGCCGCCCCAGAGCGCGGCGGCGGGCCATCTGGTGCTGAGCCGCGCCCCGTTGACCCTGACCCCGGAAGGGGAGAGCCACCTGCTCTGCATCCAGCTGACCGGGCAGGCGGCGGTGCAGTTCCTTGCCGGGCTGACGGAGCTGCCGTTCCTGGCCCGGGGTGAGACCTGCCCCGCCGCCGCAGAGCTGCTGGGCCGCCTTGCCGCCGAGGCCGATACACCCCGCAGCCGGGCTGCCAGCCAGCTGGCCTTTGCCCTGCTCTGTGAGCTTTCCGGGGCCGACAGCGCCGCCCCCGCCCTGCCCCCGCTGGTGCAGGAGGCCATGGAGGACATCCGGGCAAACTATGCCGGCCTTTACGGCGTGGAAGAACTCAGTGAGCGGCTGGGTGTCTCCAAAAGCCATCTGGTACGGATGTTCACCGCCGCGCTGGGGATACCGCCGGGCCGCTACCTGACCAAGGTACGGGTGGAAGCCGCCATGCGCCTGCTCCTCCACCGGGAGTATACACTGGACGTGATTGCCAGCCTCTGCGGCTTTTCCGGGGCCAACTACCTCTGCCGGGTGTTCAAAAAAGAAACCGGCCACTCCCCCGCGCAGTGGCGGGCTATGGCCGGTCAGTCCCTCCGCCCCGGCCTCTCCCC
>OKUC01000461.1_pt1 | contig 20790 bp, 20 predicted proteins | sample 1606761 | NCBI WGS metagenome assembly OKUC01 (sample SAMEA3882542, study PRJEB24775) | human gut metagenome | biome: human-associated habitat; feature: intestine environment; material: feces | place: Netherlands | collected 2009/2010 | reverse complement strand
AAAGAATTTCTTTTTTGAATTTTTCCATTTTCCATTTGAATCAATTCCACCACCAGGAACGATCATATGGATATGCGGATGTAAAGAAAGATTTTGTCCCCAAGTATGAAGTACGGAAGTAAATCCAATTTTAGCTCCTAAATACGTTTTGTCTTTTGACAGTTCTTTGATGGTTTCTGCAGAAATATCAAACAAAACTTTATACATGAATTTGGGATCTATTAGACAAAGTACATTTAATTCATTGGGGATTGTAAATACAACGTGAAAATAATTCACATTCAAAGTAAAACGCTCCTGCTTATGTATCCATATTTCCTTGTCTACAGATCCACATTCAGGGCAGTTTGGATTTTTACATGAATTGTAGTGAATCTCAGTATGACCGCAGCATTCACAAACATCCGTATTGAAACCCATAGCTTCTGTTTTACATTCAATGATATTACGAAGAGCTTTTTTCTGTTTGTGATTCAATTTTGAATAATCGATTTTACCTTCGATATCCATGGATTTGAATATGTCTTGAATATGTACCATTACTCAATCTCCATTAAAGAAGAAAGAACTGGAGCCTGTGCTAAATCAGAAATATCGAACTTGATATAGCGTGATGTAGAAGAAAAGTTTGAATGTCCCAATAATTTCTTTAAAGTGAATATATTACATTCGTTTTTGAGCATAAGTGTAGCATATGTGTCTCTAAGATTATGGAAACGCATGGTTGGAACATAGAAAGAAAAATTTTTAATGTGGTTTTTGAAAAGCATATTGATGTAATTCTGATTGATGTATGGATTTTTAGAACAAGAATGACCAGCCGGAAATAAATAGCCATTCTTATCCGGTCTATAAACAATCCAATATTTACGAAGAGCATTTAATAACGCATTGGATAAAGGTACTTTGCGAGATTTACCACGCTTTGAATTTCGAATAGAAAGCAACATATTTTTAGAATCAATGTCGCTAACTTTTAAACGAGCCACTTCACCGACTCTAAGTCCGGCATCCAAACCGAGAAGCAGAAAAGTTCGAAGTCGTACATCTTTTGTATCGAGCAACAAATGAATTTGTTCATCTGTAAAAACTGTGATTTCTACGGGATCATATAAAATGTTGGGGAACTGTCTTCTAGATAATGGGCTTTCTAAAACAACATCAAAGAAGTAACGGATAGCACTGATAATTGCATTTAAAGAAGTAGGTGCATAAGTCTTTTTCATATGTACGACATAGTTCTGCGCCATTGAAACATTAAGAATAGATACGTCTTCCAAATGATAAAAATCAAACATTTGGGAAAGATACCATTGATACATGTGAATGGTATTTGATGAAAGATTTCTATATTCCATCATAAAAGTAAATTTGTTTAAAGCTTCATCTTTATTCATAACAACACATCCTTTCAAAAATAAAGACAAAACTATGATAGAATAAGAAACAGGAGAAGAACTAGGCTATATTAAAAAAAAGCCCACACTCGTTAGAGTGTGTTAGTTCAATATGTTTGTGCCAAAATACCTAGTTAATTGTAATGCATATCAGCCATCATTTCAATTCCCTTTGTGTTTTTCTTACGAAGATGTCGTTGAAAAAGACGATATCTCAAGAACTGTGAAGGAAGTCGTAGAAGAGGTCAACATTTTTAAATATATCGATTTCTCACAGAATAACGCTCATGGATATGATGCAATCCAAATGTTCGAAGCAGTCATTCTTGCATTTGCGATAAACGGTTATGCTTCTCTTCGTGATTTAGAAAAATTATGTAAATATGACATTCGCTTTAAATTCATTATGAACGGTGCAACTCCTTCTCATATGGCTTTTGAAAGGTTTATCAAAGATAAGCTTGCTATGCCTATCGAAGATATATTTGTGGATATCAACAAGTATATTGAAGCTCATGATGTCATAGATACAGAAGTACTATATATTGATGGAACCAAATTTGAGGCCAATGCCAATAAGATGACTTTTGTATGGATGAAAGCCACAAAGAAATTCAGAGAAAAGCGTTGGATCAAAGTTATGGACAGGCTTTCTGCATTTAATAAATATTGTTCAAAAAACAATTTGAATATTCGTTTTTCAATTGTACGAGAAATTAATTTTGATTATTTGTTTGAAGTAGTTTCTGTAATAGAACAACTGATGGCGAAGAATTCAATCCAAGTTGTGCATGGAAAAGGTAAAAAGAAGCATGAACTGCAAAGGTATCAGGAAGCATTTAAAGAAGATGCGTTGAAGATGTTTAAATACACCATATATTCTGATATTGCAGGAGATCGAAACAGTTTTTCGAAGACGGATCCAGATGCAACGTTCATGCACATGAAATACGATTACTATAATCATACCAATGTATTCAAGCCTGGATATAATGTACAGGTTGGAAGCAGTGACGGATATATACGACATGTATATGTATCAAGTGACGCCAATGATCTTAGAACATATATTCCATTTATGGAAGGCTATCATATGGCGTATGGAAGCTATCCATATGCCACACCTGCTGATGCCGGATACGGAAGTTTTGACAACTATAAATATGACAAGGAACATGGAATTCAATTGTATATGAAATACAGTGGAATGCGTAAAGAAGCTGAAAAGAAAACGACTAAGAATCAGTTTACCCGAGCACAGATGAATCCAAATGAAGAGGATAAGATCATTTGTCCAGCGAACCATGAATTTACATTGGTAGATACACGAATAGAACGACGAGGCGTGTATCCACGAGAAATCGAAATGTATCAGAATGAACATTGTGAAGGATGTCCGTTCAAATCAAAATGCACAAAATCAAAAAAGGGCCGAACGATACAAAGGTGCCGAGAGCTTGAATCCTACAAAAAAGAAGTCAAAGAAAATCTTTCGACTGAACAAGGCAAAAAGTATATGATACAACGAAGTATCTGGAGTGAAGGAATCTTTGGACAGATCAAAGAAGACAATCATTATGACAAATTACGTCGTCGCGGTATATCTGGTGTAAAACTGGAGATACTACTCGTATGTATCGGTCATAATCTAAGAAGATATCACACTCGAAAACTAGAATTCCAGAAAAATAACAAAATAAACTAAGGTTCTAAGAGAAAAAAATAATGAAAATAGACATCTTTTTAGTGCGCCAAAAAAGGTAGTAAGGTTAGATGTGTATTTTCATTTTTTATTTATGTAAAAGCTAATCAAACAAAAAGAAAGGAGCTGAACTCCATAAGTAATAAAATTCACTTACTCGTTACAGCTCCTTTAAATTAAAAAAAAGAGAAATCAAACGATTCCTCTTAAATAAAGTCTTGGCAAGATACCAATAAATCAATTTTCTTCCATTGTGTTTCCTCATCAATGCAGTTACCTTCTTCAACAGAGGCAAATCCACATTGTGGAGAAAGTGCAATATTATCACCGACTACAGCTTTAGCTTGTTCATAACGTGCCTTAATCGCATCATGCTCTTCTAATTCTTTACGCTTTGTAGAAATCAAGCCAGCCACAAATGTACGGCCAGTACCTTTTAAAACAGCCCAAGGATCAAATGTTCCGCTACGAGCATCATCATATTCTACAAAATATCCATCGTATGGAATGCTCGCAACAGACTTGGCAATCGTATCATAGAATCCGTGGAACAATGGATTTCCTTTGAAGTTTCCTTTACAGAAGTGTGTCGCAATCTGCATATCTTCTGGACGATTTTCTAAAGCCTTAGTACTTACACGCACAAACCAATCTAACACTTGTGCCTTTGTATAACCTAAACCTTCTACTTTTGATACAAATGTATCATCAATCATATAGGTCCATGAAGTATCATCAATTTGAATATAGCGACATCCATGATTGTAGAAATCACGAATGGCTGCCTGATATGCCAATCCAATATCATCAATGACTGCTTCAATATCTGTTCCATAGTATGGCGTATCTTTAATACCTAACTGTAAAAAATGATCAATCAAAATCATGTTTGGTCCAGAAATACACTTCTTAGCTTCTACACCATATTTACTTGCCTCATTCTTCAAAAAATCCCATGCGTACATTTCTTTATGTGCCTTATTTGGATCATAAGAAATCTTACCTTCAATCATACCTAATTCAATATGATTGTTTCTTCCATTAATAAATTTATCCAAATGTTTTGTCGTAAAACCATCAAATTCTTTTAACCAATCTAAATGCCACCAGCGACGACGAAATTCTCCATCTGTCACAAACTTCAATCCATGTTGTACTTCCTTCGCAACTAATTTTGCGATTTGTTCATCCTCTACATCACGCAATTGTTCATATGTGATTTCATTATTATTAAATTTAGCACGGGCCTCTTTAATTTCCTGTGGTCTTAAAAAAGATCCCACAATATCGTATTTAATATTCAACATTAGTAAATTTCCTCCAATGTCTTCATTTTATCATTTCTAGTTAATTATTGATAATATTTAATAATATGCATCCGTTATAACTTTTATCTATAATAGAAAATTAAAGAATGTGATAAAATAATTTCTATGAACACAAAATCGTATATACTCAACCAATTTCAAACATACCCACAACTAGAACTACAGGATTTAATGAAATTTTTATACCAAAGCAGTTTTGGGTGTGAACACTTACTTTCAAATCCTGACACAGTTAAAAAACGGATCCAACAAGAACTCGATGCAAAACTGGATACATGTAATTCCATCGAATATCTAGATGGGGATTATGTTCGTCTTCATTTAAATTATGGATTGAGCGTAAATACACTGAGTACTTTATTTATTTTATCAAGTCAACAAGAAAAAAACGGCAAAGAACAGCTCGAAGAAAAGCTTCAAATCCTTATCGATATGATTTCCAATAAGGAACTTCCATTTTCTTTAAACAACGCTAAGCTAACTCTTTTAAAATGGAAAGAAGATGGATATCCTGCCATTCATCATTCCAATACATTCAATGAATTGTACCATCCATCTTATCGCCTAATACATAAAAAGTACGTTCCCTTCTTAAAACTATTTAAGCATATCGACAACAAGCATCCTTCTATTATTTCAATCGACGGACGTTGTGCTTCGGGTAAGACTACACTTTCAAATCTTTTAAAACAAATATATGACTGTAACGTATTTAAAATGGATGACTTTTTCTTACAACCCCATCAAAGGACAAAGGAAAGGCTTGAAAGTCCTGGAGAAAATGTAGATCATGAGCGCTTTGAACAAGAGGTCTTGATTCCACTATCCAAACATGAAGATATAAAGCTACGTAAATTCAATTGTTCAACTTTGTCAATACAATCTGCTCACTTAATTCCATATAAATCATTTAATGTCATTGAAGGTTCTTATTCGATGCACTCAGATCTTCAAAGATATTATGCGTATTCCGTTTTCTTAACTGTGAGTAAAGAAGAACAACTTTCAAGACTTGAAAAAAGGAACCCAAATATGTTGAACAATTTTATTCAACGATGGATTCCTTTAGAAGAACTTTATTTTAAAACTTTTTCAATCCAAGACATATGTGACATAATAATAGATACATCAAAGGCCTGAATCATCAGGCCTTATTTACATTATTCAACTTGTTCATCTTCCATACTAACAATACGACCTTCTCTTTGTCCAAGATCATATTTTTCACGGTACTCAGCCAATGTTGTTTTATAATCGTCACCTTCAATCGCATATACTTTGGAATCGTGAATATGAATATCTGTATCTTTTTCACGAATCTTAATCAAAGCCACCATACTACTTGCACAATGTGTAGCGATACGGTTTAAACTATTTAATAAATCATTGAATACTGTACCTTCTTCAAGGCCACAGTTTCCTTGTGATAAACGTTCAACGTGACGCAATTTCATTTCATCACAAAGTCCACGAATGACAATTCCTAATGGAGATACGCGTCGAGCCAAAGCCAAATCATCTTCTAAATAAGCATGATATGTCATATTCATAGATTCACGAACAGCCTCCATAACAAGGTTTAACTCATCCATAGCGGCTTCTGACATTTCCATACGATTCTCATTGATACACTTTGACATCTCGGCAATATCTGCAGCGTGATCCCCAATTCTTTCAAAGTCACTAATTGTATGAAGATATAAAGAAGCTTGTCGAGTTTGTTCTGTATTTAATGCTTGTTTTGTCAGCTGCATTAAATAAGAACCTAAACGTGCTTCATATTTATCAATCAATTTTTCTTTACGATGTACTTTATCATATTTTTCTGGTTTAAACTCATTGATCAAGTTCATTGAACGATTCACGTTATTACGCACCTTTTTAGCCATACCATTCATGACACGATGACATTGTGCAATCGCCAAAGCAGGATACGGAATCAAACGTTCTTCTAGTAAATCAAAGTCAGCTTGTTCTGCTAAATCTTCAGGACTGTCTTTAATAATACGCATCAATAATTTTTCAATTTGAGGAATGAACCAGAATAACACTAATACATTTCCACAACGAATAGCTGTATTCATTAATGCGATATTTACTGGAGACATAACTTTATTCACAAAGCTATACTGCATAAATACATTTGAACCATAGAATAGAATTGACCAGATAATCATACCAAATAAGTCGTTGATCAAATATTCTAATGCGGTACGTTTACCATTTTTATTTGCACTTAAGGCAGAAATCAACACAGGACATGCAGCACCAATACCAATTCCTAAGTTAATTGGAAAGGCTGCCGCAAATGTCAATGAGCCTGTCATAGATAGTGCCTGCAAAATACCAATCGCAGCACTTGCACTTTGTAAAACAGCAGTAAACAAAATACCAACAAGAATACCCATGATTGGATTTGAGAACATTGTAAGCATACTAATGAATGTTTCGTTCGTTCTTAAAGGCGAAACGGCTCCACTCATTTGTTGCATACCTGTCATTAAAATCGCAAAACCAAGCATGATATTTCCAACATTTTTATGTGTTGTACGTTTTCCAAATGTTTTTAAACAAATACCAATAAACGCAAACAACGTTGTGATCGTAGCTGTTGAAAATAAGCTTGCGATTCCACTTGATCCACCAACATAAGATAAACACAATATCCAACCAGTAATACTTGTACCAATATTGGCACCCATAATAATACCGATAGCTTGTCTTAGTTTCATCATACCTGAGTTAACAAAACCAATGACCATTACTGTCGTAGCACTACTAGACTGAATAACAGAAGTAACACCTGCACCTAAGGCAACACCTTTTAAGCTTGTGTTTGTCATCTTGTACAAGAATGCTTCTAACTTGTTACCGGCTACGCTTTTTAGTCCATCGCCCATTAATGACATACCGAACAAAAATAACGCAATGCCTCCTAATAGGGATAAGACCATTGTAACTATTTCCATCTTGAACTCCTTTATAAAATGAATATTTAATTTTCAATTTTTACGCATATCGCGACGTCTTTATTATGCAATAAAAACAATGTCAAAACAATATTAAATTTATGTTAATTTTCTGTAAAATGAAGTTTTTTTCTGAAAACGCTTTAAAAAAGATGACTTTAGAAACCTAAAATCATCTTTGCGATCATCTCAAAAAATTGAATCATATTTGAACGTAACATACCCAACGGATAATCTAATAAACCTGAAAAAATCAATAAGATAAATAATAGATTCATCCATGGTGCACCATCAATAAATTTATAGTATTTATCGTCGGGTAAAAACGAAAACAATACTTTTGAGCCATCTAATGGTGGTACTGGAATCAAGTTAAAAATGCCAAAACCAGTTGAAATCAATCCTGTATATGTCAATGTATTCGATATAAAATATCCTACACTAGACATCATAAAATATGGAGCAAATTTATAAAGTGCATAAAATAAGAATATACAAATAAAGCTTAATAGAAAGTTTGCGATTGGACCCGCAAAACTTGTCCATATGATTCCTGTCTTCGCATCTTTGTAGTAACGTGCATCCACGGGTACTGGTTTTGCCCAGCCAAATCCACATACTAATAGACAGACAAGTCCAATCCAGTCAACATGTTTAAAAGGATTTAAGCTCAATCGACCTTCTATCTTAGCCGTAGGATCTCCCATCCAATAGGACACAAGTCCATGTGCCGTTTCATGAATCGACATGGAAAGAACAACGGCAATGACAAGATAAATAATATTTGATAAATTAAACATTAAATCTAAAGTGCATTACATCGCCATCTTGCACGACATAATCCTTTCCTTCTAGGCGCAAGCGTCCTGCTTCTTTAATAGCTAATTCGCTACCCAATTCATCGATATCTTCAAAACGATATACTTCAGCACGAATAAATCCCTTCTTGAAATCTGTGTGGATAACACCTGCACAATCCGGTGCTTTCATGCCTTTTTTAAATGTCCATGCACGACATTCATCTTCTCCAGCCGTTAAGAATGTACATAGATCCAATACGGCATAAGCCTTTTGAATCAATTGATCCAAACCAGATGTTTCAACACCTAATTCTTCTAAGAAAGCATCTTTTTCTTCTTTATCTAAGCCAGACAATTCTTCTTCCATTTGCGCACATAAGGCAACAACCTGGTTATTCTGGCTTTGTGCATATTCTTTCACTTGATTATAGTAAGCACATGAATCTGGATCCATGATCCCTTCATCATCTAAGTTGGCAACATAGATCATAGGTTTAGCTGTCAATAAGTTATAGCCTTTCATCAAGATTTGTTCATCTTCATTCAATTCTAATGAACGAGCTGGTTTTCCTTCTTCTAAGATTGGTTGTAAACGATCTAATAAAGCCAATTCATCCAATGATTCTTTATCCTTGTTTGTCTTAGCCTTACGTTCGATCTTACTTCTACGATTTTCAATTGTCTGAAGATCCGCTAAAGTTAATTCTAGATTAATAATTTCAATATCACGAATTGGATCTACACTATTTTCAACGTGTGTGATATCTGGATTGTCAAAACAACGAACTACGTGACAAATCGCATCTGTTAAACGAATGTTTGATAAGAATTGGTTACCAAGTCCTTCACCTTGACTTGCTCCCTTAACTAATCCCGCAATATCTGTAAATTCAAATGTTGTATAGATTGTTTTTTTCGGATTGAAGATTTCAACTAAGCGATCAATACGATAGTCTGGTACTTCTACAACACCTACATTGGGCTGAATTGTCGCAAATGGATAGTTTGCGGCTTCTACTTGTGATTTCGTGATAGCGTTAAATAAAGTTGACTTTCCTACGTTTGGAAGACCAACGATTCCTGCAGTTAATGGCATAAATTCAATACATCCTCTCTATTCTTCTTCATGTCGAATTACTTTTTTTAATTTCTTTTCAAATTTTTGTCTAGGCATTAAAACACTGGCTCCACAACCTAAACATTTAATTCGAATATCAGCACCCATACGAATAATTTTCCATTCATTGGACTTATGACAAGGATGCTCTTTTTTCATTTCTACAATATCATTTAATCCATATTCCATAATTATTCTCCTTGCACATGCATATGATATGCATCCAGCGTATTCGATAATAACATACAAACCGTCATTGGACCAACACCTTTTGGCACTGGACTTACATAACTTGCCTTTTTCGCAACCGATTCAAAGTCACAATCCCCTACAAGTTTTCCATTGACACGATTGATACCTACATCAATAACGACAGCTCCTTCTTTTACCCAATTTTCATTGACCATTTGAGCAACACCCATCGCAACAATTAAAATGTCGGCTTGTGAGGCAATCTTTTCAATATCCGGTGTCTTTGAATGAACGATTGTTACTGTCGCATTCCGATTTTGAAGCAACAGGGCAACTGGTTTGCCTACAAGGTTACTTCTTCCGCAGACCACAGCACGTTTACCAGATAAATCTTTACATCCAATGGAATCTAACATAGCCATAACACCTTGTGGCGTACAAGGAATAAAGCCTGGGCGATTCGTAAGTAAACAACCAGCATTCATGGGGTGTAAGCCATCTACATCCTTTTGTGGATCAATCAACTCTAAAACTGCTGTTTCATCTAAATGCGAAGGCAAAGGCATTTGCACTAAAATACCATCGACTTCAGAATCTAGGTTCAAACTCATAATCACATCATTTAATTCTTTTTGCGATACATTTTCATCTAAACGAATTGTTCTTTGAAGCATCCCAATAGAAGAACAAGCCTTTTCTTTACCACGAACATAAGACATACTTGCCGGATCATTTCCAACAAGTACAACACTTAATAATGGTAGCCTTGCCCCTTCTGCACGGATGTCATCAATTTTTTGTTTCATATCCGCCTTGAATCGATCCGCAAGTGTATTTCCATATATAATTTCCATTAAAATAACTCCTTTGAATCCAATACAATGGTTACTGGACCATCATTCAATAATTCAATCTTCATATCAGCACCAAAAATACCTGTTTCAACATGCATACCTTGTTCTTGTAGTTTCTGATTGAATTGATCATACAATGTTGTAGCTAAATCTGGTTTACCTGCATTTGTAAAACTTGGGCGATTCCCCTTTTTACAATCCGCATATAAGGTAAATTGAGAAATAGAAAGAATACTTCCTTCTACATCTTGTATGGATTTATTCATCTTCCCATTTTCATCTTCAAAAATTCGCAAGAATAAAATCTTATGAATCATTTTATCAATAATTTCATTTGTATCTTCATTATTGAATCCTACAAAAATACAATATCCATAATCAATTTGACCTGTTATTTGACCATCTACCGTACATTTTGCGTTCTTTGCTCTTTGAATTACTACTCTCATCCTTTTTTCTCCAATATACAAACACTAAGGCTTACAATGCCCTCTTCATTTCCTACAAAACCAAGTTTTTCTCCACGCGTAGCCTTAATTGAAACATCTTCTATGTCACAATGCAATACATTTGAAATATTCGTTCGCATAGAAACAATGTGCGGTGCCATTTTAGGTCTTTCGGCCAAAATAGTCGCATCTACATTACCAATCTGATATCCCATTTCATCCATCATATCATAGATATGTCCTAATAAGACAAGACTGTTCGCACCTTTATATTTAGGATCTGTATCTGGAAAATGTTTTCCTAAATCACCTAGTGCAAGGGCGCCTAAAATACTTTCGCCAATCGCATGTGTTAAAACATCGGCATCCGAATGTCCTAAAAGTCCTTTAGAATGTTCAATTTCAACACCGCCCAAAATAAGTTTGCGACCCTCTACAAGCTGATGAATATCTACGGCTTGTCCAATACGTATATTATGCATAAACCACCTTAGACGTTCTTTCAGCGCGTTTTCCAAGCTCTTCGTCTCTATAACCTAAAATACAATGTCCAATACCTTCATAAGATTCTGGTATTCCCCATTTGTTCTTTAATTCTTTTCCATATTCTGTTTCAAACACTTCTTTAGCACGGTGGATCCAACATGAATCAACACCTAAGGCATTTGCAGCATTCATTAGATTCCCCATAGCCAAAGCTCCATCGTATAAATATGTAGGTGCATGGGTATCCGCGAAGACAATAATCAAACTTTTTGCACCATAAAATGGGTCTGCCAATGAATTCATAACCTCTGCATTCTTTTTAGATAATTCTTTTACTAATTCTTCATCCTCAACAGCTACAAAGGCAAAGATTTGACGATTCATGCCACTAGGTGCACATTGCCCGGCATAAATAATTTTTTCAACCAAATCATGGCTCACCTTTTTGTTATTATATTTTCTTACACTTCTTCTCTCTACAAGATTTTTATATGCTTCATTCATAATATTTTGCCTCCAAAACCACCTCATATTATACAATACAAAATCTTATTATACAAAAAAAGCCTGGCTAAAAAGCCAAGCTAAAATTTAAAATTATCTAACAACACGAATGAATTGTGGAGAGGCTGCTGTGCTTAAATATGCACTAGCAATTACAGTCTTACCTTCGTAGTTTCCATGAACAGCTTGTCCATTTCCAATATAGATAGCGATGTGGTCAACACCACGTCCACCATTGTTGTAGTACAATAAGTCACCTTCTTGAGGATCGTTAGTGTAGTATCCATATTGACCTGCGTATTGATCTGGCCATAATTGATAAGCATCACTTACACCAGCATTTGCCAAGGCTTGTTGTACAACTTGTGTACACCATAATCCATCAGTTACACCTACTAATTTCTGTGCTTCAGCAGAAATTCTTTGTCCTAAAGTACTAGTTGCTGGTGTTTCTGCAGGAGCTTGTACTTCTGGTGCTGGAGTTGTTTGTTCTGGAGCAGGTGTTACAGTCTGTTCAGGAGCTGGAGTCTCAGTTTGTTCTGGAGCAGGTGTTACAGTCTGTTCAGGAGCTGGAGTCTCAGTCTGTTCTGGAGCAGGTGTTACATTCTGTTCAGGAGCTGGAGTCTCAGTCTGTTCTGGAGCAGTTGTTTCTGCTGGAGTTTCAGTTGTATCTGTTGCTTCAGTTGTAGTTACTGGAGTTTCAACTACTTCTGCGGCTTTTTGTTCTGTTTCTTCTTTTACAGCTTCTTGACTAGCTGTTGCTACTGTTTCTTTCACTTCCCCTGTAATGTTACTTGAAACGCTAGCTGTTGTTGCTTTTTCAGTCTTTGAAGAATTTACTGTTCCATCTTCTGAGAAATAGTAAGATTTTCCTTCGATTTCTTGCCATCCTTTTGCCACAGTTTTATCTTCATTGACATAGCGATCACCATGCCATCCTGGTTCTTCCTTAGCTGCAACTACTGTTGCCACAACAGGGAAAGCAGATGCTACACATAAAATCGCTGCGACTTTTTTACCATTATTTTCTACAAAGTTCATTTTATTCTACCTCCTATTTAAAATAGTTCACGATTAGTTTACCACGAAACCACCTCACAAACAACCCTAAATTTTATTTTCGGTTAGAAACAACTAAAAATAAAAGGCCTCAAAGAGGCCTAGATAATCATCAATTATTTTGTTTTTTCAATGATTTCTGTGAAGCTATCTTCCTTCAAACTAGCACCACCAATTAATGCACCATCGATATCTGGTTGAGCCATATATTCAACGATGTTATTAGGTTTAACACTTCCACCATATTGGATACGTACTTTTTCAGCAGCTTCTTCACCATACATAACCTTAACTTGGTCACGTACGATCTTACAGCAGTTTTCAGCAATTTCAACTGAAGCAGATTTTCCAGTTCCGATAGCCCAGATTGGTTCGTAAGCAATTACCATTTCACCAACACATTTTGGACATAAGTCAGCTAAAGAACCAGCTAATTCTTCACGAATTACTTTTTCTGAGTTTCCAGCATCGTAATCAGCTTCTGTTTCACCAACACATAAGATTGGAGTGATTCCAGCTTTGATCAAACGTTTAGCTTTTTTGTTTACTGTTTCATCAGTATCACCGAACATTTCACGACGTTCTGAGTGACCAATAATGCAGTATTTAACTCCCATTTCTTCTAACATAGGAACACTAACTTCACCAGTGAAAGCTCCACTATCTTCAAAGTGGCAGTTTTCAGCAGCTACAACTAAGTTTTTAGCGTGATCCAATGCAGTTCTTAAATCAGTAAATGGACATCCAATTCCATAAGTAGCATTTTCGCTAGCAGCAACACCATCAACAGCTTCGAAGAAAGCTTTTGTTTCAGCGTTGTTTTTGTTCATTTTCCAGTTTCCAACGATAATAGGTTTTCTCATCTTAAGTACATCTCCTTATTACTTTTCGCTGATAATAGCGATACCAGGTAATGTTTTACCTTCCATATATTCCAAACTAGCTCCACCACCAGTTGAAACGTGAGAGAATTTGTCTGCATATCCTAATTGTTTTGCAGCAGCAGCAGAGTCTCCACCACCGATTACTGTAATAGCTTCTGGTAATTCAGAGATAGCTTTACATACTTCTTCAGTACCTTTAGCGAATTTAGGCATTTCGAATACACCCATAGGTCCATTCCATACTACAGTTTTAGCACCAGCTAAAGTTTTTCTGAACAATTCAACAGATTTAGGACCAATATCTAATCCCATCCATCCATCAGGAATTTGTCCAGCATCAGCAACACTAGTGTTAGCTTCTTCACTGAATGCATCAGCGATTACGTTATCTACAGGAAGAACTAATTTGTCTCCAGCTTTTTCTAAATATTCTTTTGCTAAATCCAATTTGTCATCTTCAACTAATGAAGTACCGATTGAACCACCAACAGCTTTAGAGAATGTATAAGCCATTCCACCACCGATGATAACTTTGTCAGCTTTTTTCAATAAGTTGTCAACAACATCGATCTTACTAGATACTTTAGATCCACCAATGATAGCTACAAATGGGTGAGCTGGTTCATCAACAGCTTTTCCTAACATTGTAACTTCTTTTTCAACTAAGAATCCTAATCCATTTTCTTTAATGTTTGTAGGGATACCTACAGTAGAAGCGTGAGCACGGTGAACAGATCCGAATGCATCTTCAACGAATACTTCACCTAAGCTAGCCCAATATGCACCTAATTCAGGATCGTTTTTACTTTCGCCTTTTTCGTAACGAGTATTTTGCATTAATACGATTTCTCCATCAGCTAATGCATTTACAGCGTTTTCTAATTCTTCACCACGAGTTACTGGGCAGAAAGTTACTTTTACATCTGGTAACAATTCTTGTAAACGTACGGCTACGCATTCCAAGTTGTTTTTAGCTTTGTCTTCTTCAGTCTTAACTTTTCCTAAGTGAGACATCAAAATAACTTTAGCTTTGTTTTCTACTAAATATTTAATTGTAGGTAAAGCCATTACGATACGGTTATCATCAGTGATAACACCATCTTTTCTTGGCACGTTAAAATCACAACGTACGATGACCTTTTTTCCAGCTACATCAAGGTCTTTAACAGTTCTCTTTGTCATGTATATTCCTCCTACTGTCATTTTTTTGCACATCCATTATATCACTACATAAATTGATTGACTAGTTTTTCACAAGTAAAATATTTCACAAAAAGCGCTTACATCACTTACTTGTGGTAATTACGACCATTATTGATCATAAAACCACGATAAATCTGCTCCAACATCAAGACTCGCGTCATTAAATGTGTAAAAGTTAGATCCGATAATTTCCAACGATAATTCGCTCTAGAAACTAATTTTTTACTTGGTCCTAGACTTCCCGCAATCACAAAAACAATATTTGAATGCTTCATTTGCCACATATCCAAATTTTTCGCAAACGTCTCAGAATCAATCATCTTGCCATGAAGATCAAGCAATACCACAAAATCTTGATCCAACAATTTTTCTAGAACACGATTTCCCTCTTTTTCTTTCACCAATAAAACTTCAGCTTCTCTAGAAATATGCTCATTTGCTTCATCCTTGACTTCGATTTCGCTAAACTTACAAAAAGCCGACAATCGCTTCATATATTCTTTCTCTAAAGACTGCAACGCCTTATCTTTATTCTTTCCAATCGCAATTAATTTAATCACAATATCCCTCCAAACAAATACATTATCCTAAAAACATAAATGATTTTCAAATTTCATTTTTTTTAATATCTTCCACAAAATAATCATAGCGATCCAAAAATAATTTCATTGTTTGATAGCTAGACGTAGATTTATAATCCACTTCTTCTACCTTATCTTCATCAAATGATAAGATTTGTGCACCCGGAAACCCTAATAATATAGGTGAATGTGTCGCAATGATAAACTGACAATTCTGTTTCACACACGATTGAATTAAATAAAGTAGTGCCAATTGATTCTGACAAGATAAAGCTGCTTCGGGTTCATCCAACAAATAAAGTCCATTTTTATTCGTTTGTTTCATCAATACAGAAAAGAAACTCTGACCATGCGATTGATCATGGTATCTTTCAGAAAAAACACCACTATATTCCATTTCTTTTGTCGCAACATTATAAAAGCTTTCTGCACGCAAGAAATACATCCAATCCGGTTTTCTAGAACGCCACAGACGCATATGCTTATGCAAACTAGAATACGAATCATACGTAGAAAAATTATAGTTTCTTGTTCCACCTTCTGGATTCAATCCATTTTTAATCGCAAGAGCCTCTAATAAGGTCGATTTACCGCTTCCATTTTCTCCACAAAAGAAAGTGACTGGCTTAGTAAACATAAATTGATCGATACTTCGAATACTTTTAATATCGGCCACATAATCATCAATTTCATCCCACAAGATATCAAATCCATTTATATACATATATATCACCTAAGAAAAATAGTACTCTATCTGAGTACTAAATTCCATGATGATTCACATAATAAATATAGATACATAACCCAATCAAGATAAATCCCAATATCCAATTAAACATTTCTTTTCACGATTCCATAATACACTTTTGAAGTTAATACATAAATCACAATGTAGACTAGGGCAAAAGCCACAAAACAGAACATTGTCGTACGAATATAAAGCCATGAATCACTCACAAATAATAAATGAAGTAGCTTTTCAATCATTGGATACGCAAAACAAACATGAAGTCCTGCCACAAGTAATGGCATAAAGAATACCGTTAATACCTGTGAATGAATAGCCTTCTTTACATCTTGTTGTTCAAGACCTACTTTTTGCATAATTTCAAAACGATCCTTATCTTCATAGCCTTCTGTAATTTGTTTGTAGTACATAATCAGAATGGTTGCCATGATAAATAAGAAGCTTAAGAAGATTCCAATAAATAAGATGCCTGCATATAATTCAATCAAACCTTGTTTCTGATCCGATTTACTTAACCAAATAAAATTATTTATATTTCCATTCTGACCTAACTTTTTAATAACTTCCCGCTCATTCGCATCACAATCAAATGAATAACTCGCATATATTGTACTCGCATTATCATTATATACATTCAATTGATCTTGTTGCATCGTTTCTAAAGTCTTTTCTGAATCCACAATAACATAATAATGTTCTGTCACATTGGGATTGCTCTCATCCATCTTCAAGTGATCCAATTGTTTCTTCACAACATATTCTTTTCCAAATAAAGATAAAGTCTTTTCTTTGATTGTCTCTACATTGGAATACACATAGATTTCATTTGGCTTTAAAGAACCCTTGATATTTTCATAATCTTGAATATCCTTTAATGGAAGACAATAAAATTCTTGAATCTCATTTACTGCATTCATCCCCTCATTCTGGTAATCCGTAATCAAAGTGCCATTCTTTAAATATCCAGCATAATCCAATCTCTTATACGCAATAAGATTCTTTGGAACAATGCCCATACGAATCAATTCTTCACTCATTTCATCAAAATCAATATTGGTAGCTTCCCCATATCCTGTTCCAATAAAATCTCTTGGATATTGTGAATCCACAACACGATCAATACTTGACCACATGCTAAGGGTTGTAGACAACATCACTAAAACCATTGTAGAAAGAATACAAATATTCGCAAGTCCTACCGCATTTTGTTTCATACGATACATCATGCCAGAAATACTAATAAAGTGATTCGTCTTATAATAGTAATTCTTGTTTTTCTTCATTAATTTTAAGAAAGTGACCGAAATTGATGTAAATAATAAATAGGTTCCAATAATGACAAGTACTACAGCCACAAAAAAGACGTAGAGTGCACTTAAAGGATTTTTTGTGCTAATTGACAAATAGTATCCAATACCTAGACAAAGAATACCGACAATGGAAAGAAACCATTTGGCCTTAGGCTCTTTTTCACCCATATGACTCGAATGAAGCAATTCGATTGGACTTGAAATATGAATACGAATCATAGAATAGAAATAGATCAATACATAGATCAATCCAATCACAAGAACACATTGTCTCATACCTATAAATGAGAAATAGAAACCAAGTATAATATCTGCACCAATCATTTTTGCGATTACCAAAAACATCGCTTTATCAAACAAGATACCTAAACCAATACCTAAAGCTAATGATACAAATAAAGTAATCGCAGTTTCATAAAACAAGACGCGAGCTAAATGCTTCTTTTCCATTCCTAATATAGAGAATAGCGCAAACTCTTTTTGTCTTCTTTTGATCAAGAAACTATATGTATAGAACAAGAAGATAAACGCAAAGATTTCAATAATGACAACCCCAAAGCCTAACATCTGCGTTAGTGTCATTGCCCCTAACATCTCATTTAAGTTTGGATTGTTTGCCAAAGAAACGACCATATACAACATCATTGTCGTTAAGACACTCGTTAATATATAAGGAATGATGGTACGCACATTCTTCTTCAAATTATCTACAGCTAAATTTAAATAGAAAGCTCTACTCATGATGCACACCACCTGTAGCTAGTAATGTCAACGTATCACTAATACATTGGTACATCTGATCTAAATTCTTGTTTCCCTTATAAATTTCATGGAAGATTTTTCCATCCTTAATAAACAGAACGCGAGACGCATGACTTGCCGCCTTTGTTGAATGGGTAACCATCACAATCGTCTGTTGATTTTCATTGATTGTTCCAAATAAATGTAAAAGTTCCTCTGTACTCTTTGAATCCAAAGCCCCCGTTGGCTCATCGGCCAGAATTAGATCTGGATTTGTGATGATGGCACGAGCTACAGCTACACGCTGCTTTTGTCCACCACTAATTTCATATGGAAACTTATCTAAAATACCCTCAATTCCTAATTGTTTTGCGATAGGTTCCAATCTTTTTTTCATTTCTGGATATTTTTTCTTGCTTAAAACCAAAGGCAAGAAAATATTGTCGCGATTATTAAAATTATCTAATAAGTTAAAATCTTGGAATACAAAGCCCAAGTGTTCTCTTCGAAAGTTCGCAATTTCCTTTTCTGAAATATGTGTAATATCTTTACCATGTAATAAGACTTGTCCACTTGTTGGTTTATCTAAAGCGGCCAAGATATTTAATAGTGTTGTCTTACCTGATCCAGACTCTCCCATGATAGCGACATATTCGCCTTTATTCACATTAAAATTAACGTTGGTCAATGCCTGTACTTGATTCTGTGTAAATCTTGTTGTATATACTTTTTTTAAATTTTTTACTTCCAATAATGCCATATTCATTACCTCCATGTACACCAAAATTCTACAAAGAATTCAAAAATGCAGCCATCGATTCAGCTAACACTCATCTTACAAGATTGTAAGATTACTCAATTCTTCCTTCAAAATGCGTAAGATCTAATATCACTCGAGTCCCTTTACCAACACTCGATTCAATTGTTATTTTATGATTTAACATATCTAAAATATTTTTACATAAATATAGACCTAGACCACTTGCCGTTTTATCACTACGCCCATTTATGCCTGTATATCCCTTTTCAAATACACGATTTATATCACTTGCACTAATGCCAATACCCGTATCTTCAATAACTAAGACATGTCTTGATTTCATATATATAGATATCAAACCATTTTAATTGGTATATTTAAGACTATTCGAAAGGATTTGTTCCAACACAAACACAAGCCACTTTTCATCACTCAAAATAACATCCCCTGTTTCTTTAAAGCTCAACTGAATGTGTTTACGAATAAATTCTGTTGAGAAACGGCGAATCGATTGTCGAATCAAATCATCCAATTCTAATTCTTTAAATAAGAAATCTGTGTGCGTACTATTTAAGCGTAGATAGGCTAAAACCATATCTGTATATTGATCCATGCGTAAGAGTTGCAACTTAATTTCATTACGACTTAAGTTCTCATCTTCAAGTAGTAATTTCATAGCGGCAATGGGAAGTTTAGTCTGATGCACCCACATCGTAAAATAATCTTCTAAATCATGCATTTTATTTTCTGAAGAAATAACATACTCATCATGATACTCTTTCATAGCCACTAAGATTTTATGATAGTCTTCTCCCATCAATGAAGAATCTTGAAGATTACAAGATAAAGAAACATTACTATTGGATTGAAGCGTTACTAGTGTTTGGTGTTTCTTATAATATTTGTAGTAATCAAACAAGAAACAAACCACCAACAAAACACATAAAATCATAAAGGCATATGTAAAAGCTTCAAGTTCTAAATTATAGAGTTTAAATACACATAAGCAGACGAATATACTCACAACATAAATTGTGATAAAGAACGCTCGATCTTTTAAATAATGACTAAACAACTTCATATCTTATATCCCAGCCCTTTTTTTGTTTGAATAAAATCCACAATGCCAATACTCTCTAACTTTTTACGCAAACGATTCACATTCACACTCAGTGCATTTTCATCCACATAAAAGTCCGTCTTCCACAAATATTCCATTAAACTATCTCGAGATACAATCGTCCCCTTCTTTTCCATAAGTAAACGTAGGATCTTAGCCTCATTCTTACTCAGTTCCATTTGAGAAGATTGAAAACATACCGTATTATCATCTAAATTAAAGCGTACACCTTGATATTCAAGGATATTATGATTGGATACAAAGCCATAGCTACGACGTAAGATAGCTGTTATTTTAGCAGCTAGAACATTTAAATCAAATGGTTTACATACAAAATCATCCGCACCCTTAGAGATAGCCATCACAATACTCATATTGTCTGTAGCACTTGAAATAAAGATAATAGGAACTTTGGATTCTTCACGAATCTTTTCCGTCCATAAATATCCATTTAAATAAGGCAGTGTTATATCCATTAACACTAAGTCTGGATTAAAGGATTGAAATGCATCCATTACATTATAAAAATCTGTAACTCTTTCAACACTATAATTCCAAGATTTAAGAAACGATTCTAACTTTTTTG
>OKUC01000435.1_pt1 | contig 21247 bp, 14 predicted proteins | sample 1606761 | NCBI WGS metagenome assembly OKUC01 (sample SAMEA3882542, study PRJEB24775) | human gut metagenome | biome: human-associated habitat; feature: intestine environment; material: feces | place: Netherlands | collected 2009/2010 | reverse complement strand
GAGACCATTACCAACCGCTATTTGGAAGCGGCTGGCCGCCCGGAACGTGTTGACCTGCGCTCCTTTGAGCGACAGGGCATCCAGCAGATACCGACCGTGCATCTCGGTCCCGCCGCACACCAGATGGAAAAGCGTGGAGTGGAAACTTTTCTCGGCAACCTGAACCGGGATATTCGCGCCGCCAATAGCCTGATGCAGTCCATCCGCAGTGCGATTCGTGGGCTGCAACGCTGGATCGCAGACCTGAATGAAAAGAAGCAGATTCTTTTGGATGCACTGGAACAAGCCAAGGAGCCAATGCTGTCCGACCTGCTGGTGGATTACTTCAACCTCCGCAACGAGCAGCGCAGCGATTGGTCTGGCAAGGCAAAACTGAAATGCACTGTCCGAGACTTTGAGGAAGTCAAACGGGCGGTGGACTATCTGAAAGCCCATTCTCTGAACACCATCGAGGATCTGGATACCGCAATTTCTAACCTGAACCAGACCGCCGCCCCTCTCCGTAGGCAGTTGAAGCAGAACGAAAACCGTATGCGGGCAATCGCCCAGATCAAGGATGCTGCCGCCGCCCATGCCAAGCTGAAGCCCATCCACGACACCTTTATCAAGAAGAACTTCAAGTTGACCAAGGACGCTTATGCCGCCCAGCACAAAGAGGAGCTGGACACCTTTAATAAAGCTGTCCGCACTCTGATGAAACTGAACGGCAGCACAGCGGTAGATTTTTCGGCATTGGATGCCGAATTTTCTGCGCTGCAATCCGGCAGCGCAGAACTGCGTACCAAACTGGAAACCTTGCAGCCGGATGTCTCTGCCCTGAAAAATATCCGCAAGTATATCGACATGGTGCTGAATAAGCAGCAGCTTTCCGCACCGGGCGACAAGACCCCGGAGAAGGAATCGGTGCTGAAAAAGCTGAACGATAGCAAGGCAGCACTTGAACAGAAAAAATCACAGACCCAGCCAAAAGAAAGCGAACACACATTGTAAAAGGAGAAGCGCAAATGAGCAAAACTATCACATTGACCGAACATCGCCCCGCTGACGGACTGTTGACCATGCGAGTCAGAAACACAACTTACAACGTCAACATCTTTTTCAATCCGAACTCAAAGAACACATTGGATACTCAAATGCGAAAAATCATTCAAAAAGAAGCGAAAGCTGGTAATTTTTAAATTTGCAGCAGCATCTTGATTTTTTATCTTGACAAAATGCAGCCCAAAGGAACCGTGCTGGTGGAATGCGGCAAAATGCTTGAAAAGGGCGGCTACGTCATCAAGTCGCTGAACACCATCAATTTCCGGAAATCCATGCACTACAACCCGTTCAGCTACATCCGCAGCGAGAAGGACATCCTCAAGCTGGTCAATACGATCATCGTCAACACGAAGGGAGATGGCGATAAGTCCGGCGAAGATTTTTGGGTGAAGGCGGAGAAGCTGTACTATACAGCCCTCATCGGTTACATCTGGTACGAGGCACCCGACCACGAGAAAAACTTTACTACCCTGCTCGAAATGATCAATGCCTCGGAAGCCAGAGAGGACGATGAGACCTTCAAGAACCCTGTGGATGTCATGTTCGACGAGCTGGAAGCCCGCGATCCTGACCACTTCGCGGTCAAGCAGTACCGCAAATACAAATTGGCGGCGGGCAAAACCGCCAAGTCGATTTTGATTTCCTGCGGTGCAAGGCTTGCGCCCTTCGACATCGCAGAGCTGCGGGAGCTGATGAGCTACGATGAGATGGAGCTGGACACCATCGGAGACCGGAAGACGGCGCTGTTCGTCATCATTTCCGATACCGATGACACCTTCAATTTCGTCGTGGCGATCATGTATTCCCAGCTCTTCAACCTTCTCTGCGACAAAGCAGATGACGTTTACAACGGACGGCTTCCCGTCCATGTGCGCTGTCTGCTGGATGAGTTTGCGAACATCGGTCAAATCCCGAAGTTTGATAAGCTCATCGCAACCATCCGAAGCCGGGAAATCTCGGCGTCAATCATCTTGCAGTCCCAGTCTCAGCTCAAGACCATCTACAAGGATGCGGCTGACACCATCACGGGCAACTGTGACTGCACACTTTTCCTCGGCGGCAAGGAGAAATCCACGCTCAAGGAAATCAGCGAGGTGCTGGGCAAGGAGACAATCGACCTTTACAACACCTCAGAAACCCGTTCCAACAACAACTCCTATGGCTTGAACTATCAGAAAACCGGCAAGGAACTGATGTCTCAGGACGAGATCGCCGTCATGGACGGAGCAAAGTGTATTTTGCAGCTTCGAGGCGTGAGACCTTTTCTCAGTAACAAATACGACATTACGAAGCATCCAAAGTACCGGCAGCTCTCCGACTATAACAAGCGGAACGCCTTTGACATCGAGAAGTACCGGCAGCACAAGCTGGTAGTCAAGCCCGATGACACATTCGACCTCTATGATATGGGCGAGGTCGATGCAGATTAAAGCCCCGTCGCTGCACTGCGCAGTGGGTAAAGCCTGATGGCTCATCCCAAAGCAGAACAGCGACGGGGCTTCTTTTTTTATGCCCATTTTCAAAAATACACAACCAATCTTTTTCAAATCAAGGAGGAAAATCTATGGCTTTCATCAATCAGGCTGTCACGGTTCTTCAGACGCTCGTTATCGCCCTCGGCGCAGGTCTCGCAGTGTGGGGTGTTGTCAACCTCATGGAAGGCTACGGCAACGACAACCCCGGCGCCAAGTCTCAGGGCATCAAGCAGCTCATGGCTGGCGGTGGTGTGGTGCTGATCGGCACGACCCTCATCCCTCTGCTCTCCGGTCTGTTCGGTTAATCCGGCAGCCGCGCAGAAGTAGTCATCGGGGCGGGTGCTGGAAAAGGCACTCGCCCTTCACAATTCACCAACGATTTAAGGAGGAAATTCAAGTATGGCATTTATCAATCAGGCAGTTACGGTTCTCCAGACGCTTGTTATCGCCCTCGGCGCAGGTCTTGCGGTGTGGGGTGTTGTCAACCTCATGGAAGGCTACGGCAACGACAACCCCGGCGCTAAGTCTCAGGGCATCAAGCAGCTCATGGCTGGCGGCGGTGTGGTGCTGATCGGCACGACCCTCATCCCCCTGCTCTCCGGTTTGTTCGGCTAATCCACGGCAAGCCCAGCTTAACCGAAGGGTGGTGAAATATTGGGCAGCATTTTAGAAAAGATCGAACAGGCTCTCAAGGATATGCTGATCGGATGGATCGAGAGCAACCTGACCAATATGTTCACCGATGTCAACGAGAAGGTAGGAACGATTGCCGCCGAGGTCGGGCAAACTCCGTCCGGCTGGAACGGCGGCGTGTACCAGATGATCCGGGGACTATCCGAAAACGTGATAGTCCCCATCGCTGGTATCATCATCACCTTCGTTTTGTGCTACGAGCTGATTTCCATGATCACCGAGAAAAACAACCTTCACGACATGGACACTTGGATGTTCTTCAAGTGGTTTTTCAAGGCGGCTGTGGCGATCTATCTCGTGACACACACGTTTGACATCGTGATGGCAGTATTCGACATCGGGCAGAACGTGGTTTCCGGTGCAGCCGGAGTCATCCACGGCAACACCAGTATTGATATTGATTCGACGATTGCGCAGATGCGTACCGGCATGGAGAACATGGGCGTCGGAGAACTGCTCGGACTGTCGATAGAAACTCTTCTGATCAGCTTGTGCCTCAAAATCATGGCGATCCTCATTACGGTCATTCTCTACGGGCGCATGATTGAGATTTACTGCACCGTGAGCATTGCGCCTATTCCCATCGCAACCATGAGCAACCGCGAATGGGGCAGCATCGGCACGAACTATCTGAAAGGCTTGTTCGCTCTGGCATTTCAGGGCTTTCTCATCATGGTCTGCGTCGGCATCTATGCGGTGCTGATCAACGGCATGATCATCGCAGACAACATTCATTCGGCTCTGTTCTCTGTGGCAGCGTACACGGTTATTCTGTGCTTCTCGCTGTTCAAGACCGGAAGCCTCGCAAAATCCATTTTCCATGCGCACTAAGGAGGTCGGCAGCATGAAGAAGTACAGCATCATCTACGCCGATCCCCCTTGGGCGTATCGGACTTACTCCAAGAAGGGACAGGGACGGTCGGCAGAAAGCCACTACCCGACAATGTGCATTGAAGACATCAAGGCACTTCCGGTTGGCGAACTGGCTGCGAAGGACTGCGCTCTGTTCCTCTGGATCACGTTCCCATGCCTCTGTGAAGCACTCGAAGTGCTGACGGCATGGGGCTTTTCTTATAAGACCGTGGCTTTTGTATGGGTGAAGCAAAACCGCAAGAACGATGATCTCTTCACCGGCATGGGGTATTGGACAAGGGCAAACGCCGAAATCTGCATCCTTGCTACGAAGGGACATCCGAAGCGTGTTGACGCCGGTGTGCGTCAGGTCATCCTCAGCCACATCGAAGAGCATTCCAAAAAGCCGGATGAGGCGCGGGAACGCATTGTTCGGCTCATGGGAGACCTTCCCCGCGTGGAGCTTTTTGCCCGTCAGTCTCCCGAAGGCTGGGACGTTTGGGGCAACGAGGTCGAATGCACGGCTCATCTTCCTATGGAGGAAACACCATGTTGCGGCTAAAACCCATCTCTCTTCGTGACGCCAACGAGTATGTCCGGAAGTATCACCGACATCACAAGCCGGTTGCCGGTCACAAGTTTTCCATCGGCTGTGAAGCAGACGGTGAGCTGGTCGGTGTAATCATCGCCGGGCGTCCCGTCAGCCGGTATCTGGATGACGGCTTCACATTGGAGGTTACAAGGCTATGCACCAACGGAGAGAAGAACGCTTGCAGCTTTCTCTACGGCGCGGCGGCAAGAGCTGCTGCGGCTATGGGCTATAAGCGCATCATCACCTACACACTGGAAAGTGAAAACGGTGCAAGCCTTCGGGCTTCCGGCTGGATCTGTCAAGGCAAAGCGGGTGGGCTTCGCTGGACAGGCAAGCGTCAGCCGAAGGAGGATCAATATCCCGCACAAATGAAGCTGCGCTATGAAAAGCAGCTTAGAAAGGAGGAAACAGTCAATGGCATTTGTTCCGGTCCCGAAGGATCTTAACCGCGTCAAAACGAAGGTCATGTTCAACCTGACCAAGCGGCAGCTCATTTGTTTTTCCATCGCTGCGGCAGTCGGCGTCCCGATCTTCTTTCTGGCGAAGGCGCATCTCGACTTGTCTACGGCGGCAATGCTGATGGTGGTTATCATGCTCCCGTTTATCTTCTTCGCGCTTTACGAGAAGGACGGTCAGCCCGCCGAAAAGTATCTGTACCACATCGTACAGTCCATGTTCATCCGGGACAAGGTGCGTCCCTATCGCACAAACAATCTCTACGCTGAAATTCAGCAGAAAATCAAAGAACAGGAGGAATTGCAGCTTGAACAACAGCACAGCAAAGGCAAAGCCTAAGATGACCGTCAAGAACGGCGTCGTTTACGGCGATGCCCTTTCCGCTCAGGAAAAGAAGCGGATCGTCATGCAGAAGAAAAAGGACAGGAAGGCAAAGAAAGTCCGCAAGTCCGCCCAGCAGACCATCCCCTATGTGGAGATGTGCCGTGACGGTATCTGCAAGGTGAACAGCCGCCTCTACACGAAGTCCATCGCCTTTGAGGACATCAACTACCAGCTTGCGCAGAACGAGGACAAAACTGCCATCTTTGAGAACTGGTGCGACTTTCTGAACTACTTCGACAGCTCGATCTTCGTCCAGCTCTCCTTCATCAATCAGAAGGCAAGCCTCAATGAGTTCCGCAAGCGCATCAACATTCCGGCACAGGAGGACGCCTTCAACGACATCCGCTCCGAGTATTCCGGTATGCTGCAAAGTCAGCTCACCAAGGGCAACAACGGACTGGTCAAGAAGAAGTACATCACCTTCGGCATTGAGGCGGACTCCCTCCGCACGGCAAAGCCGAAGCTCGAACGCATTGAAACCGACATTCTCAACAACTTCAAAACCCTCGGTGTGAGGACGGAGCCGCTGTCCGGCTATGAGCGGCTGAAAGTGCTTCATGATGTGTTCAACATGGACACCAATGAGCCGTTCCGCTTTTCCTTTGACATGGTAGCCCGAACAGGACTCAGCACGAAGGACTTCATCGCGCCCACTTCCTTTGACTTCCGTGAAGGCAAGTGCTTCAAGATGGGCAAAACCATCGGCGCGGCGAGTTTCCTGAAAATCCTCGCGCCGGAACTCAATGACCGTATGCTTGCCGACTTCCTTGAGATGGACAGCAACATCACGGTCAATTTTCATATCCGGACGATTGACCAGGCGAAGGCAATCAAGAGCATCAAGTCGAAGATCACCGACCTCGACAAGATGAAGATTGAAGAGCAGAAAAAGGCAGTCCGCTCCGGCTACGATATGGACATCATCCCGTCCGATCTCGCCACCTTCGGCGGTGAGGCAAAGCGTCTGTTGCAGGATCTCCAGACCCGCAATGAGAGACTGTTCCTTGTGACCATCCTCATCATGAATACGGCAACCAACCGCCAGAAGCTCGAAAACGCGGTGTTCCAGACCGCCGCCATTGCCCAAAAGTATAACTGTGCGCTCAAGCGTCTTGACTTCCAGCAGGAGGAAGGGCTGATGTCCTCTCTGCCTATCGGCGTCAATCAGGTTGAAATTGAACGCGGACTGACCACTTCCAGCACGGCGGTTTTCGTGCCGTTCACCACGCAGGAGCTTTTTCAGGGTGGCGAAGCTCTCTACTACGGGCTGAACGCGCTGTCCAACAACATGATCATGGTTGACCGCAAGCAGCTCAAGAACCCCAACGGGCTGATCTTGGGTACACCCGGTTCCGGTAAGTCCTTCTCCGCCAAGCGCGAAATGACGAACGCCTTCCTCATCACGGAGGATGACATCATCGTCTGCGACCCCGAAGCCGAGTATTTCCCCCTTGTGCAGAAGCTCGGCGGTCAGGTCATCCGCATCTCGCCGGTCAGCACGGATTACATCAATCCGCTGGACATCAACACGAACTACTCCGAAGAGGAAAACCCGCTGACGCTGAAATCCGACTTCATCCTCTCCATGTGTGAGCTGATTGTCGGCGGCAAGGACGGCTTGCAGCCGGTTGAGAAGACCATCATTGACCGCAGTGTCCGCATGGTCTATCAGGAGTTTCTTGCAGACCCCAAGCCGGAGAAAATGCCGATCCTCGAAGACCTCTACAACATTCTGAGAAATCAGAAGGAGCCGGAGGCACAGCGCATCGCAACTGCCCTTGAAATCTATGTTCACGGCTCTCTGAACGTCTTCAATCACAGAACGAATGTGGATGTCAACAACCGCTTCGTCTGCTATGACATCCGCGAACTCGGCAAGCAGCTCAAAAAGCTCGGTATGCTGATTGTGCAGGATCAGGTGTGGAACAGAGTTACCATCAACCGCGCCCAGCACAAGGCAACGCGCTACTACATGGACGAGTTCCACCTTTTGCTGAAAGAGGAACAGACCGCCGCGTACAGCGTGGAAATCTGGAAGCGTTTCAGAAAATGGGGCGGTATTCCGACAGGTTTGACGCAGAACGTGGGCGATTTTCTTCGTTCTGAGGAGATTGAAGGTATTTTGGGTAACAGCGATTTTGTGTATCTGTTAAATCAGAATGCCAAAGATCAGGCAATCCTCGCTGATAAGCTGGGACTTTCTGATAAGCAGCTTTCCTATGTCACCAACTCCGAGCCGGGAAGTGGTCTGATACTGTTTGACAATGTGGTAATTCCATTTGTAGACAAATATCCGACAGACACCAAGACTTACAGAATTATGAATACCAAGCCGGAGGAATCGGTGCAGAAGGAGGACGCAGTGTAAATGGCAGAAAAGAGACAGAAAAAGCAGGCGGAAAAGGCATTTGAAAAAGAGATATTTTCCAAAGATAAGGAAGTGACTGGAGCAAAGCATACAGAACACAGGCAGGACAACACCTTTTCTGTGGAAAATCAGTTTCATGCCAATGAGAAGCCTGTGAGCAATCTGCCAAGAGATGCGAACCATGGCAGTCATAGAAGAAATGCAACTTCTGGTCACAGCGTCCAGAAGTCGGAAGCCGAAGCGGAAAAGGCATTCTTAAAGGAAAACAGTTTCATGCAGGATGAGCAGAGTGATTTTGAAACATCTTCTGACAGCACGATAGAAAACAAGGTTCATGTCAGGGACACCTATCAACGGTCTGAGGAAAAAGGAAAGTATCACAATAGGCGTGTGCAGAGAGAACACGCACACAGAGAACGTGCAAAGTCGGAAGATACAAAGCAGTCCGATTATGGAGATTTCCAGACAAAGGATGCCACATTTTCGCAGGGGCAGACGGAAGAATTTACCGACAGAAAAGTACAGAAGGCTTTTGATAAGTCGGAAAAGAGCCGCCGAAAGTTGCAGAAAGCAAAGGACAAGATGCCGACAAAGCGGCAGTATGAGATGAAGCGTATCTTTGATGAACAGACCGGAAAAGCAAAGTATGTTGTGGTTCCGGTGGATGTGGAGATGCCATTTAAACCGGATGGACTGGGAAAGACTGCGGTTCACAAGCTCCAGACCGAAAATATGTATTTTGTGCATCGAAAGATTGCAGAGACAGAAAAGGATAATTCTGCTGTGGAGGGTGCACATAAGACAGAACAGCGTGCAGAAGATGTTTACCATTACATGAAATATCACCGCAAGAGCAAGGCACAGAGAAAGCGTGACCGATTAGAGCGATTGCAGAAAAAACAGGTCACAGCGGATATGAAGCTGGAGTATGAGAAATTCATCAGTGAAAATCCACATCTAAAGGGCAACAGTCCAAAGAAGCAGTTGCAAAGGCAGCTACAGAAACAGCGTATCAAGCGTGAGTATGCCAAGGCAAGGCGGGCAGGAGCAGAAGCCAAGACTGCAAAGGAAACATTTACAAAGACAGCCAATGCTGCAACCGGCATTGCAAAGAAGTTACAGGAGATTGCCACAAAAAATAAAACACTGATTATCACAGTGGGTATTTTTGCTCTTCTGCTTATTATGATCATGTCGGCATTATCAAGCTGCGGTTCCATGTTTACCGGAACTGTGACAACAACGATGGCAAGCACATATCTTAGCTTTCCGGCAGAGATTGATGCAGCAGATTTATCTTTTACAGAAAAGGAAATGGAGCTGCAAAACAAGATTGACCGGATTGAAACTGATTATCCGGGATATGATGAATACGATTATAACCTTGGTGCAATCGGGCATGATCCATATACACTGATCAGTTATCTTTCCGCAGTCCATACGGAATTTACTGCCGCAGGAATAGAGAGTGAGATTCAGGAATTATTTGATGCCATGTATTCACTCACTACCGAGGAAGTAGAGGAAACACGGACAAGGACAGTCACAAAGACCGGAACCAGAACAGTTACAAATGCAGATGGAAGCATCAGTACCGAGGAATACGAGTATGAGGAGGAAGAAGAATATACCGTAACAATTCTTCGTGTCACACTTACGGTCACACCGCTTGAGAGCATTGTAGCCGGACGCATGGACAGCGAACAGACGGAAATTTTTGGAGCCTATACGGAGACAAAAGGCGGCTTACAGGTCTTTGCTTCTCCGGTTGATTATTACTGGTATTACTATATCAGCAGTTATTATGGATACCGGAAGAATCCGAACACCGGAACAGAGGAGCTTCACAGGGGCGTGGACATTGCAGTGCCGACAGGTACCGTTGTCTATGCGGCGCATGACGGAACGGTTATGGAAGCGGCTTACGATTCCTATTATGGGAATTATGTGGTGATTACGGACAGTAAGGGATATACCACAAAATATGCCCACATGGACAGCTTAAATGTGTCCGCAGGGCAGAGTGTAAAAAAAGGTGACAATATAGGCAAAAGCGGAAATACAGGAAGCAGTACCGGAAGCCACCTTCATATCGAATGTCTGTATAACGGGGAATATTATAACCCGTTATTTTATTTTGAAGCAGGAGAACAGACCATTTATGGGGAAACAACGGGCGGTACCGGAGGAGGAACCGGCAATGTGATACCACCGGAGTCCTATGACGATGCAACGGTGCAGACGCTTATGAGGGAAGCAAACAGGTATCTGGGAATGCCATATACTTTTGGCGGCACAGCTCCGGCAAGTTTTGACTGTTCCGGTTTTGTATGCTGGGTATTTTCAAACAGCGGCGTACATAACCTGCCAAGAACTACAGCACAGGGCATTTATGACCAGTGTACTTCGGTATCCGCATCGGAAGCAAAGGCAGGAGATCTCATATTTTTTACAAAAACTTATAATGCAGGGCGAACCGTCACACATGTTGGTATTTATTGTGGAAACGGTACGATGGTGCATTGTGGTGATCCAATCCAGTATACCTCAATCAATACCTCTTACTGGCAGAGCCATTTTTATGGTTTTGGAAGATTAAATTAGCGAAGGGAGGAAGATCAGTTGTCAGTAGAAAGAATCAATGCACAGCTTAAAAAGGTCAGAGAACAGATAGCACAGCTACAGGCAAAGGAAAAAGACCTTGCAGAGCAGAAACAGATGGCGGAGGATGCCGAAGCCATGAAGATCATTCGGAAATATAAAATCTCATCAGAGCGATTGCAGATGCTTAATAAGCTCAGTGAGGATGAAGTCAGAAATCTATTACAGAAACGGGAACAGGAAAAGGAGGATTCGACTAATGAAAAACAGGAGATTATCGGCTAGGGCAGTGGTGTCCTTTATGCTATCGGCAATACTTTTTTGTATGCCGATTGGGGCATTTTTTGCCAACAGGGCAAATACTGTGGAGGTTCATGCAGAGGATACCGCAGAGCAGTCCACAGAGAATACAACGGAAAATTCCACAGAAGGCACAACCGAGGAAACACAGCCTTCCGCAAAATGCACCTGCAAGGAAAAATGCAGTCAGTATGCGGTGGATGAGGATTGTGAGGTGTGTGCAAAGGATTATAAGGAATGTGCTTATATCAATCCGAGCGTAAAAATTACAATCAATACACCTTCTGGGTGGCATAACGATACCACGAAAGTAACAGTCAAGGTGGAGGATACTATTGTATCCGGCAATTTTACCGTTCAGACAGTAAAGGCGAAAGTCGGGCAGAATGGAAGCTGGACAGATATTACCGAGGATATGTACATAGAGATTTCCGAAAACAGCACCATTTATGTGCAGGTCACAGACCAGAAGGGCAAGACCTATGAGAAAAACCGCTATATCAAGTGCTTTGATTTTACGAAGCCTACCTTAAATGCGGCAGTCAGCGACGGTCTTTTGAGCATTCAGGCACATGATACGGATTCCGGTATCAAGGCAATCTATGTCAATGGCTATGAGTTTACAGAGCATACGAATGGAGCCTTGAATATCCGTCTGCAACAGTTCGATGCAGGGTATCAGTATTTCACGATTTCTGCCATGGATAATGCAGGAAATACCTCTGAAATCTATAAAACAGCCAATCCGTATTACACCGATCCGGAGAATAAGGACAGCAGTGAAAAAGATCCGGCACAGCAGCTTCCGGTGGATGCGTCGGCAACCAAGCCAAGCTCTGCAACCGCACAGGTCACAGAGCATACAAAAACGGATGTGAATGGAAATACAGTTTCCCAGACAGGCAGTGGAACAACTTCAAGCAGTTCCGCAACAGCAAAGCAATCTCCAAGTACGGGAGATACTTCTAAGGATGCAGACCAGAGCAGTGACAGCCAGACCACAGAAAAAGGCAAGGAATTTTACACAATCCAGACTGCATCAGAAAAGATATTTTATCTTGTGATTGATCGTGATGGGGAAGATGAAAAGGTGTATTTCCTTACAGAAGTCAGTGAAAACGACCTGCTGAATACCACAACGGATAACAGCGAGACACTTCCGAAAAATTCAGCAGCATTGGAATCTGCAATTCCTACCAAAGACAGTGCATTGTCAAATAATAATGCAGATACCACAGGAGAGAAAAAACAGGGAACGGAAAGTGTTGAGGGCAGTACCGAAGAAAGCACGGAGGATACAAGTAAGCCGAAAGAGGATACCGCAAAAGCAGATGGTTCCGGCTTTACATATATTTTAATAGGCATTGCTGCGGTAGCTGTGATCGGAGTGGTATATGTTGTGAAGTCTAAGAAGAAAAAGGAAAACTTCATTGATGAGGATGAAGATGAGGACGAGCTTGACGAGGACTACGATTATGATGACGAGGAAGAAACCGAGCAGGATTCCGACGAAGCATTCATAAATGGTGGTGATGATACAGAATCAGTAGACACAGACGAGAATGACAATGAAGATAACAACAACGAGAATGATGAAGAAAATGGGGAGGAATAGAGATGGAGCTTGTAATTGCAGAGAAGCCGAGTGTGGCACAGAGCATTGCGGCAGTTCTTGGTGCCACACAGCGTAAAGACGGATATTTGGAAGGCAATGAGTATCTAGTATCATGGTGTGTGGGACATCTGGTAGAACTGGCACAGCCGGAAAGCTATGAGGAAGCATGGAAGAAATGGAGCTATGAGAGCCTTCCGATCATTCCGCAGGAATGGCAGCATGAAGTGAAAAGTGATACAAAAGCACAGTATCAGATTTTGAAAAAACTTATGCATGATGACAGGGTGGATGCAGTCGTGTGTGCTACCGATGCCGGAAGGGAGGGAGAGTTGATCTTCCGCCTGACCTACAACATGGCAGGGTGCAGAAAACCGATGAAACGATTATGGATTTCTTCCATGGAGGAGAGTGCTATCCGTGACGGCTTCCATAATCTTCGTCCAGGCAGTGATTATGACAATCTGTACAAGTCAGCACTATGCAGGCAGGAAGCAGACTGGCTTGTGGGTATCAATGGCACTAGGCTTTTTACGGTATTGTATGGTGGCAAGGCATTAAAGGTCGGCAGAGTGCAGACACCGACACTTGCCATGCTGGTAGACCGTGAAAGTAAAATCATGAATTTCAAGAAAGAAGCCTATTATATGGCTCATATCATGGAAAATGGTCTGGATGCTGTATCGGAGCATATCAGTGATAAAACGGAAGCAGAGAGGATTGCAGGAGCCTGTGAAAACGGACAGGCTCTTGTCACTTCTGTGATAAAGGAAGAAAAGTGGGTGGCACCACCGAAACTCTATGACCTTACCACACTCCAGAGGGATGCAAACCGTCTGTTTGGCTTTACTGCCAAGCAGACATTGGAATATACGCAGAGTCTTTATGAGAAAAAGTTAGTAACATATCCGAGAACAGACAGCCAGTACCTTTCCGATGACATGGAGGGAACAGCGAAAAATGTGATTGAAGCAATTTTCAATTCGCTGTTATTTGAGCAGAATATCATGTTCAATCCAGATATTAAAAGAATTTTGAACAGCAAGAAAGTGACGGACCACCACGCAATCATTCCTACCATGGAGATCATCAAGCAGGACTTAAAGGCAATCCCGGAGAGCGAAATGAAGATACTTTCCCTTTGTGCAAACCGTCTGCTGTGTGCAACCGGGGAGAAGCACATTTATAATTCCACAAAGGCAGAGCTTACCTGCAACGAGATTGTGTTTAAGGTATCCGGTAAGGAAGTATGGAAAAATGGATGGAAGGAATTTGATGATTTCTTCAAAAATTCCTATAAGACCACAGAGGATAAATCGGATGCCGAGGAAGAAAAGAAGCTGCCGGAGCTTCGTGAGGGCATGATGATTGCAGTGGAGCAGACAAAGGTTTCCGAGCATTTCACACAGCCACCGAAGCATTATACTGAAGATTCCCTTTTGTCGGCAATGGAGCGAGCCGGAGCAGAGGATATGGGTGATGAGGTGGAGAGAAAAGGACTTGGCACACCTGCCACCAGAGCCGATATCATAGAAAAGTTGGTAAAAGACGGATTTGTGAAACGTGAGAAAAAGCAGATGATCCCGACAGAGGACGGAATGAAGCTGATCACGATACTTCCGGATGTAGTAAAATCTCCGAAACTGACCGCTGACTGGGAGAATGAGCTTACTCTTGTATCCAAAGGAGAAGTTGCTGCAGAACAGTTTATGTCTGGGATTGAAACTATGGTAAGTGATCTTGTAAAGACCTATCACAGCGTTAGCGATGAGCAGAAAGCCATGTTTGGGGCAGGAAAGAGTGGGCAGGAAGTGCTTGGAAAATGCCCAAAATGTGGTTCTGATGTAGTCAAGGGAAAATTCGGAGCGTACTGTACCGGGAAGTGCGGTATGAATGTCGGCAGGGCACTTGGGGTAACGCTTTCCGATTCACAGGTCAAGAGCCTGCTTCAAGGGAAAAAGATACTTGTAAAAGGATTAAAAGGCAAGAAAGGCAGCTATGATGCTTATTTGATTCCGGAGAGCATCGAGAAATTTTCCTACACGAAAGACGGTAAGGAAATCAAGGGATTTCAGTATAAGTTTAAGATGGAATTTCCACCGAAAAAGAACAAATAGAAGAAAACAATTCCAAAATAATTTCAGTTTGTCGGTGCAACACTAATACCACACATAACTAAAATAACAACACAGCGTCAGAGCGTATGGGAAAACCTGTACGCTCTAATTTTTATCAAAAAATGGAGGAAAACCACATGGAAGAAACAAATGTAACAATGACAGCGGCGGAAATGCAGGGCGAGCCTGCAGCAAAGGAAAATGAAACAAAGGCGGAGAAGTTTATCCGCATTGGCGAGTACCGCATGAATAAAGCGGTGGATGCCATTGGCAGACTGGAAAATCTTGCGAACCGCAGTTCCTATGAATATACACAGGAACAGGTGGATGCTATGTTTCAGGCATTAGAGGGGAGGGTTGCGGAAGTAAAATCAAGATTTGCACCGAAAAAAGCACCGGAAGGCAAGAGTTTCAGCTTTGGTACAATCGAATAATTGCAACAATCAATCATGGAAAGGCAGTCATGTAGTTTATGTGGCTGCCTTTTTGTCGTATCTATGACAGGAAGGAGAACTGTGTGAGAAAATATGATTTTATATCGGCTCTGGCAAAAGAGACAGCAGCCGAGGTTGTCAAAAATCGTGAGGAATGGATGAAATACCTGACTACAGCGGCAAGGCTGTATAAGTATCCGTTCCGGGAACAGCTTTTGATCTATGCACAAAGACCAGACGCAACAGCTTGTGCTTCCATAGAACTGTGGAATGAGCGTATGCACTGTTGGGTAAATAAAGGTGCAAAAGGTATCGCACTTTTGGATGAGGATGACGCACATGGAAAGCGTCTGAAATATGTATTTGATGTGTCAGATGTCCATGCGGCAAGGAGAATCGGACGGTATCCGGAACTATGGGAATTACATGAGGAACATAAGGAAGATGTAATTAAGCGTCTGGAGCAGACTTATGGTGCTACCGATGATAAGAAGCTGTTTGAAGAAAGACTTATTGAGATAGCTGAGAGGATTGCGGCAGATTATTATGAGGAATTGTTGCCGGATTTGCAGTACATGATCGAGGGCAGCTTCCTAGAAGGACTGGACGAGCAGAATGTCGGTATCCGTTTAAGAGATACTTTATCTGAGAGTATTTCTTTTACACTTTTATCTGCCTGCGGTGCAGATATGCAGGAGTATGGTTCGGAGTTTGCTTTCGATTTTATCCATGAATTTAATTCCATGGATACCCTTGCGGTACTTGGAGATGCAGCTAATGAACTTGCAAAACCGGTACTTTTAGAAATTGGAAGAACCATAAGGGCATATAACAGAAGCCACGAACAGGAACAAACAGAAAATTTAACGCAGAAAGGACTTGCAAATACTTCTGAAATAGACTACAATGCGTTAAAGCGTGAAAGCGAGAGCGGACATGAGGAATATATTGACAACAATCAAAACAGCGTAGAAAGGGGCAATAGCAATGAATCTGACATACGAGAAGAATGGGGATTATCTGATCCCGACATTACAGGCGGACAGTCAGCCGGAGGGAACCGTAACGAAGTACGGAATGATGAGGGAGACTTATCTGAAGGAGAACCACAGGGGCGTGTACTCAGCGTTTCTTCTGAAAGGGACATTGAAAGAACACCTACTGACAATCCAGAAGCAGGCAGAGGAGAGAATGGAGAAGCTGACAAGCCAGATGGCGGCAACCGAGGGAGTGACAGAACAGCTCAAGGAAACCGATCAGATGCTCTGGGTAGCGAAGATGAACAGCATTCGGAACCGAGCAGAGGAAGTGGTTCTGGGAGAACTGGTTTACAGTCTGTAACAGATACCGATGATCTTCTCCGGGGAGACGCAGCGGAACCCACCTTTACACAACTCAGCCTGTTTCCTTCTTTTGAGGAGCAGGTCGGAACAGTCGCAGCAGCGGAAGCAAGTATGAAATATACCATGCCCGCTGCTTTTTCTTTGCCACAGAATGAGCTTGAAACCATTCTTCGCAGTGGTGGAGGAAAACAGCACAGCAGAAAGCGTATCTTTGCAAAGTACACAGAGGGCAGAAATGCCGAGCAGATGGTGGATTTTCTGAAAAATGAATACGGTCAGACCGGAAAAGGCTTTGAAATCAATGGGAATCCGGTATCGGTGTGGTTCGATGAGCATGGTATGAGTGTCGGCTATGGAACACAGGCAAGGGAAACACCACTTGTTACTATGAGTTGGGAAGAGGTAGAGAACCATATCCGCTCTATGATTGAAAATGGCACTTATATGAGTGCGAGTGAAGCATTTCTTGTGGATACGCAGGAGCGGAACCGTGTTGCTAATCAGATATTTTTCTTTCTTAGGGATGGCATGGATGAGACACCGGAAGAACTTGGATTAAAAGCCAGAAACTATCCGGAGAGTGAAGCAAAACTCATGGAACTTCTTTCTACCCATGAGGGCAGGGAACAGCTTAAAAATATTTTGGAAGATGCGGCAAACCGCCTTGCTTCTGGAGAAGCAGAATTAAAATGGCGGCATGTGAAATCACCGGAATATCTGTTATCGGAGATAGCAGACCTTGACAGGGAGAGACTGGAATTTCCATTGCCGGATGCGGTGGAGGTAGCACAGGAAGATTTTATCACGCAGGATGAAATTGACTATGCACTTGGCAGAGGAAGCGGCTATGAGCATGGAGCTTTCCGCATTTATGAGTATTTCATGGAAGGACATGACCAGAAGGAAACAGTTGCCTTTCTGAAAAATGAATATGGTATTGGCGGCGGTTCCGGTGGACTTCCAGGCAACGATGATTCCCATAATGAACATGATGGAAAAGGTATCCGTCTGGAGAAGGGCAGCTATGGAAATCCGTATGCAAAAGTGCTTCTGAACTGGAATGTAGTCGAGAAAAGGCTACGTGAGCTGATCCATGAGGATAAATACTTATCTCCACAGGGGAAGAAAAACTATAAGGCTTATAAGGAAGAACAGGCAGAGAAAGCAAGACAGCGAGAACTTTCCCGTCTGGAGCATGGACAGCGACTTGAATGTAAGAAGGACATCGAAGCCTTGATTGCCGAGAAATTCAATGGTTTTGTGCTTCCGAGGAATACCGCAGATGAGATCATAGATAAATATGGCATTGACTGTGTGGAATTTGTTCTTGCAAATACGGTTACGCATTTTGATTATGACGGTCGTTTTTCGCAGAACAATAAGGACTGGGCAAAGGGCATTGTTGCGGAAAATGAGTGTGAGAACAACGATCTGATTCTAAGCTCACATCCGGCAGTGCTGGACGGATTTACCAATCAGGCGAGAAGATATATCAATGTGATTCGGGAAAAAGAAAAGGAAGCACAGCAAAAGATCACGATTGATGGATATGAGTGTGTTCTGGTTGATGAGTGGGGCAGTGAAAAAGAGAAATATCTGCTTGGAAATGACATTGAGGACAGCAGTTTTTATTATGCACAGGTCAATGGGAAATCCTTTGAATACGACCATAAGCCGGAGCGTAGCGAGGTAGAGGACGATTATATCAATGCCATTGCAGAGGAAGATATTGACCGACACGAAGCAGAGGTGTTTTCAAGGTTTGAGGGGACGGATGGTATCGCAGAGCCGGATGAAACTGAGCCACAACAAGAATTTTCACAAGAGGAATCGCAGAAATTATCATGGCATGTGGTACATGATGCAGATGATGAATATGGCAATCCGACACAGTGGAGTGCAACCTTATCAGAGGGAATATTCCTTTGGATTGATAAGGAAGTGGACGGATATGCTATTTATGATACGGCAGACACCACCCGTCCGGCATTGGAGACATTTTCGACTTTGCAGGAAGCAATGGATTGGGGGAATGAGCTTGCAGAAAGTGGCAGGGAAGCAGAAGCGGAGTTTTCTGACGAAAAGGAACAGAATGTTGTTACAAAACAGACAGAAGATGAACTGGACAGTATAGATACGCAGTCTGCCCGTGAGAGTCTGGAGAATGGTGAAGCAGACCGACAGACAGAGGAAATGCTGTCACAGGTGCTTACAGGAGACTGGGAACCGATTACTCTTCCTTCACAGGAAGAAAATAAACCAGTACCGGATAAAAGCAACGCTGTCAATTTCCATATCAGCGATGACCGCTTGGGCGAAGGCTCTCCAAAAGAGAAATTCCAGAGAAATGTTGCAGCAATCAGGCTGTTGGAGCAGATCGAGGGCGAAAACCGTTATGCTACACCGCAGGAACAGCAGATTTTATCCCAGTATGTCGGCTGGGGTGGTCTTGCCGATGCGTTTGACGAGAGCAAATCAAACTGGTCAGCAGAATATCACCAGTTAAAGGAACTGCTATCACCGGAGGAGTACCGCATGGCAAGGGAGAGTACCTTGAATGCCCATTATACAAGTCCGGTCATTATCCGCCAGATGTACGAAACATTGGAGAAAATGGGATTTTCCAAAGGAAATATACTGGAGCCTTCCATGGGCATCGGCAACTTTTTTGGTATGATGCCGGATTCCATGAAAGAGAGCAGGCTTTACGGAGTAGAGCTGGACAGCATTACCGGACGCATTGCAAGGCAGCTTTATCCGCAGGCAGATGTGCAGATCAAAGGCTTTGAAAAGACTGATTATCCGAATGATTTCTTTGATGTGGCAATCGGAAATGTGCCTTTTGGTCAGTATAAGGTGGCAGATAAGCAGTATGATAAAAACAATTTCCTGATCCATGATTATTTCTTTGCAAAGACGTTGGATAAAGTGCGTCCCGGAGGTGTGGTTGCTTTTATCACAAGCAAGGGAACCATGGACAAGGCAAGTCCGGAAGTCAGAAGATACCTTGCACAAAGAGCAGACCTGCTTGGTGCAGTCAGACTTCCGAACACCGCATTTAAGGCAAATGCAGGAACAGAAGTGACTTCGGATATTTTATTTTTCCAGAAGCGTGACCGCATGGTGGAGCGTGAGCCGGACTGGGTACATCTGGGAGAGGATGCAGATGGCATTGCAATGAACGCTTACTTTGCAGAGCACCCGGAGCAGATCGTAGGAAAGATGGAAATGGTATCCGGTCCTTATGGCATGGAAAGCACCTGCAGGGCAGATGACAGCAGATCTTTTGAGGAGCAGTTAGCGAAAGCACTTGAAAATATTACAGGACAGATTGATACGATTGATCTGGATGAGGAGCTTGCGGATGACATGAGCAGGCAGAGTATTCCGGCTGATCCGTCCGTTAAGAATTTCAGCTATACCGTAGTCGATAACGAGGTATATTACCGTGAAAACTCTGTGATGAAGCCTGTGGAAGTATCGGACACCGCAAAAGAGCGTATCAATGGCATGGTGGCAATCCGTAACTGTACGCAGGAGCTGATTGATATGCAGCTTGAGGAATACTCCGATGTAGCAATTAAGGAAAAGCAGGCAGAGCTTAATAGCCTGTATGATAATTTCTCTAAGAAATATGGTCTGATTAATTCGCAGACGAATAAGAGAGCCTTTAATCAGGACAGCAGTTATTGCCTACTGTGTTCTTTGGAAAAACTCGATGATGAGGGCAACTTCAAGGGAAAAGCAGATATGTTCACGAAGCGTACCATTAAAAGGGCAGAGGTTGTCACAAGTGTGGATACCGCAAGTGAAGCGCTGGCAGTATCTCTAGCAGAAAAAGCAAAAATAGACCTTGATTTTATGGGAGGGCTTACCGGAAAAGATAAGGATACACTTACCGAGGAACTTCGTGGTGTTATTTTCCAGAATCCGCTTACGGATGTGTGGGAGACAGCAGACCAGTATCTAAGTGGCAATGTGCGTGAGAAACTTGCCATTGCAGCAACCTATGCAGAAAATCATCCGGAATATGCCCCAAATGTACAGGCTCTTACGCAGGTACAGCCGAGGGAGCTGGACGCATCGGAGATTGAGGTGCGTATCGGTGCCACATGGATTGATCCAAAGTATATCAATGATTTTATGCGTGATATTTTCCAGACACCGGAACATTTATTCCGCAGGGATACGATAGGTGTGCAGTTTTCGGGTGTAACCGGAGAGTGGAATGTAAAGGGCAAAAATGCGGACTATGGCAATACGCTTGTCAACATGACATACGGTACAAGCCGGGTAAATGCCTATAAGATACTGGAAGATTCCCTGAACCTCAAAGATACGAGAGTATATGACACCATTGAGGAGGATGGAAAGGAAAAGAGAGTCCTCAATAAAAAGGAAACCATGATTGCAAGCCAGAAGCAGGAAGCAATAAGGGAGGCATTTAAGGACTGGGTATTCCGTGATCCGGAACGTAGGCAGACACTTGTGGCAAAATATAATGAGCTTTTCAATTCCACCAGACCAAGAGAATATGACGGTTCGCATCTGAAATTTCCGGGCATGACACCGGATATTGAATTAAAGCCGCATCAGAAAAATGCGGTTGCCCATGTGCTGTATGGAGATAATACCCTACTTGCGCACTGCGTTGGTGCCGGAAAAAGTGCGACACGTTCGTAACTGAAAAGGTTACGCACAAGTCAGCTAACAATAGAATCGGGAACTGGAAAGGAGTCCCTGAAAAGACTTGGAGAACTAATATTCCGATAGGTGGAATGATGGGGTAACGCCCTGAAACGCCCCCTTAATACTCCGACTGGCACCAAAGATGGAAACATCCGGTGTCAGAAGCTCGGTGAAGGCGGCCGAGAGCAGCCGTAAGAAATGCTGGAAAGTCACCAGCCCCACGAAAGCCGTCCAGAGGTGGACGGAGCTGCCTATAGGCCGGAGGTCTACAAAATACCCAAGGTTAGAAT
>OKUC01000390.1_pt1 | contig 22427 bp, 20 predicted proteins | sample 1606761 | NCBI WGS metagenome assembly OKUC01 (sample SAMEA3882542, study PRJEB24775) | human gut metagenome | biome: human-associated habitat; feature: intestine environment; material: feces | place: Netherlands | collected 2009/2010 | reverse complement strand
GTGTTTTGCGCGGGCCAGCCGGCGCACATGGGAAAAGGAGGAAAAAGATATGACAGATCGACTCGCTGCACTGGCGGCGGCAGTGATGCTGGCGGTGACGCTGGCGGCCTGCGGCGCGGCAGACGACAAGACAAACGGCAACGCGCCGGACACCACACCCAACGGCAGCATCACCACACAGCCGGACACCAACGGCACGGACACCGGCAGCGCCAAAGATGATCTGAACGGCGGCCGCACCGAAAGCGGCCGGGCGGATGAGGACGGACAGATGGACGGCACCGTGGAAACGCGGCGGTACGACCGGGCACTGGCCGCATCGCTCAGTCAGCTGATCCTAAACCGGATCGGCGAATGACAAAAGCGCGGCGGGCACACGATGCCCGCCGCGCGGTTTTTACCGGCAGGACTTGCATTTTTTAAAAAATGGGATATTATATAGGTGAAAAACGTCCCCGCCCCCTTTTTTCGTCCTCTGAACGTCGAACGCGGGGCACGGAACAAAATTTACGCCGCAGCGGGCGGCAGAGAAAAGAAGGTTTTTACTATGACAAAGATCGACATCGTTTCCGGATTTTTGGGCGCAGGCAAAACGACCCTTATCAAAAAGCTGCTGGCCGAGGCCTTCCCCGGCGAGAAGCTGGTACTGATCGAAAACGAGTTCGGTGAGATCAGCATTGACGGTGGGTTCCTGAAGGACTCCGGCGTGCAGATCAGTGAAATGTCCTCCGGGTGCATCTGCTGCTCTCTGGTGGGCGACTTCAACAAGGCGCTGAAGGACGTACATGAGCAGTTCCACCCTGACCGCATCCTCATCGAGCCCAGCGGCGTGGGCAAGCTCAGCGACGTGATCGTGGCGGTGGAGAACACCGTGAAGGACGTACCGGACATGAAGCTGAACAGCTTTGTGACCGTAGCGGACGCCACCAAGGTCAAGATATACATGAAGAACTTCGGCGAGTTCTACAACAACCAGATCGAGTCCGCCGGCACCATCATCCTCTCCCGCACCCAGCGGCTGAGCCAGGAGAAGCTGGAGGCCGCCGTGGCGCTGCTGCGGGAGAAGAACCCCAATGCCGCCATTCTCACCACACCCTGGGACCAGCTGGATGGCATGACCATTCTCAGCGCCATCGAAAAGGTCTCTCTGGCGGACGAGCTGCTGGCGCATATGCGCGCTGAGCACGAGGCGGATGAGGCGGAGCACGAGCATGAGCACCACCATCACCACCATGACCATGACGAGGATGAGCACGATCATGGCCATTGCTGCCATCACCATGACCATGATGATGACGATGACGACGACCATGAGCACTGCTGCCATCATCACCACGATGAGGACGAGCATGACCACGATCATCACCACCATCACCACGACGGCGAGGAATGCGATGATCCCCACTGCGGCTGCCACCATCACCATCATCACGCCGACGAGGTATTCACCAGCTGGGGCACGGAGACGGTGAAGGCCTACTCCGAAGCGGAACTGGAGCACATCCTGACGGCGCTGGACAGCGGCGAATACGGCGCGATCCTGCGGGCCAAGGGTATCGTGGCTGCCGCCGACGGCGGCCAGTGGCTGCACTATGACTTTGTGCCCGAGGAGCACCAGGTGCGGCGCGGTCCGGCGGACTACACCGGCCGTATCTGTGTGATCGGCTCCCAGCTGAAAGAGGATAAGCTCTCTCAGCTGTTCGGACTGTAAGGAGTGGCTGACATGGATATTCCTGTTTATCTTATTGCCGGATTTCTGGACGCCGGCAAGACCGAGTTCATCAACGGCATCCTGCGGGACGGCTTCGCCGCCGAGGACCGGACGCTGCTGCTGTGCTGCGAGGAGGGCGAAAACGGCTATGATCCCAAGGTACTGGGCAACGTATTCACCTATACCGTGGAGGACGAGGCGCAGCTGACGCCCGACTTTCTGAAGAAGCTGGAAAAGCAGTACCGGCCCAAGCAGGTCATCGTGGAGTACAACGGTATGTGGAGCATGGAGAAGCTGTACCGCGAAGGACTGCCCGCCAACTGGATACTCTATCAGATCATGTGCCTGGTGGACGCCACGACCTTCGAGATGTATCTGAAGAACATGGGGCAGCTGATGATGGAGAAGATCACCAACTGCGATATGCTGATCTTCAACCGCTGCAATGAGCAGCTGCGCGCCCAGCTTCGCAGCCGCAACCTGCGGATGGCCAACCGCAGGGCGGATATCTACCTGGAAAACGAGGACGGCACCAGCGAGGAGTACGTCACGCCGGAGATGTCGCCCTTCGACCTGACCGGCGGCAAGCTGGAGGTGCCGGACGAGGACTACGGCATCTGGTATGTGGACATGATGGACAACCCGGGACGCTACGAGGGCGTGGAGGTGTCCTTCAAGGCGCTGATGTGCCACTCCAAAAAGTTCAAGGGCGTGCACTGCCCGGGACGCTTCGCCATGGTGTGCTGCGACAAGGATATGCAGTTCCTGGCCCTGGTGTGCCGCGGCGAAGGGCTGGAGCAGTATAAGGACAAGCAGTGGGTGAAGATACACGCCACAGTGAAGAAGGAGGCCTGTGACGCCTATCAGGGCGAAGGCCCCGTGCTGTACGTCACCTCCATCGCCGCCACCACCAAGCCGGACCCGGAGATGGTGTCTTTCTGATCGCGATCCGTATATTTTCACCGCACAATTGCAGCGTGTATAGAAAAAGACCCGCCGATGGCGGGTCTTTTCAACTTGTTTCGGCCTCAGCGGACCAGCTGGATGGCAGCGGGGAGGTTTTCGATCTCCACGCGGGGCGCACTGGGGCAGTATTCACCGTCCAGGGACCAGGGGAGGTTCTCCTCGGTGGTCAGGGTGACGCGCCGGACATGGCGCAGTATCACGCCGGGATAGTCGTACTGCATACGGGTCATGGCGGTAATAAGGTTCTGCAGATCCAGTGCCGTCTTTGGCATACGGAGCAGCAGCAGTTCGAATTTTCCGTCGTCCATCCGTACACGGGAGGGATCCAGCTTCACCAGGCCGCCCAGGGAGGTGGAATTGCACACAGCGCCGAAAATGAACTCCCCCTCAAAGCGCTCACCATCGGCATCCACCGCGCAGCGGTAGGGCCGCAGGGAGTCCAGATCGCCCAGCCCCTCCAGAATGTAGGCAAAATGGCCCAGGGCGTTCTTGGCCGCCTGGGTGGCGGAGTAGGAGGACCGGGTAAAGGCCCCAAAGGAGGCCACATAGGCAAAATAGCGGTCGTTATGCCGCCCCACGTCCAGGGGGCAGGGCGTGCCGGTGGCGGCCGCCTCTGCCGCGGCGGGCAGCATGGTGTGAAGATGCAGGCTCATGGCAAAGTCGTTGGTGCTGCCGCAGGGCAGATAGCCCAGCAGGGGCCGCTGCTCCAGCTGCATAAGCCCGGACAGCGTCTCGTTCAGCGTGCCGTCGCCGCCGGCACAGACCACCATGTCGTACTGTCCGCCCCACCGGGCGGTGATATCGCGGGCCTGGCCGCCCGCCTCGGTGATATAGACCCGTACCAGATAGCCGGCACGGGAGAACTGCGCCACGGCATCGAACAGCGGGGCGCGGGATTTTGTCTTTCCCGCACGGGGATTGACGATAAACAAGAGCTTTTTCATAGGAACACCCTTCCATACCATCGTAATTCTCGCATTTTGCGCGGGGTTGTCCGAGTATGATACCACAGTTGCGGCGGGATTGCAATACACATTCCGCCGCGGGTGTTTGTGTTCGAAAATTGTTGCAAAACGCCGCGCATACGGGTATGATAGAAAAAACAGCAGTGGGAGGTCCTGCCATGAAGCGAACGCAGTATTTCAAATGGGGACTGACGGCCTTTTTGACCGTATGTGCCGTGCTGGTGTTCTACGACACCTTCTATCAGGCGGGAACGCTGCAGCAGTTCGTGTCCAAGCTGGCATCCATCCTGGCGCCGGTGCTGTACGGCTTTGCCATCGCCTATCTGCTGACGCCCATCATGTCCTGTCTGGAACGGGCCATCGCGGCGCTGTGGAAAAAGCTCTTCAAAAAAGAGCTGAAGCAGCCGTCAGGCGCGCTGCGGCTGGTGAGCATCCTGCTGACCGAGGCCGTGGTCATCTTCCTGCTGTATCTGCTGATGAGCGTGCTGGTGCCCCAGGTGCTGGACAGCGTGACCACCCTTATCAACAACGCAGAGTCCTACTACCGCAAGGTCTATCGCTGGGCCAACGACCTGCTGGAGAGCGACAGTGGGATCGGTGTCTGGCTGGCGGGGCTCATCACCGAGCGCTATACCGACGGCATGGCCTTTTTGACCGACAAGGTGCTGCCCTGGGCCCAGAAGGCCATTGTGCCGCTGACCAACGGTATCTGGAGCGGCATCCGCGGCGCGGTGGGCTTTGCCTTTGACCTGATCGTGGGCATCATCGTGTCCATCTATCTGATGGGCATGAAGGAGAAGAGCCTGGCCCGCTGCTGCAAGGCGGTCTACGCCGCGCTGCCGGAGGAAAATGCCGACGCGGTCATGCGCGGCACCCGGCGGGTGAACGCCATCTTCTCCGGCTTTGTCCGCGGCAAGCTGCTGGACTCCCTCATCATCGGCATCCTGTGCTTTATCTGCTGCTCCATCCTGAAAATGCCCTACACCCCGCTGGTCAGCGTGGTGGTGGGCGTGACCAACGTGATCCCCTTCTTCGGGCCCTTCCTGGGCGCGGTGCCGTCGGCATTCCTGATCCTGCTGGTCAGCCCCAAGCAATGTCTGGTGTTCGTGATCTTCATCGTGATCCTCCAGCAATTTGACGGCAACATCCTGGGGCCCAAAATTCTGGGCGACGCCACGGGCATCTCCAGCTTCTGGGTCATCGTGGCCATCCTGGTGGGCGGCGGCTTCGCCGGCGTGCTGGGTATGTTCATCGGCGTGCCGGTGTTCGCCTGCATACAGGAGCTGCTGAAATTCCTGATGGATCGCCGGCTGCGGAAGCGGAATATGCCCACGGAGGCCTACGCCTATGTGGGTCGGGCCAAGGACGCACCGCCGGAGGATACGCCCGCGCCCGAACCCAAAGATCCCGCGTGATATAGCAGGCAGGCGGGCACGCAGCCCGCCTGCCTTTTCTTTGAAAGGAGCACCCCCCATGACAAAAGACCTCTACGATAAGCTGATGGTCTTCGGCAACGACCAGGAGCCGTTTCTCACCCACAACTTTATGCGGACCACCGACCTGGACGACGGCACCGCCACCGTAACGCTGCCCATGCACACCGAAAGTCTGAACCGCTGGGGCGGCGCCCACGGCGGCATCCTGTTCTCGCTGTGCGATGTGGCCATGGGCATGGCCATTATGACGCTGCGGCAGGAGATGGTAGTCACCGTGAACGCCACCATCGATTATCTGTCCGCCGCTGCCGCCGGCAGCACCCTGACCACCGTGGGCAAGGTGGACCGCCTGGGCGGCAAGCTGGCCTTCTGCTCCGCCGAAATGACCGACGAGACCGGCAAGGTCATCGTCCGCGCCCACTGCGTCATGTGCTTCACCGGCAGGGCCCTGCCCCTATGAGCCGCCGTGCCCTGCGCCGCTGGTGTATTGCGCTGGCGGTGTTCTTTGCCGCGTATTTCGCCCTGCGCACCAGCCGCGCCGCCATGAACTGGCTGTGGTACGGCGCCGTGCTGCCGGCGGAGCAGTGGCTGGGGCGGCTGTGTGGGAGGTTGACGCTCTCCGTAGGTGAGGTCCTGATCTTGACGGCGGTGTTCTGCGGCATACTGTGGCTGGCCAATGTGCCCCGGCGCATCATCGCCGCGCGGGGCCGCCGTTGGGGCATGGCCCTGCGCCTGACGCTCACCGCCCTCTGCGCCGTGCTGACGGTGTACGCCGGCTTTTGCCTGACTTGGGGCATCGGGTACAACACCGACAGTTTCCAGGAGAAAAGCGGCATCCATGCCCGGCCTTCCACGGCGGAGACGCTGGCGGAGGTAACGGCCTATTTTGCCGGCAATCTGGCCGCCTGCGCCGATGACGTCCCCAGAGATGAAAGCGGTGTCTGCACGCTGGACCGGCAGGCGGTGCTGAACCGGAGCGCCTCCGCGCTGGATGTGCTCTGCGGCGAGTTCCCCTTCCTGCGGGCGGAAACGGGCGGTGCCAAGGGCTTCGCCTGCTCCCGGGCGCTGAGTGCCCTGCGCTTCACCGGGTTCTACTTCCCCTTCACCGGCGAACCGAACGTCAACATGGACAGTCCGGCGGCCTTTCTGCCGGCCACTGTATGCCATGAGCTGGCCCACCAGCGGGGCATCACGGCGGAGGAGGCGTGCAATTTCATCGGCATCCTGGCCGCTGTCCGGTCAGAGGATACGGGGTACCGCTACTCCGGCTGGCTGACGGGGTTCGGGTATCTGTCCAACGCCCTGTACAGCGCTGACCGGGAGGCGTGGCAGACCATACGGGACGCACTGCCGGACACGGTGGTGGCCGACCTGCGGGCGGACAACGCCTACTGGGCGCAGTTCCGCGGCGTCGTCTCAAAGGTCTCGGACACCGTGTATGACAGCTTTCTCAAGAGCAACGGCGACACGGACGGCAGCAAGAGCTACGGCGTGGTCACGGACCTGCTGGTGGCCTATTTCGGATAAAAAATATTCCCTTAGGCCAGTTGGCCTAAGGGAATATTTTTTATTGGTCCGTTTGATCCGGCGAAGCCTCCGGGCAGTCTATTGGGATCATCCTATGCTCATACGCTCCAGCACGATAATATGATACAGCTCTTCCGCATTGGACGCATCGGCAGATTGCCCCCAGTGCGTTTGCAGCCCTATCCGAAGCGTCTCCCCGTCCGGCGTATGCCAGAGCAGCGCCGATGCGTAGACATTGCCGTTTTCATCGGATCGCATTTCGACCTCTACATCCGTTCCCGGCTGCGCCCTCCCGTTGACAACGGGAAATGTCGTCTCATAGCGCCCGTCGCCGGTGCGGAGGGTGACCTTGCCGTTTTCCAGACATACGCTCCCATATATCATGCCGTCCCGGTAGTCATCGGCGACATACACAGCGTCTCCCTCACTGATCCATACGCTTTTGCAGACGCCCTGCGTATAGGCCGCCCGATACTGTCTGACATCATGGATATCCGTGGGCCATCTTACTCCGTCCACGGTCCACTTTTCTTTCCACGTTGAAAATTTCAGATTGTTAAGGCCCTCCGCCCTGCTGTCGCATACAAGCCAGTGGTAGGTATGTTCATCGCCGTGCCTTTGAGTATACCGCCATGACGTATCATCCCAATCAACAGAGGGATCTCCACTCTCATACTTGCTGTACCAGATATGCAGGTTTCTCCCCAGCTTAAAGATATCCACCGCATCATTAATGGCACCCAGCGTTTCCCCGTCATAATCGATGTCCCGGTAGTAGGTATAAAGCTCGTCCTTGCGCACCATATCGCTGTAGGAAGCGTCGTAGGGCAGCAGCACGTCGTAGTAATACGGTTCTATGACCTCCTCGCAGAGCTGCCGCATCATGGGATCCAGCGCCAACGCCTCCAGACCGGGGATGTCCTCCTCCAGCAGCGCCTCGCTGACCGCGTCCAGATAGGCGCACTGCTCCGCCGTCAGCGCGGCGCGGGGCGTGTTGTCCGTCACGGCGGCGCCCCAGCACGACAGGCCGATGGCCACCGCCGCGGCCCCGGCCACCAGCATGGCCGGAAGACTGCGGCGCTTCTTCTGCGGCGGCGCGGTGTCGTCGCGGGATATCTCGTTCCCCGGCGCGGCCCACTCCCGCGGCGGCGCGGAGAACTCCGGCCTCGGCGGAGAAAATTCCGCGGGTGCCGGTGAAAATTCCTTGTCGTTCATGGCTTACTCCCGATCCAGCTCCACCCTGTGGACGGGGCAGGAGAGCCCCTCCTCCTCAAAGGCCATGAACAGCGTGCGGTTCAGCAAACGCTGCGCCTTGTAAATGTTCTCCTCGTGCGTCTCCCCCGCCACCCGCAGCACAACGGCGCGATTTTCATAGTCCAGCGACTGTACGCCCAGATAGGCCGGGGCCTTGCTGAACAGGTCGGGGTGCTCCCGGTGCAGCTTCGGCAGTACCTCGCCCAGCACCTTCTCTGCCCGCGCCAGACTCTCCTTGTCATAGGGGACCGCCATGTCGCACACGGCGAAGGACAGGTCGTTGGATCGGTTGATCAGACTGCGGATATCGGAGTTGTTGATGATCTTCACGTTTCCGCCGGAGTCCATGATCTGCGTGGTACGGATGCCGATTTGTGTGACCGTGCCGCGGAAGTCGCCCACCACGATGATGTCGCCCACCTCGTACTGGTGCTCAAACAGCATGAACGTGCCGGTGATCACGTCGGCGATCAAGCTCTCCGCACCGAAGCCGATGATCAGTGCCAGCACGCCGGCGCCGGCCAGCAGCGCCCGCACATCCACGCCCACGATAGACAGCGCCCACAGCAGCCCCACGATGATCAGCAGATATCGGATAGCGCTGTCCGCCAGCGTGAACACGGTCTTGCCGTGGTTGCTGCTGGGCGACACTCTCTGAAATACGGCTCTGGACGCCGCCGAAAACAGCACCAACCCGGAAAACAGTATGATCAGCTGTGTGCCGATGTTCCAGATCTGCATAAACAGGCCCGCGGGCACGGGCACCGCCGCCCGCGCTGCCAGGGCCGCCACCAGCAGCACAGCGGCCAACCACGGCAGCACCTTTCCCGGTTTCTTTTTCATCTCGTTTTTTTCGTTTTCCATGATGTATTTCTCCCGTTTTTTATCCATATGATAAGCAGAAATTTAGCAAAATTTCTACATACACAGAATACACCGCCTTGTCGAATGTGTCAATATATCGCGTGAAATATCCGAATATTTTGTCCTTTTTGCGCGAAAAGCACCCGCCCTGCGTTATGCAGGGCGGGCGCTTTTCTATCACGGTTTACAGGCCCAGGCCGGGGATGTTCAGTCCGCCGGTGAGCGAACTCATGGAGCTGTTCATGGCATCATCTGCCTGCCGAAGTGCCTCATTTACCGCAGAAATGACCAGATCCTGCAACATTTCCGCGTCCTCCGGGTCGATGACGTCGGGCTTGATGGTCAGCTTGGTCAGTTCCTTTTTGCCGGTGACCACTGCCGTTACCGCGCCGCCGCCCACAGAGGCGGTGAACTCCGTTTTTTCAACTTCTTCCTGCGCTTTTGCCATATCCTGCTGCATTTTCAGCAGTTTTTGCTGCATCTGCGCCTGCTGCTGCATCATCCCGGCACCGCCGGTAAAGCCCCTGCGGGCGCTGTATCCCTTTGCCATATTCGTTTCTCCTTTATATCGATCTGTTCATTTTGCCAGTGTAAACTATCGGACATCTTATGTGCAGCATCGGTTTACCCATGTGTAATACCGATGCGCTCTTTGTGTAACATTGGCGTGCTCCATGTGAGACACCGGTGCGCTCAGCATGAACTGTCGGCTTATTTGATGCGAAAATTGTCCAGCTGTTTGGCGTTTTCCACCAACTCGTCCAGCTTGTCCCTGTGGGGAGCCGGCACCTCCCAGGGCGGCAGGTCCGGCGGGGCGGGCGGCGCCTCCTCCGGCAGGGGCGGGCGCTCATAGTCGTCCGCCGACGGGGCGGGCGTGGGCCGGGGCGCGGGGCAGACCGGGGCGCGCCGCACGGGCGCGGCGGGGCCGCCTACGGTGAACTGCACCCGGACGGGACGGCCCACATGGCGGCTGGTGACGCCGCAGAGCACGTCCTCGATGGCCTTGCGGCTGAGCTGCTGCTTCACCAGATCGTTGGCACAGGAAACGGTGAGCACATCCCCCTCCAGCGTACCTGTCGCCTGGTTCAGCCATACCCGGTCGGGGATGGTCAGGGGGCCTTTATAGTGCTCGATAAGCGCGGCCCAGACCTGACTGTCACCGCCGGTGCCGGGAGCCGCCGGGGCGCTCTCCGGCGCAGGCGTCGCGGGTGCAGGGGCCGCGGGGGCCGGCGTGGGTACCGGTGTGGGAGATGTCTCCTGCGGGATCGGAGACACTTCACGCCGGGGCGGCGGAGTCGGCGCGGCCGCCGGACGGGCGGCGGGTCTTTCCGCCGGGACGACGCCCTTCTTCAAGGCGTCCTCCAGGGCGGAGACGCGGTCCGCCAGAGCCTCCGTGTCGTTGGAAAGACTCTCGTCGCACAGACGCAGCAGGCACAGCTCGGCGTCCGTCCGCTGGCGGATGCTCCGGGGCAGGGCCGCGGCGGTGCGCTGGATGGTATCGGTCATATAGAGCAGGCGGCGCATGGGGACCTCCGCCGTCAGTTCAGAGAGGGTCTTGCGGTCATACAGGCCGCCCAGCAGGGCGGCGCCGCCCTCCGGCGCGGCGGCCAGAACGGTCATATCCCGGCACAGGTCGCTGAGCTCACCCAGCAGCGCGCCCACATCCTTACCGCCCCGGTACAGCTGGTCCAGCAGCGCCAAAGCGTCGCCCCCCTGACGCGCCAGGAGCAGGCGCATGAGCTGCACCGTCTGGGTACTGCCGGCCAGTCCCAGCGTGTCCAGCACGCTGCGGCCGTCCACGACCGCGCCGGCGGCACGGCACTGGTCCAGCAGGCTGAGCGCGTCGCGCAGCGCACCGTTGGCCATGCGGGCCAGCAGGTCCGCCCCGTCCGGGGTCAGGTCGATGGCTTCGGCCTTCGCCACCTTCAGCAGCTGCTGCTCCATATCGTGGGGCAGGATGCGCTTGAAGTTGAACCGCTGGCAGCGGGAGAGTATGGTGGCCGGGACCTTCTGGATCTCGGTGGTGGCCAGGATAAACAGCAGGTGGGCGGGCGGCTCCTCCATGATCTTCAGCAGGGCGTTGAAGGCGTCGCGGGAGAGCATATGCACCTCATCGATGATGTAGACGCGCTTTTGCAGCACCGCCGGCGGGTAGACGGCCTCCTCCCGCAGGCTGCGGGCGTCGTTGACGCTGCCGTTGGAGGCGGCGTCCAGCTCCGTCACATCCAGCAGCGAGCCGTCATCAATGCCGCGGCAGGCGGCGCACTGGTTGCAGGGCGCGCCGTCAATGGGGTGCTGACAGTTGACGGCCTTGGCCAGAATGCGGGCACAGGTGGTCTTGCCGGTGCCGCGGGTACCGGTGAACAGGTAGGCGTGGCCCACCTGACCGTCGGCCACCTGGCGCTGGAGCGTATCGGTGATGTGCTGCTGGCCCACCACCTCGGAAAAGGTCTTGGGCCGGTATTTGCGGTACAGCGCCTGGTACATGGGCACACCTCCCTGCCGACAAACAAAATAAACGAGTCCTCCGCCGTGAGCCACAGGGCCGGCACCCTCGCGGCACATGGATGATCCCTCTTAATGCTGCTCGGTTCCCCGCCTGACATGATTCGTGGGTATCCATTGCGCGAGACCGGCCCCGCAGCTCACGGCGGAGGACAAGTTCGTGAGATACATTCTACTACAATTCTTCCGCGATGGCAACTGTTTTTTGCCGCCTGTTTCGCTTTTGCTTTTATTATGCCCTCTGTTGACAAGGGCAGAGACGAAAAAAGACGGCGCTTCAGCGCCGCCTTTTTTTCGGTAAAAGGAGAGAGAAATACAATGGGTGGGTATCCTTTCGGATGAGCGTATCATACACGCATCCGGGGCGGAAGTCAACAGGCTTGATAAAGAATTAACAAATCATTCACAAAGCGCGCCCGCCGTTCACAGATTGTTTACAGAGCCGCCCCTCTTCCCTATTGACAACAAAAAATATTGGTGCTACCATTTAGCACGCTAATAGTTTGTATGCTAAAAATTCAAAAGCAAAGAAGGAGGAGGACCGCCATGAAATTCTGCTTTGACGAACACCCGGCGCACTTCGGCGCGCTGTTCGGCTACTGCGATCACCAGGTGCATAAGCTGATGGGGCGGATGCTGAAGCGCTACGACGTATCGCCCATGCAGTGCCGGACGCTGATGTTCCTGCATGACGCGGAGGACAGCGTGAACCAGAAAACACTGGAGCGCCATCTGATGATCAAGCCCAGCACGGTGAACGGCATCGTGGACCGGCTGGAGGAGAAGGGGCTGGTATACCGCACCGTCAGCGCCACGGACGGACGGTGCCGCATTCTGGCACTGACAGAGGAGGGCCAGCGGTTCCATGACGATTTCCAGACCGTGCTGCACCAGGTGAACGAACGGCTGGAGCGCGGCTTCACGCAGGAGGAAAAGGCGCAGTTCACCGCGTTCCTGTTGCGGGCGGGACGGAACCTGACCGACGAGGAGGAGGAAGCATGATAAAAAAATTGGCGCCCTATACCAAGGGCTACCGCCTGCTGATGCTGTTCGCCATCGCCTGCTCCGCCGGAGAGGCGGTGCTGGAGCTGACGCTGCCCCAGGTGATGAGCGACATCGTGGATATCGGCATCGCCAACGGAGACAGAGGCTATATCCTGATGGCGGGGCTGAAAATGGTCATTATGGCGCTGCTGGCGCTGGGCTGCGGCGTGGGCGCGGCGGCTTTGGCCGCCAAGGCGTCCATGGGCTTCGGCGCGGCGCTGCGGAAGGCGGAGTACGAGCAGGTACAGCGTTTCTCCTTCGCCAACATCGAGCGCTTCTCCACCGCCAGTCTGGTGACGCGGCTGACCAACGACGTGGCCTCGGTGCAGATGACCACATTTATGGGAATGCGTATGCTGGTCCGCGCCCCCACCATGCTGGTGACGGCGCTGGTAATGGTCCTGATCATCAGCCAGCGGCTGAGCCAGGTGTTCCTGGTGGTCATTCCCCTGCTGATCATCGCGGTGGTTATCGTCATCAAGCGGGTAGGGCCGTTCTTCACCTCTTTGCAGGGGGCCACGGACCAGCTGAACCTGGTGGTGCAGGAGGACCTGAACGCCATACGCGTGGTGAAATCCTTTGTGCGTGAGGCGCAGGAAAAGGAGAAGTTCACCCAGCGCAGTGAGAAGCTGCGAAGCATGGCCGAGCGCGCCTTCGGCTTTGTGGTGCTGTTCATGCCGGTGATGATGGTTCTCATGGGCGGTACCATCACGGCAGTCATGTGGATCGGCGGCCACTACGTGTGGGAGGGCACGCTGCTTTCCGGCGATCTGATCGCGTTCTTTACCTATTTGAGTGAGATACTGATGTCGCTGATGATGGTATCCGTGGTACTGATGATGCTGACCCGGGCCATCGCCTGCGGCAAGCGCATCGCCGAGGTGCTGGAGGAGAAACCCCGCATCACCGACGAGCAGGCCGACCCGGCGCTGAAGGTGGAGGACGGCTCCATCCGCTTCGACCATGTGTATTTCAAGTACCACGACACGGCGGAGGCCTGGAATCTGGAGGACGTGAGCTTTACCGTGCCCAGCGGGGCCACGGTAGGCATACTGGGCGGCACCGGCAGCGCCAAGACCACGCTGGTGAGCATGATCCCCCGGCTGTACGACGTGAACGGCGGCGCGGTGTATGTGGGCGGCCACAATGTGAAGAACTACACCATGGAGGCGCTGCGGGATGGCTGCGCCATGGTGCTGCAGAAGAACACGCTGTTCTCCGGCACCATCCGGGAGAACCTGCGCTGGGGCGACGAGAACGCCAGCGATCAGGAGATCGAGGCGGCCTGCCGTCTGGCCTGCGCCGATGAGTTTATTGAGAAAATGCCGGACGGATACGACACCTATATCGAACAGGGCGGCACCAACGTCTCCGGCGGGCAGAAGCAGCGGCTGTGCATCGCCCGGAAGCCGAAGATCCTGATCCTGGACGACTCCACCAGCGCGGTGGACACCGCCACGGACGCGAAGATCCGAGGCGCGCTGAAAACGGCGCTGCCCGGCACCACAAAGCTCATCATCGCCCAGCGGATCACATCCGTTATGGACGCCGACCTGATACTGGTGATGGACGACGGGCACATCTCCGCCATAGGCACCCATGAGGAGCTGATGGCGCAGAGCGACATTTATCGGGAGGTCTATCGCTCCCAGCAGGAAGGGGTGAGCATCGATGGCTGAACAAAAACGCGGCGGACCGCGCGGCCACGGGCCCCAGGGGCACGGCTTCCAGCGGCCCAAGGACCTCAGAGGCACGGTGAGCAAGCTGCTGCGCTATATCGGGCGCTATAAGGGCGCGCTGGCGGTGGTGTTCGTGTGCCTTGTGGTCAGCTCCGCCGCTTCCGTGATGAGCAGCTATCTGCTCAAGCCTATTATCAACGACTATATTCTGGTAGGCGACTTCGCCGGCCTGCTGAAAATGCTGGCGCTGCTGCTGGGGCTGTTCCTGCTGTCGGGCCTGTGCTCCTATGCCTACGCCCGCATCATGGTGCATATCTCCCAGCGGACGGTGGCCCAGATGCGGCAGGACCTGTTCGACAAATTGCAGGACCTGCCCCTGCGGTACTTCGACACCCACCAGTCCGGCGACCTGATGAGCCGCTTTACCAACGACATGGACACCGTGTCGGAGATGATCAACTCCAGCTTCGCCAGTGTGGTGTCCTGCGCCTTGACGTTTATCGGCATTGTTGCTATGATGCTGTATATGAACTGGGTGCTGACGCTGATCACCTTTGCCTTTCTGGTGCTGATGCTGCTGGTGGTCAAGGGCGTTGGCGGCAGAAGCCGCGTGAGCTTTCAGGCACAGCAGCAGGCGCTGGGCTCCATGAACGGCTATATCGAGGAGATGGTGGAGGGCCAGAAGGTCATCAAGGTGTTCAACCACGAGAGCAAGGCCATCGCGCAGTTCTCCGGGCTGAACGACAGCTATCGGGACGCCGCCACGGCGGCCCAGACCTACTCCGGCGCCATGATGCCGGCCATGGCCAACCTGTCACGCATCGACTACGCCGTCACCTGCTGCGTGGGCGGGCTGCTGGCCATCGGCGGAATGTTCGACGTGGGCTCCCTGGGCGCGTACCTGCTGTATGTGAAGCAGGTGAGCCAGCCCATCTCGCAGATCAGCCAGCAGGTGAACGTGCTGCTGGCAGCCGTGGCCGGCGCGGAGCGCATCTTCGCCGTCATGGAGGCCGAGCCGGAGGTGGACGAGGGCAAGACCGTCATCGTCCGGGTGGAAAAGCATGGCGATACGCTGACCGAGACGGACCGCCGCACCGGCTGCTGGGCGTGGAAAAAGCCTGACGGCACGCTGGTGGAGCTGAAGGGCGACGTGCGCTTCGACCATGTGACCTTCTCCTACGACGGAGAAAAGACGGTACTGAACGACGTGTCGCTGTTCGCCAAGCCGGGGCAGAAGATCGCCTTTGTGGGCTCCACCGGCGCGGGCAAGACCACCATCACCAACCTCATCAACCGGTTCTACGACGTACAGGAGGGCACCATCACCTATGACGGCATCGACGTGAGGGACATCCAGAAGGACTCCCTGCGCCGTTCGCTGGGCATGGTATTGCAGGACACCCATCTGTTCACCGGCACCATCGCGGACAACATCCGCTACGGACGGCTGGACGCCACGGACGAGGAGGTACGGGCCGCGGCGAAGCTGGCCAACGCCGACAGCTTTATCCGGCACCTGCCCCAGGGGTATGACACGGTCATCACCGGGGACGGCGGCAGCCTGAGCCAGGGCGAGCGCCAGCTGCTGGCCATCGCCCGGGCGGCGGTGTCCGACCCGCCGGTACTGATCCTGGACGAGGCCACCAGTTCCATCGACACACGGACGGAAAACCTGATCGAACAGGGCATGGACTCGCTGATGGAGGGCCGGACGGTGTTCGTTATCGCACACCGGCTGTCCACCGTGCGGAACAGTCAGGCCATTCTGGTGCTGGAGCACGGACGCATCATCGAACGCGGCGACCATCAGGAGCTGCTGGCGCAGCAGGGCAAGTATTATCAGCTCTACACCGGCAAGGCGGAGCTGAGCTGAGGTATAAACGAGGAAGAAACCGGAAAAGATCAAAGGAGGATGCACCATGACGGAAAAACAGCTTTGTGATATGGCGGTGGCCATGCTGGAGCGTTCCTATGTACCCTACTCCCACTTCCCGGTGGGCGCGGCGCTGCTGTGCAAGGACGGGACGGTGTTTACCGGCTGCAACGTGGAGAACGCCGCCTACGGCGCCACGATATGCGCCGAACGGACGGCCATGGTCAAGGCGGTCAGTGAGGGGCACAGGGACTTCGACACCATTGTGATCGCCGGGCGCAGCGAGGATCACTGCGTGCCCTGCGGCACCTGCCGGCAGGTGATGATGGAGTTCGCACCTGACCTGACGGTGATCTGCCTGAACGGAAAGGGCGAGAGCAAGCGCTTCGCACTGAAGGAGCTGCTGCCCTACGGCTTTGACCAGAGCTGGCTGTAAGCGCGGCAGAATTTTCATGGAACCAAATCGCACCGCGCTCCGTCTCAATGGACAGAAACCTATTTCAGGAGGAAACTACACGATGAAAAAAATCATTTCCCTTGTGCTCGCCGCCGTGCTGACCCTGAGTCTCGCCGCCTGCGGCACGAAGAACGACAGCAAGGGCGATCAGCCCACCACCCCTGCCAGCGCCCTTGACCTGCTGGAGAAGGTGTGGAGCACCTACACCGACGACGAGAAGTTCCCCACCGCCGGCGGCGACTACTCCGAGGCGAACAGCAAGGAGGACGCCCCCGGCGTCTATGACCTGACCGACCGCGCCGCTGTGGACAGCGCCCTCGGCCTGCCGGAGACGGCCAAGGTGGATCAGGCCGCGTCGCTGGTCCATATGATGAACCAGAACACCTTTACCGCCGCGGCGTACCACTGCACCGATGATGCCGATGCGCTGGCCACCGCCCTGCGGGACAACATCCAGCAGCGGCAGTGGATGTGCGGCTTCCCCGATAAGGTTGCCGTGGCCGTGGTGGGCGAGTATGTGGTGTCCGTGTTCGGTGCCGAGGATCTGGTGGACACCTTCATGTCCCACCTGAACGGCATCTTCGGCGTGCAGCCCGTCTACGACGAGGCCATCCTGTGAAGCGCTGGATAGAGCGAGGCGTATTTCTGCTGGCGGCAGCGGCTATGGTCATAGCTGCTGCCGCCATTCCCACCCGGCGGGTGCAGGAGGATACGCTGCCGGAGGTATATGTGTACCGTGGCTATGCCGCCGCCGCTGACGCGGCGTGGGACGAGAAATCTCTGGACTTCGCCGTAAAACGGTTTTCTCACCTGTTGGAGGCATATTTCCCCGGGTCGGAACACGTATATATGAGCGTGATCCCAGATAAGGCCGCTTTTATGGAGACGCCGGAGGGCTACACGCCCGCCGGGGCCCAGGAGACGGCGGACTATCTGGCGCAGCGGCTGCCGGTGGAGATCATCGACATCGCGCCGCTGCTGGCGCTGGAGGACTATTACCGTACCGATCCCCACTGGCGGCAGGAGCGTCTTTCCGCCGTGGCGCAGGCCATATCGGAGGCCATGGGCGCGCCTGTGCCGGACACGACGGAGGAGACGCTGTGCGCGCTGGCGGGCGAATTTCACGGCAGCTACTGGGGCAAGACGGCGGAGCCGCTGACGGCGGACGTCCTGTCCTATATCACCTCTCCCCTGCTGGATGGCTGCACGGTGTACGACTATGAAACGGACAGCACCGGCGGCGTGTATGATCTGACGGCAGCGGAGAAGGCGCCCTACGACCTGTTTCTGGGTGGGCCGAAGGCGCTGCTGCGGATCGAAAACCCGGCGGCGGACAACGACCGGACGCTGGTGGTGGTGCGTGACTCCTTCGGCAGCAGCCTGATCCCCCTGCTGGCGGGCGGCTACCGCACCGTCTATGTGGTCGATATCCGGTATATGGCCACAGACGCGCTGGCACGGGTGACGGAATTCCCGGAGGGGGCGGATGTACTGCTGCTGTACAGCGTTGCCGTACTGCAAAACAGCATTACGCTTAAGTAAGCAAAAGGCCGGGCGCTTTCAGCGCCCGGCCTTTTGCGGCAGAAAGAACGCCGGAGCAATGCTCCGGCGTTCTGCATTTACTTAGAAGAAGAACTCCTTGATCTGGCCGTACAGGATGAGGACCATGCACAGCGGGGTGATGAACTTGACGCAGACCTTGAAGAAGCCGTAGCTGCCCATGGCATGACCGGACTGCTCCGCCTCTTCCTTGACGAACTCGGGGCCGATCTCCCAGCCGATCATCAGGGACATCAGCAGGGCGCCCAGGGGCATCATAACGCCCTCGGACAGTGCATCCCAGAAGTCCAGCCAGTCAGCCGCCCAGTTCTTGGGTTCCGCTATATTCAGTATATTGGCCGGTGCGATACCGCTGGAACCCAGGCAGTCGGCGCAGACCAGGATGCAGCCCAGGCCCACCAGAGCCGCGGCGATCAGGGTGTACTTCTTGCGCTTGTCACCCTTGCCCTCGATACGGGCCTTATCCACGAAGTGGGCCACGATGACCTCCAGCAGGGAGATGGAGGAGGAGATGGCGGCAAACACCACCAGCAGATAGAACAGGATGCCGAAGATGGGGCCCAGTGTGCCCATGGAGTGGAACACGTTCTGCATGGTGATAAACAGCAGCTTGGGGCCGCCGATGTTGCCGGCGGGATCCAGCGCGAAGCGGGCGGGCATGACGCACAGACCGGCCATCAGCGCCACCATGGTATCCATGATGATGATCAGCAGGGCGTTCTTCTGCAGGTTCTCCTTCTTATGCAGGTAGGAACCGTAGGTGATCATGGCGCCCATGCCCAGAGACAGGGAGAAGAACATCTGGCCGCCAGCGGTGGAAACAACGTTAAAGATGCTGGGAGCGCCGGACTTGTAGGCGACGATGGCCTGTGCCACGCCATTGACCATGATGGAGGAAACCTCCGCGCCATCAACAACCGCCTTGGCGGGCACATAATAGCCGACATTGGCCGCCCAGCCGGGGGAGAACATGTACTTCAGACCGTCCAGAGCACTGCCGTTAACAACGCCCTCCACGAGAGAACCGTCCGCCTGCAGGATCTGCACGGCCACGTCGGTACCCTCCAGGGTGCAGGCGCGGATGATGCAGATCAGCAGGGCCACGAACAGGGCGGGCATACCCACGGAGCAGACCTTCTCGATGCCGCCGCCGACGCCGCCCATAACGATGAGCATGGTCAGCGCCACGAAAATAAGGCCGTAGATAACACCCTCAGCGGGACTGCCCAGGAAGTTGCCGAAAATTTCGCCGCCGGACAGGCCATTGGAGCCGAAGCCGGCACCGAACAGATCGCCGATGTTCAGAACGGTGTACTTGATGCAGTAGCCGCCCAGTGCGCAGTAGAAGAACAGGATGAAGAAGGCGGACAGGATGCCCAGCCAGCCCATCCACTTGAACTTCTTGGACAGAGCCTTGTACGCGCCCACGGCGCCGTGACCGGTCTTGCGGCCGATGGCCAGCTCGCCCACCATAACGATGAAGCCGCACAGGACCGCCAGGATCAGATAGATGATGAGGAACGTGAAGCCGCCGGAGGCACCCATCTTATTGGGGAAGCCCCAGATGTTGCCCAGGCCGACTGCAGAGCCGACCGCGGCCATCAGGAATCCGAAATTGGATCCAAAGCCTTTTCTTTCTTCCATTGTTTTCTCTCCTTAACAGATTTTTGCTCCTACGTCGACACAGGAGCTGATAAACTTTACCGCACCCGTCTATTGACAGGAAACGGCACGGGGCACCGCCATGCCCCGCAGGCATTTCCTCACGGGATAAAATCCCTTCAAGGCTACCTGAAAAAAGTATACAGGAAACTCTTTCCGCCCGCAATTAGCAGTTTTTATAAAAATTGAGCGCCATATTGTACATTTTTAACATTCTATGAACGGATTTTTCCACATATTTTATATGGTTTTTGCTTCTTTTTTACATTGAACCATTCAATTTTTGGCGGGGTTCCGGGATTTTTGCAACGGACGGCGAATGATTTTCTTTTGAGGAAACCGATTGTGGCTTTATTAACAGGTGGGAGAGGGAACAAAAAAGACCGCCGGACGGCGGTCTTTTCGATCTGTCAGGAGAGAGGTTGACCGGATGGCGGTCTCGGGAACAACTGAAAACACATCCGCAGAAAAACGCTGCGGACTATGGAAAAAGTATACAGGAAATCGTCGAATGGTTCAATTAGCAATTTTAACGTCTTTTTCTGTTTTAACATTATCTTAACGTTTGCAACGTGGTTTTTGCGGTATTTTTCAACTGTTCCGCGTTCAAATATACACAAAGCGCAGATGTTTTCCATGTTTTCCGGCGCAAATATCTTTACTTTCATATTAGGAAACTTTTTCATCGTCGTGTTAAGAGTGCGTTAATTATACGCAGGGAGACGGTGTCCGGACGCAAAAGGCGGGCACTTCCCTTTTTGCGAATTGTGTGGTATACTATGATTTTATGAGACAAGACACGCAAAGGAGGCGGGACACGTGAGACGAGCAGGCGCAGCGGTGCTGGCGGCGGTATTGGCGCTGACGCTGGCGGGCTGCGGGCGGCAGGACCGTCCGCAAAGCGGGAAACTGAACGTGGTGTGCACGCTGTTCCCCTACTACGACTTTGTGCGGCAGATCGGCGGGGACGCGGTGGACGTACAGCTGCTGGTGCCCGCCGGGCGGGAGACACACAGCTTTGAGCCTACGCCGCTGGACGTGATCGCCGTCAGCGAGGCGGAGGTGTTCATCTACAACGGCGGGGAAAGCGAACTGTGGGTGGAGGACATTCTGGACGCGGCAGGCGAGGCTATCCCCTACCGGCTGGCTATGATGGACTGCGTGGAGACATACCGGGAGGAGTACGCCGAGGGGATGCAGGGCGGCCATGACCACGCACATGACGAACATGGCGAGCACGATGACCATGAGGCGCATGACGGGCATCTGCACGATGGCCACGAAGAGGAAATAGAGTACGACGAGCACATCTGGACATCGCCGGTGAATGCCATGGCCCTGTGCCGGGCCATCTGCGATACGCTGTGTGAGGCCGATCCGGACAATGCCGACGGCTATCGGGCTCGGCTGGCGGACTATCTGGACGAATTGCAGGCGCTGGACGAAACATTCCGGGACATCACGGACCATGCGGCACGACGGCTGCTGGTGTTCGGAGACCGGTTCCCGCTGCTGTATTTCTGCAGGGAATATGATCTGGATTACCGGGCGGCGTTCCACGGCTGCGCGGGAGACACGGAGCCGTCCCTCGCCACGCTGAAATATCTGATCGACGTGGTGGAGGAGCAGGAGATACCGGTGGTATACACCATCGAGCTGAGCAGCCAGAAGGTTGCGCAGGCCATCGCCGAGACCACCGGGGCGCAGGTACGGACGTTCCACTCCTGCCAGACGGTGAGCCGGGCGGAATTCGACGGCGGAGCCACCTATATCAGTCTGATGACCGCCAACGCGGCGGCACTGAAGGAGGGACTGTCCTGATGGAACAGGAGAAGCGCATATTGCTGGACTGCCGGGACGCGGCGCTGGGCTATGAGGGCAAGCCGGTGTGGGAGCACCTGAACTTTCAGGTGCACAGCGGCGACTATGTGTGCATCGTGGGCGAGAACGGCAGCGGCAAGTCCACACTGGTGAAGAGCCTGCTGGGGCTGCTGCACCCCATGGCGGGCGAGATCGTACGTTCGCCCTCCCTGCGCTCCGGCGCCATCGGCTATCTGCCCCAGCAGACAAAGGCGCAGAAGGACTTTCCCGCCACGGTGACGGAGGTGGTACGCAGCGGCTTTCTCAGCGGGAAGGGAATGCGGTTTTTCTACACGCCGAAGGAGAAGTCCACCGCGCTGATGCACATGGGCAAGCTGGGCGTGCTGGAGCTGAAGGACCGGTGCTACCGGGAGCTGTCCGGCGGGCAGCAGCAGCGGGTGCTGCTGGCGCGTGCCCTGTGCGCCGCCGGGGAACTGCTGATCCTGGACGAGCCGGTGACGGGACTGGACCCGGCGGCGGCCCAGGAGCTGTACCGCACGCTGGAATACCTGAACAAGCAGGAGGGCATCGCCATCGTGGCGGTGACACACGATATACGCAGTGCCCTGCGCTACGCCGACCATATTCTGCACGCCGGCCATGGAACGTACTTCTTCGGCACGGCGGCGGACTATCTAACGTCCCCCTGGGGCAAGCGGTTCGGAGGTGACGAGGCATGAGCTTACTGCCGGAAATGTTCACGTACCCGTTCATCCTGCGGGCGTTCGTGGTGGGTATCCTGGTGGCGCTGTGCGCGGCGCTGCTGGGTGTGCCGCTGGTGCTGAAGCGGTACTCCATGATCGGCGACGGGCTGAGCCATGTGTCCTTCGGCGCACTGAGCATCGCACTGGCCTGCGGCTGGGCGCCGCTGCCGGTGTCTATCCCGGTGGTGGTGCTGGCAGCGCTGGGGCTGCTGCGGATGACGGAGAGAAGCCGGATGGGCGCGGACGCGGCCATCGCGGTGGTCAGCGCGTCGGCGCTGGCCGTGGGCGTGGTGGTCACCAGTCTGACCACCGGCATGACCACGGATGTGGACAGCTTTATGTTCGGCTCCATCCTGGCCA
>OKUC01000373.1_pt1 | contig 22902 bp, 18 predicted proteins | sample 1606761 | NCBI WGS metagenome assembly OKUC01 (sample SAMEA3882542, study PRJEB24775) | human gut metagenome | biome: human-associated habitat; feature: intestine environment; material: feces | place: Netherlands | collected 2009/2010 | reverse complement strand
GGCATTTTGGCTTGTATGTCTCGGGATTTTGACATATTCATGTCAAAACACCTCGTGGGACAGTGGCTACTGAATAGTTACGAAACTACTATAGAATATGTAATTTTACGGAGGATAGAAATATGTATGGATTGACACCCAGGGAAGAACAGATTATGAATACCATATGGAACATGGATCATCCTTGTCTGATTTCGGAAATTTTAAAAGCATCGCCTGCTTTAAAAAGAAATACAGTAGCTCCCGCACTGGTTGTCCTTGAAAATAAAGGTTATCTGAAAGTTGATTCGATTGGGAAATCTTATACAAGAACCGGTAAAGCATATGTTGCTGCTATTTCAAAAGAAGCCTATAAAGAACAGCAGGCATTCTTAAATGCCATTTCTCAAAGCCGTGATACTGAAACAGGAGTTCTTGATTTTCTTACCGCCTATGTAAAATCAAAAAATATGAGTGCTGATTTTCCACAGCGAATCCGGGAAATTCTTGAACATTACTAATACCCCATTGTTGTTTCACAGCGTATCAGACCACATGATCTGCTTTTTAAAAATAAAATATGGATTTTCATAAAACACCAGGTAATCTCTCGTTACCTGGTGTTTTATGTTTTCCGTAAAATCAAAATTGGTCCACCGGGCCAGTTATTGATATGCAACGTAAGAACAAAGAATGTGCCAAGGCACATTCTCGCGTCTGCGGCGGTCGCTTGCAGCATCTACCTTATACACCGAAGTGCGCATCCTCGCGGAGCGTTTTTTGCTTTACAGGAACACAATTTCCTGTAAAACAAAAAACTGTCCGTAAACATTTCAGTCTACGGACAGTTTTCTATTATATAATTATACGTTTGGGTCTGTTGGATCCCAATCCTGACCTGCCGGAATCTTAATTGTTGCCGGTTTATCAAACAGCATTGCTACTGTGTCAGAAATTGTTACTGTAGTTCCAAGTGCACAATTATCATAGATCCATTTTGCATCTCTTACGCAGAGGCGCACACATCCATGAGATGCCGGCTGACCAAGCATATTATAGTTACCGGCACTCAGATTGTGACTGGTCATGTTAGAACCAGCTACAGAGTGGAATAACACACCACCTACGATTCTTGTACAATACTGACCATAAGATGGTCCCATCAGGGTATGCCAACGATATTTTGCAGGTGTTGTAAACGTACCTGTCGGTGTTGGTGTGCCTGGCAGACCAACAGAACATGTAAATGTTTTTACCGGAATATCGTATTTTCCTGTTTCACTCTTTGCATATACCATTACCTGACATGCTACACGGTTTACAGTGATATAGTAGGAAGACTGACGTCCGATGACGCTGTCAAGATCCTGTACCATTGCTCCGGAAGCATTGAAATAATACTTGTAACCATTGATACGTCTCCAACCGGTTACCATTGCTCCGTTCGATTCAAAATAATACCAGCTACCTTTGATTCTCAGCCATCTGTTTGCAACTCTGTTTCCATTACTGTCTGCATAATACCAAGTATTTCCTACCTGCTGCCAGCCGGCTCCACCAGTACCTGCTGTTGTCCCAGCACTGCTTCCATATCCAGGAACCCATTTTCCATCAGCCCCTACCCAATAAGAACCGATCCATGTATTGGTTGCCATTGCTCCGCTTCCTGTCACATAATAGTTGCCGATCCAGCGATTTGCTGCCATTGCTCCGCTTCCATCCATATAATACCAGTTGTTTCCTACTTTTACCCAACCAGTCTGCATTGTTCCGTCAGAATTACTGTAGTACCAGTTTCCACCAACTACATACCAACCGGTCGCCATTGCTCCACTTCCTGTCAGATAATACCAACCACTGGCTGTTTTAACCCAACCGGTCTGCATCGCTCCGCTTCCATTCATATAATACCAGGTATTTCCTACTTTTGCCCAACCGGTTGCCATAGAACCATCGGCATTCAGATAATACCAGCCGCTCGGACGACTCAGCCAGCCACTGTAAATAGAACCATTGGAATTCATCCAGTACCACTTACCGCCGATCACATTCCATCCCGGATTGCCTACCATAGCTCCGCTTCCGTCGCTGTAGTACAGACCGCCGTTTGCATCACGGAAAAATCCGGTCTTCATAACACCGGTACTAGTTTCCATATAGTACCATTTGCCATTGATTACTCTCCAGCCTTTTGCCGGTGCTTCGTTTTCGTACCAGTACCAATTGCCATCAATCTTCTGCCAGCCATTACCAAGCACCTGTGTTGCAGTTCCCTTTGCCGCATCAAACATATACTCTTTTCCATTGACTGCCTGCTTTCCGGACTGTGCAACACCGTCTTTCAGGAAATATACTTTGTCATTGATGTTCTGCATACCGTTCTTTGTTTTGTCGGCAGTACCGTCCTCTTTCAGATAAAGCCAGGTTTTATCTGCCACATTCTGCCAGCCGGTTTTAATTGTTCCCACACCTTTTGTGCTGTTGAACCAGATATCGCCGACATTTGCCCAGCCATTCACAGACTCGTCTACCGTACCGTCTGTTTTCAGAGCATACCAGGTTTTCTGGATATTCTGCCAGCCAGCTTTTTCTTTTGTATCCACTGCCCGACCATTTTCATCCAGATATCTCCACACAGTATTGTCTTTTACCCAGCTGCTCTTCTGGATATTTCCCAGGCCTTTTTCCGGTGTATCTCCATCTTTTGATGCATAGTATGTACCTGCCGCAACACTGTCTGCGGGTTTGCCAGATGCAAGATAGACATTAACTTTTCCTGTTGTTTCATCCGCTGCTACATCCACAAATCCAATACAGATATAACCATCTGCATCTACATAATAGCAATATTCGCCCATTATATAAAAACAATTCCGTTCGGTCACGACTGCTCCATCCTGCTTCAGCAACTGCCACCGACCATTCTCTGTTTTTTCAGATATTTTATAACTACTGTTTTCTGTTCCTTCTTCATTCTGCTGTGCTTCCTGCGTCTGTGGAATACTCTGTGTGTTATCCGTAGCCGCATAGGTTGGAACAGACATCGATAAAGAAACTAAAACTCCCAGTCCAAATAAAAGACTTGCTCTCCTTTTCATTATCATTCTCCTCTCAAATAGGATCTTTTTCCTTATACCTGTCTTATTCTAGTACAATTATCAGGGCTTTTCAAGCATAAAAAGCAGATATTCAGCAAATCGTAAGAAACAGATCACCTGCTTTCTTTATTAAGTCACTTATACTTATAAACTATAAGCAACACGCTACGCGAATTTCACAAGTTATCGCGGCAGTCGCTAAGGACTCGTGCAAGCACGGACTTTGGCTCGTTGCTCGCGTAAATCAAAATTGATTCACTGGATCAATTATTGATATGTAATATAACGAAAAACAGATCAGAAGACTTCTTCTGATCTGTTCGATGTATTTATCTTTTTGCATCTGCATCCGTAGGATCCCAGTTCTGACTTGCCGGAATCTTAATAGTCGGTGCTTTGTCAAACGGTGTGTACTCGGTATCCGAAATATCAACTCTTGTGTACAGACCACAATTATCATAGATCCATTTTGCATCTCGTACACAAAGACGTACACATCCATGGGATGCCGGCTGACCTAACATATTATAATTTCCAGCTGCCAGCGCATAAGTTGGATCCGGATTACTGCAGGCTACCGAATGGAACCAGTCACCATAATTATTAATCTGTGTTCCATATTTACCCCAAGACGGTCCCATCAACTCTACTGGATTCTGTTTCTTCAGGGTTGCATAGGTTCCTGCATGTGTTGGTGTTCCTGCTTTACCTACCGAGCAGGTAAATGTTTTTACCGGAATACAATAATTACCGGTTTCATTTGCCGCATATACAGTAACCTGACACTTAACTCTGTTTACTGTAATTCTGTAGCTGGACTGTTTCCCAATCAGCTTGTCTACATCCTGTACCATTTTCCCATCTGTGCCAAAGTAGAATTTATAACCATCTACATATTTCCATCCGGTTGTCATGGCACCGTCTGCACCAAAGTAATACCAGCTTCCATTAATTCTCTTCCAGGAATTTGTCAGTTTGCTTCCATCCGGTCTCTGATAGTACCAGGTATTTCCGGATTTCACCCAGTTGGCATTAACATCCGGGTCATAATTAGGAATCCATTTTCCATCTGCTCCAACCCAGTAAGAACCAACCCAGGTGTTCGTCAGCATCTCACCGTTTCCACCGACATAATAGTTACCGATCCAGCGATTGCTGTACATAGCACCACTTCCGCCAAAGTAATACCATTTGTTATTGAGCAGATGCCAGCCGGCACCCACCATATCACCATTGCCTGGGTTCAGGTAATACCAAGTTCCTCCCAGATTGATCCAACCGGTTGCCATCGCTCCGCTTCCCGTCAGATAGTACCAGGTTCCTCCACGATTCAGCCAGCCGGTCTGCATCGCTCCGCTTCCATTGGAATAATACCATACACCTTTCACCTGATACCAGCCGGTTTTCATAGCACCGTTTTCCCCCATGTAGTACCAGGTTCCGCCAACATTGATCCAGCCGGTTGCCAGAGATCCGTTTCCATTTACCCAGTACCAGGTTCCATTCATCAGATACCAGCCGGTAGTACTTAACATTGCGCCGCTTCCATCACTGTAGAACAACTGTCCGGTTGCATCCTTATAGAATCCGGTAAGCATTCTTCCGTCTGCCGGATTCAGATAATACCACTTACCATTGATTACTCTCCAGCCGGTTGCTACCCTTCCGTTTTCGATCCAGTACCAGGCACCATTCATCTGCTGCCAATTATTTCCCAGCTGTCTTGCTGTTCCTGCCTGCACATCAAAATAATAGGCAACGCCGTTTACTATCTGGAATCCGTTCTGTGGTACTCCTTCTGCATTCAGAAAATAAGTTTTTCCATTTATTCCTGTCTGCATACCGGTTTTCGAAGTATCTCTGCTTCCGTCAGCTTTCAGGAAATACCAGCTTCCGTTGATCTGCTGCCAGTTCACTTTAGAAGTGTCTCTGGTTCCATCGTTTTTCAGCATATACCATCTGTTTTCAATCTGATACCAGCCTGCTTTCTGAATAGCTGCCACACCTTTGCCGGCTTTCATCCATACATTTTCAATCTGCACCCAGCCTGCTTTAGAAGTATCAATGGTTCCATCCTCTTTCAGATAATACCAGTCTTTTTCAGGCTGCTGCCATCCTGCTTTTTCTCCGGTATTTACCGCTTTTCCATCGGATCCCAGATAATGCCATGCACCGTTTTCATCTGCTTCCTGTGCCCAACAGTCTTTCAACATACTTCCAAGAGTATCTACGGAAGGATCGTTTCCTTCTTTTGAAAAATAGTACAATCCCGGTTCGAGTTTATCAGCTGACGGATCTGTTGCTGAATCATCCACTTTGACGTATCCGATCGACATATCTCCATCTTTATTAATATAGTATGTATTTCCATTATTGGTATAGACCGTGTCACGTGCATAGCCATCATTGTCCGGTGGAGTACTCTCACCTAGTTTTAACCGCCAAGCATCGCCGTTCTCTGTTTCATGTTTTTCCCATGTCGGTGCAACTTCTTTTTCTGCCCCAGCAGCATCTGCAGATTTTTCTTCATCCTGTATCTGTGGAATCTGAGCTGCATCTGTCTCATTTTCTTTCGATGCTTCCTGCTCTTGTTCATTCTCGACAGAATCCTGTGTAACAGTAGTACCTGTTACATTTTCTGCTGCTACCGCCGGAACAGCCACCGATAATGTCAGTACAATTCCCAAAGCGAATAATATGCCTCTTCTCTTTTTCATCTGTGCCCCTCCTGTATTTTTCCGTACATACAAACGTACACTTTTTATTTCATTGTATTATACTTATATTAATATTCTAATTATATTTCGTTACAGATTTCTTACATTTCCGTCTCTTTATGTGTTTTTTGGTTGCAGCCTTTTCTCCCCCCACACCATTTTTCTTGACATTCCCTGAAAACTGCACTACAATCGTAACGTTATTATTGTGTTTTATTCACAGGAGGATTCTTTCGTTATGGTAAAGTCTGAGTTCGATGACTGCTTTCAAAACGGAAATTATGATGCGCTCCGTCCTTATCATGTAGACAATGCCATCATCCTTGCCGCCGGTATGTGTTCCCGGTTCAAACCTCTGTCTGATACGAAGCCTAAAGCTTTTCTGAAAGTCAAGGGAGAGATTCTTATTGAAAGGATGATCCGTCAGCTGATCGAGGCTGAGATTCCGGAAATCTATATCGTGGTTGGTCATCAAAAAGAAGCATTTTCTTATCTGGCAGAAAAATATGGTGTGTATCTGATTGAAAATACAGAGTATGCAGTCCGAAATAATCTTTCATCTATTTATGCCGCACGAAAAGTGCTGAAGAATTCATACATCTGTTGTTCTGATCTGTACTGTATGGAAAATATTTTTGATTCTTATGTATATGAATCTTATTACGCCGGTACTTTTTCTTCAGAAAAAACAGACAAGTTATGTGTTACTACCGGTTTTAACGGAAAAATTTCCCGTATTCGAAAAGGTGGCAGCAATTGCTGGTATATGACCGGTCCCGCTTACTGGGATAACCAGTTTTCTGCCCGTTTCTGTGAACTGATGCAGAAAGAATACGATGACCCTGGCTCAAAAGACCTCAGTTGGGAAGCTTTTTACAGCAATCATCTGGACGAACTTTCCCTGACTCTTCGAAAATATCCAGAAGGTATTGTCCGGGAGTTTAACAGTCTCGATGAACTCTGTCTTTTCGATACTTCTTATATCCCCTACAGGGATTCGCTGAAAGCAACCTGATCGTTCCCTGATCATTTATCGCCTTTTATACGGGCAGGAACTCTCTCCGTATCTGTGTACACCGGAACGAGTATTGTCTGATTTTGTTTATCCTGCAATACCAATCTGCTGTTTTGCTTCCTGAAGTCGTTGCTCAAACTGACTGTAAAAATCCCGTTTTCCATCATAGGGTTTCTGATAAAACAGTGTCAGCAGATACAGATGAAGTTTCTTTACCAGTGCTTCCTGTGAAATCCCCTCCAACACCTTCCGGGCATCTTTCTGAAAATAGTGCCACTGTGCCACAAAGTTCTCATATCTTCCGATTTCTTCCACGCCCAGCCAGTTTTTGATCTTTACTTTGGACTTCGGCTCTTTTTTGCACTCATATATCTGAAGAAAATACTGAAATCCACCTTCACCGTCATAGCATCTTCCCAGTGGAAATAACCGACAGATCCCCGGGCGGATCGCATGGATGTTACAGCGGCCTTTTTCATTTAAAAACGGACACTGTTCTTCTTTTCCGGTCATCTTCATATTCGGCTGGATAAATCCGTCCACCACCTGAAGTTCCACACAGGTACTTAAAAGATCCTCAAACGTACATTCCAATCCTGTTGTCAGCCGGTAAATATCCATTGGATCCAGAAAAATCGAGTTCCCCATCCCCCGACAGCAGTCAGAACACCCCTGACATTCACCGCATCCTGCCTTTACCATATCTTTATTTGTATATAATTTTCCATCAGATATTTTCTTTAAATCAATTTCTCTTTCCATAATTTCCTCATCTATTCTTTTTCTTGCGCCTTTGTTCTTTCCATATTATAATGAGTTCTGACAGCTGTAACAGCTGAAAAATGAAAAGAAAAAGGAGCGTTTATCATGTCTAATCCTGTTATTACGATCACAATGGAAAACGGTGATGTGATGAAGGGCGAACTCTATCCTGAAATCGCACCAAATACCGTCAACAACTTTATCAGCCTGGCAAACAAACATTTCTACGATGGAAAAATCTTTCATCGTGTTATTCCCGGTTTCATGATCCAGGGCGGATGCCCGGAGGGAACCGGTATGGGTGGTCCCGGATACTCCATCAAAGGAGAATTTGCACAGAACGGTTTTGCCAACGATCTGAAACACACCCCTGGTGTTCTGTCCATGGCACGTGCCATGCATCCGGATTCTGCGGGAAGTCAGTTCTTCATCATGCATGAGACCTCCCCTCATCTGGATGGTGCTTATGCAGCCTTCGGTAAGATCACAGAAGGTCTTGATGTCATTGACAAAATCGCCAAAGTGCCAACTGATTTTCGTGACAGACCACTGGAAGATCAGGTGATTGCAACTATTGTAATCGACACACTGGGCGAGACTTATCCGGAACCGATGACTGTTTAATCCGGAAGTTTCAAAACAATTGATCTGTCAAAACGCAGGGAAAACGTCGGTGTCATTTTCGGCACCGGCGTTTCTTACCCTCTCAGTTCATCCCCCATCAGTATCTTCCCGTTCCACACCGCATAATAGCAGCTATCCACAATCTCCTGACTGGCCCGTGCATTTGTTGCCTCTGTCAGCAATTTTTGAAAGTGTTCTGTCTCACTCATTGGAAGAAGTACCTGGAACCGTACTTTATCCGTATACTCAGACTCAAGCACCGGAATTTTATTTTCTCCGATCAAATACTGGATCTTTCCCACCCCGTTGTAATCCGTTCCGATCTCCAGGATATTTCCATACTGTTTTTCAATCAGATCACTCTGTGCCAGACCTTCCTGTACCGCCTTCGAATACGCACGCACAAGTCCTCCGGTTCCCAGAAGCGTTCCACCAAAGTATCTTGTTACCACAACCGCTGTGTTATACAGCTCTTCTCCGAGTAACACATCCAGCATGGGTTTTCCTGCTGTTCCACTTGGTTCTCCATCATCACTGCATCGCACACATTCTCTCCGCTCTCCGATCACATAGGCAAAACAGTTATGGGTGGCATTCCAGTACTTTTTCTTCATCTCTTCAATAAATGCCAGCGCTTCTTCTTCTGTCTCCACAAGACGTACCGTAGCAATAAAGCGGGATTTCTTTTCAATAATTTCCCCTCCTTTTCCACGATAGACTGTTTTATATCGCTCCAACATGGTAATTCTCCTTATAAGTATCATTCATTGTTTTTTTATTATAGGGGATTTTCCTTTCTGGATGCAAGGAAAATGTGAACTTTTTAATTCAGTCTTTTATTGAATTTTGAAATTTGCTATAATAAGCAGGATAAAGGAGGTACACAAATGAATTTTGGAAAAAATTCCACCCAGAAAAAGCGAAAACAACTGTCTTCCGCCTCCTCGAAAAGAGGAAAACGGGCGGGTGTCACTTTTCTGCGCATTCTGTTTCTGAGTTTTGCTGCAGTATGTGTGATCTTCTGTTGCATGGGGATTGGCGCCTTCCGTGCTATTCTCGATACTGCTCCGGATATCTCTGATGTAAACATCATGCCCAGTGGAAATGCCACCTTCGTGTATGATGCAGATGGTAATCAGCTTCAGAAACTGTCCGCTCCCAATGCCAACCGTATGTCGGTATCGATCAGCAAGATTCCGCTGAATATGCAGCATGCAATCGTTGCCATCGAGGATGAACGTTTTTACGAACATAATGGAATTGATATCCAGGGAATTTTACGTGCTTTTGTAAACGGTGTCTCCCATGGATTTCATTTTAATGAGGGCGCCAGTACTCTGACACAGCAGCTTCTGAAAAATAATGTATTTACCAACTGGACCAACGAAGGTAAGATCGAACGTTTCAAGCGTAAGATCCAGGAACAGTATCTGGCACTTCAGCTGGAAGCTTCCCTGACTGCCGAAGGAATGGATACCAAAAGTGTAATTCTGGAAAATTATCTGAATACCATCAATCTGTCTGCGGGAACTTATGGTGTTCAGGCCGCGGCTCAGCGCTATTTTGGAAAAAACAGCGAAGATCTGACACTTTCCGAATGTGCCGTACTTGCTGCAATCCCCCAGAATCCTTATGCATATAATCCGATTCGTTTTCCGGAAGAAAATGCAAAACGTCGCAAAAAGGTACTGACCAATATGCGGAATCAGGGATATATTTCCGAAGCAGAATATCAGGAAGCGCTTGCTGACAACGTCTATGAACGGATCCAGGAAACAGATTCTTCCCAGGAAACCGCTACCCCGTACTCTTATTTCATTGATGAACTGACCTCACAGATCATTACCGATCTGCAGGAACAGAAAAGCTATACAAAAGTACAGGCACAAAATGCACTTTACAGTGGTGGTCTTCGGATCTATACCACACAGGATCCGGCAATTCAGTCTATCCTGGATGAAGAATATCAAAATGAAGAAAACTTTCCGGCTCATATACAGCTCGGTATCGACTGGGCCCTGACAGTGCAGAAAGCAGACGGAACCATCCAGAACTATAGTAAAGAAATGATGAAACTATATTTCAAAGATCATGGAGAAGATAATTTTGATCTTTTATTTGACTCCGAAGAAGAAGCACAACACTATGTGGATGAATATAAAGCAGCCGTCGTTGGTGAAGGTGAAACTATTCTTGCCGAACGAATCAGCTTTGCTCCTCAGCCACAATCTTCTATGGTTATCATTGACCAGCACACCGGATATGTCAAAGCTCTGGTCGGAGGACGTGGTGAAAAGACTGCCAGTCTTACTCTGAACCGGGCAACCGATACCTACCGCCAGCCTGGTTCTACTTTCAAACCGTTGGCTGTTTACGGACCTGCTATCAATGATCTTGGACTTACTCTGGCAGACACTTATGTGGATCAGGCCATCACTTATGAGAATACAAACCGCCCGGTTAAAAATGCCTACAGCGGTTATCGCGGTACCATGACGATCCGTGATGCTCTCAAGTATTCCTGTAATACCATTGCCGTACAGTGCTTCCGTGATGTGACCCCACGACTTGGATATACGTATCTAAAAGATCTGGGGTTCGAAAAAGTTACCGATCACGAAATAATCAACGGTCAGGTTTTCGATGACGCCAGAGAACCTACTGCCCTGGGCGGTATCACCAACGGTGTTTCCACATTGGAACTGACTGCTGCCTACGCTGCAATCGCTAACGGTGGTACTTACACCAAACCGGTATTTTATACCAAGATTCTGGATCAGAACGGGGATGTGGTACTGGAAAACAAACCAAAAACAACCGAAGTCTTCCGTGAAAGCACCGCTTATCTGCTCACAAGTGCTCTCGAAAGTGTTGTCAACGATGAGGGTGGTACCGGTAACGGTCTGAAACTGGATAATATGCCGGTAGCAGGTAAGACAGGTACAACTTCTGCAACCCGTGACGTGTGGTTTGCAGGTTTTACACCATATTACACCTGTGCCGTATGGGCAGGTTATGACACCAACGAATTTCTGGAAGATGACTGCAAATCTTTCCATAAAAACTTGTGGAAAAAGGTTATGGGCCGGATTCATGCGGATCTTCCTTATGTGGATTTCGAGATTCCTTCCACTGTAAAGCAGGCTACGATCTGTACCTCCAGCGGACTGCTGGCAGGTTCCGGATGCCCAACCCGTACAGAATATTTTGAAACTTCTACAATTCCTTCTGTGCGGTGTACCCGCCATTATGTGGCTCCTACACCACCTCCATTGCCCTCACCGGAAGCAAGTCCTTCCGACTCTGAGAGCAATACAGATGGTGATACCACTACCGGAGAAACCACAGATTCTGCGACCGGAGATGGCACAACAACGGATGCCGGTGCTGGCGCAACACCGTCGGATACCGGTGGCACCGATGCTGCACCACCGGATGCTTCTGCTCCGGCTGCAGGCGGTGATCCTGCCACTCCGGATACCGGCGGACAGGATGCAGCTCCGGCCGCCTGACAGATCCACATAACAGATGGAATCATAATTGGTCCACCGGACCGGTTATCGCGATACAATGCAACAAAAAGAACGGATGCAATACCATGTTTTTCATGGATTTGTATCCGTTCTTTTTGTTATTCAGACGTAACTGTTCAGTACCTTCACAGTGACTACTGAATAGTTACATTCAGACAACGATTTCATCTCATTGTTTGTTCTTATTTTCATCTAAGCGACTACCAGTTTTGCAGCTCCGTAGATTCCGGCATCGTTGTCCAGTTTTGCCAGAACGATCGGAGTGTCTTTACAGCTGATGAAAGCGTGTTCTTTGTAGTAGCCTGCCACTGCATCTATCAGAGGCTGACCTGCTTTGGATACACCACCACCAATAACGATTACTTCCGGGTCTACTACACAGGTGAAAATAGCCAGTGCCGTTCCCAGATACTCGGCAAATTTATCTACGATCTGTTTTGCTACACTGTCGCCTTCTTTATATGCGTCAAAGATGGTTTTTGCGCTGAAATTATCCAGATGCAGTTTTGTCTCAGCAGTATTTTCTGCCATAATTTTTTTACCGATTCTTACGATACCGGTAGCAGAAGCCATCTGTTCCAGACAGCCTTTATTTCCACAGTTACAGCTTTCGGTTTCTTCCGGTTCCACACAGGCATGTCCGATTTCTCCACCTGCCCCATGTGCTCCGGTGACAATCTTACCGTCCACAATAATACCGCCGCCAACGCCGGTTCCCAGTGTAGCCATGATCAGGTTCTTTGTACCTTCTCCACCGCCTTTCCACATCTCACCAAGAGCTGCAACGTTAGCATCATTTCCTACTTTTACCGGAATCTGATCCAGCAGTTTTTCCAGATCATCTGCCAGCATGGTATATCCCCAGTGCAGATTAACTGCCACCTGTACTTCTCTTTCTTTTACAACCGGTCCCGGAACACCTACACCCACACCAGTAACTTCTGTTTTTTCAATTCCTTTTTCTTCCATTTTTTTCAGGATCGTTTCTGCTACATCCGGAAGGATTGCTTTTCCATTTTCTTCTGTACGGGTTTTGATCTCCCATTTTTCCAGAAGTACACCTTCTGTTGTAAATAATCCGCATTTTACGGTTGTTCCTCCGATATCAATTCCAAAACAATAACTCATCTTTTTAGTCCTCCTTCTTTTTTGCCAGGTTCGCCTGTACACGGTTATACAGTTCCTGTGCCGCATTATATCCCATCTTTTTCTGACGGTGGTTGACTGCCGCAGATTCCACGATAACAGCCAGATTTCGACCCGGACGGATTGGCAAAGAATGGCACACCACTTTATTGCCAAGGATCTCTGTATATTCTTCTTTCAGTCCCAGACGGTCGTATTCTTTATCCCGGCTCCATTCTTCCAGTTTGATGACCAGATCGATGGACTGGGTATTTTTTACACTTTCCACACCAAACAGCGTCTTCACATCAATGATACCGATACCACGCAGTTCAATAAAATGCCGGGTGATATCCGGTGCAGTTCCCACCAGTTCCACATCACTGACTTTGCTGATCTCCACCACATCATCACTTACCAGACGATGACCGCGTTTGATCAGCTCCAGAGCTGCTTCACTCTTACCGATACCGCTCTCACCCATGATAAGAACACCTTCGCCATATACATCCACCAGTACACCATGAATGGAGATACACGGTGCCAGCTGCACATTCAGCCAGCGGATAATCTCTGCCATGAAATTGGATGTGGTTTTTTCTGTTACAAGAATCGGCACATTGTACTTTCTTCCCATATCCAGCATATCTTCATCCGGTTCCGTCATCGTCGTAAAGATCACACAGGGAATCTGTTTGGATACAAAATTCTCAAAACTGCGTTTTCTCTCTTCCGGATTCAGGTGCATCAAATAAGTATACTCTACATAACCGATAATCTGTACACGTTCAGAGGCAAAATGTTCAAAATATCCTGTCAGCTGAAGGGCCGGTCTGTTAATATCCGGAAGAGTGATGCGTACATGCTCCATGTCCACTTCCGGCGTAAGATTCTTCAGGTTCATTTCTTGAACCAGTTTGGTCAGTTTTACAGCCTTCATATCTCGCTCTCCTTTTTCAAAACTTTATAAATATCTTATCACATGAAACCTCAAACTGCAAGAAATCAACCATCAAGAATGAAAAAATTGGTACACTTTTTGTGCAGACTGCCGATTCATCGACGGAACATTACCAAGCTCCTCTTCACTTGCCACCCGGATCTCCTCGATGGATTTGAAATATTTCATCAGTGCCTTTCTCCGTGTCGGCCCGATACCCTCAATATCATCCAGAATCGAATGGATCTGTCCCTTGCTTCGAAGCAGACGGTGATATTCAATAGCAAACCGATGCACTTCATCCTGGATTCTCGTAATCAGCTTAAACCCCTCACTGGTGTGACTGATAGGAATCTCATGCTCCTGATAGTACAGCCCCCTTGTCCGGTGATTGTCATCTTTGACCATACCGCATACCGGAATCGTAAGCCCGAGTTCCGCCAGTACCTGTTCTGCCACATGCACCTGTCCCTTTCCACCATCCATCAGGATCAGGTCCGGGAACTGACTGAAACCACTGAATTCCTCTTCTTCTTTGTCTTTTTGTTCCTCAATTCCTCTCCGGAACCGCCTTGTCAGCACTTCTTCCATGCTGGCGTAATCGTCCGGTCCCTGTACAGATTTGATCTTAAACTTGCGATAATCGTTTCTTTTCGGTTTTCCTTTTTCATAAACCACCATGGAACCTACCGACTCAAATCCGCTGATGTTGGAGATATCATAGGACTCTACCCGCTGCAGACTGTCCAGTTCCAGAAGATCGCAGATTTCTTTCATAGCTCCGATTGTTCTTCCCTCTTCCCGTTTCAGTTTCTCCTTATCCTGGGTCAGTACCATTCGTGCATTCCTTGCTGCCAGTTCCACCAGTTTCTCTTTCGTTCCCTTTTTCGGCACCCTGATATGCACTTTCTGTCCCCGTTTTTTACTGAGCCACTCCTCCAGCACTTCAATCTCATCAATATCTCTTTGCAGCATCAGCTCTTTCGGGATAAACGGTGTCCCTGCATAGAACTGTTTCACAAAATTCAGAAGGATCTGCGATGGTGTGGCATCTGCTGCGATCCGCAGATAGAAATGATCTCTTCCGATCATTTTACCTTCCCGGATAAAAAACACCTGTACCACTGCATCTTCTTCATCCATCGCCATCGCGATCACATCCTTATCCTCTCCCTGACTTCCGGTAATCTTCTGACGCTCACCAATCTTCTGTACACTCTGCATCAGATCCCGATATTCCCCGGCCTCCTCAAAACGCAGTTCTTCTGATGCCGCAAGCATCTTCTCTTCGAGTTCTTTTAACAGTTTTTTATAATCCCCGTTCAAGAAATCCAGCACCCCCTCAATCTGCTTCTGATACTCCTCTTTGGAAATATACCCCTGACACGGTGCCTTACACTGTTTGATGTGATAATACAGGCAGGGGCGCTCCTTGCCGATATCCCGTGGCAGATTCCGGTTGCAGGTACGGACATGGTAGAGCTTGCGGATCAGCTCCATCGAATCCTTGACCGCATTGGAACTGGTGTACGGTCCGAAATATTTTGCTTTGTCCTTTTTCATCTGCCGCACAAACAGTACCCGTGGATATTCCTCATTAACCGTCACTTTCAGATAAGGATAAGTTTTGTCGTCCTTGAGCATCGTGTTGTACTTCGGCCGGTGTTCCTTGATCAGGTTACACTCCAGCACCAGAGCCTCCAGCTCGGAATCTGTGATGATGTACTCAAACCGAGCGATCTGCTGCACCATCTGTTCTTTCTTGATTCCAAGATTTCTGCTACTTTGAAAATACTGCCGGACCCTGTTTTTCAAACTGATGGCTTTCCCCACATAGATGATCGTATCTTTCGCATCGTGCATAATGTAAACTCCCGGTTTTCCCGGCAGTTTTTTCAGTTCTTCCTGTATATCAAACATAACCCATGTTTTCCCTTCTTTCCTGTATTTCTCAGATCTCTGTTTTTGAAAAAAGGAAAATGGCGCAGTCCCCTGTTCCATTTTCCTTTCTCTTTGCCTTCCGGCAGATATTTCTTTTATTCCTGTATCGGAGATTCCTGTGAGTCTTCCTTCACCGGCTCCTGTACTTTCTTTTCTTCTGGTGTATCGCTGACAGGATCCGCAGTTACTTCTTCCTCCTGCAATGCGGCTTCTGTCATCGGTTCCGCATCCGGTGTTTCCGTTGTTGCTTCCACTGCTGTTTCTGCGGGTTCCGGTTCTTTTCCCTCTATACCTTCTGCTTCATGGAAAATCTCCATGAATTCTTTTCCGGTGATCGTCTCGCGTTCGATCAGGAATGCGGCTATCTTGTCCAGTGTTTTCCTGTGTTCGCAAAGCATCTGTTTTGCCTGCTCGTAAGACTCTTTCAGCATCTTCATCACTTCGTGATCAATCTCAGTTGCTGTTGCATCGCCACAGTTCAGAGTTGCACGGCCATTCAGATACTCATGCTCCACACTCGCCAGTCCCATCAGTCCGAACTTTTCAGACATGCCGTACTGGGTGATCATCGCTTTCGCAATCTGCGTAGCTTTTTCAATATCATTAGATGCTCCGGTTGTTACATTCCCGAATACCACTTCTTCTGCAGCACGACCACCAAGGAGACCTACCAGCATCGCTTCCAGCTCCGCTTTGGTATTCAGATATTTTTCTTCTTCCGGTACCTGCATGACATATCCGAGTGCTCCCATGGTCCGCGGTACAATCGTAATCTTCTGCACAGGCTCCGCATCCTTCTGCAGTGCACTTACCAGTGCATGACCCACCTCATGGTAAGAAACGATCCGACGTTCTTCCTGACTGAGAATACGATCCTTCTTTTCTTTACCGACCAGGACAACTTCCACTGCTTCATAGAGATCTTTCTGAGAAACGGCTTTTCTTCCGTTCTTTACAGCAAGAATGGCTGCCTCATTGATCATATTGGCAAGATCAGATCCTACTGCTCCGGAAGTTGCCAGTGCAATCGCATCCAGATCTACGGTTTCATCCAGTGACACATCTTTTGCATGCACTTTCAGGATATTGACACGTCCTTTCAGATCCGGACGTTCCACAATAACCCGACGGTCAAAACGACCCGGACGAAGCAGTGCCGGGTCCAGAATCTCCGGACGATTGGTCGCCGCCAGGATCAGAATACCCTTGGATGAATCAAAACCATCCATCTCCGCAAGCAGCTGGTTCAGTGTCTGTTCCCGTTCATCGTTACCGCCACCATACCGGCTGTCACGGCTTTTACCAATTGCATCAATCTCATCAATAAAAATGATACACGGTGCGTTCTTCTTAGCTTCTTCAAACAAATCACGGACACGGGAAGCACCCACACCGACAAACATCTCCACAAAATCAGACCCTGACAAAGAAAAGAATGGTACATGCGCCTCTCCGGCAACTGCTTTGGCCAACAGAGTTTTTCCTGTTCCCGGAGGTCCTACAAGAAGGGCTCCTTTTGGCAGTTTTGCACCGATTGTCGTGTATTTTCCCGGATTATGCAGGAAATCCACCACTTCCTGCAAGGATTCTTTCGCTTCATCCTCACCGGCTACGTCTTTGAACGTAACACCGGTTTCTTGCTGTACATAGGCTTTGGCTTTGCTTTTTCCAACCCCCATCATTCCGCCGCCTTTGTTCATCTTTCTCATCAACCAGTTCATCAGGATAATCAGGAATACAAAGGGTACCAGCAGACTTAAAATAGTATAGATGATCGATCCGGTTGGGTCTGGCTGAATCTCATTAAAAGTAATCTTATTTCCGGTTTTCTGTTCTGCCTCCAGAAGTCTCGCTGTCAATGTTGTGCTGTCTTCCATCGCAGTGGTAGAATATTCAAATTCCACACCCTCCACTTTCTGTTCCCTTGGAACAATAGTGAGCACACCACTTTGCAGTTCTACTGATTTGACTTCTCCTTTATCCAGCATCTCCAGAAATTTATCATAAGTGATTTCTTTCGATGTGGAACTTTGTAAAATATTGCTGAACACTGTCCAGATCAGCAGGGTTGCCAGTACACAGATCAGCAGCACCAGCAGAGATGATTTATTCTTTGGGCCTCCGGGTCCGCCATTTCCATTCGGTTCCTGTCCGTTCGGCCCCTGATCGTTATAATTATTCGGTCTCTGGTCCATAATTTCCTCCTTTTAATACCTACATTATTATAAAGATTTCTTCCCGATAAATCAACTCTTTTCCCCCTTTCGTCATCGAATTTTCAAATTACTGTTTTTTTTTCATTTCTGTATAGCATTTCTCGTCTCTTTTGTAGTATACTAGAGAATGTATTTTTTAACTGTCCGATAGGCGGTGTTTATAAAAGACACAGAACAGTTACGTTATTTTATTTTTTATACAGGAGGACAAGGTTAGATGAAAATCGGATTTGATAATCAAAAATATTTATCCATGCAGTCTGAACACATCCGGGAACGTATCAATCAGTTTGACAACAAACTCTACCTAGAGTTTGGAGGAAAACTTTTTGATGATTATCACGCATCCCGTGTGCTGCCCGGTTTTGCTCCGGACAGCAAACTACAGATGCTGATGCAGCTTTCTGACCAGGCAGAAATCGTTGTTGTTATAAGTGCCGGAGATATCGAAAAAAACAAAGTTCGTGGAGATCTCGGTATCACCTATGATCTGGATGTACTGCGATTGATCGAAGCATTTCGCGGAAAAGGTCTGTATGTGGGAAGCGTTGCGATCACCCAGTACACCGGTCAGAAAAGCGCAGATGCCTTCAAAAAGAAACTGGAGAACTTAGATATCCCGGTATACATTCTTTATTCCATTGACGGATATCCAAATAATGTTTCTCATATTGTCAGTGACGAAGGCTATGGAAAGAATGATTACATCAAAACCACTCGTCCTCTGGTTGTTATCACAGCTCCGGGGCCTGGAAGCGGAAAGATGGCTACCTGCCTGTCTCAGCTGTACCATGAGCAGAAACGTGGTGTTCGTGCCGGTTATGCGAAGTTTGAGACATTCCCGATCTGGAATATCCCGTTGAAGCATCCGGTTAATCTGGCATACGAAGCTGCCACTGCTGATCTGAACGATGTCAATATGATCGACCCTTTCCATCTGGAAGCTTACGGAGAAACTACAGTCAATTACAATCGTGATGTGGAAATCTTCCCGGTACTGGAAGCCATGTTTGAACGGATTTTCGGTGAATGCCCTTACAAATCTCCGACAGACATGGGGGTCAATATGGCTGGAAATTGTATCATCGATGATGAGGTATGCCAGGAGGCTTCCCGTCAGGAAATCATCCGCCGGTATTATCAGGCAAAGACCGGACTGGTAGATGGTTCCAAAAAAGAAGACGAAGTCTTCAAGCTGGAACTGCTGATGAAGCAGGCACATATCACACCACAGGATCGTAAGGTTGTCAGTGCTGCCCTGAATCGCGCAGAACAGACCGGTGCACCGGCTGCTGCCATGGAATTGCCCGACGGTAAAATCATCACCGGAAAGACCTCTGATCTGCTGGGATCCTCTGCTGCTCTTCTTTTGAACGCACTGAAAGAGCTGGCTGGCATCTCCCATGAAACACATATTCTTTCCCCTGCTGCCATCGAACCGATCCAGATTTTGAAAACTGCTTATCTGGGAAGCCGCAACCCGAGACTGCACACCGATGAGATCCTGATCGCGCTCTCCAGCAGTACTGCTCTGAACCCGGCTGCTCAGAAAGCAATGGAACAGATCCCGAACCTGAAAGGCTGTCAGGTACACACAAGTGTGATGTTGTCTCAGGTTGATATCCAGACCTTCAAACGTCTCGGTATCCAGCTGACCTGCGAACCGATTTACGAACACAAATCAATTCTTCATAATGCATAATTGATTTGCAACGCAACGAGATAAAATACGCTTCGCGAATTTGGCTCGTTGCTCGCGTAAATTTAAAAATAGCCCCGGATTTCACGCTGTATGAAATCCGGGGCTATATGTTTTTTATTTATACTTCATTTCCCGTAACTTTCCAGTATCTTCCCGGTTACGGGATACCTGCTGATCAGCTATTATTTTTCGGTTGCATATCCATCCGGGTTCTGGCTCTGCCATCTCCAGGAATCCTGACACATCTCTTCGATGCCGTACTGCGCTTCCCATCCCAGCTCTTCTTTTGCTTTGGTAGGATCGCAGTAGCACATGGCGATGTCACCTGCACGTCTCGGTTTGATCTGGTATTTTACTTCATGACCGCATGCCTTTTCAAATGCATGAACCACATCCAGTACACTGTAACCATGTCCTGTTCCCAGGTTGTATACACGAACTTCCGGTTTTTCTTCCAGTTTTTTCAATGCTTTTACATGACCTACAGCCAGGTCTACTACATGGATGTAATCACGTACACCGGTTCCGTCCGGAGTATCATAATCATCACCGAAGACTCCCAGACATTCCAGTTTACCGATGGCAACCTGTGCAACATATGGAAGCAGATTGTTCGGGATTCCTTTTGGATCTTCACCGATCATGCCGCTCTTATGAGCACCGATTGGGTTAAAGTAACGAAGCAGGATAACATTCCATTCCGGATCTGAGGTATGCAGGTCAGTGAGGATCTGTTCCAGCATCCATTTTGTCCATCCGTAAGGGTTGGTACAGGTTCCTTTCGGGCATTCTTCAGTGATCGGGATAAATGCCGGATCTCCGTATACAGTTGCAGAAGAACTGAAGATAATATTTTTAACTCCGTGATTTCTCATGGCGTCACACAGATTCAGAGTTCCTGCAATATTATTTTCATAATACTCGATTGGTTTTACTACAGATTCTCCTACCGCTTTCAGTCCGGCAAAATGAATAACTGCGTCTACCTTCTCTTTGTCGAAGATATCGTTCATGGCTTCTTTATCACGAATATCCGCATTATAAAATACTACTTTTTTTCCTGTGATTTCTTCTACTCTCTCCAGAGCTTTCTCACTGGCATTGTACAGATTGTCCACAACAACAACGTCATAACCTGCATTCAGCAGTTCTACGCATGTATGGCTTCCGATATAACCAGCACCACCTGTAACTAAGATTCTCATTTGCTTTTCCCTCCTTAAGGAACTCATTCGAAACTGTTCATTGTCTCAACAGTTCCGTTGATTCTTATGTCTTTCTTAGTTTAGCATTATCCGTTTGGGAATTCAATGTCTTTTACAAATATTTAAAGCCCAAAAGCACATTTATATATATATTGTCTATTATTGTTACATATCACATTTTCTTTTTCTATGCATTTGCGATACAAATCAGTACACTCACTCCCAACATACCAACAGTTCCCACAGTTGCAAGAATCTGAACGATCAGCCAGCTTTTTTCTCCCGCAATTTTACGAAATGCCTTCCACAAAAGACCCCCTATAACTGCTCCCAGAGTATTATTGATTACATCAGTAATGTCACTTGCTCCCATAGCAAGCAAATACTGCAGTGTTTCTAAAAACAGACTGAATCCTGCCCCGGCGAGGATCACTGTTCCCCCTGCTCTTTCTCGCGCCAACATACCTCCATATATTCCAAATGGTACAAAAATCAATATATTTTCCGCCAGTTCCCTGATGTTCAGATTTCCATTTATCATCAGGCAATCTCCATAAGGAATCAGATTGATATTTCGCAAATGAGGAAGTGCATCTGGTGATGTGCTGAACTTCAATAGTATAACCCATATCACAAACGCCAGATAAATAAAAAATAATCCACCTGTCCAGTCTTTCCTCTTCATAAAAACCTCCTGTATCTTTCTAAAATATTTTGTAACTGTTTTACAGTTTCTCTGTTACGAGTTTTCCCTGGTTTACAAGGAACTATAGTAACAGCCAAATTTTTAGAAAGACACAGGAGGTTTCTTAATTTTCTCTTATTCCATATAATTTTCGTAACTATTCATTCCATTTATAATAGTGGCTGAATAGTTGCAAGATTTCCAGAATAGCTTTTTGTAGCGTTGTCATCCTTCCACGATCAAATAGGTTCCGTCCGGCAAAGAAAAGATTTCACTGGCTTCTAGAAGTTCTTCTTTACTCATGCCCTCAACATCCATGCCGCTTTCATCCAGATATTCTTTTACTTCTTTGATGTTTTTTACTACAACAGCCATACATTCTTCTAGAAATTCTTCTGCTTCCTCATAAGTCTCTGCCACAGGTTCATCAAAAAGCTGTCCCTGCTGTTTTAAAAAGGTTTCTACGCACTCCTTGCTGTACATTTTATTTTTCCTCCTGAATCTTCAGTAATTTTTCCGGTCGGTCGATAATTTCATCCGCATGATTCTCTTCCAGTTCTTTTCGCTCCCGAAATCCCCACAGCACTCCGATGGTGTACATCCCTGCCGCTTTTCCGGTCTTCATGTCAGTATTCGTGTCTCCCACATACATGCACTCCGACGGCTCCACCTGTAGTTTTTTCGCAATTTTCCATGCTCCGGATGGGTCCGGCTTTTTCTTCATCCCCACTTCCAGCCCCTGGATGACTTCAAACGTATCGCTGCCAAACAGTCCGGTCACAGCCAGATATGTCGCTTCATGTGGCTTGTTGGACAATACCGCCAGCTTCACGCCTCTTTGCTTCAGTTCTTTCAGAGTCTCCTTCATCCCGTCAAATACGGTAACTTTATATAATGGATCTCTGGCAAAAATCTCACGGTATAGTCTCTGACCTTCTTCCAGGCGGCTCATATCTGCTCCCGCAGCTTTCATGCACCGTTCCATCAGTACATTTCCGCCATCGCCTGCATGATATTTATAGTCCTCTACCGGCTGTGCCGGCGCTCCAAAACGCTCCAGAATCTGATTTGCAACATTTGCAATGGATTCTACCGTATCTGCCAGTGTTCCATCCAGATCAAAAATACAAGCTTTATACATTTCTGTCCTCTTCCTTTCAACCCAATCTGTCATTGCTTTGTTTTATCCGTTTTTTTCAGACAACATTCTCAGATTTCTTACATTATACTTCCTGTCACCGCCTGATGCAAGCGGAAACGCATTACTGTTCAGTTACTGTTCACTCCGTTCTCAGTAACACGCTGCGCGATGCACAGAATTTATGCTGATCGCATAAATTCGCGCGGTATGTCTCGGGTT
>OKUC01000362.1_pt1 | contig 23586 bp, 20 predicted proteins | sample 1606761 | NCBI WGS metagenome assembly OKUC01 (sample SAMEA3882542, study PRJEB24775) | human gut metagenome | biome: human-associated habitat; feature: intestine environment; material: feces | place: Netherlands | collected 2009/2010 | reverse complement strand
AGATCGGCGGCGTGCGGATCTTTGCGCTGCACGGGCACACGCGGAACGTGAAGCGTTCGCCTATGGCCGCCATGTACGCGGCGAAGGAGTACGGTGCACAGGTGCTGCTGTTCGGACATACCCATGTGCCGCTGGTGGACAACGACGGCTCACTGCTGACGCTGAACCCCGGCGCGGCAGGGGGTCCACTGCATCCTACCTGCGGCGTGCTGACCATCGAAAACGGCAGGGCTGATGTGTCCACCCTGCGGCTGTGAAGGGAGTGAAGGCCATGTTCTATATCGGGTGTCATCTGTCCGCCTCAGACGGCTTTTTGGCCATGGGCAGGACGGCCCTGTCCATCGGGGCCAACACGTTTCAATTTTTCACCCGCAATCCACGGGGCAGCAAGGCCAAGGCCATCGATCCGGCGGATGTGGCGGCGTTTCTGGCGCTGGCGGCGGAAAACGAATTCGGCACGCTGGTGGCCCACGCGCCGTATACCATCAATCCCTGCTCCAAGGATGAGCACACCCGGGAGTTTGCCCGCATGACGCTTGCGGACGACCTGAAGCGGATGGAGCACCTGCCGGGGAACGTGTACAACTTCCATCCCGGCAGCCACACCGGGCAGGGTATGGAGACGGGTATTGCCCAGATCGCGGAGACGCTGAACGCCATCCTTACGCCGGGCCTCCGCACCACCGTCCTGTTGGAGACCATGTCCGGCAAGGGCAGCGAGGTGGGCAGCCGCTTCGAGGAGCTGCGGGAGATCATCGACCGGGTGGAGCTGTCGGACAAGCTGGGGGTGTGTCTGGACACCTGCCATGTGTCCGACGCGGGGTACGACATCGCGGACGACTTGGACGGGGTGCTGACAGAGTTCGACCGGGTCATCGGTCTGGAGAGACTGAAGGCGGTACACATCAACGACAGTCTGAACCCACGGGGCGCCCACAAGGATCGCCATGCCCGCATCGGCGAGGGCTGCCTGGGTGCGGAGGCGCTGGGCCGGGTGGTGCGGCATCCCGCATTGCAGGGGCTGCCCTTCGTGCTGGAGACGCCCAACGAGCTGCCGGGCTACGCCCGGGAGATCGCACTGCTGAAGGCGCTGCGGGAGGGATGACTGTGCTGCGGCTGTCGGCGCTGGTGATCGTGCTGGTCACGGCCATCGGACTGTACAAAAAGGCGTGGCTGCCGGAGAAGCACTGTATCCGCGCCGGTTTTTTCGTGTACTACACACACCTGAGCAATCTGCTGATACTGCTCTATGAGCTGGCGCTGGGCGCCAGCGGGCATGCCCCCCACTGCGGCGCGTTCCGGTGGCTCAGTTCCCCGGGCGTGGCGCTGAGTATGACGCTGTGCATCTATGTGACGCACCTGATCTACGCCTTTGTGCTGCTGCCGACCGCCCACCGGCGGGACGATGAGAGCTGGCTGAAGGGGCGCTTTTCCTTCGGGAATGTCTGCGTACACTTTATTACGCCGGGGCTGACGGTGCTGCAATGGCTGCTGTGGCAGGATAAGGCAGGGCTGACGGTGGGGCACGCCGTCTGGTGGCTGGTGCTGCCGCTGGCGTATTTTGCCTTTGCCATGCTGCGGGCCGGGACCGGCAAGCCTATCGGACGCACCGGCCAACTGTATCCCTATCCGTTTTTGGACTATCCCAGGCTGGGGGCGGGGCGGTTCTGGCTGTACGCCACAGCCATCCTGACGTTTTTCTTTGGAGTGGGGTGTCTGTTTGTGGGAATCGGGCATTTACTGGCATAGAGCGTCATGTATGAGCAACGGACTACTTTTATTTTCCCGTGCGTTTGCATGAAAAAGACCGCCGGAGGCGGTCTTTTTTCATGCAAACAAATTCCAGGGCCAGGCGTCCGGCGGGGGACAGGAAACGTCGATGGGCTTGCCGGTGACGGGGTGTGTCAGCGCCAGCCGCGTGGACCACAGGGCGGGGGAGCAGTCGGCCTTGCTGCCATAGCGGATATCCCCCATCAGGGGGAGGCCGCGGGAGGAGAACTGCACCCGGATCTGGTGGGTGCGGCCGGTGTGCAGCTGCACGCGCACCAGCGTCAGGCCGTCCGCTTCGCCCTGGACGGTGTAGCTGAGGGAGGCCTGGCGGACGCCCTTCCGCATACGTTTGACCACGTAGCTTTTGTTGTGGGCGGCGTCGCGGAACAGCAGGTCGGTGAGGGTGGCTTCGTCCTGTGCCGGCGTGCCCCGGAGAACGGCCAGGTATTCCTTGGTGACGCGGTGCTCTGCCACAGCGGCGGTGAGCTTTCCGGTGACGTCCCGGCGGCGGGAGAACAGCATAACGCCGCCCACCAGCCGGTCCAGCCGGTGGACGGTGGCGATATAGTCGTTCTGCCCCAGGGCGCGGTAGTGCTCGCGCAGCAGGCCGGGCATACAGGCACCGGAGGGGCTGTCCTCCGACAGGACGCCCACGGGCTTGACGCAGAGGACCAGATACGGGTCCTCGTAGAGTATACGGATAGGCGCCATATCAGTGACGGCGGCCGCGGTAGGAGTGGTGGCGGTACTGCTTGCTGCCGGGCTTGCCGTAGCGGCGGTTGCGGCCGTAGAACCGGAACCACAGAACCAGGGCGGCGACCAGCACCACCAGCGCCAGAACGGCGATGCGGGCGGAGCGCTGGGAGAAGAATTCGCCGATGGCGTGGCGCAGGGACAGGAAGCGGCTGGCGGACACGTCGGCCACGGCCAGCAGGGGTACGGTGACGTAGGTCGTGTCGCCGTAGCTGACGGTGATCTCGCCCAGGCGGTCGCCGGCGGCGATGGGGGCCAGCGCCGTCTCGTTATCCAGCGTGACGGTGCGGGTCAGGGCGCTGACATCCAGATCCTTGGGCAGCATGGCGTCGGCGCTCTCCGCCGGGTGGACGGCCACAGTGGAGACCTGCTTGCTCAGGGCCACGGGGACCTCCTGGATCAGCTCATTCTCATCCAGCACCTGCTGGGGGGCAAAGTTGTCAAAGCCCCAGTCGAACAGACGGGCCGTCTCGGTAAAGCTCTCTACGATGTAGCCGGAGCCGTTCTCCTTTTCGACCTTCTCCGCGCCCAGCACCACGCTGATGAGCGTGCGGCTGCCGCGGACAGCGGAGGAGACAAGGCACTGGCCGGCGGCATCGGTGCTGCCGGTCTTAATGCCCTGGGCGCCGGAGTACAGGTACCCGGCCAGCCGCCAGTTGGAGATCAGGGCGTTGGTGCTGTGGAGCACGCGCTCCTCCTCGGTCTTGTTGGTGGGAGGTATCTCGTAGGACTTGGTGTTCACCATGGTCATGAAGTCCTCGTGCTTCATGGCCTCGCGGGTGATGAGATACAGATCGTAGGCGGAGGAGTAGTGGCCGGACTGGGTCAGGCCGGTGGTATTGGCAAAGTGGGTGTTTTTGCACCCCAACTCCTGGGCGCGCTGGTTCATGCGCTCCACAAAGGCATCTACGCTGCCGCACAGCGTTTCGCCCAGGATGTTGCACGTCTCGTTGGCGGAGATGACCAGCATACAGTACAGCAGCTGCTCCACCGTCAGCGTTTCACCTTCCACGATGTCGGCGGTGCTGCCGTCCTCCGGCAGGCCGCGCAGGGCGGTGGCGGTGGCGGTGACCTGCTGGTCCAGCCGCAGCTCACCCCGGTCGATGGCCTCGAAGACCAGCAGGGCGGACATGATCTTGGTGGTGCTGGCAATGGACAGCTCATCGTGGATATTTTTGTCATAGAGTATCGTGCCAGTCTCGGCCTCCACCAGCAGCGCGGCCTTGGCACGGATGGCCGGATCCTCCAGCGCGGCGGCGGGAACGGTCAGAACTCCGCATAAAATCAGGGCGGATAAAAAAACAGCAATAAAACGACGGATTTTCATGTGACTTTTTCTCCATGTATGCTATAATATAGGGGGACGGCCCCGTCCGGAGCATGGGGCCGGTATGTCCATGACCTATTATAAGCAAAAGAGGCGGGGTAGTCAACTGTGGGAAAGCGGATAAAATTGACAAAGACGGACGTGTTCCTGCTGGGACTGACGGTGCTGTTCGTCCTGGCGATGGCACTGACGTGGCTGCTGACGCCGCGGCAGGTGCGGGGCGGCTATGACATCAGCGCCGTGCCGCCGGAGGAGGCTGCGCCCGCACTGCTGAAGGTGAACATCAACACCGCCAGCGCGGAGGAGCTGGACGGCCTGCCGGGGATCGGCCCGGTGCTGGCCCAGCGGATCGTGGACGAACGGGAGGCCAACGGACCCTATACCGGCGCGGAGGACCTGACGCGGGTGGAGGGAATCGGACAGGCCATCGTGGAGAGCATACAAGATCACATCATAACGGAGGATACGCAGGAATGAAGATATTGGTGGTAGACGACGAGAAGCTGCTGGTGAAGGGCATGAAGTTCAATCTGGAGAACGAGGGGTATGAGGTGATGACCGCCTATGACGGCGCGGCCGCCGTGGAGCTGGAGAAGAAGGAGAACTTCGACCTGATCGTCATGGACGTGATGATGCCCGGCCTGTCCGGCAGCGACGCCTGCATGAAGATACGGGAGTTTTCCGATGTGCCCGTCATCATGCTGACCGCCCGCAGCGAGGACAGCGACAAGCTGATGGGCTTTGCCTGCGGCGCGGACGACTATGTGACGAAGCCCTTTAACATTCTGGAGCTGAAGGCACGCATCCGGGCACTGCTGCGGCGGTCCATGAACGGGAACCAGGCGGCCCAGAGCCGCCAGCGCACGCCGCTGCTGACCGTGGGCGACCTGAGCCTGGATACGGAGCAGCGGGTGGCCCTGCGGGACGGAAAGACCATCGACCTGACCGCAAAGGAGTATGACCTGATCGAGCTGCTGATGAAAAACCCCCGGCGGGTGTACAGCCGGGAGAGCCTGATGGACCTGGTGTGGGGGTATTCCTACGCCGGAGATTATCGGACGGTGGACGTGCACATCCGACGGCTGCGGGAAAAGCTGGAGCCGGACCCCGCCAACCCGGTATACATTATGACGAAGTGGGGAGTTGGTTACTATTTTAAGGGAGAAGAACAGCCCACCGTGTGACACGGCGGCAGCAAATACGGACCAGACCCCGCAGGCGCAGACTATGTGGCAGCGCCTGGGCCTTGGTATACGCAAGCTGCGGGGCAAGGCGACCTTGCAGCTGAAGTTCAGCCTGAGCTATATCCTGGTCATCGCGGCGGTGCTGATCCTGCTGAACTCCTATCCGCTGCTGGTGAGCCAGAACATGATGGTGGCCTCCAATCAGAACAACCTGAAGAGCACCGCGAAGGTCATCGAGTCGGCGATGATGGGCTTGGAGAAGCTGACGGTGGAGAACGTGCAGGCGGCGCTGGAGGGCCTGGACGAGTCCGGCGCGGCCCGTATCATGGTGACCAACAGCGCGGGACTGGTGCTGTACGACACCCGGCAGGGCAGCAACGCCGTGGGCGAATACGCGCTGTACTCCGTGGTGGCGGTGGCCCTGCGGGGACAGGACGCCAGCTATTGCAGCTACGACGGCACGGCGTTTTTGAGCCGCGTGGCCACGCCTGTGGTGTATCACAACCAGATCGTGGGCGCGGTGTACGCCTATGACTACGACACGGAGCAGTCGGAGCTGCTGGAGGCGTTCCGGCACAACCTGCTCATTATCTCGCTGCTGATCGCCCTGCTGGTGGCGGGGCTGAGCATCGTGCTCAGCCAGATGCTGACCCGGCAGATCAGCGGGCTTTTGCAGGCCATCCGCAAGGTGCGTGAGGGCGCGTACAGCCACCGGGCTGACGCCAGCGGCACCGACGAGATCGCCCAGATCGCGGCGGAATTCAACAGCCTGACCGACCGATTGCAGACCACGGAGAACGCCCGGCGGCGGTTCGTCTCCGACGCCAGCCACGAGCTGAAAACGCCGTTGGCGGGCATACGGCTGCTGACGGACTCCATCCTGCAGACGGATCACATGGACGAGGAGACCACAAAGGAGTTCGTCACCGACATCGGGCGGGAGGCGGAACGGCTGAGCCGCATTACCGAGAACCTGCTGCGGCTGACGCGGCTGGACAGCGGCGTGGTACAGCAGCCCTATCCTGTGGCGGTGAGGCCGGTGCTGGAGCGCGTGGAGCGTATGCTGACCATGGTGGCCCAGGAGAAGGGCGTGACCGTATCCGGCGCGGCGGACGAGGATGCCGTGGCGCTGGCCACCGACGACGATGTACATCAGATCCTGTACAACCTGATGGAGAACGCCATCAAGTACTCCGCCGCCGAGGACGGATTCGTCCGGGCGGAGGCCCATGTGGATGGAGACAAGGTGGTGCTGACGGTCAGCGACAACGGCATCGGTATACCAAACGAGGACCTGCCGCATATTTTTGACCGGTTCTACCGGGTGGACAAGATGCGCTCGCGGGAGGTGGGCGGCACGGGACTGGGGCTGTCCATCGTGAAGGACACCATCGAGAACCGGGGCGGCACCATCTCCGCCGGCCACGGCGCAAACGGCGTGGGCACGGTGTTCACCGTGTACCTGCCGCTGGCGGAAAGGGGGGAGGAGGCATGAAAAAGCGTATCATTTCCCTGCTGCTGGCGGCGGCGCTGGCGGCGAGCCTGTGCGCCTGCGGCGAGCAGCAGGCGGCGGACGGCGGGAGCCTGCGGCTGTACTGCCCGGCGGACCTGAGCGAGCAGAACAAGTCCGCCGGCGGCGGCGACGCCGTGCAGGGCATCGCCATCCCCTGGGCGGATATCACCGCCGGGGACCGGGGACGCCAGCAGCAGGCGCAGTACATCATGGAGCTGCTGCTGGGCGGCTGCACGGCGGAGGGATTCATCGCGCCCATACCCGTGGGGACGCAGCTGCTGAGCTGTACCGTCACCGGCGGAACGGTGTCGGTGGACATGAGCAGCGAATACGACCAGCTGATCGGTATTGACCGGACCATCGCGGACTACTGCATCACGCTGTCGCTGATGCAGCTGGACGGCATTTACGCCGTGCGGCTGACGGTGGCGGGCGAGCTGCCTGCGGACCGGACCAGCGAGGTGTACACCTCAGAGGAGGTGCTGCTGACCAGCCCGGACGATGTGGTGCGGACGGTGAAGGTGCAGCTGTACTTCCCGGACGGCGGCGGTACGCTGGTGGGCGAGGAGCGCCGGCTGACGGTGTACGAGGGGGAGACGGTGGCCCAGGCGGTGGTGAAGGCACTGACGGAACGGCCGCTGGACAGCTACGCGGACCTGTACCCGCTGCTGCCGGAGGGCTTTACGGCCCTGAACGCCAGCACAGAGGAGGGGATATGCTACCTGAACCTGCCGGGGAGCGTGGCGGCGCTGCTGCCGGAGGACGCGGAGGCGCAGAACCGCATGATACAGGGGCTGGTGGACTCGCTGTGCTCACTGGAGGATGTGACGCAGGTGCAGCTGATGCTGGACGGTGAGTACCAGCTGATGCTGGGGAGCGTTCCCATCAGCCGGCCCATACTGCCCACGGGCGGCGTACAGCCCATGGCGGAATAACCGAAAACAGCCGGACTTTTGCACAAAAAGCCCGGCTGTTTTTGCATTTAATGCCGAAAAATATACCATTCCCTCCCTGCATATTGTTCCAAAGACGGCAAAGTGGTATAAAGAAGGAGTAATTATGTGCCGCCAAGGGAGTATACTCCCTTTCAACGTTTCAGCGGGCTGAAACGAACTCTCTTGGCGGGAAAGGAGAGGAACGTATGATGAAAAAACTGGTCAGTTTGCTGCTGGCGTTGGTGATGGCGCTGGGGCTGTGTGTGAATGTGTGGGCAGAGGGGGAGAAACCACAGACGGGAACTGTGAAAAAGGTTGAAGAACTCCAAAAGGGCGATGAGGCTACGGACGATGATCTGGCGGCTGCAAAGGCGTTCCTGAGCGATACGGGTGTGTTTGTCTATTATGAAGAAGGCAATCAGATCATGCCGAGAGGTACTCAATTTGGTGCGGAAAACTTTAAACAGGTAACAAATGCAGCGGTTGACAAGTACAAAGCACTTAGTAAAGGGGTAAGGGCTATTCTTGAAACGCTGTATGTAACGGATGGAGAGCATCCCTGCTTTTTTAGCTACCGGGTGAAAATATTGCAGGAAATTGCAAACAACCCTGGTTCCGGCGGCGGTCCCGGCGGCGAGCAGGGCGAGGACCAGTTGGACAGTGAACTACATTCAAAGTATGGGTATCAATACCCAGTATTCAATACAGATTTTACTGTGAATTACCCCCGTGCGATCCAAGGGAAAAGCGAATTCTATGAGCAGAACTATGACCAGTCGACAGGTACGCTGACCATCAAGATCAAGAAAGGCACTGCCGAGGGGTGGTTGACCGCGCGGAATGAGGCAAGTGCTGGGCTGAACCCCGGTGTATACGTGGAGATCGTATTTACGAACGCCAATAACAAGCAATTTGGCACATCTACTTTCGGAAACGGACAGGTGCCTGATTCCTTTATAAATGGAAACGCGAAATTGTCGGCGGAACAAAACGCGAATAGAGGGAACAATATTCCCCTTATGATCGGCAACGAGGATTCGGAAAACGGAAAACTGACCCTTACCTCCAATTCCAGAAGTATCCGCGGCCTCATGGTGTGGGATAATGCCGAAACCATGTCGGAAGCTGCGGAAAAGTGGATGATTAGAATCAACATTGTCCACGAGGAGGACTTTGAGTATAAGTACGACATCAACCCGGTGCAAAGAGTACAGGCGGAACGTATGACGTATACACCGAATACGGCTGAAGACCTTGGAAAGTGGAATGTGAAAACGTCTGCGGGCGTGCTGACGGTTTCCTCCAATGGCCAGAATATCCCGGTAAATACAGTACTGGGTACACTGGTGGTGACTGCGCCGCAGGGAGGGTATACGCTGGATGTCAACCAATGCGTGGTCAAGCAAGGCAACTTGAATGTCATAAAAGAGAATAATACTGGCACCGACTTAAAGCAGTGCAAGCTGCTGGTATATACATTTGACAGAGGCGCGGGAACAGCCGTGTATACACTGGTGTGGAAGAACGGCGCAGACGAGATTATGGAGAGTCTCACCGTGAACATCGCCAATGCGCAGCCGTGGATGATGGACGTAGCGGAGAATGTAGCGACTGCCAGTGAGGAGAGCGTAAAGCAGATGTTGCCTCCTCCGCTGCAATCGGCAGTGAAGTATGACACAAAACTTGGATTTGTGACGGTGGATCTGTCTGGTCTGGTTCCGGAAATGGTGCTTGACCTGCGCAGCATGGGGGTCGTACTGCCTGCGCCGCAAGGGGCTGTAAGCTATAAAGTTGCGACGGACAGCAGCAACACAGACCCGACAACAGGAAATAAGGAATTTTTCATCAACGCAGCAAAGGGAAAGTTTGATGACCCCAATGGCAGAACCCTTATAAGTGAAGGCCGAGTGGCGCAGGATTGCTTCGTGCCCTACGTTGTGCTCAGCAAAATTACGGTCGATGGTATTGACGTGTATTTTGCCAGCGACCAGAATTTCCGCAGCAAGGTTGTCCAGTGGTATAATGATGCCGGAGAAGTGATTGCTACCAACTACGTGTATGTAAAGAATTCACCGTTCGTACAGTCTGTGACAACGACTGCAAAGGTTGCGGCAGATGAGACGGAGAAGAATCCCTATATCATTGGCGGCGATGGTGAACGGTTTACCTGTGAGCGCTACCCGCAGGAAAATGCCGGTGAAAAACAGTATTTCAAATTCACCGCAACCGGCCAGCACACCGGCTCCTACACCGTCTACATCCCCTACTCTTATTTCGGCCTGACGTGGGAGCAGGCCAAGACCCGGACACAGAAGCCGGTCATCAAGCACTACCACGAGGATCATACTTGGCGTGAGGACATTCAGGGTGAATACACCGAGTACGGCATCAAATTTGAAGTGAGCGACTTCTCGCCGTTTGTGATCAGCACGGCGGCGCAGAGCAGCTCCGGCGGCGGGTATTACTACTACAGCGGCGCGTCCACGCCCGGAATTTCCGCGGTGAAGACGGCTGATGCCGCCAAGAGCGCCACGGATTACACCTCCGGCATCTACGGGCTGACGTTCCGCAGCACGGCGGCGTTCAGCGGCTTTAAGGGCGTGCAGGTGGACGGCAGGACCATTGCCGCGGCCAACTACGTCGCCGAGGACAACGGCGGCATCGAGGTCTATCTGAAGGCGGTGTATCTGCGGACGCTGAAGGACGGCAGGCACACGGTGACCATTCTGTCCGACGCGGGCAACGTGACGATGAACTTCACCATCGGCGGGGTGGACAGCCCCACCACGTTCGACGCGGGCATCGGGGCCTACGTGGGCATGGCACTGGCGTCCGTGGGCGGCATGGCCTGGATGAGCAGAAAGAAGCGCTGATCGCGCCTATACGGCGGCGCACAGCCAGTACCCCGGCTTCGCCGGACCGATCGTGCGGCATACGACCAGTACCCCCGGCGAAGCCGGGGATACTTTTTTGAAATCAGCTATTGCAAAAACGCGAAAATGTGGTATCATACGTGCGAGCGCCGCACTCTGCTGGACGGAGGCGGCAGCAGGAGGTAAAAATTATGAATAACGAAACGAAGCACGGAAAATACACCGTGCAGGACCTGGTACGCATTTCCGTGCTGGTGGCCATTATGCTGCTGCTGGAGGTGACGGGCCTGGGCATGATCAAGATGCCGGGGCTGGAGATCACGCTGCTGATGGTGCCGGTGATCGTGGGCGCCATCGTCATGGGGCCGGCCAGCGGCGCCATTCTGGGCGGCGTGTTCGGCTGCATCAGCTTCTGGGAATGCTTCGGCAGGAGCCAGTTCGGCGCGGTGCTGCTGGGCATCAACCCCATCTACACGTTCCTGGTGTGCGTGCCCACCCGTATTCTGGCGGGCTGGCTGTGCGGCGTGGCCTTCAAGGGCCTGAACAAGCTGGATAAGACGAACCTGTGGTCCTTCGGCGCGGCGGGCCTGATCGGCGCGCTGTGCAACACGGTGCTGTTTATGACCACGCTGTGCCTGTGCTTCTACAACACCGACTATATCCAGGGCTTTGTGGCCGCCCTCGGCAGCGCCAATGCATTCCTGTTCGTCATCGCCTTCGTGGGCGTGAACGGCCTGGTAGAGGGCGTGGTGTGTCTGATCACCGGCGCGGCTATTGCCAAGGCCGTTATGTACAGCCGGGGCAAGCTGGCTGCCCGCAAGACCAACGCATAAGACGGGAGGCGCGCGTATGCTGCTGGCTTTGGACGTGGGAAATACCCATGTGGTCGTGGGACTGATGGAGGGGCGCGAGGTGCGCCGCAGCTTCCGCATCGCCACACGGCGGGACAACGCCGTGGGCGATTACGCCGTGGCACTGAGCCAGCTGTTGGAGTTGGCGGAGGTGAACAGGCAGGAGGTGGAGCAGGTCATCATCTCCTCGGTGGTGCCGCCGGTGACCCGGGCCCTGCAGGGCGCGGCACGGCTGCTGACCGGAAAAGAGCCGTTGGTGGTGGGCGGAAACGTCCGCTGCCGCGTACCGGTGCGGATCAAGCGGCCGGAGACGCTGGGCGCGGACCTGCTGACCGCCGCCGTGGGCGCGCTGGATCTGTATCAGCCGCCGCTGCTGCTGGTCGACATGGGTACCGCCACCACGGTGACGGTGCTGGATGAGCAGGGGGCGTTCCGGGGCGGGGCTATCCTGCCAGGCGCGAATCTGGCGCTGTCGTCTTTGGCGGGCGGCACGGCGCTGCTGCCGGACATCCCGCTGGCGGTGCCGGATAGAGCCATCGGCGACGACACGCTGACGTGCATGCAGAGCGGCTGCGTGCTGGGCTCGGCGCTGCTGCTGGACGGACTGATCGACCGGATGGAGGCCGAGCTTGGCCGGAAGGCCACGGTGGTGGCCACCGGCGGCATCGCGCCGGTGATCGCGCCGGCCTGCCGGCATGAGATGCACATGGCCGCGGACCTCATTCTGCGGGGTCTGGCCGTGCTGTATGAGCAGAATAAGTGAAGGAAAGAACGCCTCCGGCACTGCCGGAGGCGTTCTTGTCATATTTCAGCGGTCACTTCAGCAGGTTGAAGGTCATGATGGCGGCGCCGAGGATCACCAGCACCACGCCGGTGGCGCGGTTCAGCGTTTTAGGTTCGGCCTTGTTGGCAAATACTGCGGCGATGCGGGCCCAGATCAGGGTGAACACCACGCACAGCGCCAGCACGGTCCAGTCCGGCGCGCCGCCGATAGTGAAGTGGGAAATGGCGCCGGTCAGCGCCGTGAAGGTCATAATGAACACGCTGGTGCCCACGGCGGTTTTCAACTCATAGCCCAGCACCGTGGTCAAAATCAGCAGCATCATCATGCCGCCGCCTGCGCCCACGAAGCCACAGATGAAGCCGATGACGATGCCGCAGACCACGGACTGGACGGCACGCTTTTTGGCGGAGACACCCAGCATGGCCTCCTTGGTGGTCATAACGGGACGGACGATGAACTTGACGCCCAGCAGGAACGTCATGATCACGGAGAAGCTTCCCATGGTGCGGGAGGGCACCAGGCTGGCGATGTAGCTGCCTGCCACGGTGAACAGAAGCACGGTGACCATCATAATGATGCCGTTCCGGATATCCAGGTTCTTGTTTTTGCGGTAGGTGTAGGCGGAGACGGCGCTGGCCAGCACGTCGGAGGCCAGAGCGATGCCTACCGCCATGTAGGGGTCCATGCCCAGAAATGTGATGAGCATGGGACTGATGACCGCCGCGGCGCTCATGCCCGCAAAGCCGGTGCCCAGTCCTGCGCCCATACCGGCGAAGAAGGTGACGGCCAGTGTCGTGATGAACTTCATGCGGTATTCCTCCGATGGACGCCCCCGGTGACGCCGGGGGCGTTTCGCTTATTTTTTGTTCAGGATCGCCATGAACTCCTCGCCGGTAATGGTCTCCTTCTCGTACAGGAAGGCGGCCAGCTCGTCCAGCTTGGCGCGGTTGTCGGTGAGGAGCTTCAGCGCCTTCTCGTGCTGCTGCTTCACCAGTGCCACCACCTGTTGGTCGATCTTCGCCTGGGTCTCGGCGGAGCAGGCCAGAGACGTGTCGCCGCCCAGATATTGGTTCTGCACCGTCTCCATGGCCACCATGTCGAAGTCCCTGCTCATGCCGTAGCGGGTGATCATGGCGCGGGCCAGCTTGGTGGCCTGCTCGATGTCGTTGCTGGCACCGGTGGTGATGGTGCCGAACACCGTCTCCTCGGCGGCGCGGCCGCCGGTGAGGGTGGCGATCTTGTTCTCCATTTCCTCCTGAGACATCAGGTAGTGGTTGCCCTCCTCCACCTGCATGGTATAGCCCAGAGCACCGGAGGTGCGGGGCACGATGGTGATCTTCTGCACCGGGGCGGAATTGGTCTGCTTGGCCGCCACCAGCGCGTGGCCGATCTCGTGGTAGGCCACGATATGCTTCTCGTGATCGGTCATAATGGCGTTCTTCTTCTGGTAGCCGGCAATGACTATCTCGATGCTCTCCTCCAGGTCGGCCTGGGTGGCAAAGCGGCGTCCGTCACGGACGGCGCGGAGGGCGGCCTCGTTGACGATGTTGGCCAGCTCGGCGCCGGAGGCACCGGAGGCCATACGGGCGATCTTGTTGAAGTCCACGTCCTCGGCGATCTTGATCTTTTTGGCGTGTACCTTCAGAATGGCCTCGCGCCCCAGCAGGTCGGGCAGCTCCACGGGTACACGGCGGTCGAAACGACCGGGTCGGGTCAGGGCCGGATCAAGAGACTCCGGGCGGTTGGTGGCGGCCAGAATGATGACGCCGTTGTTGTTCTCAAAGCCATCCATCTCGGTCAGCAGCTGGTTCAGGGTCTGCTCCCGCTCGTCGTGGCCGCCGCCCAGGCCGCTGCCTCTCTGGCGGCCCACGGCGTCGATCTCGTCGATGAAGATGATGGCGGGGGAATTCTGCTTGGCCTGGCGGAACAGGTCCCGCACCCGGCTGGCGCCCACGCCCACATACATCTCCACAAAATCGGAGCCGGAAATGGAGAGGAAGGCGGTGTCCGCCTCGCCGGCCACGGCCTTGGCCAGCAGCGTCTTGCCGGTGCCCGGAGGGCCCACCAGCAGCACGCCCTTGGGAATATGCGCGCCCAGCTCGGTATAGCGCTGGGGATCGCGCAGGAACTGGACGATCTCCTCCAGCTCCTCCTTCTCCTCATCGGCACCGGCCACGTCCTTGAACGTGACCTTCTTGCCGTCAGAGGGGATATCCTGGATACGGGCCTCGCCGAAGCGGGCCATTTTATCGTTGACGGCGCCGCCGCCCAGGCCGCCCATACGGGCGATCAGGTTCATCAGCAGGATGAAGGCCATGGCCGCCAACACATAGGGCAGCAGGGTACGCAGCCAGCCGTTTTCGTTGCCGGCGGCGTAGTCATAGCTGGTGATGACGCCCTTTTCCGCCTGGGATACCACCAGATCGTTCATGTCGTTATAAAACGTGTCGAAGCTGTGGAGGGCGCAGCTGACGCTGGAGCCGTCCTGCAGCTTCGCCACCAGGCGCGTGTCGGTGGCGGTGAAGGACTTGACCTTCTCCGCCGTGAAATAGGCGCGCATATCGCTGTAGCTCACGTCGCCGGAACGGCCGAGGTTGCCCACCACCTGGGTAATGAGCACCACCGCCAGCACGATGAACAGCAGCATGACGCCGCTGAAACGTTTTCTTTCCATGTCTCCCCGTCTCCCTTCTCAGCCGATCCAGCGGACGCCCTGCCAGCTCTGGTCACTGCCCACGGAGATGGCCACCAGCATCCGCGCCTGGACAGCCTCCACCGGAATATAGGGCTCGCCCAGCAAGCGGCTGTCATTAGAGCCGGTGCGGTTGTCGCCCATGACGAACATACAGCCCTCCGGCACGGTGAAGGTCTTGTCGGCCATGCTGTCCGGCAGGGTGGTGATGCCCTGGGTGGGCAAATAGCTCTCATCCAGCTTCTCGCCGCTGACGTAGGTATAGCCGTTCTTGAAGGAGAGTGTCTCGCCGGGCAGGCCGACGACGCGCTTTACCAGGACCTTGTTCAGCTCCTCGTCCCAGAAGGTGACGATGTCGCCGCGGTCCGGCACCGGGTCAGACACCAGGTAGGGCAGACGCCAGCCCACCAGCAGGCACTTGGTGGGGATGGTGGTCTCCATGGAGCCGCTGGGCACATAGGCCAGCTGCAGCAGCACCTTGAACAGCACGAATACCGCCGCCAGCGTCACCAGCAGGTAGCCGTAGTCGTCCCACAGTCTGCGGCCGCGGCTTTTGGCGGGCTTGGCCGCAGGGGCCGCCGTCTCCGCCGGGGCGGGTGCGGCGCTCTCCGCGGGGGCGGGCTGCTCTGCGGGGGTCTTTACCTCGTCGGCCGCGGTGGCCGGAGGTGTGGTTTTCACCGGCTCGCCGGTGGGGGCCAGGCGCTTTCCGCCTTTGTTTTCCATATACTTCACTTCCTATTCTCAAATGCTAAGAGGGATGTTCCGCGCCCTCCCGGCGCGTGCTCTTCTTCCGCCTGCGGCGCGGGGAGAAACCGGATTTTTCGCCAAGACGAGGCGCGGCGACGACGGCGTACCGTGTGTACGTCGAGGAGCCGTAACGAAGTATTGGCGGAAAAGACGCGGTTTTACTTGCTGTAGACCTCGGGCTTGAGGACCCCAATATAGGGCATATTCCGGTACTGCTGGCAGTAGTCCAGGCCATAGCCCACCACAAACTCGTCGGGGACCTCGAAGCCGGCGTAGTCGGCGGTGATGGGCTTTTCGCGGCGGGCGGGCTTATCCAGCAGGGTGGCGATGGTAACGGAGGCGGCGCCCTTGGTCTTCAGGTACTCCGTCAGGAAATACAGGGTATTGCCGGAGTCCAGAATATCCTCGACGATGATGATGTCGCGGCCGCTGATGTCGCGCTGGAGGTCGCGGGTGATCTGCACCACGCCGGAGGACTTGGTGGCGTTCTTATAGGACGAGAGGCCGATGAACTCCACCTCGCTTTTCAGCTGGGCGGCGCGGACCAGGTCCGCCATGAAAATGAAGCAGCCGTTGAGAACGCCCACAAACATGGGGTTCTTGTCCTTAAATCTGTCGTACAGCCGGTCACCCAGCTCCTGGACGCGGGCCTTGATCTCCTCTTCAGACAGCAGGACCTTCAGGATGTCCTGATCCATATTACTCTTTGCCATTGCTTGTTATCCTCCGTTGTTTTTTGTGATGGTGATGTATATGGTGTCGCCGGAACACTCCGGCAGGGCTTTCTGGTCAATGCCCACACGCCAGACGGCGGCGGGGCGGCCCGCCAGACAGAGGACGGGCCAGGTATCGCGCTCCGGCGGGGCGATGCCGCGCTCGGCGAACAGGCGCTTGAGGCTGAGGCTGCCGCGGCTGCCGGGCAGGGTCAGGCGGTCATCGCGGCGCCAGGGCCGAACGGTCCAGGGCCCGGACCGCAGTGCCAGGGCGTCGGGGATGGGCGCGTCAGAGAGGGTGATGTGCCAGAGGCCGGCGAGGTTATCGCCGGGGCGGAGCGCCGCCTCGTCCAGTGGGGCGGGCGCGTCGGAGAGGGTCAGGGCACCGTCACGGCAGACGGCGGACGCGCCGCCGGGCAGGGAAAGCGCGCCGCCGGTGCGGCAGAGGTCCTCCAGCGCCCGGTAGTGGGCGGCGGTGAAGTCCTTTTTACCCGCGCCGAGGCGGTCCGTCAGCAGGCGAAGCATGCGGGGGCGCAGAGCCTCCGGCGCGGAAAGGAGCGCGGCGCAGGGGAGCGTCGTGCCCTCCGGCGGCAGGAGGGCGGCGGCCTGGGCGTCCAGGAGGTCGTTCTCGGCGCGCAGGATGTCCGCCGTGCGGGCGATGTGCGCCGCGGCGGCGGGGTTGATCGCCAGCAGCTGGGGCATGATGTCCAGCCGGAGGCGGTTGCGGGCGTAGTGGGTATCCAGGTTCGTCTCGTCGGTGACGTAGGGGAGGCGGTTCTGCGCGATGTAGTCATCAATAGCGGCGCGGGGCGTATCCAGTAGGGGGCGGATGATGCCGTCACGGACAGGGGGAATACCGGTAAGCCCCTGGGGGCCGGTGCCGCGAAGCAGCTGCAGCAAGACCGTTTCGGCCTGGTCGTCGCGGTGGTGGGCGGTGGCGATAAAATCCGCAGCAAGGGCATCCGCCGTGCGGCGGAGGAAGTCATAGCGGGCGCGGCGGCCCGTCTCCTCCACCGTCAGGCGCCAGACGGCGCACAGGGCGTAGACGTCCACCGTTTCGGTGTAGAAGGGAATGTTCCGTTCGGCGCAGAGGGCGCGGACCAGGTCCTCGTCACGCTGGGCGGTGGGGCGCATACCGTGGTTCAGGTGGGCGGCAGCCACGCGGAAATCGCGGGCCCGACCCAGCTTCCACAGGCAGTCCAGCAGGCAGACGGAGTCGCGGCCGCCGGACACGGCGCAGAGGATCAGCCCGCCGGGGGGCGGGAGCATCCGCCAGCGCGTCATCCACGCGGTCAGGTCCAGGGGCTCACTCATCCTCGTCATAGCGGGTCTCCAGCGTGCCGAAGGCGGTGTACTCGGGCATCCAGCGGAGTTCTACCTTGCCGGTCTCGCCGTGGCGGTTCTTGGCTACGATGCACTCGGCCACGTTGCGCTTCTCGGCATCGCTGTTATAGTAGTCGTCCCGGTAGAGGAACATGACGATGTCGGCGTCCTGCTCGATGGCACCGGATTCGCGCAGGTCGGACAGCATGGGGCGCTTGTCCTCGCGCTTTTCATTGGCACGGCTCAGCTGGCTCAGGCACAGCACGGGCACCTGCAACTCCTTGGCCATGATCTTCAGCATACGGCTGATATCGGACACCGCCTGCTGGCGGTTCTCGCCGGAATAGCCCTTACCGCCGGCGGAGGTCATCAGCTGAAGATAGTCGATGACCACCAGGCCCAGATTTTCCAGGCGGCGGCACTTGGCGTTCATATCCGCCACGGTCAGCAGTGGGTTATCATCGATACGGATGTCCATGCGGCTGAGGGCGGAGGCGGCCTCGGCGATGCGCTGCCAGTCGCTCTCCCGCAGGTTGCCGGTGATCAAGCGCTGGTTCTCCACCAGGCCCTCGCTGGCGATAAGGCGGGTGACCAGCTGCTCCTTGGACATTTCCAGGGAAAAGATGGCCACGGTCTTGCCGGACTCGCGGGCGGCGGACAGGGCCACATTCAGGGCCATACTGGTCTTGCCCATACCGGGACGGGCAGCCAGCAAGAGCAGGTCGGACTTGTTCATGCCGTTGATCTTGGCATCCACGGCGGAGAGGCCGGTGGACAGGCCCGGCACGGTCCGGCCTCCGTTAGCGGACAGCTCGGCCAACTGGCTCATCACGTCGCCCAGCACCATGCCCACCGTCACCATCCCCTGGGCGCTGCGGCCCCGGCGGATGGCGTAGATCTGCTGCTCGGCGGCCTCCAGCATATCGCCGGCGGCGCCGCCGCCCTCCTGCACCATGGCGGTGATGCTGCCGGCGGCCTGGGCCACCTGGCGCATGAGCGACTTGTCCTGCACGATGCGGACGTACTCCATGACGTTAGCGCTGGTGGGAGTGACCTCCATCAGCTGCAGCAGATAGGAACGGGTATTGTCGTTATACAGTCCGTTCTTCTCCAGCTCGCCGGCCACGGTGACGCCGTCGATGGGCTGGGAGTAGACGAACATATGGTAGATCGTCTCGAAGATCTCCCGGTTGGTCCGCAGATAGAAATCCTGGGCCTGCAGCTTGTCCATCACGTCCTTGACGCAGTCGGCGTCGATGAGCATGGAGCCCAGCACCGCCTGCTCCGCCTGAGGGGAATGGGGCATGGACGGCGTCAGCAGGGCGTCGGTGTTGTTGGCCATGGGAAGACCTCCTTTCAAAATTACGGTAATAGCCGCGCCTGCGGCGCGGTGCTTTCCCCGCTTATTTCTCTTCGATGACGTGGACGTATACGGTGCCGGAGACCTCGTAGCCCAGCCTGGCCTTGACCTCATAGCTGCCGAAGCTCTTGATGGGCTGGTCCAGCACCAGCTTCTTGCCGTCGATGGTCAGGCCGTGCTGGGCCTGAAGGGCATCGGCGATGGCGGCGCCGGTGATGGCGCCAAACAGCTTGCCGCCCTCGCCGCCCTTGGCGGCGATCTTCACCTGGCAGGCCTTCAGCTTTTCGGCGATGGCCAGTGCCTCGGCCTTGGCCTCGGCGTCGGCTTTGGCCTTGGCCTTGGCCTGGAGGTTCATGGTGTTGACGGCGTCGGCAGTGGCCTCCACAGCCATGCCCTTGGGGATCAGAAAGTTGCGGGCATAGCCCTCGGCGGCCTCGATCATCTGGCCCTTCTTGCCCTTGCCTTTGATGTCCTGCTTGAGAATGACTTTCATATCTGTATCTCCTTTACCTTAATTTTCAAAGTACTTGTCGATGGCCTCCAGCAGCTTTGCCTTGGCCTCGGCCACGGTGATGTTGTCCGCCTGGCCGCCGGCGGTGGTGGAGTTGCCGCCGCCGCCCAAGGCCTCCAGGATCACCTGGACGTTGACCTCGCCCAAAGAACGGGCAGACATATACACGCCGTCACCTTTTTTATACAGCACAAAGCTGGCACGGATGCCCTTGAGGGTCAGCAGCTCATCGGCCGCCTTGGCGGCGGTGACGCGGTCGCACTCCTCATCCAGGGCCACCACGGCGATATCGTCGCGGTACAGCTCTGCCTGACGGATAATGTTATAGCGGGCGATCATGGAGTTCAGGTCCCCCTGGAACATCCGCTGGACATCCTGGGTGTCGGCCCCCAGACGGCGGAGGTAGGCCGCCGCCTCGAAGGTACGGCCGCCGGTGCGGTTGGTAAAATTCTTGGTATCCAGCACGATGCCGGAGAGCAGGGCCTCGGCCTCGCATTTCAGCACGTCAGACGGCTCCACCAGATACTGCATCAGCTCCGCCACCAACTCGCTGGCGGAGGAGGCGTAGGGCTCATGGTAGTTCAGGGCCATCTTCTCAATGTAGCTGCTGCCGCGGCGGTGGTGGTCGATGACGGCCACACGGTTGCACGTCTCCAGCATTTCCTCGGACTCCACGCTCTCGGGGCGGTTGGTGTCTACCACCACCAGCAGGGAGCCGGGCTGGCACTTGATAAAGGCATCCTGGCCGGAAATGGCGGTATTGGCGTATTCCGGCTGCTCGGAGAGACGCCGCAGGATGGGGTGAGCGGCGTTGTTCTCGGTGTCGATGATGATCTGGCAGGGCTTGCCGCGCTTGCGGGCGATACAGCAGATGCCCACGGCGGCGCCCAGGGAGTCCATATCCGCGTATTTGTGACCCATGACGTACACCTGCTTGGCATCGTCGATCAGCTCACCCAGAGCGTTGGCCATGACGCGGGACTTGACCTTGGTACGTTTTTCGGTAGACTTGCTGCGGCCGCCGTAGAACTCGAAGTTCACACGGTCCTTGACCACGGCTTGATCGCCGCCGCGGGAGAGGGCCATCTCCAACGCCAGGGAGGCGTTCTTGAACAGCTGCTCGAAGCTGTCCTCGTCCCGGCCCACGCCGATGGACAGCGTGGCGGACACACCCTCGCCGGCCTGGACCTGGCGGACCTTTTCCAGTACGTCGAACTTGCTTTCGGTGTAGCCGGTGTAGTCCTTCTCCTCGAAGAGGTAGAGGTAACGGTCGCGGTCGTAGCCCAGCAGCAGCCCGCCGGAACCGGCGGCCCAGTTATTCAGCTGTTCCTCCAGCGCGGCCAGCAGCGCCGAGCGCTTATTCTCGGGGCAGGCCTTCATCAGCTCCTCATAGTTATCCACCATGAGGATGGCCATAAGGGGCTTGGTCAGCTCCAGGGTCTGGCGCATCTGCTCAGCCTCAGTGATGTCCATCCAGTAGGTGGTGGCCAGGGTGGGCTGGTCGCCGCCCTCCGGCTCCGGGCGGCTCAGGGCGCCGAAGACGCGGTAGATACGGTCGTTCCAGCGGAACTGCTCGGGATATTCACGCTTGCCGTCCAGCAGCCAGCGGTAGGTGAAGTCGGGGATCACGGCATCTACCGCCGTTTCAAAGATCTTATCCTTCAGGCCGGTCAGGTCCGTGAACATATCGTTGCACCACAGGATCTCGCCGGTGGCTACATCGAACACCAGCATGGGCAGCGGCGCGTAGAGCATATTGCTGGACCGGGCGGTGTCCATACCGCCGGAGACACGGTCCATGTACTGGCGGACAGAGGCCTGGGCCATCTTGTTGCGGCGGCGGCCCACCAGGATGACCAGAAGGGCCACCAGACCCTCCGCCGCCGCCAGCAGCGGCTGGAAGGGCACCGTCACCGCCACAAAGGCGATGAGGCACAGGCTGTACAGCGTCATATTGGTACGAAATCCGCGTATGATCTTCTTGCTCAAGGGAACGCGCCTCCTTCCCGCCGGGGATACTACTCCATACTGAGAGTAGTTTATTATAGCACGAAAGCCGTGCGGGGACAATACGCTTTTCGGGAAATCAGCGGGGAATTTTCCCGGCGGGGCGGCGGGTGTCAAATACCATCAAATGCCGTCGGCAAGTTGGGGGTGTACAAATGGGAAAAACTGTGGTATACTTTGTGAAAAGTGCTGAATATGGCACGTATTTTTTGGTTGTTTCGCGGTGCGTGGATGCCGCGGTCAATATAGCAAACGAGGGCGTTCCCCTCTATATCGAGTGCTGACGACGGGCGACAGACTGTTCCCTCCCCCTGCGATGCAGGGCAGGCGGGCGGGGCAGAACGCCTTTGTTTCCGTGCGGTCATTTTTACCCGCCGCGACGCGCTCTATCTTATCTGAAAAGGAGCATTTATTCTTTTATGGCAGAAAAATTCAAGATCATTCCCCTTGGCGGTCTGAATGAGATCGGCAAGAACATGACCGTCTATGAGTACGGCGGCGACATCATCGTGGTGGACTGTGGCATGGCCTTCCCCGGCGACGATATGTACGGCATCGACTGCGTCATTCCCGACGTCAGCTATCTGGTGAAAAACCGCAGCCGGCTGCGGGGTCTGTTCATCACCCACGGGCATGAGGACCACATCGGGGCCATCCCTTATGTGCTCAAGCAGATCAATATGCCCATCTACTGCACGCGGTTCACCGCGGGGCTGATCAAGCTGAAGCTGCAGGAGCACGGGCTGGCCAGCTCTACGAAGCTGATCACCGTGGAGCCGGGTCAGACGGTGCGGGCAGGCAAGTTCCAGGTGGAGTTCATCCACGTGAACCACTCCATCGCCGACTCGGTGGCCTTCGCCATCCACACGCGGATGGGCGCGGTCGTACACACCGGCGACTTCAAGATCGACTCCACGCCCATCGACGGGGAGGTCATCGACCTGGCGCGCTTCGGTGAGCTGGGCAAGCAGGGTGTGCTGGCGCTGCTGGCGGACTCCACTAATGTGGAGCGCCCGGGCTATACCATGAGTGAGCGCGCCGTGGGCGCCACGTTCAAGCGGCAGTTCACCGGGTGCGACAAGCGGATCATCGTGACCACCTTCGCCAGCAACGTGCACCGCATCCAGCAGGTGCTGGACGCCGCGGCGGCCTGCGGGCGGAAGGTGGCCGTTACCGGCCGGAGCATGGAGAACATCATGAAGGTCTCCACGGAGCTGGGGTACATGAAGGTGCCCAAAAACACGCTGATGGACATCAACCGCATCAAGGGACTGCCCCTGAACCAGCAGGTCATCGTGACCACCGGCTCCCAGGGTGAGGAAATGAGCGCCCTGTACCGCATGGCGTTCTCCACCCACAAGCAGGTGGACATCGGCCCCGGCGACAAGGTCATCATCTCCGCCAGCGCCATACCCGGCAACGAAGTGACGGTGGGGCGGGTCATCAATGAGCTGTTCCGCAAGGGCGCGGACGTGGTGTATGACAAGGCGGATATGCTGCACGTGTCCGGCCACGCCTGTCAGGAGGAGCTGAAGATCATCCACGCGCTGACGAAGCCCAGGTTCTTTATCCCCCTGCACGGCGAGCAGCGGATGCTGCAGATCCACAAGCGTGTGGCGGAGAGCATGGGCATGGCTCCCACCAGCATCGTGGTGGCCGACAACGGCAGCGTCATCGAGCTGACCACCAAGCACATCAAGTGCGAGACCACCGTGCCCGCCGGCGAGGTGTTCGTGGACGGCGGCGGCGTGGGCGAAGTGGGCGCGGTGGTGCTGAACGACCGGAAGCTGCTGGCGGAGGACGGCATGGTGGTCATCGTGCTGCCCATGTCCAGCCACGACCACCAGCTGCTGTGCCCGCCGGAGATCGTCACCCGCGGTTTCGTGTACGTGAAGGAGTCCGAGGAGCTGCTGGAGGATATGCGCCGGGTGGCCACGGAGGCGGTGGATGGAATGTCCGCCAAAAAGCGCCGGGACGAGGGCGACGTATGCCGCACCGTGCGCTCCGCCGTGAGCAGCTATCTCTATAAGCACACCAAGCGCAGCCCCATGATCATCCCCATGGTGACAAAGCTGTAAGAAAACAAGGGCCGCCCAAAAGGGCGGCCCTTGTTTTGTATTCCTCTATGAACAGATCCCCGCACGGGGAGCTCTCATAGCGCTGGATTTAACGCGCTGCGCGCAGGTCGAGGCAGCAAGTTCAAGCCTGCCCGCGGCATTCCAAAAAGAAAACACCATCCTGAC